>Ga0187865_1000416_pt1 | contig 59878 bp, 44 predicted proteins | sample June2016WEW_11_1_2_FD_132989 | JGI IMG/M metagenome (GOLD analysis project Ga0187865, IMG submission 132989) | Peatland microbial communities from SPRUCE experiment site at the Marcell Experimental Forest, Minnesota, USA - June2016WEW_11_100 | ecosystem: Environmental > Terrestrial > Soil >... | reverse complement strand
GATTTTGTAATCCCAAGCAATGTTGCAAATTCTTTGGCTGTGTATACGGGTTGTTCCATTTATGACCGCTCCATCATAATCTCCCACCACCCCTGCCATTTGGCGATAATCCATTCGAATTCCTCGGGTGAAGCACTAAGAGGCTCTCCAAAATCCTCACCTGTGATCCTTTTAAGGGTCTGCACAGCCTGCATTCTCACTTCATGAGATGGATCTTCCAGGGCCTTGATTACCTGTTCCACATCATCCGGCGATCCCCAAATAGCCATGAGCCTCAGACAGTCTTTCCTCACTGATTCATCAGGGTCTTGGGTACAGAGCCTTGCCACCGAGCCAAGGGAGCTTTTGTCATTCAACCAGAAGAGATAGCTGATAACCCTCCTGCGAACATAAGCGTCGGAGTCTTCAAGCCACTTGATACCATCTTCGGGTCGAAATGCTCCCTTACGGAACAGATAGCGTATGGCCCTGGCCCTCACCCGTGGATCTTCATCCCGGGTAGCTGCCCTGAAGATATCCGAGAAATCGGCGTCGGCGTCAAAGAGGATGTCATACACGACACCGGCTGTCGGTTTGTCCGCATCTTTCAGAACAGATGAAAAGACCTGAGCAGGGTCAGGGGTTTCTTTGAGGATAGCCTTTGCAGCCATCTTCTTGATTTCAGGTTCTGCATCATGCAGGTCTCGCAGAATCTGGTTCAATACAACGCCCTTCAACGAAACCTCCTCTCCCTACGTATGAATATAAATGGGAAGGGCACAATCAGTCAAGCTTATCAAAGAAAAGGATTTTAACTCCTTGTGCCTCCATGATAGCTTATCCTCCATGGGAGCTCTTATAGCCGATGTGGTCATTCTTTCAAACATCCCAAAGGTGCTCTCTTATTCAATACCTAACGATGTGTCTCCAAAGGTGGGATTGAGGGTCGCAGCGCCTGTCAGGAAATCGACAAGGGTCGGCGTCATTATCGGCATCAGGGAAAGCTCGGAGTCTGATGAGGGGCTTAAGGATCTCGCATGCGCCCTTGATGAGATCCCCTTTATAGCACCCGAGCTGATCGAGCTCATCTCTTGGACATCAAAGTACTACCATGCAGGCATCGGCCCCTGCATGGCCCTTGCCTTTCCCCCATACCTCAGGCAGTGTCGCACGATTATACTTGATGAAGATCCGGTCATATTCAGGACCGACAGGGAAAATGACCGACTCGGCCCTCATCAGAAATCAATACTCGATGCCATTCCCAATACGGGCATCCGGATGAGCACCCTCAAAGACCTCTTACCGGGGATCACCCAGAAGATAAAGGCTTTGGCCAAGCGCGGTTTTATAGAGCTCAAAGAAGTACCATGCAGCTCCGCCCCTTCCTGTTCTGCGACACCGGAATATACCCCGGACCAGCACAAGGCAATCAGTGAGATCACGCAAGCCATCAAGGCCGGGAGATTTCACGCCTATGTCCTCCATGGGATTACGGGATCAGGCAAGACAGAGGTGTACCTTGCGACTGCAATGGAAGCCATCAAGCTTGGGAAGTCCGTGCTCTACCTCGTCCCTGAAATAGCCCTGACCCCGCAGACCATTGACATGGTTAAAAGCAGGATACCCCTTAAGGTGGCCGTGTTCCATTCGGGCCTCTCTCCAAAGGATCGTGCCAGGGAATTCATGAAGGTGGCACGTGAAGGCGTGAAATTCGTCCTGGGCACCCGCTCCGCTATCTTTTCACCATTAAGGGAGATCGGCCTTATCGTGGTGGACGAGGAACATGACAGTAGCTACAAGCAGGAAGACGGCGTTCCCTACAACGCCCGGGACCTGAGCCTCTTGCGGGCAAAGAATAACTCTGCAGTGGTGATCCTGGGCTCCGCCACCCCGAGTATGGAGACCTATGATAGGACAAGGTTGCCCCATTCGAGTCTCATCACCATGACAAGCCGGATCGGCCCTGCAAAGTTGCCGGAAGTTGAGATCGTGGACATGAGGGGGATACAAGGGCCGCTGTCGGACAGACTCATCAGGGAGATGATCGATACCATTTCCAAGGGCGAGCAAGTGCTTCTCTTCATCAACCGGCGGGGTTTCTCGGCCGCCCTTGTGTGCCCGGGGTGCGGCAAGGTCCTTAAGTGCAGCCGCTGCGACAGGAGCCTCACCTACCATAAGGCTAAGGGAAAGGCCTTATGCCACTGGTGCGGCTTTACCATGAATCTGCCCGAGATCTGTCCCTCCTGCGGTTGCCTTGACATGAAACCCATCGGCATGGGAACGGAACAGGTCATCCAGGCAGTTCAGAAGGTCTCCCCGGGCAAGCGTGTCCTTCAGATAGATTCCGATGAAATGACAACGGTAAAGAAATTGACAGCAGCACTGGATGCCATCAGGGCTGGAAGCGTTGACATCATCGTAGGCACCCAGATGATCGCCAAGGGTCATGACTTTCCCCTTCTCACCCTTGTGGGGGTGGTGTACGCCGAGCAGCTTCTGTATATGCCCGACTTCAGGAGCGGCGAGCGGACCTTCCAGCAGATCGTCCAGGTGGCCGGACGCGCGGGAAGGCGCAAGTCAGACACCAAGGTGATCATCCAGACATATGTCCCGGATCATCCTCTTATACAGTCGATTTGTGGGTATGACTATCAAGCAATGATGGAAATTGAAAGAGGCATAAGAAAGGCTACCTCCTTCCCACCCTACTCGCATATGGCCCGGTGCGTGGTCAGTTCAAAAAAAGACAAGACCGCACGGGAATTTTCCTTTCAGCTTGCATTATCGGTTAATATCCCCGGGGTAGAGGCCCTCGGTCCTGCACCGGCGCCCATTGCGCTCCTGCGAGACCATTTCCGGTGGCATTTCATCCTTCGGTCAAAGAATAGAGGTGCTCTTCATAAGGCCATTGATATTATAGAGCGGATGCACCAACCGCAAGAAACAGACCTCAAGATCGACGTTGATCCTTATTCGATGATGTAGGGCCCTAAGTCTTTAAGGTTTCCTGTAGGAGAGCTTTCTGACTAGCTTCGCCCTGTCCTTGAGCTTTATTTTGAGATAGCATGGGCTCAAGATGAGGCTTTTTATGATCTCTCTCTTTGTCATCCCTGATCTCCTTCTCATCATCCATGATGGGTTATAGATATATATCGGCAGATCTTGAGCCTTTCTGGAGTGGAGATTTTTTATTGCCATAAGGCACTATGTTGCCGCACTGCTCCTGGAAGATAATAGGGTGAACCTGGGAGACATACAGGCCTTCCTGCGACACAGACGGAAGACCACCACAGAGCTATATCTGAAATCGCTGAGAGCACAGCACAGCATGATTGCCACAATCCTGGATGAGAAGGGTTTGGTGCTGAATCAGAATACCTAGGAATACTAATCAAGACTTGATCATGCAGCTTCAGTTCATGAAATCGAATAAGATCTGATACTACCTGATAATGGGGAGATATTTAATCCTTATATACTGCCCTGAGTCGGTATAGTAATGATATCAGCGATAGGGTGACTTAGAATCCTTCGGAGGAGGTAGCCTGTGACTATTATCCTGCTAATTTTGACTGTCGTCTTGCTGGTCGCTGTTGTGGCTCTCCTGGCCATGCTTTTAAGGAAAGCGTCGCAATCCAATGTCTCCGGTCTTGCATCTCGCCTTGATGCCTTTGAAAAGGCACAGGAGCGTACTGAGCGGGCAGTCAGAGAGGAAGTGGCCCAGAGCAGAGATGAACTAGGCAAAGCAGCAAGAGAGCAGCGGCAGGAACTCACAGAGGCCTTCAAGACCTTCGGAGATTCCGTTGTACAAAGAATGATGGACGTTGCCAGCGTGCAGAAGGGGCAACTCGATGCTTTCTCCGGTCAGCTTGGCTCCTTCGCTAAAGCCAGTGGTGAGAGGCTTGATGGTGTTCGTGCCGAATCCGCAACAGGAGGGAAGCAACTTCGGGAAGAAGTTGTGACGATGCTCAAGAGCATTTCGGAGACGATGGCCGAGACGATGAAAGATTTGGCCGCTGCCGAGAAAGTTCAGCTTGAAGCGTTCTCAAGCCAGATCGCCTCATTGACAAAGACTAGCAGTGAAAAACTTGATGGCATCCGAACAGAATCAGCAACTGGAGCCAAACAATTAAGGGAAGAGGTCATAGCAGCACTTAAGGGGATCACAGTGGCCACTACCAAGACAATGGGTGAGTTGGCCAATGTTCAAAAGGCCCAGCTTGAAGCCATGTCATCTGCAATTGAAAAGCTCTCAGGCTCAAATGAAAAGAAACTGGAGGATGTCAGACTCACAGTTGAAGCCAAGCTCCAAAGCATGCAGATCGATAATGCCAAACAGCTTGAACAAATGCGACAGACCGTAGATGAGAAACTCCAGGGGACGCTGGAAAAGCGCCTAGGCGAGTCCTTCAAACAAGTCAGCGAACGTCTGGAGCAGGTGCACAAGGGGCTTGGGGAGATGCAAACTCTTGCCACAGGCGTTGGTGACCTTAAGAAGGTACTCACGAATGTAAAGACACGTGGGACGTGGGGTGAAGTACAGCTTGGGGCGCTGTTGGAGCAGGTGCTCAATCCAGATCAGTTCGCTATCAACGTTGCTACGAAGGATGGTGGGGAGCGAGTCGAATTTGCAATCAAATTGCCGGGACAAGGTGCAGCTAAAGATGAGACCATCTGGCTCCCAATTGATGCTAAGTTCCCAGTTGAAGACTATCAGCGTTTGATCGAGGCCCAAGAGAAAGCCGATGCCGAAGGGGCGGAGGTGGCAGGAAAACAGCTAGAGAATCGTGTCAAGGCCTGTGCTGGAGAGATCTGCGAAAAATATTTAAATCCCCCAAAGACTACAGACTTCGGCATCTTATTCTTGCCCATAGAAGGTCTCTTTGCCGAAGTCATCCGCAGAACGGGTTTGACCGAAGTCATCCAACGGGAGTGCCGTGTGGTTATTGCTGGCCCTACAACACTGTGGTCGATTTTGAACAGTCTCCAAATGGGCTTCCGTACGCTGGCCATCCAGAAGCGTTCCAGCGAGGTCTGGAATCTCCTTGCGGCTGTGAAGACCGAATGGACGAAGTATGGTGATGTTCTGGACGCAGTTCAGAAGAAGCTGCATCAGGCATCAGACACAATCGAAAAAGCCAAGCAGAGATCAAGAGTCGTGGGGAGAAAACTCAAGGATGTACAAGAGCTTCCAGTAGATGAGGCTGCCGCCTTGCTTCCCCCAATTGTACTGAACGGTGATGCAGAGACTGGCGAGGGTGATAGCTTGGAAGTAGATTAGCACTGTCTGAACTCAAATCCCTCAACACTTGACTAGCGCAGATAGCAAGGTAATTCAGCTAACCTCATGCGGCGTGACTGATTCTGGCTGTTTAAAATACACTCCTGTGTAAAAGACAAGGTTTAATCGCATACCAATGGTTGAGTCGATATGATTGGGACTTATAACTCAAAAAAAGATGATTTTGAAAACAGATCTATGCAAATGACCTCTTTTTTCTGAAGACCCGGGTCATGGCACAGTATATACAGTTTCTCTAAGCTTATAAAACCGATGATTCTTTTGCGTAATCTATGGTTGACGACCCGATATAGAAGGGCTTGTTTATTTAAGAAATCAAAGCTAACTCGAAAACCGTCGAACAAAAACTAAGCATGTTTAAATTATAACTCAGTTGGTGTATTTATTGTTATATAGAAAAAAAGTCAGTATATTATTAATTAGCTGTGCAAATAAGGGGTTCGAGTATGCCACACGGAAACATAAGGGGCCTTTCACAATTTTACGCTGACGGTCTTGAACGCATGGAAATTTGGATAAACAAACGCAATGCCGCCCCACTTCCATATCGAGACAATACTCGTATACCCATCATATTAAAGATCGGCAACAAGCAGTATAAAGCAGGCCTCAGGAGTACTCCAAAACTGCCTTTTGTTTGGATTTCACCAGATCTTAGAGACGATCATGGTATTAAGATAAGCATTGCTCGTGTGATTAATGATAACGGTTTTGCAAAGAACCAGCGAATTTATCTTGAGGTTGACGGTTCTGTTGTAAGCATCCTTCGTTAGGCTTAATTTATAGTAGCTCGATCTATAACAAGCTTTCCAGAACATTGGGGTGTGGAGGGATATATGACTTTTGTACCAGTTACAAATCAAAAAGAAATTACTTTTGCATTTGAGACTATCTTGGATAACTGGAAAAAGACAGCGATCAGTTACAAAAAGTATATTGGATTTAAAGGAATACAGGAATCCCCAGAATTCAAAGTTCAAAAGATGATCTATTATCGTCCCCAAGAAAAAATATGGACTTATTGGGAACAAAATTTTCGTGAACAGAATAAACCACAACAACATTGCATTCTTGCTGGAATATCTATTGATGAATCACAACTTTATATTCATTCCCAGTTTGTCTTTGCTGCCTCTGGGTATGACCGTAGACTAGGTGGGGTCTTCCTGCAAGACAATGATGGACATCAATATCTAGGCCATACAGGAAAAATCGGTGGAGGTGTTAAGGGTGTCAGTCGCAAACCATTCTTGGAGTATTGTAATCTTATTGGAGTTAAAACAGGTTATACAGATGATGCGGTTTGTTTAGTTAATATCAAATGGCCTGATGGAGAATACACTGAAGGGTTCTATATAGCTAGAATCATATCTGACCAATTACCCCAGAGGGTATATGAATTTACAAAACTTAGGCTTGATTTCAGACAACAAGCTATAAAATAATACTGTATAAAAAAGGACATCTGATTTTTAGGAGAGTTGCGAGCTATGACGCTATAGATTTGTAAGGCAGTTCTAGAAGCCGTTGATTATAACTCATAACCATCGCATTGCTTATAGTGTATATTCCTTCGATAAATCAGTGGTTAACATTGTAGGCACTCAACTGTTGATCTCTTAAAAAATCTATTATGTAAGGTAAGATGCAATGCTTAAATAAGTGTTGTAAGCTTATCTCTTAGTTGTAACAAATCTTTAAGAGCCTCAACCATCTCAATGAGTTTTTCTTTGCTCAGCGTATTGATGTCAACTTCATGGTCGATGACAGTTGTCTGCGTAAAGTCCAGCCCATAGTAATGCGCCTCGCCCTTTTTCCAGCCATAGAGAATCGGCTCATGCTTCCAGTTATAATCATTGCGAGATAGCACCGGGCAATTCTTCACCCATATAAGCGTCTGGCTGACATAGAACTTAGCCAGCTCCATGCCCAGCCGGAACTCTTTCGTATTGGAGTCAGCATGCGCCACATAGATGCAGCCGCAGTCCTTTATGTTCGTAGCCATAACCTGGAAGGCCTTAACGAGAAAGTCCTCAAGATCCTGGCCCCGCAGATCATTACCCTCAATGGCCCGATGCTCGATACCGGCCCTTTCTTTATTCAGGTAATCGTTCTTCTCGGTATAACTCACGCCGTAAGGCGGGTCTGTCCAGATGCAATCGGCCTTATTACCAGCCATGAGAACCGCCATGTCGTCCATCTTGGTACTATCACCGCACATAAGTCTATGCTTGCCCAGGAGCCACACCATGCCCTTCACGGTGATAGGGGTTTCGGGGATCTCCGGTTCGTGTTTGTCGTCAACAATTTCTTTTTTTATAAACATACCAGCACGTCAAGAAGTCGATTCCTGAAATAAGTGGCCCCAGCAGTACAAATTATGAGTCAAAAAGACGAATATATCGGTATTATGAAGGCTGGGATATTACCTGTAGATCGAGGAATGTGGCGGAGAGAGAGGGATTCGAACCCTCGGTAGAGCTTTTGACCCTACATTCGCTTAGCAGGCGAACGCCTTCGTCCACTCGGCCATCTCTCCACTGTACGGTGCATCCTTCAATAAACCACCTTCGTTCACACCGCGGTCGCAACATTCTAACAACACTTGGCAGGTAAGAGTCAAGTCCTGTGATGGTTTGATTATTAATACTTCGATAATAGAGTGGTGTGGGATAAAGCAATTAAGCGGCCGGGTTGTCAAGCAAATGGGCTGTTTCTTGATAATCTTTGTTTATCACCTAAAAGCTTGACAGCTCGATTGCTTTGCTTCTTGCAATCCCGATTTTTGTAACTTAGAACGGAAAACTATGAATCATAAAACTGAAGAACGGATCTTATCGAGACGGAAAGATGACTTCTTTTCTATGGGCCTCTTATCCGCACTCGTACTCTATATCATTCTCGCATCCGGATGCGCTTCATGGCAGGGTAAAGCGGAAAAGGAGATCCCCTGTAAGGTTGCGCCGGAAGGCATTGCGGGTCTGTATGGTGCCAAGCTCTCCGCATCAGACACCCCGGATAGAATGATCCGCTTGAAGCTCTCCCCCGACTTTCGCTCGGAATTACTCACCGATAACCTGGATGAGAAACCGGCCATTATCGAAACCGGACAATGGGAATGCAAGGATGGCTTAAAGGTGACGGTTACACTTACCGGGAGGAAGGACCTTGCCTATGAGAAGCCTCACGTCTTCATCTTTACTTTTGATGCGGATATCCTCACTGCCGTTACGTACGACCGCGGTATCTGGGGAGATGAGGTTCCGCACCTGGCCCGGAATCCGGCTGCCGCCGGTACAGTCTGGCGGCTTGTGCAGATCCAGTATGCAAACAACACGGCTGTGGTCCCTGAAGACCCATTGAAATACGTCCTCATCCTGTCTCAGGACGGTACGGTGACGGTGCATGCGGACTGCAACCGGGGTATGGGGAGATATCTCTTGGCCGGCGCATCGCTTGCTATGCGCAAACTTGCTTATACCCATATGATCTGCCTGGAGAACTCTTTGTTCGACCAATACACCAAGGCCCTTGAGTCTGCTGAATCATGCATGGTTAAAGACGGCAATCTCTTCATCATGCTTCATAAGGACAGTGGTGTCATGAAGTTCGAGCCGGCAGATTTGGGTCAGTGAAAATCACTTAACTAAAAAAAGCCGCTCCAACAATCCTTTTATGGTTCATCACAGTAAAGCATACTCGGATCATTGAGGAGCACACAGAGGGATATCTCACCACGAAGAGTACGAAGGACACGAAGGATGAAATTTTTTTGAACTCTCGACCCGGGTCATTGGCTGTGCCATTGAGGTAAATCGTATTCTTGGCCCTCTCGTTGTTGGAATCGACATACGAGCAATGCCTGGCACATGAGCTCCATCGGGCTGGGATAGCTTTCAAACTGCAACATCCATTGCCTGTGGAGTACAAGGGAACAAGACTGGACTGCGGCTAAAAGAGTTGATGTGCTGGTAAATGACGAGCTGATCTTAGAACTGAAGAGTGTCGAGGAGGTCAAGGGCATCCACGAAGCCCAGTTGCTTACGTATATGAAGTTGGCAGGTGTTAAGACAGGCCTGCTGATCAACTTCAATGTGAAGGTGCTTCGGACAGGCGTTAAGCGTTTTGTCTTATGATTTTCTTCGTGCTCTTCGTGTCCTTCGTGGTGAGAACAATGAGCTGGAAGAATGAGGCAAACCATAAAAGTATGCTTCACAGAGAAGAACCAAAAATATACAGGCTCATTTGCGTTGAGAGCTCGTTGTTGTGGTAAACTATTACATGAGCAACAACGATAAGGTTATTCAGAAATGCCTGAGACGAGATGATCATGCGAGGAGGCAATAGATGAAGGTCAGTACGGTTTCCGAGATGAGGGCTTTTGACAAGGCTGCAATTGTTCGATTCGGCATCCCCGAGGTGTTGCTCATGGAGAATGCAGGCCTTGCCTCGTATGAAGTCCTGATGAGGGAATTAGGTATTGCAGGCAAGTCCTTCGTGGTGCTCTCAGGCATCGGAAACAATGGCGGCGACGGGTTTGTCACGGCTCGGAAGATCCATTCCGCAGGAGGTAATGTCAAGGTCTTCATCCTGGGAGAGGCCGGTAAGTTCAAGGGCTCAGCCCTCATCAACCTCGAAGCAATCAGAAAAATCCCCATCGAGATCCATGAGATCGCGGCGGCAAAGGGCATCAAAAAGGATATCGCCCGTTGCGACATAATCATTGACGCCATCTTCGGCACCGGCCTGACACGCAATGTGGAAGGGCTCCATAGAGAGGTCATCGAACTGATAAACTCAAGCAATAAGACCGTCCTCAGCCTTGACATCCCATCCGGCATAAACGGCGACACAGGCCGGGTCATGGGTTGTGCCGTACATGCGGATTATACCATCACTTTCGGCCTTCCCAAGGTCGGTAACCTCCTCAATGCCGGATCTCATTACTGCGGCCGCCTCTTTGTCACCCATATCTCTTTCCCGCCGGCCTTGTACAATTCCGAATCCATCAAGCTCGCCCTCAACGACCCCCCTGCACTTCCGCCAAGGGACCCCGACGGACATAAAGGCGACTTCGGAGAGGCGCTCTTTATTGCAGGGGCCAGGGGATACTATGGCGCCCCGTATTTTGCAGCGCTCTCGTTCATGAAGGCAGGAGGAGGGTATTCACGGCTTGCAGCACCCGAATCCATAACACCTTTTATTGCCTCCAAGGGCAGCGAGATCGTGTTTATCCCCCAGGTGGAGACCGGTTCCGGCAGTATCTCACTGAAGAATAAAACCGGACTTCTGGAACTCTCTGAAAAGATGGACTTCGTTGTCCTTGGCCCGGGGTTGTCGCTGAACGAGGAGACTGCCGCGCTTGCACGCGGGCTGGCACAGAGGATAAAAAGGCCGCTGCTCATCGACGGTGACGGTATCACCTCCGTTAGCAGAGACCTCACCTGTATCAAAAAAAGAAAGGCGCCCACCATACTCACCCCGCACCTTGGCGAGATGGCAAGAATAACCGGAAGACCGGTTAAGGATATTGATGCCGACAAGATCGGGACCCTCAGGGAAGCTGCAGCCGGCCTCAATGCCGTCATCGTGCTCAAGGGTGCCCGCACGCTCATTGGATATCCGGATGGGAAGGTCTTCATCAATATGAGCGGCAACTCCGGAATGGCCACTGCCGGATCGGGTGACGTGCTCACCGGGACCATTGCAGCCATGTACGGTCTTGGTTTGCCCCTTGAGGATGCAGTGCGCAAGGGGGTCTTCATCCATGGTGCTTCAGGGGATCTGGCGGCCCGCGATAAAGGTGAAGACGGCATAACAGCCCAGGACATCCTTGATTATCTACCCTCTGCCATGGTGCAGGACCGGCAGGGAGTCCTCCTTAAACGATACGGCTTACCGGTCATATTCTGAGTAATTAATATTGAATTGCCGGGAATTAACCGGATTCTTAGCCTTTTTAGGGTATGACACAGAGGGAGTGTTCTCTCCTCCCTCTTTCATGATATTCATATTGAGAAGTACCCTTAACAAATTTTTATTCCCCCTGTTAAGTTTATTTCAGATCGCGCCGATATACTTACTAGCCAGAAAGAGTCAACACTCTCTTCGTAACTGCCAGGCCTTGTTAGCTTGGCATTTTTTTTACCCTCATGGATGGATTTTATGTTTTTCACTATCAATCATGTCCTGTGGTATGTAAGAAAAATAGGTACAGGTTCAGGACATAGGTAACAGATGAGGTTCAAGACATGGGTTACACTTTCTGATCACTGGTCACTATCCAAAATCTCCCTGACCTTCTTCGAAAGCTCGGCCATACTGAAGGGCTTCTGGATGAAACCTTTGCAGCCGCTTTGCATGATTTCCTTGGCCTGGCCGTCAAGACTGTAACCGCTTGAGAGCAGCACCCTCACTGCCGGGTTTATACGGCGCAGGGTGTCAAAGGTTTCCTTACCGCCGAAATCAGGCATGATAATGTCGAGGACCACAAGGTCGATCTTGTCCATATTCTGCTCATAAATCAGTAAACCTTGTCTCCCACCCGGAGCAGGCATCACCTGATAACCGAGACTTTCGAGCATTCTGGAGCCGACATCCAGGATCATTTCCTCATCATCGATGAGCAGCACGGCCTCTTGTCCCTTCATGATCTCGTCTTTTGTCCCGAGCTCTTCTTGCACATGCTTTTCTGAAGCAGGGAGGTAGATCATGAAGGAAGTACCAAAGTCTTTTTCACTATCCACATGGATGAATCCGCCGTGATTCTTGATAATACCATACGCGGAGGCCAGCCCAAGGCCGGTTCCGCGTCCGCGCTCCTTGGTGGTGAAAAACGGCTCGAATATCCTTGATTTTACCGACTCGTCCATTCCGATGCCCGTATCCGTGACAGTCACCTTCACGAATCTACCCGGGTTGATGTCGTAGGGACTCACATCAACCTTGTCCAGGTCGATATTTTCAACCGAAAGATACAGGTCACCCCCGCCCGGCATAGCCTGCCACGCATTTACGAACAGATTGAGCAGTACCTGCTCCATCTGCCCCCTATCCACTTCTACTGACCAAAGTCCTTCGGCGATCTTGTGGTGTATCCGTATCTCCTTCTTGGTCCTGCCGAACAGCTCGGAGCTCTTGTGGATGAATTCCCCGAGATGGGTGGGTTTGACCTCGTACTTGCCTCCACGGGCAAAGCCCAGGAGCTGTTTGCTGAGGTCGGAGCCCCGTTGTACGTATTCCTCAACGCTCTTGAGTCGGTCAAAGAACGGATGAGACTCGTCACAATGCATGAGCATGAGGGATACATTACCAAGTATACCCATGAGCAGATTGTTAAAGTCATGGGCAATACCCCCGGCAAGAGTTCCGACAGCCTCCATCTTCTGTGCACGCATGAGCTGCTGTTCCAGGTTCTTCTGATCGGTGATGTCGATGAGGAAGCCCCTCAAGCCTGCGGGTTTGCCATTGCGGTAGATGACCGTGGAGTGCACCAGTGCAGGGAAAGTGCTGCCGTCCTTTCTCCGTGCCTCATACTCATTGAGGCCAAGCCGCTCACCCTGCAAGACCCTCTGGTAGTTCATGATCAGACGATCACGATCCTCCAAGGCGAATGCATCCATGACATTCATGCCTTTATCCACTTCTGCCTGAGTGAACCCGAACTGCTTCAAGGAACTCTGATTCACAAAGGTCACTATCCCATTCTCATCAGTCTCAAATACCGTCTCTGGAAGCAGATTCGCTATGTCCCGGAATCTTTCTTCGCTCCGCTTGAGCGACTCTTCCGCCTGTTTGCGGTCGGTCATGTCGATGATGGACGCCACGCTGTCCCTGGTGCCCGGGATTATGGCCACGCTCATGAAGAGGTTCCGGATCTCCCCCGAGCGGACCTTCACTTTGAATTCATACGAACTGGGGGCTGAACCGGGGTCGCCCCTCCTCTTCATGTGGTACTGCTTCATCATCTCGAGTTCTTCTTTCATCACGAAATGGGTCCAGCTCATCTTGTTCTCCACTTCCTGCCTGGAATATCCCGTGAGCTTCTCGAAGTTGGAATTCACGAGCAGTATTGTGGTGCCCTCGGTCACGATCATATTGGCTGTCGCAGTGCTCTCGAATATGGTCCGGTACCGCTCCTCACTCTGCTTGAGGGCATCTTCCATCTGTTTGCGTTCGGTCATGTCGATGAGGGACACTACACTGTCCCTGGTGCCGGGTATCATAGCCACACTTGCGAAGAAGTCCCGAACCTCCCCCGATCGGATCCTTCCTCTGAATTCATACATCCTGGGGGTTGAACCGGCCTCGACCCTCCGCTTCATGTGGTATTGCTTCATCTTCTCGAGATCTTCTTCCACCACAAAATGGGTCCAGCTCATCTTGTTCTCCACTTCCTGCTTGGAATATCCGTTCAGCTTAACGAAGTTTGAATTCACCAGCAGTATTGTGGTGTCCTCAGCCAAGATCATATTGGATGTCGCAGTGCTCTCGAATATGGTCCGGTACCGCTCCTCACTCTTTTTTATGGCCTCTTCGGACTCTTTCCGGTCGGAGATGTCGGTCTGGGTGCCTATTATCCGCAGCGGCCTTCCATCCTCGGACCACCTTATGACCTTGCCGCGTTCCAGGATCCATTTATACATCCCGTCCTTGCATTTGATCCTGTGCTCGCTCGTATAGATGGGCATCTCACCTTTCAGATGCCGGATAAGATTCTCTTGGGACTGCTGCCGATCATCCGGGTGGACCAGATTCGTCCACTCATCCTGATCGTCGGTGATCTCATCCTCCGTATAGCCGAGCATCTCCTTCCAGCGCCTGGAGCGGTAAACTTTTCTGTTTGGGACATCAAAATCCCATACCCCGTCGCCCGCGCCCTCCAGGGCGAACTGCCACCGTTCTTCACTCTCACGCAAGGCCTCTTCCACCTTCTTGCGCTCGCTTATATCCCGGGTGGTCCCCAGAATACCCGTCGGATTACCGGCTTCATCATACAGGATATTAATCTTCACCTCTGTCCATACAGTGGATCCATCCTTGCAGAGCATCTCGAGCTCGATGCTCTTCGTCCACTCTCTGCCGTGCATCTGTCCGCCGAACTCCAGCAAACGCTCCTGTGTAAAGAGATCGACTACTTTCTGGTAGGATTCGGGCGTAAGAGTATGCTCCATGGCATGCGTCATAACTTCTTCAGGGGTGTATCCCCTGAGCTCCATGACAGAAGGGCTCACATAGACATAGTGCAAGGCGGGGTCGAGAACCCAAATAACATCCCGCAAGTTCTCGGCAAGCAGCCTGTAGCGTTTCTCGCTTTCCTTGATAGCATGTTCCGCCTGGATCCTTTCCGTGATGTCTCTTCCTATGCCCCGAAAGCCTGCTGCCTCTCCCGATGGCCCATACATCAGAGATATGGACGCCTCGATGACCCTTTTATCCCCATCCTTTCTCATTATTTCATAATCCACCATGGTATTTGATATGCCGGTCCTGAGTATCTCGTCGAAAATCTGGGATGCCTTTTCGGCAGACTCCGGTGTGCTATAGACCTTGTAATTCATTCCCATGAGCTCTTGCCGGGAATAGCCGAGGACTTTGCTCAGGGAATCGTTGAAAAAGGTGAAGCTGCCCTTGAGGTCCAATTCGAAATATGCCTCATCAATGTTCTCCAGGATAGTGCGGTACTTCTCTTCGCTCTCCCGAAGGGCCTCCTCGGCCCGTTTACGCTCGGTAATATCCCGGACAACCCCCCTGAAACCAATCGGATCTCCGTCGGCATTGCGCCTCAGGGATACCGAAGCCTCTACGAAGATCCTACGGCCTCTCTTGTCCTTCAGCTCCCAGTCGACCAGGGAGATCGGCTTACCTGAGAGAAAGACGCTATGGTAAGCATTGAACACCTTCCTGGCATTCTCCTCATCCATATACTTGCGAAAATTCATTCCATTGAGTTCATTTATGGTATAGCCGAGTCGATTCAGAGTCTTGGAATTGAAGAAGGTGAAGTTGCCCTTGAGGTCCACCTCGTAATATGCCTCTTCCATATTTTCGAGGATACTCCTGTAGCTCTCCTCGCTTTCACACATGGCCTCCTCTGCGCGCTTACGCTCGGTGATATCCATACAGGAGGCCACGCTATCTTTGGTACCTGGAATCAGGGCTAAAGTCAGAAAGATGTCTTTCATCTCTCCAAAGCGATTCTTGAACCTGAACTCATAGGAATTTGGGGCCGAATTCGAGTCAATCCTGCGCTGAACATGGTAGCGCTTCATCATCTCAAGGTCTTCATCCGCAATAAAGACAGTCCAGCTCATCTTCCCTTCCATCTCTTGCCTTGAATAACCGGAAAGCTTCTCGAAATTGGAGTTCGCGAGCAGTATTGTCGTGTCCTCTCCAATGAGTATGGATGCGTTGCCTGTATTCTCGAAGATGGTGCGGTAGCGTTCCCCGATCTTCTTCAGTTGTTCTTGGGCCACCTTCCACCCCGTGATGTCACGGGCTATGCCCTGGATGGCATAGGGTTCTCCTCCCCGGTAGATGACCGAGGACCTCGTCTCCAGCCAGAGGAAGCTGCCATCTTTACGGCGAACCATGTACTCGCTGGACCCCTTCTGGGAACCTGTTTGCTTAAGTTCTTTTACGATGTTAAGCCCAATGGGCATCTGATCGTCTGTGAGCAGGGTTCTCAATGTGAGGTTGGGCACCTCGTCTCTTGAATATCCCAGCATGGTGAGGGCGGAATTGCTGAGATCAAGGACCTTGCCTTCAAAGTCATGGACATAGATGATATCAAAAGAACGCTCAAAGAATGCCTGGTAGCGCTCCTCACTCTCCCTGGCGGTTTCCTTGGTGAGGAGATATTCCTGCTCCAGATCTTTGAACTTTTTTTCCAGTTCCTCATAGCTCGGCCGGTCGTTCATCACCTTCTCCTTCTGAAAGAGATACGGGCCTCTTTTTCCCATACCTCGTCCGGCAAGATACACGAGTACCTTTTGTAAATACTTTATCGGTAAATTGCCCTGCCGATACTTAGCATCTCATGATGAATTGGTAATATTGATTGTTGAGGGCTACTTATGTGAAAATCAGCTGCCCCACAGGAGGCTGTTCAGGCCGGAGCTTCGCTGTGTCCGTCTGGCAACCGCGGCAGAGAAGACCACATCGCTTGCCCATATCTCGATTGCGTTCCTGGCCCGGGTGATGCCGGTGTAGACGAGCTCTCTGGTGAGGATGGGGGAATCTCGGTCGGGCAGCACGAACAGGACTCGGTCGAACTCGGAGCCCTGGCTCTTGTGCACGGTCATGGCAAAGGCGGTCTCGTGCTCAGGCAGCCTCATGGGTGAGATCTTTCTGACAGACCCGTCCTTGTCCGGGAAGCATGCGCGCAACGCTCCGTCATCGTTCAGAATGAGCCCGATATCACCGTTAAAGAGCCTCACCGTGTAATCGTTCTGTGTGATGAGCACCGGCCTGCCGTGGTAATGCGGCCCTCCTGGCTCCAGCAGACCGGCATCGCGGAGGATCCCTTCCGCCATACGGTTTATGGTCTTCACCCCATAAGGCCCTTCCCGAACAGGACAGAGTATGCGGAATGTATCGAAGAGCCTGAAGCGGTCATGGATGTCATCCGTGCTGAGATAACCTTTATAGCCCTTGAGCAAACTATCCTGTAATTTATCCCGAAGCTTTTCAGGCCTGGGCAGGTCATGGTATCCAAGCTCAGGGCCCGGGCCGGACCCAAGTATCTCAAGGCAATGCCCGGCGTCGCCGGCATTCACTGCCGTGCTTAAACGATAGATGGGGCTGTCACCGGCAAACCTGTAGGTCTTGGTGAGATCCACTAATGAGTCCTGCATGCCGCTTGTTTCGCTGCTTGTGACGGCCACACCGGTAATCTCTTCAATCAGGGATGCAAAGGCCCTTGAATATTCATGGGTACCGCCTACATCACAGATATCACCGAGCACATAGCCTGCCTGAACGGATGCGAGCTGGTTCTTGTCGCCCAGGAGGATTAGTCGAGCCCCGACCTTGAGGGCCTGCACGAGGTTGGACATGAGGGCCAGGTCCGCCATGGACGCCTCATCGATGACCACCACGTCCGCCCTCAGCGGATTGTCAGCCGAATTGCGGGGCCGTGAAGACCCTGGTGCGAAGCCGAGGAGCCGGTGGATTGTGGAGGCTTCATGAGGGATCATGGCCTTGACATCAGGGGTACAGTCGAGCAGGCTCAGCCCGCGCTGAATAGACTCCTCAATCCTGCGGGCGGCCTTGCCCGTGGGCGCCGCCAATGCGATCTTCAAGTTCGGCTCCTGTTCGAGGATCAGGGCCAGGATCTTGCACACAAGGGTGGTCTTGCCCGTGCCGGGTCCGCCGGTTATCACGCATAATGACCGGGTCACGGCGATCAGTGCGGCTATTTTCTGCGGGATGTTCACATCCGTATCATCAGGGAACAGGCAGATCGTGCCGTCGCGCAGCAGTGCCTGATCAAAGGGTTTCTCCCGGGCATTCAGGTCCAGCAGGGCCCTGGCCAGCCTCTGCTCGTTCTCATAAGAACGGTAGAGGTAAAGCCTGCCGGCCTCATCCAGGATCAGCGGACGATACTCCCCTGGGCTTCCTACCACCGGCTCTGATCTGAGAGCTGCCATCCATGCTTCAGGAGAAGGCAGATCCGTGATAAGGGCCTTGTCATCCCCTTCGGCAAGCGATGCCAGGGGGTTATTCAAATCCATGCAGGTGTGCCCTTCCCTGCCGAGCCTGCTGACAAGCGCGGCTGCGAGGATGAGCTCAGGGCTGTTCGATCCTGAGAGCTGCATCATGAAACGGGCGAAATGCAGGTCAATCGGCTCGAAGACGTCCACGGACAGTATCAGAGCCTGATCAAGGTCTTGAAAAAAGCTTGCAGTATCATTTGCCATTTATTTTGACCCTCTGTTCATATATAAATCTGCTTTTTAAATATGTTTCACTCTTCAATCAATGTCCATTCCCCCTCGCTTATCAACATCTAGTTCAGTCAATTTTCCTTCTTCATCAGGGGAAAGTTTAACTCTTTTACCCATCCCCCATGACATATATCTTCGCGCCAAAAGGCGCTCCTAAAGCCCCGTATCCAACAGAACATCGCACAGCCGCTCTACCGTCTCTTCATCCGGACGGGCGCGGAATATCCCGTACTCTGGGTCCATCTCCGGGTCCACGCCGCGCAAGTAAACATAGAAGACCCCGCCGAAGTGCTCGTCATACGAGTACCCTTCAAGCCGGTGCATGAGATACCGGTGCAGCGCCACGGTGTAGAGGTGGTACTGGAGTATGTAGTTGTCCCTGATCATGGACTGAAGGAGCGCATCCTGGCTGTAGTCCTCCACGCTGCCGCCCAGGTGGTTGGACTTCCAGTCGATGAGATAGTACTTCTCCTGGTGTAGGAAGATCAGGTCCATGAAGCCCCTCAGGAAGCCCTTCACCGGGTCGAAGGTGAAGCGGGGAGTAATGGCCGGGAGCCGATCCCCCTCTCTCTGTCCCTTACCCGTGAGGGGAGAGGGGACCTTCATGGAGGACATGCAGTCAGTAATGGCCTGATCGAGAATGCCGGGTGTGAGCGGCTTGAGAGGGAACATGAACTCCAGCTCAGAGAGCCGCTCGCTGTTTGCAATGCCTGATAGTCGAAAAGCACCGATGCCCTCGACAGGATTCGTACCCCTGCCCTGCCTCTGAGCTCCACCGTCATTAAGGCCCGGGTCCGATACCAAAACCCTGCCCAGGTCAACATCCAGGACCTTTCTCACCATGCCCGTCACCGTATCGGTCCAAGCCATGTCGAAGCCATGGGCACCGAGCGTCTCCTCCACCACGGCCCGGACCGCCGCATTGTCCGCAGTGAAATCGATCCGCTCAAAGACCTCGTGCAGGAGCGTGCCTGCGCGTGCACCGCGGGGGAAGGAGAAGATGTCCATCGATGGTTCCAGCCTCAACTGTGTGCCTGCAGGCGTGCCTGCCCGAACAAGGGCCCGGGTATCAGGCACGAGAGCATCCCTGTCACCGGGCACGAGCACGTCCCGGTCAGCGGCATCGAAACCCTTGTGCAAGCCATGGATGAACGAGGTGTAGCTGGCAATCCCCCAGGTGGGGTCAATGGCCCCCGGGAAAACCCTCGCCGCAGGCTCTTCTGGCGATACGGCAGCCCCGATAAGCCCTTCGGGCTGGTCCTGGGGAAGGTCCAAGATCCGGGCATGGCCCGATCCTGCTGCAAGGAATTCCTCCAGGCTTCTCCGCAGGTCTCCGGCATCCATGCCTTTCATGAGATGGGCCATGGCCGAGTTCTCGCCCCCTCTCACCTTCCCCCAGGCTACATAGCACCGGTTCTTTGCCCGGGTGAGCGCCACGTAGAGGAGCCTCACATTCTCCGCCAGGATCTCCTCCATGGCTTTTACCCTGTGGTCCTCCTGTTTAGTGGAGCCCATGTCCAGCACCGCGGCCTTTGTATCATCGTGGAACAGGACACCCTCTCCCCGGTCCGGCTTCGCAGCGCCCCAGGCAAAGGGGCAGAATACCACTGCGAACTCGAGTCCCTTGCTCTTGTGCACGGTCATGACCTTCACCGCATCGTCGTCGCTCTCGAGCCTGAGCTGGTACTCGTCGCTGCCGGGCACCTTGGGGTCCCTGCGCTCGGCGAGCCATTTCCTCAAGCCAAGCATACCAAGCTTTTCTGCTGCCTCGGCCTTGCCCAGGAGCTCGGCGATGTGGAGCACATTGGTCAGGGCCCGCTCGCCGGCGCCCATTCCCAGCAGGCGCTCCCGCACCCCTTCCCCGTCCAAGAGCCTGCGGATCATGGGCGTGAAGCCGAAGCGCGCCCAGAGCTCATGGTATCCCCGGAACCGCTCGATCCGATTTTCCCACGCCGCCTCGTTTTGACTGAGCGCATCGATGGCTGAAGCGTCCATGGCGAAGATGCGGGTCATGAGCGCGGTGCGCACGAGCCCCTCGCGAAGGGGCTCGGCCAGGGCGGCAAGCAGCACCTCCATCTCAAAGGCCTCGATCGAGCCGAACACGTTTTCGTCGCTGAAGAGCACGCTGGGGATGAGCGCTGCGTGCAGACTGTCCCTCACCATGCGCGCCTGGATGTTCGTGCGCACGAGCACGGCCATGTCCGAGGGCTTGAGCCGCTCGCCGCCGAGCTTCACCTCATTACCGCCTGCCCCGTTCAGGAGCCGGGAGATCTCAAATGCAACGGCCCTGCACACGGCCCTGCCCGCCTGCTCCACGGTGAGCTCAGGGGCCTGCCCTGCATCCATGAACCAGACCTGCAGATGGCCTTCATCAACTCCTGTCAGCGTCTTCCGGTCGGTCTTCGGAGCGGGCTCGGCCGCCTCGAAGCGGATCCAGTCGAACACAAAGGGATATTCCACCCTTGAGAACACCGCGTTCACCGCCTCGATCAGACCGGGCACGCTCCGCCAGTTGTGGACTAGGGTATGCCTGTGCGCCTCCTCCACGCCGGAAGCGGCCCGGGCATAGGTGAACACATCCGCGCCGCGGAAGCTGTAGATGGCCTGCTTGGGGTCGCCGATGAAGAACAGGCACGAGCCTGCAAAGCACCTTGTGAAGATCTCATACTGCAAAGGGTCCGTGTCCTGGAACTCGTCGATCAGGGCCGCCTTGAACCTGCCGGCTACCGTGCCTGCCAGTGCGTCGCCCCCCCGGGACCTAAGGGCCTGGTGCATCCTCACCAGCAGGTCGTCGAAGTGCACGAGTCCTTGCTTCTCCTTTCGTCGTGCCAGGGCCGTATCCAGGAATGCGAGGAATTCCACCTTGAGCCCGGTGATCTCGTCTTCCATGGCGGCAACGAGCGCTTCGCCTGCCTCCTGCAGGGCCCCGCACAGGCCGAAGACCGGGTGTTCCGGCACTGCGGCGCCCTTCTTTGTGGCCTTTCTGATGGCCCCCGGCGTGAACTTGGCAAGGCTCCCGGCCGCTGGCAGTATCACCGAACCCATGGTCAGGTAGCTGTCAATGTCCTCCAGGTACCCGGGTATCCTGGTGATCTTGTGGGTCGTCTGGTTGATGGTGTCCGGGTCGCAGATGAGCCGCTCCACCTTGCCTCTTCCCTCCGGCCATGCCGAGGCCAGGGCAGCGAATGCCTGCCGGAATGCAGACAGGTAAGGCTCCAGGGCCTCTCCCCGGCCAGGAGGTGCGCCCTTAGGGATAATCTCTGCCGCGAGGTTCCTCTGCCTGGCCAGGCCCATGAACCACTCCGGGCTCACCCTGCGGCTACGGGCAAAGGCCACGAACTCGGGCACGGTGACCGCGGTGATGCGCATGCGATAGAAGTCGTCTGCTATGGATGCCACCATGTCTGCCTGGTCCGTGACCAGCTCGGTCTCGAAGGGGCTTGCCGTCTCAAAGGCCAGCTCCTTGAGCATGCGCTGGCAGAAGCCGTGGATGGTGGAGATGGCGGTCTCGTCAAACCTGGCCAGGGCGTCATCCAGAATGCCAAGGGCCTGCACACGGTTTCCCACCTTTTCCAGGAGCCGGGTGGTGTTGGGGTCATCCGAGGCCCCATGCACAAAGGCGTCACGGGCCTGGCGCAGCTTGTCCCTGATCCGGGTCTTGAGCTCGTCGGTTGCAGGCACCGTGTAGGTGACCACGAGGATCGCCTCCACGGGCATGCGCTGCTCCAGGAGGAGCCTAAGGAAAAGCGATGCAATGGTGTAGGTCTTGCCGGTCCCCGCGCTTGCCTCGATAAGATGCGTGCCGGAAAGATCTAAAGCCATGAGGTCCAGTGGCTTCACCATTTCCTTGCCTCCATCCGGTCGATGAGCGGTCCGTACACCTGCACCGCCATTTCCCGGAACTCATCATCCAGGGGATCAATGCCTGCAAAGCAGAGGTGCATGGCTGCATCCCCCGCCTCGGCCATCCCCTGCCACCCCCCGGCCCAGGCCTTGCGGGCCTCCTGCATGGCCCTGTCCGGATTGAGAGTCTTCTTCACCACCTCTGCATAGGCGTACGAGCTCCTGGGGAAGAGGTGCACCGGCCGGCACAGGCCCTGCCAGTACATGTCCAGGAGCGCCTTCAGCACGACAAACGGCTCCTCCACTGCGCTGAACCGAGCCTGCCCTGCCTTGTGGATGTGCAGTCCCGTCACCTGCGCACCCGGGCTCATAGCCTGGAGCAGGAGCAGGCTGACCCAGGCCCGCATCAGGTCGCTCGGTGTGATGTCGGCATAGCGGAACGAGAGGAATCCTTGTGCCTCAAGGCTATCCACGGCCCCGAAGATCGTAAAGGCGTCCACCGCCACTGTCACGTCCTTCCTCATCATCCCGGCGCCCGTCATGGCCCGCCTGATGAGCGGGAGGAAGGCATCGATCTCACCGGCGATGCCGGATAGCGCCAGCTCGCCCGGCAGGCCGTGGGGCAGGTCCCCCTCGGCCCTGAGCCGCGACAAATCCATCTCCACACCCTTGCCTGCGAGCCTCTCCGCAAGGACCCGCTGCTGCAGGGTGTATCGCTCCAGGCCGGTCATGGCAAAGGGCTCCCGGTCGAGCAGGGCCTCCTCCTCCCGGGGCAGCATGGCGCCGAGCCTATGCCTCAGGAAGAACCGAGCCGGGCCCCGGAAGAACTCCAGGAGGCGCTCCATGTCCACGATCCGCCACTCCTTCTCGGGCTCGGAGAGCCGCATTGCGCTGACCGGCCCTGCATGCCCATCCATGCGCAGCGCCCTGGCAGCTAAGGCATTGTCCTTGGAATAGCTGAACAGGCCCGTGCCTGCTGTGAAGTATTTCGGGTTGAAGGCCTGGAGGCAGTGGCGCACCACCACATGTTTGCTCACCGGTCCCTCCGGGGTCACAAAGGCCCGGTCCAGGTACTCCAGCAGGCTGCTCACCACCACCGAGGGCGGGATCGAGGCATTGTCCTGTATGCCCTGGCCCACGTGGCTGATGCAGAGCACGTCTCTGGCCGAGAGCAGGGCCTCGAGGAAGAGATAGAGGTCGTCTTCGCGCCTGGAGCGGTCGCCCTTGCGCGCCTGCATGGCCATAAGGTCGAGCCCGCTTGCATAATCCCTGCGGGGGAAGGATTCATGGTTCATGCCCATGAGGCAGATCACCTTGAACGGGATGCTCCGCATGGGCAGCATGGAGCAGAAGGTGACCCCGCGCTCTAAGAAACCCGCCCCTTCCGCGGCATGGCTGAAGGCCTTAGCCAGGTGGTGCCGTACCACGTCGATGGTCACCTTGCCGGTGAATCCAGCATCCCGGGCGATCTTCTCCAGGTTCCGCACCGCTGACTTCAGCCGCAGGAGCTCCTGCACGGTCTCTTCATCCGCAGCAAAGAGGTCATCGATGATCTTCAGAAGCACCTCCGACCACTCGCCCAATCCCCTTTCCTGCCTGAGCTCCTCCACACCCGAAAAGAGCCGGTGCACGAAGTCCACAAAGCTGCCCAGAAGCTCTGCCGAGGCAGGGTCCATGTCAATCAGCGGCGCAATGCCTTCGAAAAGTCCCTCATCGTCCCCTGCCATGGCATAGCCCAGCAGGAGCCTCTTCAGGCCAAAGCCCCAGGTGTTCTCCTCGAACCCGGGCAGGCCCATTTCCTCTTTTTCCTTGCCGTCCCTACCCCACCTGATGTTGGCATCTGTTACCCACGTATGGGCCTTCCGCACTGCCTCCTCATCCATGTTGAACCGGCTGCGCACCGGCGCCTTGTCGAGGAGGTCCATGACGAGCGACGCCTCGAAGCGCTGGCTAGGCAGGTCGAGGACGGCCATGAGCGCATCCGCGAGCTGGGAGCTCCTCCTGAACGACCGGTCCGAGATGCTGTAGGGGATGCGGCGGCTATCATCCCCAGCCATATCGAACACGGCGCGGATGAAGGGCGCATACGCCTCGATGTCAGGCGCCATGACCAGCACGTCCCGGGGCTCAAGGCCTTCGATCATTACCTTATCTTCCTCTCCCCTGGTGGGAGAGGATTGAGGAGAGGGGGGATTCTCGAAAAGCGCAAGCAGCGTGTCCAGGAGCACCTCCACTTCCCGCATGGGGCTGTGGCAGGAATGGATCTGAATGGAGCAGTCCCAGGGCTCCACCTCCACCAAACCCTCTTCGCCGGGCTGCCTCAGGTTCAGGATGTCGTCCTGGACTTTGGTAAGCATGGTGGAACGCTCACCATCATCGAACAGGTCCGTCTCCTCGGGGTCGAGGTCGAGGACCATGTCCAGGAAGTTCCTGCCGAGCCTGCCCATGCCTGCCAGGAGGTCGTTGCGCGATTCCAGGTGCAGGTCCGTCTCCGGAACCTTGCCCGCGATCCTCGTGATGCGCCTCTCCGGCATGATGTCTGCCCAGTATTCTCTGCAGGGGTTCAGGCAGTAGAGGGTGACATCGATGAGCTCTGCAAGACCTTTCAGCACCTCCAGGTGAAATGCAGGAAGATACGAGATGCCGAAGATGGACACCCGCTGGGGCAGCTGCGAGACGTCCGCCTTGGCAAGGCCGCGGCTGAAGAGCTGCTTGAGCCGGGCCCGGTGGTTCGCATCGACCCCTTCGATTATCTTTTTCCAGAGCACTGCCTGCCAGTTCTCCGGGTAGCCTGTCGGCGCGACCTTGCCCTCTTCCCATCCGAGCACGAGCTCGGGCCTGAATATGACGTACTGGTCAAAGATGTTCGCCATCATGGCGCTGAACTGGTAGAGCTTCATGCCTGCTGTGTCGCCCTGGAGGTAGTCCCTGATCCGGCTGAAACCGACTTGGCTGAGGAGCCCTGGCAGGCAGTCCATGATGCATAAGCCGAGTGCATCCTTTTCGAACAAAGCGGGCTGTGTGAAACCCGGCAGGATGCGCGAGAACATGTCCAGCACAAAGGCATTGGGAAAGGGCCAGCTCACGTTCGCGCATATGCCGCTGCCGCGCGCCAGCTCCATGGAGAGCCAGCGCTGCATGCCGCGGCTCTGCACCACGATGACCTCTGGGGCCAGCGGCGAAGAGAGCGGCTCGGCCAAGGACGCAGCAAGGGCCTGCGAAAGGACCTCGAGCCGGTTGCTCTCAATGAGTCTCAGGCCTGACAACAGACGCCTCCGTGCATGGAATTAAAAAGTGGGGATAGTATAGCATGGAAGACTCGTTCTGTGGGTGGAGAAATGTGGCAAAAAAGGGGACATTTATTTTTACTTCACCTATGGTCGTAAGAAATCGGCATTAAGCAATAGGACCGAATTTATACACCGCACTTTTTACGGCACCACTCAGCCATAAGAGCGAAGATAGGAAGATGGGAGTCAGGTCTTGCTTTTTGACTATTCCGTGTGAATCCGGGGATAAATTGATAAACATCCCCTTTCTTATGCTGCACGGCTCAGGCTGATGCGCATACCTGCCCTGGTCGCCAGAGTGATGAGCATCTCCAGGCTGAACTTCTCCCACTTGCCCCGGACAAGGTCCGATACCCGGGACTGGCTGATGCCGAGCATCTGAGCTGCCTGGGCCTGCGTGACCTTCTTCGCCTCTATGAGTGTGCGCAGGTCAGCCATTAGATCGGCACGCATCTTCAATATCGCTGCCTCGTCCGGGGCGAACCCCAGGTCGGTGAATACATTTCCCGAAGATTTCGTTGAGGTCTTTTTCATATACTACACTCCTATCTGTTTGTATCTCATGCGGGCCAGCTCTATATCCTTCAGGTTTGTCTTTCTCCCTTTCTTGTGAAACGAGTGCAGAACATAGACAGCATCCGCACGTTTCGCCACGTAGATGATCCGCCATTCTCCAAGCACATGTATGCGGATCTCCTTCACACCTTTTCCTATTGTCTGCATGGGCTTCCAGTCACTGGGTTCTAAACCACATTGCACGGCGTAGAGCTCAAAGCCTACAGCCCTACGCACTTCCATGGGAAAATCACGCAGGTTATCAAGGCTTGATCCCATGAACAATAGAGCCTTCATGGGATTATTATATAAGTTTTTATATATCTGGCAACATTAATTTCATACGGACAACCAACCCCCTTATGCCTTGGAGTGGAGAATAATATACTGCTATTTTAGGGATTGACAGACGGAAACAAATCTGTCTAAAAATGTGCCTCATGTAGTCTTTGTTATGTTTACCCTCGCAAAACTCTTGCGAGACTGAGGAGGTTGTTTCCAATGAACAACACTTGCCGTGTCAGGACACGTGTCTATTCGTTTGTTCCCAGGCTGGTGTCGGTCTTGTTCCTCATCTTTCTCTTCCTTGTACCGCTGAGCCCGTCAAAGACGAGTGGAAAATCTGCTGAAATAACCTGCACCCCTGATCCCCATAACGAGATCGCCACCGACAAGAACCTTCCGCTCGGGTGCGAGATGACCCTGAGCAGTTCTTTTTACCACGAGATCCAGGGCAATCCCCTTCTGTATGAATGGTACGGACCGTTCTCTCCGAGCACCATATCGGAGCCGGAAGTGTTCATGCCCGAAGGGACTCATGCAGTCTCCCTGCTTACCTTTGACGGCGTGCAACGCTCTGCCCCCCACGTCCTCTACATCACGGTCGATCCGGCATTCTCCATTTCCGCCGCTGCAAAGAAGGGGAAGGTAGTTGTCACGTGGCCCCATGTGCAGGGGGCCACTCGCTTTGACATCTACCGCGCCAAAGAGAGCGACCCTAGCCGATTCGAAAAGATTGCAGAGCTCCCGGCAGCAACAACCTCCTATACGAATGTAAACCTATGCGATGCAACCTATCTGTATGCCGTGGGTGCGTTGTCAAACAGGCAGTGGCTGTATTCTCAGGTCAAGAGCTCTCATCCGTATTTAACATCCCCGATGTGCAATTACCCGCCTGTCATATACTCCGCACCCATAACCAAGGGCATTGTGGGCCTGAAATACACCTACGACGTGCAGGGGTCAGATCCCTTGGGGGACATGCTCACCTACAGCCTCTTAAGCCCACCGGCGGGCATGAGGATAAACTCCCAGAGCGGTCTCATCGAATGGACACCTCCTTCCCTGGGAGACTATGAGGTTACGGTCAAGGTGAAGGACTGCAAGGGCTCATACAAGATACAAAAATTCATCATTGAGGTGGATGAGCTCCCCGACATCAACAGGAACCCCATTGCCGATGCAGGCGGCCCATATGCCGCAGAGGTGGGCCAGCCGATATCTTTTGACGGCTCTTCATCCTATGACCCTGACGGCGATCCCCTCCTGTATGCATGGATCTTCGGAGACGGCTCAAGCGGAAACGGGGCCTCTCCGAGCCATGCATATGGTGCTCCCGGAACATACCAGGTTACGCTCACGGTCTCTGACGGAAGGGGCGGAACCGCGACCGATGCAACCACAGCAAGCATTCAGCAGTGCCTGCCGCCAACAGTAGGCTTCTCTTCGAACCCGGCGGCCATACGGCAGGGCGAGTCATGCACCTTGCTCTGGACATCCAAGAATGCCTCCACCCTCAGTATCGACCACGGCATCGGAGACGTGGGTGCATCGGGAACCATCACAATACAGCCACAGGCCACTACCACCTACACGATCACCGCAACAGGCCGCTGCGGGACGGCTGCAGAGTCTGTCACCGTCATTGTCCATTCTCCGCCTGTTGTTCATTTGACCGCTGTCCCGGGGTCCATTGCGGCAGGGCAGACATCTAAGCTCTCCTGGACATCCGAGAATGCGGATACGGTAACCATCGACCAGGGCATCGGCCCGGTGACGCCGAACGGCTCTCTCGCCGTAGCTCCCACATCTACCACAACCTACACCATTACTGCTTCCGGGCCCGGAGGGACTGCAACCGATAGTGCAACAATCACGGTATACCAGCCGCCGCATGTAAGCCTGACCTCCCAACCCCAAGCAATCGCCGAAGGCGGGGCATCAATACTCACCTGGACATCCGAGAATGCCGACTCTGCCTTCCTGGATAACGGCCTGGGCAATGTCGCCGTGAACGGATCGCTGGCGGTTTCCCCTGCAGAGACGACAACCTACGCAATAACGGTCCAGGGTCCCGGAGGCACGGCAACAGCCAGTGCTTCAGTAACCGTGCTTCACAAGCCGGCAGTCATCATTGCGGCCTCACCCGACACCATCGACGCAGGCGAGACCGCCACCCTGACTTGGACTTCCACCAATGCCGATTCCGCATCCCTTGACCAGGGCATAGGGGCCGTGGAGGTGAACGGCAGCCTGCAGGTGAGCCCATCCGAGACGACCACCTATACCATCACTGCAACAAGCCCCGGAGGCATTGCAACCGCCTCTGTGCCGGTCGGGGTCAACCACCCGCAGCTGCAAAGAAAGGCCTGCGCATACATCACGAACATGGAGAGCGGTGATGTCACGGTGGTGGATATCTCCACGAACAGTATCATAACCCGTATCCCGGTGGGCACGGCACCCTACGGCGTTGCCGTGAGCCCTGACGGCGACCGGGTATATATCGCATGTGGAGGGAGTGACGGCGGGATATATGTCATTGATACCATTACCAATACGGTGGCAGGCACCATAGAAGGAATATATGCGACCACCCTGGCAGTGAACCCGGATGGATCGATCATCTATGCCGTGTCAGCCGTTGACGGGACACTCACGGCTATCGATGCACATTCCCATGGGGTCATCGGGGTCGTTCAGACAGGACCGTCGCCTTTCGGGATAGCTGTAAAACCCGATGGAACAAGGATCTACATCACATCCATGGAAGATGGCACCATGAGGGTGATCGATGCTGCAACCTTGGCAGTCATAGACACCGTGCAGATTGTATACACGGGGAAGCCCCTCTGGGATGTCGAGGTGAGCCCCGACGGGGCATTTGTGTATGTGGTGTCGAGTGATTCATGCCTCCTCGCCGTCATCGACACGAACACGGATGCTTTCGTGAACTCACATTTTTACATGCCCGAGAGGCATCTCGGAAGATGTTATCTTGCTGTGAGCCCTGATGGAAACCGCATATACCTGAGCATAAACAATAGCACCTATTCCGCAGGATCGGTCTATGTCATTGACACACTCTCCCTTGGTGTTGTGAACAGGATTACCGCAGTATCCCCTTCGGACCTGTCATTCACCCCGGACGGAACATTCCTTTATGTGCCCGATAGCGGGGCAAACGGCGTCATGGTCATCGATTCCGGGTCAGACTCAGCGGCTGCTTTCCTGGGAGACGATTTCAGCCGCCCCACGACCTGCGGCCATTTCATCACGAAACATAGGGAGCGGATTACCGGCAGGATCGTGGCCGATGGCGCGGGGGTCGAGGGAATCATGGTCACGCTCACCGATGGCCGCATGACCTGGAGCTGTCCGACCGATGCACAGGGACGCTACATTTTCTATGCACCGCCCGGCAGCTATACCCTTTTCTTTTCCGGCAGGGGATATGCATTCGCGCAGCAGAACCTGGCAGTGAATGTCAGCGACAGGGAGATATCCATCACGGATACCGAGGTGCTTCTGGGCGTGAAGATATGGTCGGAGCCCGGTTCAATAGCATCCGGACGAACGGCACTCCTGCTCTGGAGCTCGATCAAGGCTTCAAGCATCACCATAGACCAGGGCATCGGCAGTGTGGGAACGAGCGGTTCTTACGCAATATCTCCAAACGAGACCACGACCTATACGATAACCGCTTTTGACGGCCAGGGCAGGACAGTGACTGACCAGGTGACGGTGACCGTCTTCCCTCAGCCCCAGGTGAATATCAGTGCGGAGCCGCAGGTAATTTTGAAAGGACAGCCTGCCACCCTGTCATGGACGAGCACCAATGCGGATACACTTACCTTGGGGCCATACGGATGGAATCTGGAGAACATCGGCTCTATCACGGTATTCCCTCAGGAGACCACGACCTACACCATTACCGCTTCAGGTCCGGGCGGGATTGCCACCGCCTCTGCCACTGTGACCGTGTATGAGCCGCCCCAGGTCACTATCTCAGCAAACCCCCAGACCATCTATGCAGGTGAATCCTCTCTTCTCACCTGGTCCTCTTCCAATGTAGATCATGTCAGCATCGACAACGGCATCGGCAATGTGGAACCCGGCGGCTCAATGACCGTGAACCCCGCAAAGACCACGACTTATACCATCACCGCATCAGGCCCGGGCGGGGTCGCCGAGGCTTCAGCCACCCTGACCGTGAACAGCATCATCAGCCTCCACATCGATTCCCCGGCAGAGGGAGCCCTCATCGACAGGCCGGACATCCTGGTGAAAGGCACCATGACAAACGTATACGGCAATGAGACCGGGGTGACGGTGAATGGGGTTCCGGCTGTCATTCATGGGGACAGGTTCTTTGTGAATCATGTGCCGCTCTCTCCAGGAGAGAATTCTCTGATAGTGCGGGCCGCCGATGTTCAAGGGAATGCTTCCGAAGTCGTTATTCCCCTTGATTGCGAGGTTACAGGGCCTTACATCACCCTGTCCGTCAATGATGCCGCGGGTATTTCACCATTCGAGTCAATATTGAGGGTGGAGTCCTTCTTCGAGCCTGACAGCCTTACCTTCTCAGATTCCGGTCCCGGACAGATCGAGTATCTTGACGGATCGGATACGAATGAACGGCTCATAAAAATCCCAAATGCCGGAGTCTATTTCATTACGGCAAGGGTTTATAAAACCGGGGTGCTCTATACAGATACAATAGGGACTGTTGTACATGACCGGACAGAACTTGATGGGATGCTCAGGCAGAAGTGGGCAGGCATGCGCACTGCCCTCCTGAATAATGATATTGATACGGCAGTGAAAGACATATCAAGCAGGACAAAAAATATATACCGGAATGCATTTGGCTATCTCACCGACAGCCAAAGAAGCAGCCTGGTGAATGAAATTGGTGACATCCGGCTCATCAAGATGAGAGGCACCGGAGTGGAATATGACATCCAGACAACAAGGGATGGTACCCTTTACTCATACATTCTTCTCTTCGATCTGGACGAAGACGGGATGTGGAAGGTCGCAAACTTTTGAACTATCCCGTTGCGATTGAACATCTGCTAAGGGGTTGTGATGGTATCATTACAGGTACTACAGGGCTTGTTTTGAAAAAGGGGGAATGGGAATGCTGACAAAAAAGGCATGTCTGATACTGACCATGGCGATGCTTCCTCTCGGTCTTATGGGTGCAGACCTGTTCGGGAATGTGACATTCAGGGGCAAGGTGATCGATGCAGACACCCTCAAACCCATCGAAGGGGCGGTGGTAGTGGCCGAGTGGGAGAAATGCCACCCAGGGATAGGTGAAGGCTCATTATGTGATTTCAAGATGGTTAAAGAGACACTGACAAATGCTTCTGGTGAGTGGAGCATCACAGGGCCACAAGGTGATAGTTTACCTAGTAAGACTCGGGAGATTCTCGGGTTCATCGTATCATGGACAGCACCGCCTCGTTTTCAGATCTACAAACAAGGGTACTGCAGACTTCACCAGAAACCAGGCGGATTACATGCATATCCATATGTAAATAAAGAAAAGAGGTTGGAAGGGATCGTATTGGTCCGCATGGGTGATACGAAAGAAGAGGAAAATGAATTTATGAAACAATATCTTCTAGAAGGTTTCGTTCCTTTTATTCCAGTTAAGGATCCGGAGAGGAAGCTTCGGGAGCTGAATTTCGACTTTCGATACCCTCCTGATGTTATGAGTATAAGGGATGTTTGGGAAAACACTATGTATGATGTAATCGGTTTAAAGAAGGCAGTGACACAAGAAGAAAAGAAGGAAGCGGAAATATTGCCTGCCACTGTAGATCATTGGATTTATCTGCCTCTGTTAAGGAAGACAGTTGAAAATAGTATGAAATGATTGCTGAAGAGGAGGTCTTGGTGAAATGAAGAGGATATGGTTAATTGTATTCTGTGGGGTCAGTCTTCTCAACCTTGTTGTAATGCATATGGACTGCTTTTGTTACAATGTGAATGATCATGGGGAAATGTGTAATTTTGTATCAGATAACACTGTTGATGGTTTTTCTTTTGACCAATACCTGAAACACAATCTCGGTTTTGACCTCGGCAAGGATCAGTATTTCACTGAAGCCCCGATCATGGCACTATTCTGGTTCGGCATCTTTGCAAAGGAACCGGTTAATGCAAAAGAGTGTCTTGCCCAGGGAGCGAGAGACGAAGACTCTCCAGTCATTCGTTGCAAAAACCATTTTCACGACCCCTCAATGACTTGGGATCTAGCTGGGTTAAATAGGGGTGAAGGCTTAGAGGGTGGTAAGTCATCGATACTCTGGGCACAGCTTGGGCAGGGAACACAGGATTATGGTGCGTATAGCTGGCATGATGCACGGCAATACTTTTACAAAGCGCTTACCACAACAGATCCTAATGAGAAAGGCATGAACCTTATGATGACGTTTCAGGCAGTCGGTCACCTCATGCACCTGATTCAGGATGCCTCAGTGCCGGAACATGTGAGAGATAATTCTCATATCACAGGATATAATTACGAAAAATATGTGTCAGTATATTGCAATCCAAAATCTGATAAATACAATACCTTTCTGAATTGGCTAAACGATAATACAGGATACACCTTCAACGACTCTGCCTTCAATCTGCCGAGCAACAGCGAAGCCCCGATCCCCATTGCGCGGATCGTGGATACAGACAGATATGGCGGCACGAACCCCTCCATCACCATGGAGCAGCCCATCGGCATCTCGGAATATACAAATGCAAACTATTTCAGCAAGGACACGATCTTCACATTAGATAAATATCCTTTCCCCAATTGGGGAAGCGTGGATACCGGTGCAGTGCTCATCCAGAACCCGAGGAATTCATCCGGAGAAATACACAGGCAATATCTTCTTAAAGTGCAGGACGGAGATTCAGGTTATCGCCTCTGCACGGCACCTCTGCTTGCCGGTCAGGTCCCTGACACGGCCGAGTATCTGGCCCCCATGCTGGATGACTCCGTATATGGAGACTATGCCGCGCGGCTGGTTCCCCGGGCCGTGTCTTATTCGGCCGGGCTGCTCAAGTATTTTTTCAGGGGTACCCTTGAGATCTCGCTGCCAGCGAGCGGTGTGTATGCATTCACTTCAACTGAACCTGCAGACCCGAGGTCAAAGGGGTTCAACAAGGTGTCCCTGATGGTAAAAAACTCTTCGAGCTCAGGTGAGCCGATGAACGCAGGGGGGATCGAACTGGTGGTCCAGTACCGGTTCCTGACGAACGACCAGAATGCCGATGACCCTCGTTCGGCGGCACTGGACCCCTTTGTCATGTACCCGGCATCGAACCTGCCTGCCCTCAGCAAACCCATATACCTTGTGAAGGCCTTGGATTCGAATAAAGATCATCGCATAACCACTGACCCGCAATTGCTTGAATTCAACCTCGATAACGACGAGATCCCGCTCTGGGCAATAGATGTAAGACTGTATGTCGTGTACAAGGGCAAGCTCGGTACGACCGGCAGCGGGGGATATGAGGAAGATTCCGCGGTATGCGTAGGATACAAGAATATCAATGAACCTACTTCATTGGATATCATCAATGACACAGATACGGTCTGTAAAAATGATGAATGGTGTGAAGCATCCGATGTCGAGAATGTCAAACCAAAATATATTACGAGCTTCTATCTTCGATTCTCACCGGAAGCCCAACCCCAGGATGCATCCCCTGCAGAGGGAGAACATATTTATGCGCTCAGCAATATTAACCCCGGGAAATACAAGAGAGTCTATCTGCTGAGCGATAATACGTACAGCGAGAGTGTCCATTATTCTTATCACTTTGCCGGAGAAAGCGATATGTATGAGGGTTCAAGCACCTATCAGAGGACAGCCATCAAGAATGGGATATATCGCGATGACATCAATGATACGGTGATAAGATATTACCCCATATTCGATGATTTCAGAAATATTACTTATTGGAACATGTTCTACTTCCTCAATTTCGACATATGTACTTTGAGCTCATGCCCGGAAGGTTGTGATAATGCCGATAATCCCTTTGATCTTGAATTGATGTTATAACTGCAGGTTGGCCTGAATAATCGATTCACCTATCACCGGGTGGCACGGGCAAAGGCGCAGGCCCGGTTGCTCTCAATGAGTCTCAGGCCTGACAACAGACACATCCCCACATGGAATGAAAAGTGGGGGTAGTATAACATGGATGGCTCGTTTCGTGGGTGAGGAAATGTGGGAGATCATTCCAAAGTCGAGAATCCCATTTTCCTCTCCAAACCTCTGTTACTCACCTTGACACTGGTCACTGATGAAGGCATGATATAATTATTGAGAGGTAAGTATGAGAATATATACAGCGGTAATTGAAAAATGTAGCGATACAGGATTGTATGTCGGATACGTACCTGGTTTCGCCGGTGCCCACTCTCAGGCTGAAAGTCTCGATGAGCTCAAGGACAATCTAAAGGAGGTCATCGAGATGTTGTTGGAAGAAGGAGAACCCGACCTTGAGGCCGAGTTTGTTGGAACCCAGACAATTCAAGTTGCCTGATCATGGTGAAGCCACCCATATTAAAACCCAAAGAGGTGGTGATTCTTCTTGAAAAAAAAGGTTTTACCGAAGTCCGCCAGAGAGGTTCACATAAACAATACCGCCACCCGGACGGCAGATACACAACTGTCCCCTTCCACCCCGGCCGTGATATTTCTCCTATACTGCTGAAACAGATCGCCAAGGACATTGGGCTAACTGTCGAAGAATTGGTATCCTCCTCAGATTCGAAATAATTTCTCCTCACAGGGTCTTTCAGCAGTGAATTAGGTATTGTGTCCCCGGAATCGGCCCATTATGACTGTGGTTGACAGATATACAACATCCAGTTAATGTCATTAATATCATATTGAGATCAGATCTTATTTCAACATGTACTGGGGCTAATATAACCATTGTATATTGGGAAGAGAATTGAAAAATTCAATGATCACCTCAAAGAATTTATTATGATGAGGGTTTATCCCAAGAAGAATGTGTCCATAACATAAAATGTTGAGGAGGATGTGGTATGAAGAAATTTGATCCATTTGATTTTCCAGAGGAACAGATACCAAAACATTCTAAGGTTGTTAATGTGGTATGTTTTTTTGATGTAGTTGAATTTACAAAAGAGACTACTAATAAAGATATGCAAAATATCATAAGGAAAATTGAAGAAGATATGTCGGATTTACTTTATAATGGTTTTAACTGGAATGAAAAAGGAAGAGATAAGTACGACGAGCCTATTCACAATGATCTTATTCTAATCCCAACTGGCGATGGTTACGGTATAGGATTCAACCCCGGCCTCGACGATAAAAGAATATTAGATACAATAACTAGTATATATAAGCAGTTGCTCGCGGATAATGGTTTGAAAATCCGGATGGGTGTAGCTAAGGGGCCCAATGTAAGACATATAGACAAGAACGATGTTGTTAATCTCTTCGGATATGGTATAAATTTAGCGGCCAGAGTTATAAATGTGGCAAAACCAAATCAAATTCTTTTACACTCTGTTTATGCTGAAGAACTTGGCCAGGCTACAAAGATGTCTGATCTATGCAAGATTGAAAAGCCTATGCCTAGCAAACACGGAGAAAGCATTATCGTCTATAATTATTATAGAAGTGGCGAGTTTGGCATCCCACATCCCAAACAATAATTAATAAATAACAATAAAAAATATGGAATACTATCTCTTTGTAACACATGCATGCAATATGAGATGCGCTTATTGCTCATCTCAAAGAGTATTATCTTCAAATAGCAATTCATTGTTAACCGATGAAAAGGTAGATCAAGTTCTGGAATACATAAAAGAGAATCAAAATGGAGTTGAAGATACACTTGTTTTCTTTGGTGGTGAGCCATTATTAGAACATCATTTGATCGAAGATATTATGAATAAGAGCAAAAACTTAAAACTAAAATATATGCTCTATTCTAATGGTTTATTAATTAACAAAGTTCCTCTTGCCCTTTTAAACTCACTCGACGCCATTTTTATATCTCTAGACGGAGATAAAACCGCGCATGATAAATATAGAGGGTTGGGAACATATGATAAGATAATTGATAACCTTAAGTACCTAAAAGCAAATGATGTTTCTTTTACAATTGGAAGGATCACTGTTGAAGAAGAGACAAATCTTTATGAATCTGTCACAAACATCTTACCACATGTCAATTCAGTATTTTGGCAAATCGTTAATAAACCAAATTTTACCAATCCAACCAAATTTATTAAAAATTATAAAGATGAACTAAATATTCTTTTTAAATATTGGTTAGATAATTTTAGTAAAGGCAATTTAATTAATATAATCCCCTTCTTAGCCGTTGTTGATTATTTGGCATTTAACAACCGTAGGAGCCATTCATTTAGATGTGGGGCGGGTAGTAATTTTCAGGCAATTGATATTGATGGTAAAATATATTGGTGTGATGAGTATGTTGGTGATCCAGCTGGCGTAATAGGCAATATTAAAAACCATAAAAATAACAATCATTACATATGCCACAGGGATATCTTTGAGAATTGCAAAACTTGTGATTTGGGGGATATTTGTTTGGGTAGATGTAGAAAATGTCTAACTGACTATAAAGCCGAGCACGTAGCAATGTATTGCGAGTTAACAAAGCATCTTATTAATTTAATTAAAGATAATTTAACAGAAGTTAATCAAATAATTACTAATTATAATTATAACAGCAATACTTTTTACAATATTACTCATTGCACGGAAGAAATTCCTTAATCTTTTAAATCGCTTATAGTCCCTATAAGCCTACACCCTAAACCCACCGTTTATCTCATCCGCGAAAAAGATGGGGTCAGAGTCCATTTTCTTCTTTAGAAAAATAAATCGTTTCTGACCCTATTTTTCCGGCTCTGCACTACAATGACCTCGGGGGTGAGCGGCGAGGAGAGCTGCTCGGACAAGGACGCAGCAAGTGCCTGTGAAAGTACCTCGAGCCGGTTGCTCTCAATGAGTCTCAGGCCTGGCAACAGACGCCTCCGTGCATGGAATTACTTTTGCCAGAACCTTTTTATGATTATCTGCCGGGCATAATCTGCAGATTTTGGTTTGGCAGGGAACAGGCCCAAGACATTTGTTGGGACACCCTCAGGAAATCTATTAAGAATACAAGCGCCACTGGTACCACACCTCTCAAGCACATTTGTCCAGACACCCTTGGGTGACATTCGCAATGGTTCAACCCATTTTAATGAAGCGCTTTGCCAATTACTCTTGAACTGGGGATCCCATAAATTATTGTCTTCGAATAACAATTGTCCAGTCTTGGGATTCACAAATGCAAACTTCGAAGTACCATGTGTTGATGAGTGATAAACCCCGAGAACCGCAACTACACAAATGTTGTTGTTAGTAAAACTTAAATCACTGAGGATCTTATAAGCATATATCTGGTAGTCGAAAAGCTCCTCAGGTTTACCTGTAAGTAAGGAGAACTCATTTCGATTAGTACCCTTAAATGACAATTCGAAAATAAATGGTTGATTAGGATCTTTGGTTAGGATGTCTAGTGATACAACCCCTTTACCTATTTCAATACCATTTGTCTGAATCAAGATAGGGACTTTGTATGGCTGATATGCTTCACTTAAACCGTTTAGAACATCAATTAAGCTCGACCACTGGAGTGTAGGTTCACCGCCAGTGAAACGGATGAAAGCCTTACCTTTGTCGTATAGAATACTTCGTGTCCCATCTATTATTTCTTTTGAAGATAATACATGCGAAGGATCATCTGTCTCCATTGGCCTAGATGCTGGACTCCAGCAAAAGTGGCAACTGAGATTACATCCCGAAAAATCCCACCGGATTTCCTGATACTCTCCATAGAAGAAACTTCCGGGTGAGTACTTCTTTCTTATCCTGAGCATCCTTTGGATACCTCTTTTTAAAAAGTACTTTATTGTATGGTTAAGGTCTCATTTACTATTTCAGTAGATTCTCTTTGGCAAAGGTTTGTAAAATTTTTTGGCTAGGAAAATCTAAACTGATACCAACTTGTTTGCTAGAGCAACTGGAATAAGAGAGTTATCATACATGTTACACCTGAGTTCAGCGATTAGAGAGAGGATCTCCTCCAAGTGTGGTATGTCTGCTGATCTTGGTTCTGCAAGATAAGAGGTTGCAGGAACAGTTAAAACGTGCATTTCTCCACCAGAAGCTCGGTAAAATATTTTCTGGCCGTAATAGGTGTTCTGGCCATAAGATACCCCAGCTTCACCCGGTATGATATACTTACGAATATATGAGTCTCCAACTATGAAATATGATCCCTGTTCCATACAATCCTGGATAGCTGCTGCATGCTCGACGAATGCGCCGCTCTTTTCAAGACCTGCTAAACGAACTGTTGGACCAGTAGGTCCTCCAGGCTGGCTTAGCAAGTGTGAAATAAGCTCTCTCATAGGTTTGTAAAGGGGCGCCACTAGACCGAAAAAGGCGAGAGGACCATCTTTGATGAAGAGTATGTTTCGCATTAGGCTTGGCTTGAGGTGTTCAAGAATGTCATGGAATAGATGTACTAAGATGAGCTGCTCAAGCATTGTCATTAAATAAGAAATTATTCCACCTGCTCCGAGTTCTTCGTCAATGCGCTCATGTAATCTAAAAGTGTCTGTCAGGTATATTGGTTGATTGCATCCAGGGCATTTTTTATTAGTTGGATCACCATACTTAAAAGTAATATTGTCATGACCACAATTGTATGGGCAGTGAGCTATTGTTTCTTCATAGTTATTGTCTTGTTTACGCATCCAGCGACGGAAGAGAAACCATTGAAGACTGTCGATAAGCTTTTCACCTTCACCATGTTCCTTAATAAAAAAATCATATATGGTTCGCCGGATTGTTGCAGACAGGGACGTTTGATCTTTATGACGAATACCCTTTGTTGGTATAACAAGTGAGTAGCGCTCTATCTTCTTTAGCCGTGCTAGATCTTCTGGGGCAATAAACCTTTTGCAATCAAGGGATCGTAGGTCTGAAAGCTCAAATAGTAATGGACCGAATGTAAAGAATGTAATCGAAGCTGAAGGATACTCTTCACGCACAAAGGTTTCAGTAAAACCACCATCAATTGCAATTACTGCTGAGACTTCAGAAGTATCTACATTGTCAAGAATGGTCAGATAAGGCTCTAAAAACAGAGAGTCAGGTGCTGAAGGAATGATGCATTGATCAATATAAGCCTGAACATTAGGATTCTTGATTATTTCAACATGAGCGATCTTACTTGCTCGTTCAATTGGTTTACGGCCCTTTGATGAATATCCCACCTTTATTGCCCCTTCAACACTGTGAATCGATCAATTTGAACAGGTACAATGAAGGCATTGGAATATGTCTTCATACGAATAAAGCCTTTGTCTGTTGTTCTTCGTAAGCTATCAACAAAGTCTTCATAATCGTAATACTTGGCTATCTCTCTTAATTCATCTCTGTTGTTTAGGTGTGAGACAAACCAGTTCTGGGTGTTCTTTAGCACGTTGGCCGAAATAGAACTTACCTCTTGCGTTGCATAGATCAATCCCAACCTGAGTTTAGCACCTTCCTTTGCAATCCTGTTGTATATCAATGTTAAGTCAGCCTCATTCTTTTTAGGAAACAGGTTATGTGCTTCTTCGAAGTACATCTGAATGAAGTTAGCTGGTTCGTTGTTGATGAATCTTTTCATAGCATCACTGAAGATAGCTCCACATAGGCGATCAGAATACGTTCTCTGAATTTTAGGATCACCTTGCGACAGATCAATAATTACAACCTTCCCTTCACGTAATAAATCAACTACCTCCTCTTCATAAGACTTCTGGAGTGTTGAGGTGTGAAGGTTGCGGATAGGTATTAGTTTTCGAAATCCAGCCTCACTTGCTTGATGTCCAGGAGAAGGTTTTCTTGTAAGGAACCTCATCAAGCTCTGCAAGTCATCATCAGCCCATTCGTGATTGTGACTCGTTCGATAATTGCTGAAATATTGGTCGGTATTGTAATTATCCCAAACCCAGGTAAACCAACGTATAGTCTCGTCAACAGTAAGACCATCTTTCGGATTCAATCCAACAGCATTGTTGATATGCTCCGTTCCAACAAATTTAATCTTATGTTTTTGAGGAATAGTGAAACCAGCATTGCCAAGTATAGCTTGGTAGCAGGCTTTACGCCTTCCATACCTTGTTGTTGCACTTACATCCTGTGAATCAGGTTCCTCCCAATTAACATTCAGGAAGGCTTGGGTATAAATTGCCCTGTCATCTTGTAGGTTGGCCCTGATCATCTCAAAGCCTTCAAGAAGCTGCTTATAGAAATTGAGCTTCATTACTTTAAAGCCTGGTTTCTCGAGTATGCTGTATCTAGTTACATCATCTTTGTAGAGGTTATAAATGGCGGTACCTTCATCTTGCTGATTGTCATTTGCGTACTCACCATTAACATCAAAGATGATCTGACCTATCGGCCCAACTGTTTCTGTATCTAACATTTTCTCTAATGTAGTGATTTCAGCTGTGGCCTTGATTACCATCTTCACTGTATTGGATTTACCAGTACGTGTCATTCCAAATAGAGCTGTTCGTTTTCCTAGGTAGTCAAGTGCAGAAACATAAACTGGCACTGATGGTCCCTGGGTATGACGCTGACTAGATGCATATCGTACCTCACCAATCCTCTGATCACCTGGTCCGCCTGGTAAACCAGCACCTTCTCTGAAGTTTACAATATATTCAAGCACTTTCCCAACTGGCTTATAGATCGAGTAGTTATTCGGACCATAAAAATTATCTACATCTGCACCAAAGCATGTCTTGCCGTCAGATATACGGTAGAAAGATCCTAGAACACGACATTCAAGGCCTGAAAACTGGAACTCATACCTAGTGTAGCTATCAAGTTGATTAATCGAAGATTCACTCTCTGCACGTTCTTTGTAGTGATCGACCATGGCAGCTACAACATCTGAGTCAGAAGGAAGTGTTGTTGGGCCTAATACACGTAGAAGAATCAGTTCAGGATTCTCCTTATCATTATCAAATATGGCTGTGAGAAAAGAACCTGCCGGAATACCCCCAATCTTCTCTTTCCAATAATCATTTGATAGCACCTTCATTGTGTTAAAGTCGAAGTAAAAGGGGCGGCCAACAAAAGCCTCAGGCTTGGCTACATCATTGAATAAATCAACAGTTGCAAGCTCCTTTAGTCTTTCCTGAAGTGACATATACTTTCATACCTCCTATGCCCAGTTCTTCGAGGATGACCATTCAATCGGATTTAACCTAGGCAACTTTTTTTTGTTTGTTTTCTGGTGACCCAGGATAAGAATTCTATCAGTCTTTGTGGCCTGTCCACGGGTGTGCTTCCAGATACGGCTTACCTTATGCTCAGATGGTACTTCATCAACTATAACTGCAATACGATGCCAATCAAGCTTGGATGCAATTTCAGCCCAGACACACTCAGCAAGATTGGTAATTTTACCAGTACTCTTCTCCATGACATCACCAAAGATTAGACAGAGATATCCATCATCTCGTACGGCCTCCTTAAGTTGCTCTAGAACTACATTCATGAATGCAAGGTATTTTCTAAGAGAACTTGTTGAGATAAGCTTTTGATCTACATTCTTAGAATCCTGCTTAAGCATCCATAAGCGTATCCAATTATATTTTCCATAACGTATAACACTTAAATATGGGGGTGAAGTGAAGACCAGCTTAGCTGGATTATTCCGAAGATCTTTTGGAAAAGGATCTCTCACATCTTGTCTCCAGGCATGTCCTCGTGTCCCATCTTCATTTGGTAAGTGCATCCTAGCCAACTTCGATTCCATTAAATCAAAGACATCAATATAAGGTGGAATCAGTCCATTGTCTTTGATGTATCGACGTACGTATCCTGGTGCCATTGAGAATGTGTTTGGCATACTAATCGAAAGACCTCTTGCTGGTCTTCCTGGCTTATAATTCGCATGCATGATTCCAAGCAGTAGAGCCAATAAGAAACGATCAGTACGATCAGTGCTATTAAGCGAATCACGTAACCATAAGAGTTGCCCAAGAACAATTGGGTGATAAAGCATTTGGATGTCATCTGGAGCCTCTGCGGGGTTACCAGGGCAACATGCCTTACGGAGTATATGAATTCGGTCAAGAGCCTCTTTTTGAGAAGGTGGGTTTACCTTTGCACCAGTTAATATGTAAGCTAATGGGTTTGCATCAGAACCAAAGCCAATGCGCCCTAGACGGCATGCCTCCATGGGGGTTGTACCTCTACCTGAGAATGGATCATAAACGATATCCCCTGCATCAGTCAGCCAGCGGATGAAAACATGTGGAATATGTGGCGGGAACATAGCAAAATAAGAGCAAAGAGAGTGCAAGGGATGGCCCCAGCGTCTTGGTGCTATATGCCACTGTTGATTAATATGGCTGGTACATACTTTTAAACTTCGGGCGTAATTCTCAGACAAAATATGACCTCCATACCCTATGCTCCCAACACCATATATAAATTAAGACACATGTTTGGAGTGGCTGAACAGAAAATACATTAATGATCAGCATAGAAACCCCTCGTTCTATTGAATAACATTACATTTTTCTTTTACTCCGCCGCTAAATAAGCGTCAATGGGAGAAATTGGGGACGGGTTCACATTAAACTTACCCAACTTTTGAAATATGAACCCGTCCTCGATTTCTCTCCTCTTTCTTTCAGGCAGGGCCTTTGAACAGTTCGGAATTCCGGGGGAATTCCGGGGACACAATACTTAATTCCGCATAAAATACGGGGACACCATACTAGTTTTTCAGCAATAGATAAATTGGGGCAAGCAAAAATAAAACTGCCCTTTTTTCCTGTCTCCCTTTATGAATGTTGATTTTTAATTAATAATTAATTATATATTCATTATGATCAGTTTCTCCTGGGACCACCGGAAGAGTGTTGCCAACAGACAGAAGCATGGTGTGTCCTTTGAAGAAGCCAAGACAGTGTTCTACGACGAGCATGCTGTCAGATACTATGACCCGGATCATTCAGGGGATGAAGACCGGTTCATCATGCTGGGGCTCAGCTTGCACTTGCGGACTTTGGTGGTGCACCACAGTTATAGACAGGACAATTCGGTCATCAGGATCATATCGGCAAGGAAGGCCACCGCATCGGAGGAAGAAGCCTACTGGAAGGAGCGACCATGAGAAAAGAATACGATTTCAGCAAAATGAAAGCCCAGAAGAACCCGTACATCAAGGATTTGAAGACCCAGATAACCATACGCCTCGATAGAGAAACGGTGGAGTATTTCAAGGCGCTGGCCAAGAAAACCGGCATGTCCTACCAGAACCTGATAAACCTATACCTGAGGGAATGCGCCCAGGCAAAGATGGAGCCCACCATCAAGTTTCACACCTCAGCGGGGTCATGAGATCGGTAACGGCGTATCCTTGGGAGATAGGGGGCAGGTCTTGCTTTTTGCCTATTCCGGCAATTCCGGGGACAGTAGACTACTATTGAAAAAATGGGTCAGAGTCCATCTTCTCCATATCAACCGTGTGCTTTTCCGAGAAGCTCATCCCTCTCCCTTTCCCCCGGTAAAACTCTCCTTTCTTTCATGCAGGGTCTTTGAACAGCTCGGCATAGATCAGCGCCTGGTTGCGGTTCTCCACACCCAGGGCCTGCTCCAGGCCGCCGATGTCCATATTGATGTTGATTGCCTCCTTGGTCAGGCGCAACCCTGCCGGGTTCTTACCGTTCATGTTCCTCGCAAATTCCAGTGCGGTGTCCATCAGAATGTCCCGCTCGACCACGCGGCTGACAAACCCGAGACTCATGGCCTCCTGGGCTGACATGAAATTGCCGGTAAGCATGAATTCATAGGCCCGGCCCGCCCCGATCATGCGGGGCAGGAAGTAGCTGCAGGCCATGTCAGCACCCCCGAAGCCGATATTGATGTAGGCTGCCGAGAACCGGGCGTCAGAGCTTATGATGCGGATATCAGATGACAGGGCGAAGCTGAACCCGATCCCAGCGGCAGCACCATGAACGATGCAGACGATGACCTGCGGAGCCTGCCGCATCCTGAGCATCAGCTTGGCCATACGGACCTGCGCGTGATAGAACTGATGGGAGTTCATCTTATGCCGGATCTCCATGGCCTCATTCATGTCGAGTCCCGCGCAGAAACCTTTCTCTCCGTTTCCCTTCAAGATGATCACGTGAGTGTCCACATCGTTTTCACGCTCGGACCAGAAATGCTCCAGCTCCATCATCATGTGCTGATTTACTGCATTGTACTTCTCCGGACGGTTAAGAGACAGGATTCCGATGCCCGGCTCGCATGTTTCGTATCCGATCGTTTCGTAGCGCATGCAGACAACCTCCCCCACCAGAAAATGCCTGTGCCGATCAATGTACTTACATCTGTAACAGAGTATATGCATTTTATAAACGAACAAAAAGAGGACCGATTTATTTTCCAGCTTTCCTGGGTCGTCCTCGGCCACGCAATTCTATCCTGATCCTCAGACGGGATTCACCTTCATCAATGAATTTTCTCGGACAAATCAATTGACCTCCATCGCAGAAATCGGGAACGGGTTCATATTTCAAAAGTTTGGGGTAAGTCTTAATGTGAACCCGTCCCCGATTCCATAGGTTTGCTTTCTTGGTTAAGAGTTCACTTCACAGGCGGGTCGTGAACGCGTGATTATTTTTTGGACAGCTTGCTAATCACGACAACCAGCAGGACCACCACCAGTACGCCGATCACCATCCAGACCCACATCCCTCCGCCCATTCATCCGTATGTATTGTTCATCATAAAGCCCCTTTCGTTGCACTGCGCCTGGCCCACCACCGCCGGGCCAACAAGAACGTGAGCGGAGGTAGCAGCGTCATTTGGAGTAGCGGCCACAGCCCCGCACCAAGCACGGACACAACGGGCATGCGCTCCGTGTACGATCAGCGCCTGACGGCACGTCCAATCTTGCTGTCCTGCAAGATTGTGATCTTCGGCCTTTCCTGCCTTCGCCGCTCTTTACCGCACCTGTTTGAAACCACTACCCGGCACAAAGCAGTACGGGCATTGCTCAGGCGGTTCATCTCCCAGGTGTACATAACCGCACATGGGGCATCGCCAGGCCTTGGTGCCCTGCATGGTATCGTTGAATTCGCCTTTTTCATCCTCCCATCTGAGGATGGGCAGGTCGCTCAACGAAGGCATGACCGGTTTATAGGAACTGAAGAGGTGCCCGGAGAGGATCAGGTGCTGGATCTCCGATGTGCCTTCATAGATGCGCAGCAGACGGATGTCCCGCATGAGCTTCTCCACGGGATACATCTTGGTGTAGCCATACCCGGCCATGATTTGGACGGCATCGTTCACCACCTCGAAGGCGGTCTCGGTGGCATAGAGCTTGGCGATGGAGGCTGTGGTTTTGGTGACAACTCCCTGATCCACCTCACAGGCGGCTTTCCAGGTCAGGAGCCGGGCCGTCTCGATCTTCATAAACATCTCGGCCAGTTTGAACTGGATGGCCTGATTGTTAGCGATGGGGGTCCCGAAGGTGTGGCGTTTCTTGGCATAGTCCAGGGCAAACTCCATGGCCGAGCGGGCCGCTCCCACGCCGAAAGCCCCGATGGCAGGCCTGGTCTGGTCAAAGGTTTTCATGGCCAGGATAAATCCTTCGCCGGGTTGGGCCAGGATATTTTCCTTGGGCACCCGCACATCCTTGAACTGGATGCCAGTCGTGTTTGAACAGCGCTGCCCCAGCTTGGGGATGGTTTTGCCAATGGATACACCTTTGCCCTTCAGGTCCACCACAAAGGCCGCAATGCCCTGATGACTCAGTTTAGGGTCCGTGGTGGCAAAGACGCTCATGTAATCCGCTATGCCCCCGTTGGTGATCCAGTACTTGGTCCCGTTGAGGATATAATCGTCACCATCTTTTTGGGCACGGCATCGCATGCCGGCCACATCGGAACCCATGGTCGGTTCCGAGGTACCGAAGCAGATGAGTTTGAACTGTTTGGCGATCTCGGGGAGGTAGCGCTGCTTGATCTGGTCTTTGTCCGAGAGCAGGATCGGGGCATATCCCAGGGAATTATCGTATAACGAGGTGGCCAGTCCGGAACAGCCGGCGGCGAATTCCTCGATGGCGATAACCCCGGCCAGGAGCCCGAGCCCCGGCCCGCCATATGCTTTGGGGATATCGGCATTCATCAGGCCTTGATCGAAGGCCTTGCGGAGCAGGAACAGCGGGATTTCGCCGCGTTCGTCATAGTACCAGGCAATCGGGAGAATCTCATGAAGCATGAACTCACGTGCGGCTTTCTGAACGGCCTTCAGTTCCTCGGTGATCGTAAAGTCCAACATAGCTTTTCTCCTTTGGGCCTAGAGGACACCCTGCCTCACAGCCATAACAAGATCATGACTGCCGCGATTCCCTCCCACAAGCTTGGGATTAATATAGTAACCAGCAGGCCTGTGGGAAGCAAGGGAGGTGGATATGTCCCTTGCCTTCCGAAACTATCTTCCTAATATAACTTGGACAAGCTCACCACGAGAGGAGATCATGCATGACAAAATCAACAAAACTGGCACTCTTCGGACATAGGCAATGCGGGTCCAAATTTTTTACGCATCTGAACGACGAAAAAATGCTCCAGTATAAAGGCATGTGTCCGAATCCCAGCTGCAACCACTATGTAGAGCTCCTCCCCGAAGAGCTCTACACTTCGACCGACAAGGCACGCCGGGATTACATCAAGAAAAAGACTAACGGCGAGCATGATGATATTTTCTGGCATATGTGAAAGCGTGGACCATGGAGCGTAGCAGACCATCCGTCACGCCTATGTTTTTGGAGGGGAAACGGGGTCAGAGACGATTTTTATAAATCGACTCCGACCTTGTTTTTCACATCGCTATCCAAAAGACAGCACGGTAACCGTGCTTTCGGAAATATGGCCTGTCTCCTCTTCGTATCGAGGCTGGTATAATGACTCATGTAACTAACTGGGAAAAGAGGCTGGATTCATCCTGGAGGTAACTCTATGTCCTTGATAATTTATCTCATCGGTTTTGCTTTTGTCATTGGCGGCATTGCGTGGGCCCTTATTGTCGCGAAATTGAGCGCCGTTTATGTGATGATTGCTGTCGTCATACTTGTCGGTGTCGGTATCTTAACCGGGGTGACCCGTACCCGCACTAAAGATTGATCCGGAATTATTCCCTTTCCTTGAGTTTTTATTTTGATGACCGAACTCTGCGAACCAGGGGAAAGAGAGAGGCCGCCGGTGATTTCGGATGAAGAGCCGATGGTAGTGTACACCGAAAGCAGGTGAACGAATATGAAGAAATCGGGGATGGGTTCATATTTCAAAAGTTTGGTGTAAATTCTTAATGGAGGCTTCATGGATCTCACACCCCTGTTCGAACCAAAAAGTATCGCTGTCATTGGCGTTTCCCTCACGAATGATCTCAATCCCGCGAATATCATTTACTATAAAAACTATCTGCGCTATCCCGTGAAAGCCTACGGGGTGAACCCGCGCGCCGGGCTCCTTAAGGGTCAACAGGCATATTCAAGCATCAGGGATGTTCCTGAACAAATCGATCTGGCAATCATTGCCGCCCAGGCGGAAAGGGTACCCTCCATCATGGAAGAATGCATTAAAGCCGGAGTTAAGGGGGCTGCCATCATCTCCGGAGGCTTTGCTGAAATCGGCAGGGTTGATCTTCAGGACCGGATTGTAGCCATTGCCAAAGAAGCCGGATTCCCTTTTATTGGCCCTAACTGTCTGGGCATTTACTCAGCATCGCGCATGGATACTTTTTTCCTGCCCTCGGAGCGGATCGACACACCCAAGAAAGGCAATGTTGCTTTAATCAGCCAGAGCGGTGGTGTGCTCGTAGATCAGATGATCCGTTTTTCATCCGAGGGTGTGGGAATGTCGCTCGGCATAAGTATTGGCAATAAGGCCTTCATCAAGGAAAAAGACCTCCTGGACTACCTTGCCGATAAGCAGGAAACCAAGGTTATTTCATTTTATGTTGAAGGTTTTGGTGCTGATGAGGGCCGGGAATTTATGGAAAAAGCTCAAAAAACCGGCAAACCGGTGATTGTTCTCAAATCCGGCAAGTCACCCGGAGGCAGTCGCGCCATAACCAGCCACACCGCATCCCTGGCAGGTGATTACACCGTGTTTTCTTCCGTGCTTGCACAATACGGTCTTGTCGAAGCCAGGAATATGCTGGAGCTTGTCTACTTCAGTCAATCTCTAAGCGCATACCAAGTATCTACCAAAGGCCGCGTCGGTATACTTACAATCAGCGGCGGCCATGGTGCATTGGCGACTGATATGTGCATGGAGCTGGGCCTTACGGTACCCACCCTGCATGAGGTAGATCAGGAGGCAATCCGGCAGGGACTATCGCCAAGCATTCAGTCTATCGCTTCATGCATTAACCCGGTGGACCTGACAGGCAGTGCGGTTGATCAGGATATCGCGTCGGCTGCCATGACCATGTCCCTGCTCAAAGATATCGACTGCCTCATCATCCTCATCCTGCCATACGCCCCCGGCATGTCCCAGGACCTTGGCGCCATCCTCGGTTCAGTTCCGAGAAGATCGAATATGCCGCTTATTGCTTATCTTCCCAGGCTTGATAAATACAGAATCCTCATCGAGGGTTTTGAAATGAATAATGTCCCGGTTGCCCACAGCATCGAAGGTGCTATACACATGGCGAAAGCATTGATGAAATATAAGGGTGGAGCCGGAACCAAGGGGTAGATAGGGGAATTCTAAGGGACAGCGGTTGTTTATCTATTACCGAGATCAGGAGGAAAAGAGAATGGACGAGCAATTCAAACAACACGGGGCGTTTAGTTGGTGTGAGCTGATGACAACGGACGTGGCGGCGGCGAAAGTCTTCTACACCAAGTTGTTCGGATGGGACAGTGAAGCCATGTCAATGCCGGGGATGACCTACACCGTGGTCAAAGCTGGAGGTAAGGGAATTGGAGGGATCATGGCGATGCCGAAAGATGCACCCAAGGGGATGCCTCCGATGTGGGGTGCCTACGTCACCGTCGATGATGTTGACCAGACTGCGAAGACTGCGGAAAAACTTGGCGCCAAGATATTGATGCCGCCCACCGACATTCCAACCGTCGGTCGATTTTGTGTGATTCAAGATCCGCAGGGTGCTGTAATCAGCGCCATTACCTATAAAATGTAACTGTCGCGCAGGGTCGGCTGAGACAGGAATAGAAGCAAGAGGGAATAATAAAGGGACAGTGCCTATTTTCCTTCCTTCTATTTCTGTCTCCCTTGGGGAAGCGCCCGAAGGAAAGAGAATTTTCCTGCTTTCTCTCTTATGATCCCCCCTTCAATCCTCCCTATAAGGCCCATGCTGATGATACAAACCGGGGTGGTAATGTTCAGGGGGTTTGCCGTGCTCATCGCGGGGCAGTATAGGATCCCGTAGTCGCTTGATAGAGATGGCCTTCTCGGGGCAGGCATAGAAACAGAGCCCGCAGCCGAAGCAGTTCCCCTCGGTCCTGCTCCTGCCGTCCACGCTCCTGCGGGCCGAGAAGGGGCATGCCTCGATGCATTTCCCGCAGGCCTTGCACCTTTCAGAATCGGTTACCGCCATGAAGTAGCCGTCTATGAGCGGATAATTCCGCTGCGAGAGCTCGCGGTTGATGATGTAGGGCACGCAGCCGCACGTGCAGCAGTTGCAGATGACGTATTCGTTGTAGAGATTGATCGGGCAGTAGATAAAGACCATGTGGAACATGCCGAGCTCATGGGTCTGCTTCACAATGGCCTTGGCCTCTTCCCTGGAGATCCGGCGGTACTGGTGGGGAAAGGCCTTCATCCAGGCATCGTACCCGGTGCGCATGACGATATCGGTCTCAAGGGGGTGGGGGCACGACCTGTGGCCCATCCGGCAGCGGCACGGGCCCACCGCGATGGGTCCTGTCAGGCCGTCGATCATGGCGAGCACCTCGCCAAAAGGCATGGGCCTGGCAGTGTCTCCCAGGTAGCCGAAGGGCCGGGCAAGCAGGAACCCCGCCACGGCACGGAACCAGCCCATGCGGCCGATCCATTTGAACCTGCCCCTCAAGAGGTGGAAACAGATCTTCAGGAGAGGGACCTCGATAAAGGCGAAGATATAGAGCGTGAAACGCCTGAAGCGGCTCTGCTCCGCAGTGATGCCGTGGACGAGCATGCAGGCCTATTCCACCTTTTGGGCTTTGGAGAACATGCCCTTCGCCCCTATCACGCCCTTGAAGAATGTGAGGAGAACCGGCCGCAGGAATTTTGCCGCGATGAGCGGCTCCAGGGGCTTGAGCAGGGCAATGCGGTCTTTCCACTGCGGAAACTGATTCGGGTTCGCAGCGATCGGCTCCAGCCACATGCGGCCGTGAAAGCGGCCCATGTACGAGGCGCACTTGTACAGGGCCGTTGCCGTGATGAAGTCATCGGCCCGCTCACGCTCCCTCGCAACAGGCTGCTCGCCCGTTGCTTTCTGCAGCAGCTCCAGGAAGTAGTGCAGGGGCTGTGAATCGGGCCACAGGCGCTTGGCCGTGGAGAGCATGTGCGTGCATCCGGTGCAGAAGGTCACGAAGATGTCGGCCCTTGTTGCGAGCCCCTCCTCCACCCTGCGGTGGGCCACTTTAGCCATGCGTTCAACCTCAAAGGTCGTGCACCCGCAACCGAGACCGCAGCAGAGAGACGTCTTCCGGTTATGCCTCATCTCCACCGGGGTGAGTCCCAGCATGCTTAAAAGGTCGCGGGCCAGGTCGTAAAACTTGTCATTGTAAGGCCTGAAGAAACAGGGATCGTGCACCGCAGCGGTCCCTGAAAGACTGTTCGTTATCTTGATCTTCCCGGAGTCGATCCTTTCACGCAGCACCTCCAGCAGATGCACCACTTCGAAGCCATGATCCACTCCCAGCTTCTCGGGGTGGAATCTGCCGAACATATAGTTACAGCCAGCGCAGAAGGTGACCATGCGCTGAAGCCCCATCTTCTTGAAATGGGTCTGGAGGCGCTCTGCGATCTCTTTCGTCGCGTCCATGAAGCCCATCTGGTAGTAATAGGTCCCGCAGCAGAGCTTCTGGCTGCCGTGGATCTTCATCCCATCGAGCAGCTTTGTCTGCGTGATGAAGGGCAGCAAGGAGGTGTTGCAGCCCGGGAAGAGGATCTCATCGGCCTCGCACGGGCTCTCCCAATCGGTGAGAAGCTGCTTCTCGTCTGCGGGGAGACGTGCCTGGACGTAACTCCACAGGTTCGGCTGCAGATAAGGAAGAAGCACCCCGCCCTTTCTCGGCATCCCGGTAGCCCGGTATCTCTTCTCCAAGAGGCTCAGTATCAGGTCATACGGGTCATTCCCCTGGGGGCATAATTCCGTGCAGGCCAGGCAGCTTGCACAGCTCTCCAGAAGTCGCTGCGAGGGCGAACCGGCTATTGCCCGGACTATCTCTTCCTTCGCCTCTGTAAGCGGAAGCTCCATGAAAGGGCATTTATGAAGACAGATGCCGCATTGTGTGCATGCCTGCTCGTCGAACATCCGTTGCCTCCTTGTTCAGTTGCCTTCATTCAAAGTGATGGATCTTCCTTTAAATATTTTATAAAGAACCGTGCTTTCTCTTCATGATCCTCGGTCCGGTCACTTTATATCGAGGAACTTCTTCGCAGCGGCTGCGGTTCGAACCGGATCTTCTTCATGCGGTACATGGCCCAGTGTGTCGAATATCACGAGCTGGCTGCCTGTAATGTCATGGTGGAACCGCGCGGCGTTGTCGGGAGGAATCAATCGGTCGCGCCCGCCCCACAGGATCAGGGTCGGGAGCTTGAGTTCCCGGATGCGGTATGCGTCGCTTCCCGGCTGCGCCTGTTTGAACCGCTCAGCCAGGGCATGCCGGTTGCCCGCACGCAGGGTGATCTCATAATACCTGTCTACCAGCTCCGGCGTCACCCGGCTCGGGTCGCCGTAGACCTCGCGTACGCTTGATGCTACGATATGGCGCGGCAGTGTTATGTCCAGCAGCCGGTTCAGCACCGGTATCCGGGCTATGCGGAAACCGATGGGGATCGAGGTGGAATTCCGAGGGTAACCGTTCGCGTCCACCAGGATAAGCTTGTCTATGCGGTCCGGCAAAGAAAGCGCGGTCTCCCATGCAACCCAGCCGCCGAACGAATTGCCCGCCAGCACACAGTGCCGTATGCCGAGCTTGTCCAACATCGCTCTCATGAAGCGCACATAGCTCGGAATCGTATAGTCACCGTCCGGCGAAGGACCGGTCAGGCCGAATCCGGGCAGGTCGAAACTGATCGTACGACGCTGCCCCTTGAGTGAGTGCACCCACCCTTCCCAGGTATGGAGGCTCGACGAGGTGCCGTGGATCAGGATGATGGGACAAGGGTCACCCCGCGGGCCTTCATCGCGCAGGTGCACCTTCATGCCGGCAACATCGAGGAATACTGACGGAGCCGGGGCCCAGCGTGCCTGAAGTTCGGAAACCGCTCGGTCGGGTGCGAAGGTGGCGGCTATGGATACCACAACCACGAGCACCAACGCGGCAAGGATTCCGGCAGCGATCTTTGCAGCAGTCTTCATGGCGTCTCCCCTTTTGGTGAAACCGGTTCAGGTGATCTCCCCGGTGAATTCCAGGGACACCATGAGAATGTTATCTCAGAAGAAACCCCGGAATTCCAGTAAAAATAATGGCAGAGCCTTCGATCCCTGCCATCATCATCCATGGTGTTTTTATATCGACCGACTCTACAATCTACCAGGGGATCTCAATATCGGTCCTTACGATTCCATCCTATCCTTGAGGTTCTCCATATTCATTTTGGTCTCTCGTTCGTTGCGTCTCAGGAGGACCTTCTCTGCTAACCTGCCCAGCACCGGCAAAGGGATGGAATAATCGATGTCCAGGTCCAGGATGGTGAAATCTCCTTTCGGCTCGAACTTGCAGGTCCAGATACTCTCGATACCCCCCTTGCTCTTGAGCACGAGTTTTTTCTCCGGGATATCTTCGGTAACGGTCGTCTCTCCGTCAAACTTCATGCCGGCCATCTTCCAGGACCACTTGAACTGTCTCCCCTGTCCGGAGCCCCTCACATCCCTTACATCGATCATATTCGTGATGTGCTCCGGGGCATTCTCCGGATTGTCCAGGTATTCATAAACCTTCTTGACCGGCGCCTTGATCTCGATACTGCTGTGAATCTTCGGCATACGTGCTTCCCTCCTTTTTCCATTTCGAATTCCCCATGGGATACCCCATGAGGTAAGACCGTGGAGATTCACCCCCTTTCTCCTTAGTATGGAAAGTCCTCATTCAAGCTCCATCCCAGTGCAGCGGGTATAAAATGGGTAATCAAAAGGTCGTGCGATCAGAATAACAATGTTGTGTGATCAGAAAATATCATGGCATGCATAAATACAGAGTACATTCTATAATGAGACTTCATAGTAATACGCCCGGCACCGGAGAAGTCAAGGGATGCAACATGACAAAAAAAGGTGAGCGTTTTATTTTTCACCGTGCCCCTTATCCCCCACCTTCACCCCTGACGATAGCAATAACTATCTTGACAGGATGCTCTTCCTGGAAAAAACCTTGTCCATAAACACATTCTCCTTAGTTATTTTCCCTACCGGAGGACTACTACGGCATCTACCGCAATGAGCCCCTTGTCTGTCGCCATAAGCGGATTGATGTCGATCTCTGATATACGGTTCCCGGCGGCCCCGAGTGCTCCAACCTTTACGATGATGTCGGCAAGCGCTTCGCGGTTGACCGGCGGCATGCCGCGGAAGCCGTCAAGCAAGCGCTGCCCCTTGATCCTGCCGATGATCCGGAGCGCCTCCTCGTGTGTGATGGGCGCAACGGCAAAGGCAACATCCTGAAAGGCCTCTGCCATTACCCCCCCGAGCCCGACCATCACGCATGCGCCAAATTGTTTATCCCGGAACATACCCACGATGATTTCCACTGATTTGCCCAGCTGTTTCTGGATGCACACCGTGCCTTTCCCATCCATTGCAGGCATGAGCTCTTTATAAGCACTGACTATTGCATGGCGGTTGTCGATATTCAGCCGCACAAGCCCGCGCTCGGTCTTGTGGGTAATGCCCGGCATAAGGCCCTTTACGACCACCGGATACCCGAGCCGCTCTGCTGCAGCTATGCAGGCATCCGGGCTTTCAGAGAGTATTTCCTCAACCACGGGTATGCCGTTTGCACGCAGCAGAGCCTTTGCAGCATGCTCGTCGAGAGGCCCCGGCTCTGCATGATCGATTTCCATGTTGGATCGTCTCGGTGCAATAATCCCGCCCCCTAGTTCTTCTGACTTTCCCCTGAAGACAGCTGCCATGCACTCAACAGCACGGGACAACTCCTGGAATACAGGGATCCCGTACTGCCTGGCCTCTTCAAACACGCTAAACGCGGCATCGCGGCGCCCGAGAAGCCAGATAAAGACCGGTTTGCCGCTGCTGCGCGACTGTTCGGCAATATCCTTCAGGTTCATCCCTATCCTTGAGCTCCCTGCCATGACCAGTATGAGCGCACCATCAATCCCCGGGTCATTGAAGAGGCTGCGGATAGATCTGCCGTACACATCCACGTCCGAACCCAGGTGCCGTTCAATGGCCGGCCAGATATCTACCGGATTATTCACAGGCATCCATAACGGGTATAGCTGCTGAAGGTCTTCTTTACACCGGGGAGAGAGTTCGGCAACCGAGAGGCCGTGCTCTTCAAGAAAATCCGCACTGACGATTCCGGCCCCGCCGCTGAAGGTTAGGACGGCAATACGCCCCGGTCCGGCAGGTTTCTTTGGATACGCGGCCAGTGAACGGCAGAGGTCCATCATCTGTTTGAAGTCCTTGGCCTCATGGACACCGGTCTGCGCAAGCACCCCCTCGACTACGCGGTGGTTGCTCGCCATTGAGGCGGTATGGCTCATTGCAGCCTCGGCCCCCTTCCGGCTCTTGCCGCTCTTCAACACCACGAGGGGCTTGGTGCTGCTCCGGCATATTTCTGCAAAGCGTCTGGCCTGAGGGATCGATTCAAGGTACATCCCCACTACAGCCGTGTCAGGATCCTCAAAAAGCGCAGGAAGGATATCGCACTCGTTCACGTCTATCTTGTTTCCTACGCTGCATACCTTGCTGATGCCCATGATGCCATGGCTCATGATATCAACCAGGAAGCCGGCAGAGAGCATGCCGCTCTGCACAATGAGCGAAACATTGCCGGGTGTGAGCCCTGCCTGGAGATACGTTGGGTCCATGAAGGAAAAGACGTGTCTGTTGACTGCATCCACCAGCCCCATGCAGTTGGGGCCCCAGATACGGATGCCTGTCTCTTTCCCGATCCTGACAAGCTCCTCCTGGAGCCTGCGCCCTTCTGAGCCTATCTCTGCAAAGCCGCCGGTTTCGATGATGACCCCTTTTACATGAGCCGATGCACAATCCCTTACTGCGCCCGGTACCGCTGCGGCTGGGACAAAGACAACGGCCAGGTCCACAGGCTTATTGATCTTGCCGACAGAGGCATAACATGTAAGCCCCTCGATCTCGTGGTAATTCGGATTTACCGGGAAGATATCTCCCTTATAACCGATGATAAGGTTTCTCAGTATCGAATTCCCACCTTTTTGCCTGTTCGGCGTGGCCCCGATGACAGCTATTCCCTGTGGTTTGAAAAAGAATTCCATGTGTGCCTCCTGGTGTGTTTATGGTCCGAACAAACGGCGTACCTGGCTTACTGCTGAATCGAATAGTGGCGGTAAATCTCAAAGAAACAGTCGAGCTTTTCCCAGTCTGCCATTTCTTCCGTTTTCCTGCTGGCGCCCCATTTTACGAACCGCTTCCTGGCACGCTCAATGATAGCCAGGCCGAGATCGCACTTGGCAGGAAAATGGTAATGTATGGCAGCGTTCTTTATTCCTAAAGAGACGGCTATGTTGGCATAACTGAAGCCGTTAAAGCCCTGCACAAGGAGCAGCTTTTCTCCAAGATCGATTATCTTTGATCTCGTATCACCCGGCGATCTGCCCACAACAATCTCCTTGTAACCTTACTTACTAGTTAGTAAGTTTGCTGTCAAGTGATGATTTATTGTCTTTGAATACTTTGATAAAATGTAATTATTTCTTTGGAATGGAGCCCGATTGGCAAAAAGGGGATATTTATTTTTTAGGAATAGAAAATATTTCTGGCCCCTGTTCCTGCTGGACCAGTGCTTCCGTGGGTCTCACGCTGGCCTCCTTTTTTTGGTGGACCCAGTTATCTTACCATCACGAGCAGCATCTTGAACCTGGATCTGAGAATCATGGGACCTGTCTAACAGGCAATGGCCGGGAACTCCTTGATCCAGGTCAAGAAAAGGGGTGCGTTTCTCTTTTCAACCCGCAGCTGCCGCGAGCACTGCATCCAGGTCCGCATGGTCCCCGGCGAATTTATTGCGGTGCTGGAATATGAGCTTTTTACCCGGGCCCAGGACAAAGACGCCGCCCTGCTGCCAATTATCACCGTCCATGCGGCCCTGGCGGAAACCTTCTCTCATGGCCTGGATGCCGCGGATCAGAGATGCAGGGCCCAGCGTTTTCCAGAAGCCGCGCTCGAGCTTGAAGGCCCTGTACGCGCTGAGGTCCTGGTTGACAAACATCTCTCCGGTGAAATGGAGCTTCTCGATGAAATGCCTCGCACCTTCGGGGCTACCGCTCCCGATGGCAACCAGTGGTATTCCGGCCTCATCCAGTTTTTCCTTGATGCCCATGAGGGCAGCAGCCTGCTGCCGTGCGAACATTCAGCCGAAATGGCGGAGAAAGGCAAGCACGATGCGCCTGCCCGCCCATAGTGACTCAAGCTTGACCTCATTTTGCTCAAGAGACAGTACAGTTACGCCATCAATACGGGGCTTCAGTTCATCATAGGTCATCGCTCCCTCCTGTGCATGCATGGTGTGGATCGGGGTTAATGCCAGCGGGGACAACAGGGCTTTCTCCGCCACGGACAGGACCGCACATCTTGTCTCCTTGTGCCATAAGGTTACCCGGCCGGCCTCCTCTCTCTCTACTGTATAAAGGGGGCATTTCGATTTTCAAGACTGAGCGGGGAATAACAAGCTCTCTCCCTTCGGTCAAGATGACAATGAAAGAGAAGATACGATGCGCTACCTTATCCCCCTCTACCTGTCCTTCTCCCGCAGGGGAGAAGGGACTTGGTTGTGTCATTCCGTGGACATTCCCAGGGACAATATGCTGAATTGCAATGAAAAGGGCCTGAGACGATTTTCTTTTTGATCGTATCCGACCCCATGTATTCCCCTCCTCACACCTCGATGGCATCCCCTGCGATGAGCTCTTCAACGGTGATCGCCTCGGCCAGGATAGTGCCGATGGTCTTTGAAAAGATTGCCGGGTCGTCCACTTTTGAGCCTTCGGCAATGAGCGCCAGGTCTAAGAGGAGACGGGCATAGTCCTTCAGGAGCGGGTCCTTCCTGTTCTTCTCGAACATGAACTTGATGTTGGACACGGCCGGGTGGTCTATATTGAGCTCGAGGATCCTCTTGGCAGGCTCGGTCTTCTGCCCCGTCGCCTTCATGATCTTCTCCAGATAGGGGCTCATGTCATAGGTCTCGCCGGACAGGCAGGCAAGCGAGTCCTTGAGGTGGGTGGAGGCCTTCACTTCCTTTACCCTGTCTTTCAGCTCTTCTTTCAGGAATCCGAAGAAGTCGCCAAACTCGTGCTTTTTCTTCTCATCCACCGTGCCGAGGCTGAGGTCGCCCTTTTCCGCGCTCACGAATTTCTTATTGTCAAATTCCCTCAAGACCTGCACGACAAACTCATCTATGGGGTCTGTCATGAGCACCACCTCAATCCCCTTTTCCTTGAGGCGCTCCAGATGGGGGCTGTTCAGCAGGGCGGCGGTATTCTCACCGGTGATGTAATAGATTGCATCCTGGTCCGGCTGCATGCGGGAAGTATAATCGGCCAGCGAGACATATTTTCCATCGGAGTTCGTGGTCTGATACCTCAGGAGCTTCGCAATCCTGTCCCGGTTGTCGTGGTCGGTGGGAATGCCGATCTTCATGACGGGTCCGAACTCGGCATAGAATTGGTCATACTTTTCCTTGTCCATGCCCTCGAGGAGGTCGAAGATCCGCTTGATGAGGTTCTTGCGGATGTTGACTACCAAGCTGTCCCGCTGGAGGATCTCGCGGCTGATATTGAGGTTCAGGTCAGGGGCATCGACCACGCCCTGAATGAAGCTGAAGTATTCGGGCATGAGTTCCTTGCAGTCATCCATGATGAACACGCGCTTGCAGTAGAGGTGTATCCCGTGCCTGCGCTCGCGCATGGTAAAGTCGAGCGGCAGCTTGGAGGGGACGTACAGCAGGGCATTATATTCAGTCGTGCCTTCGAATTTGATGTGGATGTGCTCCAAGGGCGGGTTCCAGTCATGGCTGATGTGCTTGTAGAACTCGGTGTACTCCTCATCGGTGACCTCGACCTTGCTCCTGGCCCAGATGGCCTTCATGGAGTTGAGCGTCTCTTCACGCTTCACCTTCCTGGTCGTCTCGCCGATGGTGTTCCCGCTGCTATCCTTTAAGAGCTCGGCATCAGGGATCGGCTCGTCGCGCTCCACATCCATAACAATAGGGTAGTTCACAAAGTCGGAATGGCGCTTCACCACGCCTCTGATGGTCCATTCGTCGGTATAGTCGGGTTCGTCTTCGAGGCGTTCTTTGAGCTTGAGGGTGACCGACGTGCCCCTACCCTTCTTGGTCGTCTCTTCGATGGTGTAGGATCCGTCCCCCGTGGATTCCCACTTCGTCGCGCTCGAAGCGCCTGCCGCCTTCGTGATGAGGGTGACGTTCTCCGCCACGATGAACGAGCTGTAGAACCCCACGCCGAACTGGCCGATGAGCTCGGGCGCGATGCTCTGGCTCTTCTTCATGGTATCGATGGCATCGAGAAAGGCCTTGGTGCCGCTCTGGGCAATGGTCCCGATGTTTTCCACCACCTCGTCAAAGGTCATGCCGATCCCATTGTCCTCGATAGTGATGGTCCCGGCCTTGCGGTCGGGGATAATCCTGATCTTGAATTCGGTGTCTTTCCCTAAGATGTCGGGTTCGGTCTGCGACTTGAACCTAATCTTGTCGATAGCGTCCGAGGCGTTCGAGATGAGCTCGCGCAAAAAGATCTCGGGATGCGAGTACAGCGAGTTGATGATCAGCTTCAGAACCTTGACGACCTCTGCCTTGAACTGATGTGTCTCTTTCTTATGCTCCATGGCACCTCTCCGTTTGTTCCAGTATATGAATTATGTCGGATATCATTGGATTACATAGGTATTCATCGCCCAAAAATCAAGGCATAACTATAAACGGTTCGTGCCGGATTCAAATATGAAGGTGATCGTCTCCGGTTAACATTCCTTGATGGTTCTTGGCAGGGATGATAAGGATGAACATGTTAGGGTTTTTCCGGATGAAACCCTGTGGTGTGTTCATAATGGAGGGGAAGGCCATGCAAGATGATCTTCGTGAGCTGTTTT
>Ga0187865_1000409_pt1 | contig 60510 bp, 64 predicted proteins | sample June2016WEW_11_1_2_FD_132989 | JGI IMG/M metagenome (GOLD analysis project Ga0187865, IMG submission 132989) | Peatland microbial communities from SPRUCE experiment site at the Marcell Experimental Forest, Minnesota, USA - June2016WEW_11_100 | ecosystem: Environmental > Terrestrial > Soil >... | reverse complement strand
TACATCACCAGGCGCGAAGCGCCGGCAGAGAGTAGCCCCGGCCGTAAGGCCGGGGAATATCGTTAGCATAAAAATGAGCGCCGAAGGTGCGGCACCTTGCATCCATACCCCAATTTCGGAATCAAGGATAATATTTCTCGGTTTGGGAAAATGAAATGCAGCCGGGACGGCTGCGCTCCCGGGAATCAATCAATTTTCGATAAGAATGACTGCACTTGCCTGCCGTATTCTGTTCCCGCAGCCCAGAGCAGGTCGTTGTGCCCTGCATTCGCGACAGCGTAAAACCATTTTGGCGGCGCCGATGCTTCATACAGGGTCCGTCCCAACCGGAAGGGGACAATCTCGTCACGCGTTCCATGAATCATCAGCTTGGGACAGGCAACTTGTGCAATTTCCTTTTCGGAATCGAATCGCACCCCAGTCAACGGCAGCAACAGCCCCAGAGGCAAAAGGGTCTTCGCCATGTCCCGCGCGGACGTAAATGTGGACTGAAGAATAAGGCCTGCCGGAGAAACTCTTGCCGCCAGGTGCACGGCGACCGCTCCACCCAGAGATTCCCCAACCAAAATCAGCTTCTCACTGCTGCTCTGTCTTTTCGTTGCCCACCATTGGTAGGCCGCGCGCGCGTCTCGATATAGGCCCTCTTCAAAAGGATGGCCTTCGCTCTTACCATAACCACGGTAGTCAAAGATGAATACGTTGACACCCAACCGATGCAGCAGCGCAATCCAGGAGAGACGGTGTCCAATGTTCCCCGCATTTCCATGAAAAACCAGAAGCGTGCCGCGTGCACCTTCACAGGGAACAAACCATCCGTGCAGCCTCAAGTGATCTTCCGTGACAAAGGCAAGATCCTGGTACGAGAGGCCGAGATTGCCCGGATTCCCGGCGAGTTCCCGAGACGGGAAATAGATAAAGAGGCGCTCCAACCTGTGCGAGGTCATAACCAACACCATAGCGATGACCAGTAGAACAACGAAAATTCCGTGCCTTTTAGTGATTTTTGCGGCATTCAAGAGCTTTCGCACAATGGATATCGTCGCTGGCCGTCAGTCGTCAGTACAGGCTTTTGCGGACGCCTGACGACCAACGACTGACGACTAATCAATGCGTTCAACCGCCATCAATGTCAGATCATCCTTTGGAGAGAGACCTGATCGGAAAGCGGAGTTCTTCGCAACGCAGGCGTCCACTTCGTGCAACAGAGCAGCCAGATCCGGGCGGCCGGGAGAAGATGCCACGGCGTTCTCGAGCTTCTGCCGCCGGCTCGCCAATTGAGTTCGCAGCGCGTTATCGAAATTTGCAGCCATGATCGCTCCTGCAGGAGATTGTGATTTTGGATGTTTACCATGTGCGGCGGCGCTTCAGAGAGTGTCTCAAAACTTAGGATCAGGTCCGAAGGACCGACAGTCGCTAGGCCCGGCCGTCAGGCCGGGATAAAGATAGAGAAGCAAATGAGCGCCAAAGGCGCGGCACCATACGAATTAGGAACTCGCATAATTCCGATATTTGTACCTGCTTTGTGCCGCGCCTTCGGCGCTCATTCCTCATTCATTCTAATCCCCGGCCTGACGGCCGGGGCTATTTCACTGGCGGCCCTTCGGGCCTCAAAAAGTTCTCGAATAGCGGAAGCACAAGTTTTGAGACGGCTCTCCAGAGCCGTCCCACATGTTTAATCTTAAATCACAAGACTTCAGGCGCCAGCGCACGGAAGCCCGCCGCAATCGCTTTCCCGATGTTCATCATCAAATCACGGCTGCCGTTTACAAGATAGATCCTCGGCGTCAGCGCCCACAACTGAGCCGCAATCCTCTTCTTCCCGGAAATTCCATAACCGCGCCTCTGGAATTCTTCCAAAAACATCGGGAGAATTTTGTCCGAAAGCCGGAGCGCGGTATCGACCACAAACAGCGACAGGTCGGGACGCAGAAGATTCAACCGGTCGCAAAATGCCGTGATCTCATTCGCTGCAAGATTCCTCGGCGGCGAGGATTTCAATTCCAGATAAATAAGCTTCCCTTCAGCGGCTGCCACCACGTCCAGATCGCCTCCCAGGCCCGGGACGTGGAGTTTGACCCCGGTCGCCACATCGAATCCGAATCGCCGCGCCAGTTCTCTTCCCACATACCATTCCAGCGTCCCGCCGAAACTTCTGGCCGGATATTTCAGCGTGTATCGGCCACGAGAACTTATCTCCGCCAGCCCGAGATCAACCGAAGCTTCGGCATATTCCGTCGACCGTTCCAGAGCAACGTAACGGGTTGTTTCAACCGGCAGGAAACTTTCGGGCTTTTGAATGGCGCCGCGCAGGAAAAGGCGGAAAGCATAATGCCCAAGCCACTCTGAAAGCCTCGCTGCCACGTGCTCTTCGAGTTGCGCAGGGAACGGCAGATCGCCCGTCGTCTTTTCCGGCCGCAGGCCGCGGCGGGCAAGCATCGCCATTGCCTCTCCGGTCGGCGGAGAAAGATGCAAAGCCTTCGGCGGAACGGCGGAGGCCGCCCCGAGTTCCAGCTCACGAACACCCGGTTTCCTTTTCATTGCATACGGCCGTCAATGTCAGCATTATACCTTCGAAAGGGTTGCATCTTTTAGTCTTCGAGGTAAACTCCAGAGCAGTGAGGTAAAGGTATGGCGGAAATTTCCGAACTGTCCCGTGAGGATCTTCTCAAGCTTCTGGAGATCTACGCCAAAAACTGGGCGGCGCATGACGGCTGCTGGTTTCTGGCCGCTGAAGAAAAATATGGGCTCGAAACCGCAATGATGCTGGATGCCGCCTCCTGGGCGCGGTTCGCTCCCATCGAGGCCGAGCGCATCAAGAGCGCATTCGGGCTCCAGGACGGAGGTGGAATTCCCGCCCTGGAACAGGCGTTGAAGTTGCGGATGTATGCATTGGCGAATCGGCAGGAAGTCGTCCGGATCCAGGAAGACGCCCTTGAATTGCGAATGATCGAGTGCCGCGTTCAACAGGCGCGCCGCCGCAAGGGGCTCCAGGATTTCCCGTGCAAGCAGGTATCGGTTATCGGATTCCCGGCATTTGCGCGGGCAATCGACCCGGCGATACAGACGGAATGTCTCGCCTGCCCTCCGGATCCGGTCGGCGCAGGCTATTGCAGATGGCGGTTTACCAAAAAGAGGTGATCGAATTTGATGAAGTATTTTTGTAGGATCCCAAAAACACTCGTAGTGCCCTGGGAGCACGGGCGGCCCGCCCGCATGCGGCCGAGGATCGCCGCGCTCCCAGGATGCATGGCGGCCGCACTCCTGCTTTGGTCCACCATATCATTCGGCGCCGAGACAAAACAGGCTTCGGATAAAGCGCGCGAAATCGAAGACAATCTCATCGCCCCCTGCTGCTGGTCCCAACCGGTGTCCCAGCACGACTCCGACATTGCGCAGCAGATCCGGAGCGAGGTGAGCAGCATGGTGGCGGCAGGCAAGAGCCGCGAAGAAATCCTGAACTACTACGTTTCGAAATACGGGGAAAGAATTCTGGTTACGCCGCGGGCCAGAGGTTTTAATACCCTTGCTTATATTCTGCCCTGGGCAGCGCTGCCGATCGGGGCATGGTTTTTGACTCTGTTGCTTAAGAAATTGCGTTCGCCTGCCCCGTCTCCTGCCCCGGCGCCCTTGCCCGATTCGCGTTATGCCTCTGTGATCGAAAAAGAAATGAAAGAGCTCGACGAATGAAATAATTACGAATGACGAATGACGAATGACGAATTGGCCTTCTATTCGTCATTCGTCATTCGTAATTTTCCCATTGGTGTGCCATACACAAAAAAAATGCCAAACGCTCCGCGGACCTTTACTGAGCAATTCGAAAATATCGTCCGCCGTTTCCCGGATAGAACCGCCTTCCGGCTGAAAACCCTCCAAGGCTACTCAACCGTCTCTTACGGGGACGCATACCGCCAGGCCAGATCCGTTGCTTTGGGCCTGATTGCTTTGGACCTGAAGCGGGGAAGCCGAGTCGCAATTCTCTCCGAGAACCGGCCGGAATGGGTTGTGGCTTATCTTGGAATTTACCTGTCCGGCATGGTCGCGGTCCCGCTGGACACTCAGATTTCCCCAGCGGAATGGCGCCGCTTGCTGGATGATTCGCAAGTTCACATCGTATTCGTCAGCGGCCTGCTGTTGCCAAAACTTCAGGAAGCGGTCAGGAACTCGCGCCCGCCCCGGCGCGTGATCTGCTTCGACCCGGTGCCGGGAGATCACGATGCGCGCGCCGAGCTGTCCGGCCTGATCGATTGGGAGTCCAGTCTTTCCAGTCCCCCTGAGCTCCCCGAATGCCGGCCTTCCGAGACCGTCAGCATCATCTATACATCGGGCACAACCGACACGCCGAAAGGAGTGACGCTCACCCATTCCAATATCGTGGGCGAGCTTCAGAGCATTTTCGGCGCAATCCATGCCGATGAAAACGACGCGCTCCTGTGCCTCCTGCCGCTGCAACATGTGCTGGCGTCGGTCATCAATGTCCTGGTGCCTCTCTATATTGGAGCGCAGGTGGTTTTCGCCGATACGCTGAAGCGTTCAGAAATCCTCCAGGCTCTGGAGGAGGCGGGGATTACCATCCTGGCAACCGTGCCCCAGTTTTTCTATCTCTTTCACAACCGGATTCAGGAGGAACTCTCAAAACAGCCGCCCCGCGTGCGGAGACTCTACCGGGCGATGCTTCGGCTGAATCGTTTTAGCATGCGGTTCCTGAGAATGAACCTGGGGAAACTTCTTTTCTCCAAAGTGCATCACAGCTTCGGCGCCAGGCTGCGGCTGTTTGTCAGCGGCGGATCTTCTCTGGATGCCAGAGTGGCCCAGGATTTCCACGATATGGGATTCACCATTCTTCAGGGATATGGGTTGACTGAGACCACCGGCGCCTGTTCGGTTACGCGAATCGAAAACAATATCGTAGGTTCGGTTGGACCTGCTCTCCCGGGTGTGGACATACAGATTGCCTCGCCGGACGAAACAGGCACCGGCGAAATCCTGATCCGCGGCCCAATGGTCATGGCAGGATATTACAAAAACCCTGCCGCAACCGCAGAGGCGATCCATGAGGGCTGGCTTCATTCAGGAGACCTCGGCCGTATTGATGCCGAAGGAAATCTGTTCATAACGGGCAGAAAAAAGGAAGTGATCGTGCTGCCCAACGGGAAGAACATTTATCCGGACGAACTGGAAACTCACTACCTTCAATCGCCGTTCGTCCAGGAGATCGCAGTGATAGGAATCTCGAATCCTCAAGAAAGAGGAGAGCGGCTGCATGCGGTCGTGGTCCCGAATTTCGATTACCTGAAAACAAAAAAAATCGCGAATGCCCGAGAGGCTCTCCGCGATCAGATCGCGGCCTTATCAAACCAATTGCCGAAATACAAACGGCTCATGAGTTATCAGGTCCAAAGCGAGCCGCTTCCCCGCACCACAACGCGCAAAATCAAAAGGCTGGAATTGAAGAAACTGGTCGAGAGCGGTCAATTGCAGCCGTCCGGGGGAACGCCGGCTCCGGCCGCGCCCGGACGGGAAGATCAGGCTTTGATGAATTCGACCGTGGGACAGGAAGTGATCAATTGCCTGCGCGAAACCTACCGCGGCGACATGCCGATCGAACCGAATATGAATCTGGAACTGGACCTCGGCTTCGATTCCATGGAAAGGGTCGAGCTGCTCACAAGCCTTGAACAGGCGTTGAATCTGGAATTGTCCGATGATTTCGGCGCCGATATCCACACGATACGCGATCTCATCGTCGGACTGGAGCAGCAGGCCGGCGTTGTATCGGGCGGCAGATTGCAGGAACGGTCAAGCTGGAAGAAAATTTTATCGGACAAATCTCTGGACCTGGAGGAAGCGGCGCAATTCCGCCTGTCCGGCACGCCGATGGCGATGTTCAAATACTTTCTGCTCCGGCTTGCCTACCACCTTCTGTTCCGGACTTTCCTGCGTCTTGAAACGCGGGGACTGAAGCAGTTGCCCGCGAAGGGACCTTACCTGATCTGCCCAAACCACCAGAGCTACCTGGATCCTTTTGTTCTTGCCTCCACACTTCCGTTCCGCGTTTTCCGCAACATGTTTTTTGTGGGATACAGCGTGATGTTTACAAGCCGGATGATGAAACTATTTGCCCGGTTGACGAATATCGTCCCCGTCGATCCCGACGCCCACTTGTTGCGCGCGATGAAGGCGGGCGCCTATGGCCTGAGGACCGGTCGGATCCTGTGCGTCTTTCCGGAAGGGGGAAGGTCGTGGGACGGGAATCTGCAGGAATTCAAAAAGGGAGCCGCAATCCTCTCGCGCGAACTGGACGTACCGATCGTGCCGGTGGCGATTCAGGGAACGCACCGCGTCTGGCCGCGGGACAGTGTGCGAATCCGGCCGCATAAGGTGACGATTGAATTCGGTGCGCCCATTCCACCGTCACAGGATGATGCTGCCGTTCCCTACCAGCAGGATACCGATCGATTACATAGCATCATCCATTCAATGCTTTCAAATTCCTGATTCCTGATTTCGGTCAAAGAAAAAATCGGGGTCGGGGTCGGTATCGGGGTCGAAGCTACTTTTTTTCGACCCCGATTCCGATACCGACCCCGACCCCGAAATATCTCAAATCTGGAATTTGGAATCAGGAATTATACAGAGCGTCACAAATGAATGCTCATATAGCAGTAAGGCCCGAAGGGCCGAAAGGCAATGGGCCCGGCCGTCAGGCCGGGATAGGCTTGCGAAGCGATAGAGCGCTGAAGGCGCAGCACCATTGGCGCTTCACGTGCCGCACCTTCGGCGCTCAATTTCGTCATATCCTTTACCCCGGCCTGACAGCCGGGGCTATTCACTGGCGGCCCTTCGGGCCTCAAACGACATGCGCATTTATTTAGGACGCTTTGTATAAATAAGCAGATGAACCAACGTGTAATTATGTGCGTGACTTTCTAATATCCTTGCGCAATTTGCTCGCCTTGTACTGTCCACGAACCCAGTCTAAGCCATGGAAGGAGGTTTCATCCAGAAGACGCAGGATTCATGCAGGATGATGCTTCTAGAGCGTTGACTTTGGGGATTGTTCGCGATAGCTTCTGGCTGTTACAACAGAAAACAGCCGTCTCATTGCCACATCCTTCTAATTCGGTGGGGACACTTTTGTGGACCAGAATAAAGTCGACATGTTTTTGATGTCATACGGCAGGTACTTCGAGGGTTTCCAGCTTATTGCAATCCGGGAGCGTCTTCTTGCACTGGATGATTCGAAGTTGATTAATCTGCAAGCTGCGGACCTGAAGGATCCGTCAACGATGCTCATTGTCTCGATTATCGGTGGGCATTTTGGCGTTGACCGGTTCCTGCTTGGCGAGGTCGGACTTGGGATTGCTAAACTACTGACGTGCGGAGGCCTTGGAATCTGGACGATTGTTGACTGGTTTCTGATTCTGGGTCGCACGCGCGACATCAATCTGCACAAGATTCAGCAGGTTCTTTACTGATCGCCGGATGAGCAGAAGAGGTTTGTACTGGTTTCTAGGATTGCTCTCGTTTGCAGGCTATATCTGGCTTGCATGGAATGGGACGGGACTCTCTTCTCGTCTGCCGGTTCCGGGGCTCTGTATGTTTAAAGCTTTTACCCATCTGCCCTGTCCCTCGTGCGGAGCGACGAGAGCGATCCTGCTCCTGCTGAATGGTCACATTGCCGAATCACTGTTTCTTAATCCGCTAGGCGTATTTCTTTTTCTTGCTCTTGTTTTAATTCCCCTTTGGCTTGCGGCAGATCTGCTCATGAAAAAAGATAGTTTGCACCGATGCTATATGGGGATGGAACGGTTGCTCCGGCAGAGGGCTTGTCTCTCAATACCTTTGATCTTGCTGGTCGTTGTGAATTGGGTTTGGAATATTGTGAAAAGACTCTGAATCGGTCCTCTACGCTGGCCGAAAACCTGGCGCCCTGCGGCGCTTCCTGTTTTTGCACGAACGTGGTGTATCCCGGAATAGCAGAGCCGGTACTGCTGCAATGCGAATAGCAAAAGCTCTTTCAACCGCGAAAAACACGAAAAAAGCAAAGACGCCACGGATTTCACAGATTCGAATCCGTGGAATCCGTGAAATCCGTTGCGTTTTTTCAGATCAATAGGAGAACCAAGGCGGTTATAAAGATATTGAGGATGGAGACCGGGAGAAGAAACTTCCACCCGAGCCGCATCAACTGATCATAGCGGAAACGGGGGAGCGTCCAGCGAATCAGAAGCAGGAACCAGCAGAAGAAGAACACCTTGAATGCAAAGGCAATCATCTGAAGGATGGTCACAAGAAGGTGCGGCAATGCATGAAAGGCGCCCCACGGAAGATGAAATCCGTCGGACTGAAGATAAGGGATCTGCCACCCTCCGAAAAACAAGGTTGCGATCAGCGCGGCAATCAAAATCGTCTCAATAAAATCCGCCATGAAGAACGCGCCGAATTTCATGCTGCTGTATTCGAGAAAGTAACCGATGATTTCGGATTCCCCCTCAGGCAAGTCAAACGGAACGCGTTTGGTTTCGGCAAGCCCTGCTGTGACAAAGAGAATGAAACCCAGCGGCTGAAGAAAAATGCCCCATTTCGGCAGCCAACCCCATAGAAGAGCGCCCTGCGCTCTGTTCAGCTCGCCGAGATCCAGCGTGCCAAAAATCATCAGAAGCCCGACCAGCGTTGCGCCCATGGTGATTTCGTAGCTGATCATCTGGCTGGAGCCGCGCAGCCCTCCCATGAATGCGAACTTGTTGTTTGAAGAAAAGCCGGCCAGAAATGTTCCGTAGATGCCAAGAGACATCATGGCGAAAACAAAGAGCAACCCGACATTCAAAGGAAGGACCAGCAGCTCAATTTTGCGCCCGGCGATCTGGATCGAATCGCCAAACGGAATGGCGGCAAAGCTCATCAATGCGAAGAACAGCGCGGCCATTGGAGCCGCCGTGTGCAACAGCTTGTCGCCTCCGGGCGGGACATAATCCTCTTTGAAGAACATCTTCAGCGCGTCGGTAAGAATATGCGGCAGGCCAAAAGCTCTCACCCCCAGGATCGGGGCGCGGTTCGCGCCGAGACGATCCTGCATGACGGCCGATTGCTTTCGCTCCATCCAGGTCAACAGGGAGGTGAGCGTGAGCACGCACGTCAGAAAGAACAGAGCTTTTATTAATACAATCAACACATTGAACCACATATGTTGGATTTCCCGGATCATCGGGGTCGGAATCGGTATCGGGGTCGAGAGAAGCTCCGTTCGACCCCGATACCGATTCCGACCCCGACCCCGATGAAAATTTATTGATCGGATCCCTGCTTCAGCAACTGCCCGCTGTCTCCAACGCTCTCCCAGGTCATCCCAGCAAAAGCCTCAACCGACATCCCGATCTCACAAAATACTTCTTCCGCAGAAGCACCGGACAGGGTAAGCCCAAGCTCTGCCGCCAGGCGGGCAATGATCTCAAGATCAGGCAACGATTGCCCGATCGGAGAAACCGCGGGGTGAATGTTCTGCACTCGTCCCTGGAGATTTGTAAATGTTCCTTCTTTTTCGGCATAGACCGCCGCGGGAAGCTGAATGTGCGCCAAACCTGCCGTCGGCTGATCCCAGGATCCATCGAAGACCACGCAATCCACCTTGCTCAGTGCTTCCCGTATGCGCTCGAGTTCATATCCGCGTGTCAAATCGTGCTGAAAGATATAAAGCAAGCGGATGCGTCCCGCGGCGCAAGCCCGGAGGAGTTCTTCACAACCGGGGCCTGCGGGGTAGAGCACGCCGGCGCCAAATGTGTTCGGGTTCTTATCGGCCGTGATTAAAAAATCGTCAGAATATCCGGGCGTGTTGTCCGGCACCCGGCTTTCGATATTTTCAATCCGGAGGCGATCGCGGAAAAGCTGACGAACGCGATACAACTCTTCATTGGTCATCTTGGGCGAAATCAGCACGGCAATCGCTGGCGCTCCGTCAGTCGCCAGAATCTGACCGATCGATTTGGAAACTCTGGAAATCGCATCCGCCCATGGGATTTCCCGGTATTCTTCTCCTTCTTTGACCAAAGGAACTTTCAAACGGTTCGGCGCGTCAATGGAATGGTAGAAATAGCGCCCCTCATCGCAAATCCAGTGGCCGTTCACCGCCGCGTTGTACCGGGGCTTCAAACGATGGACCCGCTGATCGTGATAGCGCGGATTGAAACGCTCGTTGAAGTGGATATCGATGTTGCAGCCTCTGCTGCATCCGGGACAAATGGACGACGCACTCCCCAGGAACCAGACTCTGCATTTAAATCGGAAATCACGGTCGGTCAGGGCGCCCACCGGGCAGATATCGACCACGTTCCCGGAGTAGGGATTTGAGAGCTCATATCCCGGGAGCACGTCGATCTCGCTTCGATGGCCTCGGTCGATGACTCCCAACTCGCCGGTTTTGGAAATCTCGCGCGTGAAGCGGACACAGCGCGTGCACAGGATGCACCGCTCCTGGTCCAGCATCACGTATGGGCCGATCGGTCGCGCTTTCTTCCGTTTGGTTTTGTTCTCGTCGAAACGCGGATCATAAAGCCCATGTTCCATGTAGTAGTTCTGAAGTTCACACTCGCCGGCCTGGTCGCAGACCGGGCAATCGAGCGGATGGTTGGAGAGCAGAAACTCCAGGACGTAGCGACGGTTCTGCAAAGTTTTGGTTGTCCGGGTTTGGACAATCATTCCTTCCGCGACGGGGGTCGCACAGGACGGCTGCAGTTTGGGATTTTTTTCGATTTCGACCAGGCACATTCGGCAACTGCCGACAACCGAAAGGCCGGGATGATAGCAATAACGAGGAATCCGGATCCCCGCCGCCTCGGCCGCTTCAATGATCAGCGTTCCTTTCGGCGCCTGAATTTTCTGCCCGTCAATAGTCAGTTCGACCGTTTCGGCCACCATAACCTCAAATTTTAGGCCCGATGCGCGGCTGCCGCTTATTGATTGGATAATCTTTTCGCAGAGGATGCCCCTCGAATCCCTCGTACATCAGAATTCGCTTCAGATCCGGATGCCCTGCAAATCGGATTCCAAACATGTCCCACACTTCGCGTTCCAGCCAATTCGCGGATCCCCACCAGGGCGTCAGCGAATCGACGACCGGATCAGCACCGCCAACCGGCGCCTTCAGGCGAAAGCGGCGGTTGAACGGCAGAGATAAAAAGTGGTACACGAGGTCAAACCGCGGATTCCGTTCCGGATAATCGAGTGCTGTGATATCGATCAGGACATTAAACTGCAGGCGCGAATCATTCTTTAAGAAACCGATCACCTTGGACAGAAACTCCGGTCGAATGATCGCCGTAGGATCTCCCTGAGGCAGCAGTGTGTCCAGAACGGCCTCGGCGAAATTTTCCCGCAAAAGCCGGAGAGCGTAATCGGGAGCTTCCTGGTTCTCTATTCCCATTCCAGTGCGCCGATCTTCCAGGCGTAAATAAAGCCTGCGCCCGCGATGACAAAGAAGACGAACATTTCAAGAAATCCGTACAACCCGAGAGAGCGGAACACAACCGCCCATGGAAAAAGGAATGCCAGCTCCACGTCGAAGATGATGAAGAGCATCGCAATGACGTAGAAATGCACCGGCATGGCGCCTTGTTTGTATCCGTCCGAAGGAAACCCGCATTCAAATGGAGTGTCCTTGACCGGGTCCCGTTTCCTGGGACCGAGATACACAGATGCCAGAATGAAGAGAACGGCGACGGACCCGACGAGGACCGCCATGATACATAATGGAATCAACGGGTTCATACAGGCTACTCTACAGGATGCAGGACGCAGGATGCAAGATGTAGGTGACATAAAGCAAGTAATGCTCAGGATTGGAATTGGCTTCCCCGGCCCCGGCCCGGACTCCGATTTTTCCTGTATCCTGCATCCTGCATCCTGTATCCTGCATGATTGAAGCAAGGAGACTGAAATGCGAATTCGACTTGTCCTGTTTTTGTTGGCGACCCTGGCCCTGGGCGGCATTGCCCCGGCTCTTGTGCAAGAGACCGATTCATCCGCGTTGCTCAAAACCGCGGATGAGATGGTACAGGTTACGGCCCGCCTTCGCAGCCTTCAGCCGAAATCCCCGATTTCACGCGGGGTCAAAAGCAGGGCGGAAATTTCCCAGTACCTGGACGAAGACGTCCGGGACAACTACAGCCAGAGCGAACTACAGGAAGAGGGTAAACTGCTTCGCATCCTCGGTCTCATGCCCGCCTCGATTGATTACAAGGAATTAGTTCTGAAGCTATACACGGAGCAGATTGCCGGGTTTTATGATCCCGCTAAAAAAACCTTTTACATCGCCTCATGGCTCCCGACCGACGAACAAAAGCCGACGATGGTTCACGAGTTGGATCACGCCCTTCAGGATCAGTATTTCAATATAGAGAAGATACGCAAGGAAGACCTCCTGCGGCACAATGACGATGAGGCTTTGGCCCACGAAGCGTTTCTGGAAGGGGAAGCGATTGCTGTAATGCTCAATTACCAGCTCGAACCGGTAAAGAGAACTTTCTCACAGCTGCCGGACCTCGCCTCCGTCATGGGGCTCATGCTGACGAGCATGAAGTCTCAGTTCCCGGTATTCAATGGCGCACCCCCATTTCTGCAGGAGACTCTTTTCTTCCCCTACAGGTATGGCGCCGGGTTTTTGCAGAAGATCTGGATGCAGAATCCCTCCTGGGAGACTGTCAACAAAGTCTATTCCGATCTTCCGGCTTCAACCGAACAGATCATGCACCCGGAAAAATATTACGGCGCCCGGGACAATCCGAAACCGGTGGACGCAGAACCGATCGTCGCCAAGTTGGGCGGCGGCTGGAAGGTTGCATACAAGAATGTCTTGGGCGAGTTTTCTCTGGACCTTCTGCTGAGCCTGCATCTTTCTGAAGAGCGTTCCCGGAGATCGGCGGCAGGCTGGGGCGGAGATCAGGTATTGCTTCTGGAAAACGGCGCGGGCAAGAATGCCGTTCTGGTCGACACGGTCTGGGATAATGCGGATGAGGCGGAGAAGTTCTTTCAGTCCATCCAGGCATGGTTTCTCAAAAGGTATCCCAATGCGGGCAAATCGGATGAAACCCCGGCCGGATTTTCCTTGACTCAGGACAAAGAGATTCACTCACTCCGGCATGAGGGCGCCGAGGTTCGATTCATTATCGGACTGCCTGAATCGGATGCAAAACTGCTGGCGGGGTTTTAAAATAAAAAAGCCGGAAGCGAAGCATTCGAAGGGCCAGGCCCTTTGTTTTCATTCTGGCTTCCAGCTCCGGGCTTCTTTTTTAATTTCTTACAACGTGAGTGCCGGAGTGCCGATCGTGAAAGCACCGGCTTTCCTTGTCGAAGAAGCTCGACAAAAGACCAATTCCCAAGCCGAGAAGAGAGGCAAGGTGCGCGCAGCACCGTCCCAGAAGCTGAGGCATCGTGGGCCGCTTCTCATCCCTTCCGACCACACGCAAGTCTGTGATCATCATTCCCACGGTCTGGTTCGAGGAAGAAAGAAAGAAAAGCGAGTACAGGAAGTAATTCAGCAGAAACAACACTGAAAAATCTATCAGGCTGATCCAATCCAGCGCGACGATCCCGGAAAAGAAATCGGCCGCCAGGATGAAAATTCCCGTGCAGAGCACAACAATGATCAAATCGACCAGGCCGGACAAGGTCCGCGAGAGCAGGATCAGCTTTCCTTCTTGATCCGGAGCCGGATTCGGCTCGTAACGCGGAATTTCGGCAATGTTGGATGAGATGTTCAACTGGGAAACCTGCTTTGAAACGGCGCTGTCGATCAGGTTTCGGATTTCCTGCGGATCTGTCGGCTGAAGGGGCATTTCAGCCGAATGCGTCCCCGGCGCCAACGGTTCCAGAGCCTTTTGCCTGGGGGGAGGAACAAACGGCGGCTGAGGCTTGCGCGCCGGCAATCGCCCGAGAAGCTTGGCCTGCAGCTCATTCAGGCTTTCGGCGGGTTTTGTTTGCGGTCCGGGCAAGGATGCTGCTTTGCGCTCCTGGCGAGCCGCCTCCGTCGCCTCCCTTCTGTGTTTTATCTCGTTCAGCCGTTGCGACAGTTCCTGCCGCCATTGGGGGATATCGCTTTTCGGACTCTCCGGGGCGCCTTCCGCATAGTCGACTTCAATCACCCCGGAATAGCTCCCGGAATTTTCCTCCGCCGCTGATGGCGCCTTGCGGGCCACGGCTTCTTGGCCGTCCTCAGACTTGAGTGTGGAGGATTCTCCGGCTCTGTATCCGCAAATGAGACACGTGCCGGAGGGGCTGATCTCATCACTTTGGCATTGAGGACAACCCATGTTGAGCTTGCTCCTGCGGGATTCAGATGCAGGATACAAGATCCAGGATGCAGGATGCAAGATCCAGTATGCGGCGCCTGTATCCTGCATCCCCTATCTGCTATACTTCCGCCGGAGGCCGAATTGATATGACAATCGGGAAGCGATCGCTTGTAGTCGGTTCGCTCATTGTCGTCGCTTCCGTCCTCTACGGAGCCGCCAAATATTACTCTCCCTCGCTGGTATTCCTCGTTGTAGAACAGTCGCTGATACAAAAAGCCCCATCGCAGGTCGATCGCGCCCTTTTGCATGAACGTCTTCGCGCACAGATAGCTGAAGCTCCAGACAAAGACTCACAAATGCAAACGCTGTTCCGAATTTCGGAATACGTGGAAAAAGTTCAGTATCTGACATTGGAGCAGCTCGACCAGCTCCTGCCCGTTCAAAATCGGGGAGGCGCGGATTCTCATTCAAGGGCTGTCCGATAAGATTCACAATTGGGGACGCGCCCCTGTTTAGGCTTTCAGCCATGGTGGAGCCAAGGCATTCACACCAAACAGGGGAGCCTCCCCGAAGGGGAAAACTGGAAAAATGTTTTAAGTTTTTGTTAATAAGTTGGAACTTTTTCCCCTTGAAAACTGTCTGAAAAAGAGGGCACGTGTTACATTTAAGCGCAGACGTGGATAGGATCATGTACCCGGATGAACTGGCGCTGGCTAAACAAAACGGTGCGGTAACGGAAAGGTCAATCCTGGAACAGGTTGACTCCGGGATCGGATTGACCTTTGAGGAGCTTTTCGAGCGCTACAGCTCGATGGTTTCCAGCCTCGCTTTCCGTATCCTTGGAGATCAGCAGGAGGCCCTGGATGTTTCGCAGGAGGTATTCCTCACGATCTTTCGCAAGATGGATTCCTTTAGAGGAGAATCTTCTTTAAAGACCTGGATATACCGAATAGCAGTCCACCGGGCAGCGAACCGCTTCCGTTGGTGGAACAGGCTCAGACGTCGAGGAACGGTATCGCTGGAAGAGCATCTGGCCAAGAACGCCGAGCGTGAATTCAGCGGAGATCTGAATTCCGGAATTCAGAGTCCGGAGGAGGCTCTTCTGCAGGAGGAAGAGCGCGCGGGAATCGAGCGATTGCTTCTCCAATTGCCTGTCCAGCAGAGGATTGCGGTGGTGATGCGCGATATCGAGGGACTGTCTTACGAAGAAATCGCGGAATCGATGCAAATAAACGTCGGTACGGTTAAATCCCGGATTGCCAGAGGGCGGGAAACTCTTAAACGTCATTTGAAGGGAGTCCACAGCTGAACCGAGGTCGCCATGTTATGTGAAACAGTGTTGCCATTGCTGTCGGAGTTTTTCGACGGGGTCCTTGATGCCGATACCGCAGCTCAGGTATCTCAGCACCTCAGCCAGTGTCAGCACTGCCGGAGGGAACTCGACAGTTTAGCGGACCTGCACAACCGATTGAGGTCGCTGGATAGAATGCAGGCTCCGGAATATCTGCGCAGATTGGTGCAGCGGCGAATTGCCAGGGAACCTTGGCGCGCGCGCGTGCGCAATGAGCTTTCACGTTACTGGTCCATCATCCGCACCACCGAGGGGATGTGGTATGCGACAAGAGTGTTGGGAACCATAATGGCCGCCATATTCTTTCTCACGATTTCCAGCGCAATCACTCCCTTTTACCTCCACGGCGCTTCCCCGGTCAACACCACGGGCTGGCCTTCCTTGCGGGCAGAGGTAGGAGTGAGCGTTCTGAACAGACTTGGAATGACGCAGCCTCCGTTGAAAATGGCCGGCCGAAGCGGTCCCGCCGCCATTAACGATCTCTACCTGGTGGAATACGGGCAAAAGGAAAGCGCTTCGCGCGAGGCGAAAGACGACAGCTTTTCCGTTGTAACCGTGGTGGATCGTAGCGGCTCCGCAAAGGTTCAGAGCGTAATCCAGCCTCCATCGGATAAAACCCTGCTCAGCGACTTCAATGAGATGATTTCGTCGGCGCGTTGCCGCCCGGCGAGCGAGAACGGGCAGGCGGTTCCCTCCCATCTCGTCCTCACGTTCAGCAAGATTTTCGTATACGAATAAGCGTTCCCCGTTATCCGTTCCCCGTTCCCCGTTCAAGGCAAAACTCAAAGGGAAACGGGGAGCTTGATCGGAGTCAGGAGCGAGGGCGAAAACCGATTACGATAGCGATTCCGATTCCGATTCCGACCCCGGTATCCATGCATCCAAGTTTTTCAACGGGGAACGGAAAACGGGGAACGGGGAACGCTATTACAGAAGAGTTGTTGCAGCATAGCGCTCCCAATTGACGATTTACGATTGACGATTGACGAATGTGTGGAGTTCCGGATATGCAGTTTTCAATCGTCAATCGTCAATCTGAAATCGTAAATTGCCGCGGCCCCAGAGCGCTTTTAGCTCGGACTGAAGCAGGTTGCGTGCTTGTCCTACCTGGAGCCCTTCAAGCGTGCAGGGGCCGATGCGCGTCCGAACCAGCTTAAGCGCCCTCAGTTCGACCGCCTCCAGCAGCCGGCGCACTTCGCGATTCTTTCCTTCGGTCAAAACAATCTCCAGCCAGCTGTATTTGCCGCGATCCTCCAAGCGCCGAACGCTCTGCGGCTGTGCCCAATCGCCTCGTTTCAGTTCTAATCCCCGTGCCAGACTGCCGATCAGTTCATCGCTCACAAGTGTGTTCGCTTTTACCAGATAGGTCTTGGGCACTCCGGATGCCGGATCGGTGATGTAATTGGCGAAATCCGTATCATTCGTGAGCAAAAGCAACCCGGAGGTATCCTTATCCAGGCGTCCCACCGGGGATACCCAAGGCACATCCGGCCCGAGGCAGTCGTATACGGTTTTTCTCCCCGCAGGATCCCCATGGCTTGTGATGACACCCTTCGGCTTATAAAAGAGCAGATAGGTCCGTCGAGCCTGCCGGATTCGAGTTCCGTTAACGTGGATAGCGTCGGTTTGAAGATCGGTCCAATGCTCAGGATCGCGCACTACCCGGCCGTTAATCTTGACTCTTCCTGCAAGGATCGCCTCGCGCGCGGCTGTTCTTGATGCAAGACCGAAGCGGGACAATACACGATCGAGCGTCATCACCTTTTTGGATTTCATTGGGCTCAGAAAAAGCAAAAACGCCACGGATTGCACGGATTACACAGATTTTAAGCCTGTGGAATCCGTGGCGTTTTGATTTAGAAAAGAAAAATACTACGATTTCCACAATTTCAGCAAAAGATTTCGGTTGCATCTCAGATAGTGTCTCTCCAAGCTCAAGGCTATTGGCGCTTTGGCTGGGTCCGGCTAATATAGAACCTGTAATTCCAACATCGGAGGCGATATGCACGCACACAGTCACCTGAACCTCGCAATCATCCTGTGTTTTGCGATCCTTGTCGCATTTGCGCCGGCATCCCGCAGCGCTTTTCAGAAAACTCCTCCGAACCAGAGTCCCACACTGGCAGAGGCGGAGAAATTCATTGCCGATAACGAGAATCTGCTGGCGAATTTATCGGTCAAGTCCTCCCGCGCCGAGTGGGTGCAATCCAATTTTATTACGGACGACACGGAGATAATCGCTTCCCAGGCGAACCAGGATTTCATCGAAGCAACGACAAAACTTGCAAAGGAAGTGAAGCGCTTCGACGGAATGAAGCTCCCGCCAACGCTGGACCGCAAATTCAAACTGCTGAAGTTGATGCTTTTTTCCCTGACCGACCCAAAGGAGCGCGAAGAGGTATCAAAGCTGGGCGCCAACCTGGAAGCGGAATACGGCAAAGGCAAGGCTTGTCCTCCTTCGGGCAAACATGCGGGCAAGTGTCTCCCGATCGGAGATGTGGAACAGGTCATGGCCTCCAGTCGCGATCCCCAGGAAATGAAGGAACTATGGGTTGCCTGGCACGCCATCGGCGCGCCGTTGCGGCAGAAATATACGCGCTTCATCCAACTGCAGAACAAGGGCGCCCAGGAACTGGGATACAAGGATATGGGAGCGATGTGGCGGTCAAACTACGATATGACTCCCGAGCAATTCACCACCGAATTGGAGCGGCTCTGGAACCAGGTCCGTCCTTTATATGAATCACTGCAGGCCTACGTGCGCACCAGGATATCGAAACAATACGGAAGCCAGGCCGTGACCAAAGACGGCATGATCAGGGCCGATCTTCTGGGAAATCCATGGGCCCAGGAATGGAGCAACATTTTTCCGATCGTGTCGGATGCGGGCGCCGGAGCTGGATACGATTTGACGGCAATTCTAAAGCAAAAGAAAATCGACGAGCTGGGAATGGTCCGCTACGGAGAAAATTTTTTCAAATCTCTCGGCTTTGCCCCGCTTCCCCAGACCTTCTGGGAACGGTCCCTGTTTATCAAGCCCCGCGACCGGGAGGTGGTGTGCCACGCCAGCGCATGGGATGTGGACAGCAAAGACGACCTGCGCCTGAAAATGTGCATCCAAATTCGCGACGAAGATTTCGTGACGGTCCATCACGAACTGGGACACAACTTCTACCAGCGCGCTTACAACAAGCTGCCGTTTCTGTTTCAGAATGGAGCGAATGACGGCTTCCACGAGGCGATCGGGGATACGATCGCACTTGCGATCACTCCAGAATACCTGCAGAAAGTGGGATTACTCCAGAACGTTCCAAAGTCGGACGACACGGCTCTTCTGCTGAAGCGTGCGCTGGACAAAGTCGCATTTCTGCCGTTCGGTTTGATGATCGACCAGTGGCGGTGGAAAGTCATGGACGGCTCGTTGAAGCCCGCAGACTACAACAAGGGATGGTGGGAATTGCGGGAGAAGTTCCAGGGAGTGGCGCCGCCGGTTGCGCGTTCAGAGAAGGACTTCGATCCCGGCGCCAAGTATCACGTGCCGGCGAACGTTCCCTACACACGGTATTTTCTTGCACACATCCTGCAATTCCAGTTCTACCGCGCACTCTGCAACGAAGCCGGCTATAAAGGCCCGCTCCATCGCTGCACTTTTTACGGCAACAAGCAGGCGGGCGCCAAGTTCAATGCGATGCTCGAGATGGGCATGAGCAAGCCCTGGCCGGAAGCACTCAAGGTGCTGACGGGAGAGAGCGACATCGATGCAACGGCTCTGCTGGAATACTTTGCACCGCTCAAGAAATGGCTGGATGAACAGAACGCGGCGGCCGGGGCAAAGCCTGGGTGGAAGATTTCGGCCGATCCGCTCTCACCGAAGTATTAAGCCCCATTCCGGTGTTGATCAAGCTCAGCCCCGGAGGGCATGCGCGTCAAGCTAAGGAGACCTGCACCAAGCGCTGAAAGCGCGGCATAGCAAAGCCCAGGGCGGAGGCCGCGAAGCGGCCGGAGCCCTGGGTTAGGACGAAAGGAAAGAAAGCCCTGAAAGGGCGAAGCAGGTATTCGCAGATCGTTCTCGATTAGGAGTGCAAAACAATCTTGATTGAGGTCAAGAAATTTAACAACCTGTGTCGCCCTTACAGGGCTCCACGGGACCCACTCTATGCCCAGGGTTCCGGAGCCCGCTTTCGCGGTCTCCTGCACCCTGGGCTTCGCTGCGTCGCGCCTTCGGCGCTTTTTATTGCGTCATCTCCAATTTCGGACTCGGGGCTTAACCGAATCCCATTCCAAACCCAGGGTTCCGGAGCACGCTGCGCGTACTCCTTCACGCTGGGCTTTGCTATGCCGCGCTTTCAGCGCTCAATCCTCTTGCCTTGACGCACATGTCCCTCAGGGCTTAAACCCTGGGCTTTGCTGCTCCGCGCTTTCAGCGCTTTGGGAATACGGCTCTGCCACAGGGGTTGTATCTAAAAGTGCAGGAGCGATCGGGCCGGTCGCCCTACGAAGCGCCCGGCGACTGCATATACTTCGCCTTCAACTTCTGAGGGAAGCGTTCAATCGCGTAGCGGAGCATGGTTCGAGGCATCACGGCCGCATATTTGTCGAGGAAACTGCATTCACTTTCCATCGAGCAGCGTTTCCCCACCTCGCGCAGCATCCAGCCGACGGCCTTGTGAATCAGATCGTGAGGATCGTTCACCAGCAGTTCGGCAATGTGCAGAGCTTCACGGCTTTCTCCCCGCCGGATGAAATAGCCGGTTGAAATCATTGCGATCCGTCTCTCCCAGAGGCTTTCCGAGAGCGCGAGTTTTGCCAGCACAGAACGGTCGTTTCCGGAAACATAATCTCCGACAATGTGGTGCGCCGTGACATCCACAAGATCCCAGCTGTTAATCCGGGAAGTATTGGCAAGGTAGAATTCGTAAACGGCTTTTTTCCGGGATGCGTCTCCACGCCGGTATTGTTCAACCAGGATCAGCAGAGCCGTAAGCCGCTCTTCGTGATATGGGGACCGGAGCAGTTTCAGAATGTCGCCATCGGCCGCCTGCCTATGGGCTCGGACGATTTTCCGGATCTTCGGAACGCTTACGCCATAAAACCGATCCCCTTCCCCATAATCTCCCGGGCCGGTTTTGAAATACCCTGCATATATCTTTATCTTTTCCGGATCTGCCAATGACTGCAGTGCTGCTCGGATCTCTTTAAATTCCGACATGTTTTCTCGTGTCCTGGAGTTTTGGAGCCTTTGAGTTCAATCAAACACCGTTGGAATCCCAGGGTCCCGGAGCGCGGCAAAGACATCGCTGATGTGGCGCGCCGTCGTGCGTTCGCCCGAGAACTGCGCCGGGATGGAATCCTCGGCAAAAAACGCGACTTCGGAAGTTTCCCGGCTCGGACGAGCCTCCCCGTCAAGAATATTGCAGAGGAATACTATTTTAAAAGCATGAAAGATCTCGAACGGGTTCACGCGGTTGGCATCGTAGACTCCGACGACTTTTCCGGCTTTCACATGGAATCCGGCCTCCTCCCAGGTTTCGCGTTCAGCGGCTTTGGAAGGCGAGTCTCCCACATCGGCCCAGCCTCCGGGCATTGTCCACCCGCCATCCAGTCTCTCGCGCACCAGGAGCAGCTTTTCACCTTTAAACACGGCTGCGCGCACGTCGATCTTGGGAGTCGCATATCCAACCTGCGAGGTGAACGCCTCCAATACTGTATGGAATTCGACTCCCGTTTTATCACTGATCATTTCAGCGGCAATTTCCATCAGTCTCCGGCAGCGGTCCCGCTGATATTCATCCCTGGCGTAATGACATTCGGTTTGAGCAAGGGCCTGAATTTCGCGCGCCCATTCCAGGCATTTTGAATTTTCCAATGGCCGAAACCTCCTGTTCTGAGTCCGAGTTTAAACTCAAAACCGTTCTTGATAAAGGATTGAGTCCCGTCCCAAATGGGCCCGCGGAAAAATCTAAAAGCTAAAAACGCCACGGATTTCACGGATTCCACAGATTCTGATCCGTGGAATCCGTGAAATCCGTGGCGTTTTTTCTCCGAGTTATCCTTACCCAATCTCAAGAATCTAAACAAATATTAGCTTGCATCTTTGCGGAATAAGCACTATTTTCTTTGCGGTTGCTTCACGGTTGAAGCTTGCCTGCAGGATTTTCCCAAGGAGAATTCACCAACAATGAAAAAGATTATTACACTGGCTCTTTTGTGCTTTTTTGTGTTCACTCTGGCGGTATCTCAAAACGTTAGTTCACAAACGGACGCCAAAGCCTCAAAAGCACTTATCGCGGATTTCAGCCGTTCCGGAAATATAAACGGAGCGAGGTTCGACTTCATGCTTCTGAACGATAAAACGATTGACTTGATCTTCAATGGCCCAAGCAAATATTCCATAAAAGCACGGGCAAGCCAGACCACCGTGTTTTTCGTTACGATGACGCCCCCTGATACCATGACGCTCAACAACAGCTTCTCAATTGTGCAGGATGGACAAACGTTCGCTTGCGAATCGATCAACATCCAGAATTTTGCAAAAGGCGTAGTCACCAAAGGTCAAAAAATCCAGGGACTTCTCCAGGTTGAAAAAAAGCTGGACCTCAGCCATCCGTTCATTATCAAAGGAGGACAGGACTTCAAAGGGGGAGAGGATTCATTAGAGTTTAAGCTGTCGGATTCCGCTTTGAAGCAACTCTAGATTCAGCAAGGAATAAGTTCCCGGTGTTTTATTCAACTCGCTGACACCCGCAAACGGGTGCTGCCTGTGCTTATATCGGCCGTATATCCGCAGCACCCGCTCGCCTTTTCACATCCGTTTTTGTAATCTAAAGCCCGTGCTCGATTTTTCCTGGTAGACCCTGGTGGGAGCTTCATGAACTTTTTTCTGATTGCGCTCTGCCTTGTTGCCGGCCCGATTCTTCGATCGGCCGGGATTCTTCCGGAAAATTCGCATAAAGGGATCAACACGTGGATCCTGTACATTGCACAACCGGCGGTGGCGCTCCTTTACATTCCCACCATCCGATGGAGCAGCGCACTGATCCTCCCGATGGCAATGCCGTTCCTGGTATGGGCTGGAGCCTGGATTACTCTGAAACTCTTTGCACGACGGTTCGCTCGAGAAAAGAGAACCTTTGCGGCCCTGCTGCTGACCGCCGGATTGGGGAATACGTCATTCCTTGGTTTTCCGCTTACGGAGGCGTATTTCGGCGACCGAGGATTGCGAATTGCCGTCATCTGCGATCAGTTCAGTTTTTTAGTGCTGTGGACGATCGGGGTGATGACGGCCTTGAATGCATCGCACAGCGCCGATTCCGGTAGAAGGGAAATATTCAGAAGCCTGCTCCGTTTTCCTCCTTTTCTTGCTTTTATTGCCGCACTGGTGCTCCCCCGGTTTATGAGTCTTGCGCCGTTCAATCCTCTGCTGACCAAGCTTGCGGGAACTCTCGTGCCACTCGCGCTCTTCTCGGTCGGATTGCAGATTCGATTCTCGGGGTTGAGAGATGAGTTGCCGTCGCTCTCGCTTGGGCTCGTTTACAAACTGCTGGTTGCTCCCGCTCTGGTTTTCTTCGCGGCGCTCGCATTTCAACTCAAGGGAATCATCCCACAGGCCGGCGTGTTCGAAGCCGCGATGCCGCCGATGATCACCTCCGCGATTATCGCCTCCGAATATCAATTGAATCCGCGCATTTCAAATATGATGGTCAGCCTCGGGATTGTGCTCTCCATTGCGACTACCGGATTGTGGTCGCTTGTCCTCAAGGCAGTGCTGTAGGCGGATGCTGCTCCAGAGTCCTGAAGGGCATGCGGTCAATCTAAGGGGAATTATGCGGAGCGCTGAAAGCGCGCCTGGACGGCAACGCCGTAACGGTCTGAGCCCTTTCGATTCGCGCCGCCTCAGGCGGCGGTTTACAGGAATGCAGGTTACCTCCCGGCGAACTTTTTCAATTCCTGAATCCGCTCGGAGATTGGTGGATGAGAGGACAGGTACTCCATTAAACCGGATGAAGACGGGGCAACCTGGCCCAGGCGCTCCAATGCCTTGACCGATGCATGAGCATCGAATCCGGCACGGGCTGCCAGTCGAAACGCTTCCTGATCGGCCTCCGCTTCCTGCATTCTGGAATATCCCTTGCTGAGCAAATGTCGGAGCATCTGCCCGGCCGCCGGAAGCCGCGCCCCCACCGCATTCAGGAGTGTATCTGCCGTCATGCGGTCCCTCGCGTGGCCTCGCAAAACGTGTCCGATTTCGTGGCTCAGAAAAAATGCAATCTCGTTCTGGTTTCTTTCACACAGATCCAGCAGCGATTTGGTGATGAAGACATATCCTCCGGGAAGTGCAAAGGCATTGGCAAGAGTTGAATCCGCAACCGCGAACTCAAATTTGCGGCGCGGATCCTTGACGGCTTCCGCCAATTTGGCTCCAATATTCGCGACCAGGTCCCGGTCTGTTTGTGAAGCTTTGCCGCGGAACTGCGCCGCGAAAACGCGGGCGCATTCCTGCCCATATTCCTGTTCCGCCCGAATCGATTCATCCTCCGTGCCAGCGAACGAGGCCCACATCCACCTGGCCTGTCGCGCAGGTTTACGAGACTGATTTCCAAGCCGGGTTCCCAAGCCAGGCAACACTTTCGGGTTGAAAAGCAGATACAGAACCAGAATCAAAATGAGCAGTCCGAACAATGAAGCCCTCCAGCTTTAGATCGCTTTATATTACCGGATCTAACCGTGTCCCTGGAATTATATAGGAACCTTTGCCAAATACGGACCGTATACGAGAGTTAGTTTGATTTAACTATTTCCCATAGTAAATAAGAGTCGCGTTCTATCTTTCAGTATTGCACCAACCTGCTTTTTAGAAGTCCAATCCACAGGAGGCATTACAATGCTCGATCGATCACGGAAGTTCGTCAGACTGATCTCGTTGTTTGCCCTTATCATCACCCTGACCTGCTACGGCGGGATGCAAAGCGCGCCGGCACAGGCAGGCAGACCGACATCGGCTCAAAGCGGGACGCTCCCGCCCGGTGTGGAAAAAGTGGCTTCAGTGGAAGGGTTTACGGAATATCGTCTTCCGAATGGATTGAGAGTTTTGCTTTTTCCGGAACCCACGAAGCCGACCATCACGGTCAATATGACTTACCAGGTGGGCTCTGCTTCCGAAAATTACGGGGAAACGGGCATGGCCCATTTATTGGAACATCTCATGTTCAAGGGCTCGCCCAAGCACACCAATATCGCTCAAGAATTGACGGAACATGGGGCGCGCCCGAACGGAACTACCTCCACCGATCGTACGAATTATTTCGAAACGTTTCAGGCCAACGATACCAATCTGGACTGGGCGCTCGATCTCGAAGCGGACCGCATGGTCAACTCGTTTATTGCGAAAAAAGATCTCGATAGCGAAATGACCGTGGTGCGCAACGAATTTGAAATGGGAGAGAACAGCCCTACCAATGTACTGCTGGAACGGATTCTTTCTGCTGCATATCTCTGGCATAACTACGGGAAATCGACCATCGGCGCGCGCTCCGACATCGAGAATGTGCCGATCGAGCGGCTGCAGGCTTTTTATCGCATGTTTTATCAGCCCGACAATGCCGTCCTGGTCGTGGCCGGTAAAATCGATGAACCTAAAACCCTCTCGCTTATTGTCGGCAAGTTCGGGTCCATTCCCAAACCGGCTCGGGTGCTTCCCAAAATCTATACCGTCGAGCCCACGCAGGATGGAGAGAGGGCTGTAACTTTGCGCCGTGTCGGAGATACTCAAGCAGCGATCGCCGTTTACCACATCCCATCCGGTCTCCACACGGATTATGCAGCAATCAATATTCTGACGGATATCCTGGGGGATACCCCCTCAGGCAGGCTGTACAAGGCGCTGGTAGAAACAAAGAAAGCCAGTTCCGTCGACGCGGGAACTATCGGCGCGCGATATCCGGGCGTCGCCGTATTTATCATGGAAGTTCGCGAAGGAAATTCTCTGGAAGAAGCGCGGGATATTTTGCTGGAGACGGTGGAGAAGGCCGCTGCCAAGCCTTTCACCAGCGAGGAACTGGAGCGCGCCCGGACGGCGGAGCTGAAAAATATCGACCTGGTTCTCAACGACACGGAACGGATCGGGCTGGCGCTTAGCAGCCCAATAGCCACGGGAGACTGGAGGCTGTTCTTCCTCAACCGCGACCGGTTGAAAGCCGTTAAACTTGAAGATGTTCAGCGGGTGGCCGCCGCATATCTAAAACCTTCCAACAGAACGTTGGGGCTGTTCTATCCAACCAAAGCGCCCGATCGATCTGAGATTCCGCCCACGCCGGACGTAGCGTCAATAGTCAAGGATTATAAGGGAGCGGAGGCGGCTTCCGTTGGAGAAGCTTTCGATCCTTCCAATGCGAATATAGAATCGCGCACGCATCGCTTTTCACTCCCGTCCGGTTTGAAAGTGGCGTTGCTGTCGAAGAAAACCCGCGGTTCCACAGTCATGGCGCAAGTGAGGTTGCACTTCGGCGCTGAAGAGAGCCTGAGAAACCTTAACGTCACTGCGAATGCCGCAGGCTCGATGCTGATGAGAGGAACCGCCAAGCATACGCGTCAACAAATCAGCGATGCACTGGACCGGCTAAAAGCCAGGGTGTCTGTGTCCGGATCCTCTGCCGGGGCAAACGCCTCTGTGGAAACTCAACGGAACAATCTCGACGAGGTGCTGAAGCTGGTCGCGGAGATGCTGCGGGAGCCCTCCTTTCCCGAGTCGGAGTTCGAAATCTTGCGCCAGGAGTGGCTGGCCGACTTGGATCAGCAGCGTAGCGATCCGCAGGCGCGCGCGATCAAGGAGACTCAGCGGCATATGTATCCTTACCCGAAGGGGCATGTGCGCTACAACGCCACACTGGAAGAAGATACGGAAGAAGTTAAAGGGCTCAAGCTGGACGCCGTGCGCAAGTTTTACAAAGACTTTTACGGCGGGTCCAACATGGAGGTTTCTTTGGTCGGGGACTTTGACGAGAATGCGGTCAGCAACCTGATCAAACAGCTGTTTGGCGACTGGAAAAGCCCGCATGCTTTTGCGCGTGTTCCCAGTCTGTATTTCGACGTGCCCGCAATCAATCGCACGATCCAGATTCCCGACAAGTCGAATGCCGTTTACTCCTCTGCCGAAAACTTTGCCATCAGAGATGAAGACCCGGATTATCCCGCCATGGTGCTCGGAGACTACATGATGGGAGGGGGATTCCTGAATTCGCGCCTGGCGACGCGAGTTCGTCAGAAAGACGGCCTCAGCTATAACATCTATACCGTGTTTATTGCGGATTCCTGGGATAAGGTGGGGGTATTGGGCATCGGGGCTATTATGGCGCCCCAGAATACCACCAAAGTCGAGAGCGCCATCCAGGAGGAATACAATCGAGCGCTGAAAGACGGATTTACGCCCGAGGAAATCGCATCTGCCAAATCCGGGTTTCTTCTGTCGCGACAGGTCAGCCGCGCTCAGGATGCTTCGCTTTGCAGCAAGCTCGTCAATTACCTCTATCTCGGCCGAACCCTGGCTTGGGATGCGGAATTTGAGAAGAAGATCCAGGCGCTGACCTCGGAACAGATCGTCACTGCCATGCGCAAGTATTTTGATCCGAAGAAGGTCACGATCATAAAAGCCGGCGATTTTGAGAAGGTAAAATAGTTTTTTGTGCTGACGATTTCGAACTGTGTCAGTCTTTGATTGCGTGAATCATTCCACCCTCCGGGGCCGCTGCGCTGTTGCGGCGGCCCCGCTCCGCCGCTCGCCAGCCTCCTTGGCATCGAAATCAAATTTAGGGTTGCGGAATTATTTCGGCGTCTATAAAGTATGGAATCTACAGTGTGCGCCCGTAGCTCAGTTGGATAGAGCGTTTGACTACGAATCAAAAGGTCGCGTGTTCGAGTCACGCCGGGCGCACTTAAATGACTGACTCGTAAGTATTTGCAGTATCAACTTCCTTGCTTTTATTTGCTGCTTTTTCTCGGTGACCACCCTCGGTGACCAGTTTTTGTCTCCCCGCCTTTGCTTCAAAGGCTCTTTGAATTGAATCGGCCTGTGGATGGCAATAGCGTTGCGTCATTATAATTGAACTATGGCCAGCTATTTTTGCTAACGTGAAGGGATCTATACCAAGAATGCCCAAATCCGTTAAGGCTGAATGGCGCATTGTGTACGGAGGGAAGGGCGCAACCTTCGATTCATCCAAAGCATCAAGGTGTGATCTTTTCAGGGCATCTTCTTCAGTGTGTCCGCTTTTTGTAGCAGCAGGGAACACCCAACCCTCAGAAGGTTGCCCCTGCTCTTTGTATCTCCTCTTCATGACTTCTAGGACTTCGGGAACCATTGGAAGCCTCCTTCGGGCTGCTTTGGATTTTCCCTCTAAAATTGAAATGAACCCCCAATCTTCCTCTAGTGTCAGATTCTCCCATCTCATTTTGTGAACCTCTCCGGGCCTCATTCCTGTTCCGAGCATAACAGTAGTAATATCCCTCCAAGGTTGTCGGCAAGCCTTCAGGTAAGCTGCCCTTTCCTCTTCTGTAAGGACTCTCTCCCGCTGCCTCTCTCCCTTCGCAAGGCGTATCCTGACGGGTCGATCCATGACATTCCATTCAACGGCAAGGTTCAAGGCTCTCCTGAGAGTCCTTAGAACGTTATTTAATGTCGAGGGAGATTTATGCTCGTTTTGGGTTGCGTATTCTTTCGCGTGTTGATCGGTGATTTCGTCAATCGGCATTTTGACGAACGAGCATGATTGAAGCCCTTTTACTCCGTACTTGTAATATGTGAGGGTAGCAGGCTTGGCTTTATGCTCCGTCTCAACAAAGGGAAGAAAGCTTTTCTTCAGGAATTCCTCAAGCGTGGGCTTCAGCTTTTTCTCCAGAATTCCAAAATTGCCTTGAGCAAGCTCAGAGCGAATTCGCCCCTCAATGTTGCGTGCTGTTTTGGTATTGGTGGCTCTGGTAGATTTACGAAATAGCTTACCCTGCCACCTGAATTTGACCATGTAATAGCGACCCTTTTTATAGATCATTAGATATGCCCTCCCTTGTACATTGACATTTCGTTCTCCTTAACCGCATCCCCTTCTGTGCATCGACTGCACAGTGAACAAATTATTGGGTTTTGTATTTACGGCTTTCCTATTTAAAATTTTCTGATTTCTTACGGCGATAGTAATCGCGCATGTAATCACGCCGTTTCTGCCTAAAATCCTCAGTTTTTGCAAAATGTTTGCCTCGACATGAGCTGGAACAAAATTCTTGGTGTGAGAATCGGGCGAAATACCATTTTGTGCATTCTTGACATCTGCGGACATTTAGAATCGCGCCTTGAGCAATTAGCTGTACTACCCACTGGATCTGCTGGCTAAGGAGAGCTGTTGTAGGCTCCTCTGTATCCTTTATCATTGATACCCAACTTATTCGGGTTCCATCAAAAACTTCTTCCAGGTCAACTTGGGGGGCACGAATCAATTTGGCTAGTTTCTTGTTCAGTCTCTCGCGGCATTTCCAGAATTCTGCCGTTAGTTTCCCGTCTTTGTCGGCAGCCGAGAGTTCATGCGTACTCCTGTAGTCTGCTAAACATCGAAAAACAACTTGTGCATCCGCCAATAATTCCTCCAAAGAAGGTTTAGCAGCTACAGCAATGTCATGCAGCCAATTCCCTGAAGGTGGATTATTTAGAAAGTTCACCAATGCTTCTCCTGGCTTCTGTCCCACAAATTCTCTCGGCTTTTCTAACTTAATGCTTTTAGCTCTTGCCATGAATCATAAGATATGTTATGTTGCCCTTGCTGTCAAGCCTATTCTTTTGTATGACTTTGAAAAGGAGAGAACTCTATGGAGGACAACATGTTATCTACTATGAAATCATCACAAAACATTGAAGACAGGCTGCTATCTGTTTCAGAAGCAGCTCAAAGACTTGGCGGAATATCCAAGTGGACGGTTCATGCTTGGCTTAGCCAAGGGAAATTGCAGCGAACAAAAGTCGGCTCACGGACAATGATCCGCGAATCCGAGCTTCAAAAGGTTATTGATGTCGGCGGTAAATCACCAACTCCGATGCGGCAACCAGCATGATATGCAAACCCATAACTTCAATGTCTATAAATCTGCAACATCCATATAGCACAACAACTTAGCATGTCGAAATCATCCGCAATGGAGTGCGGCCCTTCCTTTTTTCCCGTCTGAGTCGTAGGTATAATCCCGTCTTTTATGCCGTTATCTGATGGTTCCGAATCCCGTCATTGGTTTTTTGCGCCTTCACTGCAATAGGTCATTGAGGATCATGCGGCAGGAGTTACGTGCTTCGACTGCTGCGCCAGATTTCAACTTCAAGACAAGCCTGCTTCATCGTGAAGGCCCCCTCATCATCCTAAACGAGTCCTTTGACATCTGACCGTTAGTTAAAGTCAGCGTGAGTTGAACGGACGAATCGAAGGTCAAATCTAATCCCCTGCATTTTCATCATTGGCCTTGTCGGTCCTCATTAAATAGCTTCTCGAAAAGCTCTACAGATCCTGGGGCATATCCGGCGTAGTGATTGTTAAAATAAACATAGACAGGAATATTTCTGGCCAGCAGGCCTTTAATCGGTGGAATCCACATTTTCATTTGCACAGTTCGATCCTTTATTAGAGATTCCCATGCTTGTTTCCGCTGACCGATTTCCAGGGCTTTTTTAACAGCGGCATCCATCTCCTGACGGTTGCCCAAGAATCGCACATAAACAAAAGGAGCCGTAAAAACATCGTGGCGATGTGCCAACTTGGGAAGCGGGTCCATCGTGTAATAGTCGATGAAAACCAGTGAGATGTCCCGACTCCGCAAAATATCTAAAAGGGGAGGCTGAACCCATTTGGAATTCCGTATCTCAATTCCCCATTTGAATTCTTTTGGCAGCAGATCCACAAAACCTTTCAATCGCCGGATGAAATCGGCTCCGGTTCTATATTCTTCCGGATCTTTACCCTTGGCGACGTATGGAAACTGCAAAATCAACGGGCCAAGTTTCTCGCCCAAATTTGACATAACGGAAACGAATTGATTCAACTCCGCTTCGCATCCTTCCAGATATTTGTCATGGCTGATTACCTTGGGAACCTTCGCCGAGAAGATAAATCCATCGGGGGTCTTCGAATTCCATGTTTCTACCATTTTTCGGCTGGGCATGTGGTACCAGGTAGTGTCGATCTCCACGGTTGGGAGCTTGGTCGCATAAACCCTGATCATTTCTCCCGCTTTGGTTGAATCCGGATAGAAGGTTCCGCACCAGTCGGGAGAACTCCAGCTCGATGTGCCAACAAGCAGTTTGGGCGGGAATTGGAATTCCATTCTTACACTCCCAACAGAATTCTACCAGCAATTCACACGATTATTCAGTGGCCCAAACTTGCGTTAGTTTCAGGAAAACCACTCAAAAGTGACCTTTTCCATTTCATCTATCCACGCCATTGGATTTTGCAATTGAATTGCAGACAATTCTTCTGTGCCTTCATCCTGGCGAGTACCATTGTCCGGTGGGCTCAGCTCACGATAACAGATCACCAAAATCCCCATCTCCACGCCGCCGAAACTTCCTCCGCCCCTTGCACTTATAAATCATTGTAGATTAATAATTTACCTTTCTGACATGCAGTTAATCCAACGATTTACTTAGGCGCAATCGAGCCAGCCGTTCTGGCGCATATCGATTCCTCTGCCCTTAATGTGTCGCCAACTGCACAAATATTTCAGTGAAGGTGAAAATATTTTTGCTTAGCGGGGAGTATAACCCGTTGGATTGAACGGTGAGGCTTGAGGGCGGAGGTGATGCCGTGGACCCCTGGGGGGAGGTTCGAGACCTTGCCATGCCGAGGGTCAAAATATGGTACCTATTCCCGAAAGGCACATTTGCAATTTTTTTTGTTGTATCCTTTTTGCTCTCCTTTTTGAGCCCATGGCTGTCCGAAATCGCTGACGAGCCTTTAAAGCCCTCCGGAACCGGTTCTGCGCTTCATCTGCTGATTACCGCTTCACTTTTCATCCGGCGTTTACACTCCAGCTTACCCCCCAAGGTTTTTCCGGCAACCGGCTCTGTTTTCCCGGTTGGTGTCTGCCCGTGAGTGTTTTGTTGGTTGCGCGGTGCTATAAAAAATTACTTCCTCTTGTCGCGCTCTTGCATCGGCTCCTGAAAGGTCACATTTTTGCGGGCAATTCGGCATTCAAGCTGGGAAAATGGGACTGCCTCACGAAGATCTAATTCAGGCATAGACCAGCAAGTCGCATAATGCTCTCCGGGCTTAATGATGCGATCTGTAGTAAATGAATGGTCCCTCGCAAGCTGCGTACTGAAGCCGACTCGATACACCTCGAAACTCCAATTAGTTTTCACTATAGTTTGGTTTGATCCGTTCACAATATTAGTGTAGAGGGGATAGCTGGTTTTGGGGCAGTTTTTAAAGTCAAATGTCACTGATAATTGAACTTTTCCTTCTTGCTCGGCAATCTTCGCTCTCTGCGCCGCTTCTATACGCTGCCATTCTCTCCTTTGAGCCGCGTCCCTGGAGTAGTTGACCGCCAAGTAACCGAGTACGAGGGTCAAAGGGACACCGATAATCACCGCCCATATTTTTGCTATTGTTTTCGGCGAGACTCCCAACATGCGAAGCTCTTTTGTAATAAGCCGAGCCTCCCGGACCGCTAACCGTGCGCCTCTAGACCTGGACCTCGGCATTTACAAATTCCTCCATCCACAACATGATTATCATCCCTCCGTCTAATTATTGGCAGGCTGCAAGAATCAGATAAAAATTCGCCCATATTAAAACAGTTGGCCGATAGGCGAAATAAGCTGCATCCTTTGAGAATCGGCGTTTCAAATTTCTGATAAAAAACCAGTATCTTAATTTTATCTCAACCTTTCCTCTTTTTGAAGATATTCAGGGAGGTGTTTCTTGGGTTGGGCGTCCCGGCGCGTGCGTGCGCTTGGGAGCACGGAGAGATTTAAAAAGATCCAATCACCTGAAAATTTGATTCAACATCCACGCCACCCGTACACCTGCTTTTGCAAGCTGCTTTGTGATGATCGGCAAGGCCATCCGGTAGTAATCGTCCCCCAGCCTCGTACCGGATTTCATCACCGTTTGTGTTCCAGGTGTGCAATATGCTTCCTTTGCAACCTGAAGGCTTTCCGTTGCCCATTCCTCTGGAGTTCCTTTCGAGCATTCGGCGGTAGAGTTTGGCGTAGCAATCCTGTTTAGATCGGCAAGCCATTTTTGTTCATCTTCTGTGTACCGTTCAATTATCTGTGAATCCCATACTCGGTGGAGATTGGAGCCAACATTGAAGAACCGGACCTGTATCAAATTTCCGCCCCTACTGCCTGTATCACCAACGTGCAGTGGTTGATGAAGGTCAGCAATGAAATGAACCAGATATTTGAGTGCGTGCTGCTTTTCGGCTTTGTCGGCTCTGGGGTCTTGCAGTACCCGTTTAAAATCCTCAATCTTACTGACAACGCAGCCACCAGGAGGGCAAAATTTTGAACTGTAGCGGGATTCCGTTATCGGAACATCAACGTAATGCCATGGAGCCGATTTCGGATCTCTTTGTTCATCAGCCCACGTGGAAATATCGGCAAGGCTTACTCCCGGCCCAAGCAGATCATGGATTGCGGCAAGCGCATGAGGGCTTAATCGGGCTTCGGCCATCTCGGCAGTTACTCGATGACCGAGACGGCCCCAGGACCAGGCGGATTCTGAAATCAGGAGAACAGAAAAAACCGCAATAGCAACTAGCCGGATTCGATTCCAGGTCTTTCGTCGGATCATATGTGAATATCTGAATTCTTTCATTGCTTTATTATGATAGAGGAGTTTTCATAAGGCTTTAAACCTGAAATGGTAGGATATCTTTTTCTCAAGGCAGAGGCTCATCATGAACAAAATGCTCTTACATTGGATAATTATGGCACTGGCAGTCTGGCTTACATCGCTCATTGTACCAGGAATTCATGTGAGCGGCCCGGCGGCAGCTTTGATTGCCGCAATCGCAATTGGGCTGGCTAATGCCACCATAGGACTGTTCATTAAAATTATCACTCTCCCACTCACCGTCGTTACCTTTGGAATATTCTGGCTGGTCATCAATGGCATCATGCTGAAACTTGCCTCGGCATTCGTACCTGGTTTCCACATTAGAAGTTTTGGAGCGGCGTTCTGGGGTGCCATCGTACTTAGCATAGTGAATATGTTGCTGAAACGGCTGGTTCTGCCGCGACATTATGAATAGCTTTGTTTATAGGCAGATCGCACCGGCATAGAACGGCAAAAAAACGCAACAAATGCAACCCAGGCGCAACCAATAGTGGGGTGACGGGTAGGTGGGACCCTCTGCCAGAGCAAGTCGGAATCGTTGTCCGAATCCCGGAAGTAACCCCTAATTGTTAATGCTATTGAAAAAATCAGCTCAGTCCATGTCGGCGAAGCCCTCCCGAACGATGATGAGGCTTCTTTGAGCGTGGCATCAGATCACCGACTTGGTGTAAACTGATGCGGGCCCCAGAGCCCGCCAGAATGAGAAAGAAAAGGTTGCAGGAAAAGAGCCTGGAGGCTCAGAGCAAAGCGGTAGTGTGTGCATCAATCAGTTTTCCCTCTGATCTTTACGAAACCCTTGAAGTCGTAGCCAGGGAAAATAAAGTTTCGCTGGCGTGGGTCGCCCGCAGTGCGGCGGGCAAATATGTTGCTTACAAGTGGTCGTTGTTTAAGATAGAGAACGTACGGCAATAAATCGGATGGGAAAGGTTACAGGTGGCAACTTACGGCGATGAAAAAGGCAACCGACACTTCTAAAGCAAAAGCCCGACGCAAGCCTTTGTTTGAGGCCAACTCGGGGGCTGGGCGGAAACAAACGGAGGCAGAGCTTCGCGAAGATCTTAATGGCTTTGGATTAAACACCGAGGGCGAAGACACCAGACTTCGATTTATTGACTTGTTCGCCGGGATCGGTGGCATCCGGCTTGGGCTTGAGCGGGCAGGAGGAAAATGCGTTTTCTCTTCGGAGTGGGACGTTGAAGCAGCGAAGACCTACGAAGCATATTTTGGAGACAAGCCTGCTGGCGACATTACAAAAATCCCAACTTCAGCCATTCCCGACCATGACATATTGGCAGCTGGTTTCCCTTGCCAAGCGTTCTCAATCATTGGGGAAATGAAAGGCTTCGGTGATACTCGCGGCAGTCTGTTCTTTGAAATTGAGCGAATCCTTCGTGCGAAGCTCCCGAAAGCATTGCTTCTTGAGAACGTGAAGAATCTTGTGGGTCACGATCGCGGACGAACGTTCAAAGTGATTTTGGAGCATCTAAAGATGCTCGGTTATCACGTTCACTGGCATGTTCTCTCCGCTCTCCATTACAATCTTCCGCAGAAACGCGAACGAGTAATTATTGTTGGATTCAAGGACAATCATCCCTTCGAATGGCCGAGACATCAACCTCTACGGAAGACGCTTGCGGACATTTTGGAACCAGACGATACGGTCAGCGAGAAGTATTTTGCCTCTGAAAAAATCCGGCGAAGTGTTGAGGCTCGCTTAGTAGGTAAGAAAATCCCACCAATGCCGTGGATCTGCCATGAAAACAAGGCCGGGAATATAAGCCCTCTGCCATTTTCTTGTGCTCTTCGCGCAGGTGCCAGTTACAATTATCTTCTTGTTAATGGGCGTCGCCGCTTAACGCCGCGCGAGAACCTCCGTTTGCAGGGCTTCCCAGAGGACTTTCCCACGATTGTTGCCGATTCGGCCATTCGGAAGCAATGCGGCAACAGCGTCCCTGTAACAATGATTGAGGCAGTTGCCAAACAGGTTGTGGCGGCCTTGAATGAGGCCCCGCTTGAGATAAACCGCATTCCTCTGGGGATAGAAGCCAGACAACTTGAAATGCTTTTTCCCGAAATGTCATGACGTTAACCCAAGCAAAAGCTAAGTTGGACAGGGTAATCAACAAGGGGCGTGTCCATTTTTACAAACCGTTCCAGATTGCGGAGATTCTCCGGCGGCATCGAATTGGCGAACTAGAAAGCCTCTCGGACTTGGATAGTTACAAGAACGCCTCAAGGCGATGGCGCGATGACGTAAGCAATGCACTGGTGGGGCGAAGTTGCAACAGCTCTGCTCGTTACCAAGACGATGTTTTCAACGAGAATGCCTGTCCGCCAGAGGCACTTGTCGCCCTCGGTGAATACAACAAAGCGACAAATGGTGAAGTGGAGGTTTACATTTACAGGATGTTTGAAGCGAAGGTGTCATCCATCGCGAGTATCCTGGCGCAAATTCGGAAAGCCACGCCAGAGACTTTTGACCTTGCAAACCTTGTTGCGGCTTTTGAGACACGCCCTGGGTTGAAGCGCAGCATTGACAAGGTGTTTGAAATCACGGTGTACGCCCTTTTTTCAACTGTAGTGAGAGCCCTGCGTTTGCAGGTAAGCCTAACAGTGGAAAACACAGACCCCAACCTAATCAAGGAGTTTGGGGATTTCTTGGAGAAAGTGGTGGGGTTAAAAAAGGGAACCACTTCTCTCGTCCTACCGGCCAGCTTGTTCCGATTGGGTTCAACGAATGCCGCAGACCGAGGACTCGACATGATTGCGAACTTTGGGCCAGCGATTCAAGTGAAGCACTTGACGCTTGATGCAGACTCTATTGCTGACATTTGTGATGGACTCACGGCTGACCGTATCGTGATTGTCTGCAAAGATACCGAAGTGTCAGTTTTGGATGGGGTATTCAAGCAACTTGGCCTGGAAGACCACCTGCAAGCTCTTGTTACTCTTAGCGAATTGCAAAACTGGTATCGCATCTGCCTCGGCCCTGCTCATCGCGAATCCTTAGGCACGACGCTACTGAGGGACTTAATTCGTGAGTTCTCCAACGAATTTCCGAGTCTTGATGGATTGGCTGGCTTCATGAAAAAGAGAGGATACCAGTCCATTGCACTCTCCAAAAGTTGGGCGGTTGCAGGGGAGTAGCTAAAACACAGCGCGCATGTCCGACACTTTGAGCACTCAAAAGAGATCCGCCCTAATGGCCATAGTTCGGTCACATGGAAACGTTTCCACTGAACTCAAGGTGGTTGCTTTGTTCCGGCAGTTCAAAATAAAGGGATGGCGAAGGAAACAGCGGTTGCCGGGCAGACCGGACTTTGTTTTCAGCGGCAGGCGCGTTGCACTTTTTGTGGATGGATGTTTCTGGCATGGCTGCCCGAAGCACTATCGTCGGCCCACTTCAAACCGCAAATATTGGGATGCAAAAATTGAGCGAAATAGAAAGCGAGACCGGCTGGTCAACCTCGAACTTCGCTGCTGCGGTTGGCGAGTCGTTAGAATCTGGGAGCATGAACTTCGAGAACCCAGAAGAGCTGTCAGCAAACTCATTGCTGCAATACTGAACGGGTGCTGATCCCGAAGACCTTTGAAAGCCAGAATAAGATGCTAGGATGCTGTAAAATTAAATTCTTCGTTTCGGGAGGCCTATGGATAAGGATCTCTTCTTGCGATGGTTATTGCGAAAGCGAAGGCTTAAATCGAAAGTCGCCTATGACACAGTGTCGCGGTGCAAACGGATCGAATCCATTCTCGGCCAAACCCTGGAGAGTGCAGTCGCCTCTCAGGGTGCTTTTGAAGCTGGGTTGACAGAGATTAAGAGAATTCGTCCCCAATACAATGACCTACTGTATGCGATGAGGCTGTACGCCATGTTCAAGAATTCCAAACTCGATGCCAAACGATATGCAAGAGCGATCAGCCAAGCTCGCTAAAGACAGACGCGATGGTGCACGGCAATGGTTTCCAATTCTGGTCTTTGCTGCCGGTCTGCGGATGCGCTGTTGAATCATCCGGTAGGCATCCTGTTGCCATATCATGTTGCTGGTCAGCGTACTGGCTTTGCCAGCCGCCGTCCGAATGTTACTTGCCACCTTTTTCGTGCAGGCGGCGAAATCCATGAGGAAAGCGATTAACCACCTCAAGAAGGTCGACCCGGTGCTGGCTTCCATCATTGAACAGGTCGGAGCGTACCGGATTCAATACCGCGAACCGGTGTTCCAGACGCTGGTGAGGTCGATTGTTTACCAACAGTTGAGCGGCAACGCCGCGCTGACCATCTTTAGTCGTCTGATCGAGGGAGCCAAGACCGAGCCGCTCACGCCCGAGGCGATCCTAAAACTGCGGCCGCAGAAGATGCGCAAGCTCGGGCTCTCGCAGCAAAAACTGGCCTACATCCGTGAGCTAGCCCGGATGACGCGCGACGGCGAGATCCAGTTTGAACGGCTGGCGGAGCTCGAAGACAATGAGGTGATCGCGCATCTGACGCGCGTCAAGGGCGTGGGCGTGTGGACGGTGCAGATGTTCCTGATGTTCGCGCTTCGCCGGTCCGATGTGCTCCCGGTGGGCGATCTGGGCGTTCGCATGGCGATGAAGAAAGCGTACGGATTTGCTGAACTACCGAAGCCCGAAGAAATAGAAAGGATCGCAGCGGCGTGGAAGCCGTGGTGCTCGGTGGCGTGCTGGTATCTGTGGCGGAGTTTGGAAAGTCAGGGAGCGATGTAGATGCCGCATCGCGAAAAGTGTGGTAACGGACAAAATCTTGAGAACCAGTGCAGTGGTGATGCAGTATCCTAAAAGCAATCTTGCTGCGCTAACATCACCTTTCTCCGCCATCTTTAAAAGCCCTTTAGCAATCTCCCGGATGTCCCTTCTCGTACCACCGCTCTGGGCATCCAATTCACCCAATAAGCTAAGCGACCTCTTAAACCGTCGCCGACTCGGCGCACCCGACATCATCCCCGCGAGTCCCACCGCCCTTCCCCAGATACCGCTCCAATTGGGCCGCGGCCTCCCGCAGGTCCCCCTCGGAGACGATGTTGTAGCGGTCTCTCGTCGCCCAGATTAGCGATCTTCGACATACGATCTTTCCATATCTTTAAAAGCAGGAATTATTCGGACTGCTGAAAAAGTCCAGCATCAGCAAATGAGAAATAATCGTCAAATCCAAGAACGATGTGGTCAAGCACTCGGATGCCGAGTATTTTTCCTGCCTCGCAGAGCCTGGAAGTGCAGTCCCGATCTTCCCGACTCGGAGCCGGATCTCCAGGCTGTCCGTGCTCCAATATAGCGGCTCTCTTCAGATCTCCGGTCAGCAAGAGCCACATCCCCCATGAAAATCAAGCCACGCAGATTGGCGCATTAATTTATTCTATGCCGCTAATGCTTCGTCAGGCGCAGTTTTATTTCGGGTAGCTTTTAAGAATTGCATTTTTGCTTGCACAGACTCCGCATAAGGTCAAAGAGCACTATTGACCAGGCATGTGAGCAACACTGAACTGACACGCAAATATCCTAAGCGTATGAGATCTGTAGTACGACGAAGGCTTTGTTGTCACTATTGGTTACCAGCTTAAACGAACCCTCGTCCCCCAGAAGGCGTCAGTTTATTGCGGAAGCATGAAACGCGGTTTGCAGAAGAAAAAGCAAACCCCCCTCTGGTACTGTATGCCAGTCGAATAACCTGCGAGGACACCTGAAGCATTCCGGTTTCAATGGAGTGAACTTAGGAGAAAGGGAATTATGAAACGCTTAGGGGTTTTGTGGTTATGTTTGTTGTGCTGCATGGGTGTTGCATTGGCCCAAGATCAAAGTGATACTAAATTCACTAGGGATTCAATAGTTGCAAAGAATACAGCGGCTGACAATCCAAATGATCCAGTTAATAAAGCCTTTCTGGATGCACTCAATACATTAGTGGCAGAAGTGGCAGAGGGTCAAAATCACAATATTTTAACCTCTAAAGCTCTTGTAGATGCATTAAATGCGTTTAATGCAAAGATTGGCAATCCAAATAGGTACTGGGCTCAGGATACGGGTAAAGGTATAGTTTTTCAATTCCTTTCTGGAAATGTTGGATTGGTAGGCCCAGTTAGTATGTCTCCTGAATGGTATGCAGGCCATCAAGTATATCGTGTGAGTATGTTAGTTACTACTCACGAGTATAAATATTTTGTTTATACGGCAAGTTTTTACGATTTGTCTCAAGAAGATCTTGATAGGTTGGACCTGCACCCAGGAAAGCAGATAAACTATAAGATTGATGGGGGGGAAATGATTGTATACCTTGGAACGAATGCAAAAGGTAAAAATCAATGGGCGCATTTTAATATAGCCAATTTTGATGTTAGGTAATTGTGAAAAGCAGAAAGGAGTTCTGCGTGTCAGTCACAAAAGCAGTAGAGCAGGGACTACGTTCATGCCAGGAAGACCGCCATTATGTTCATGAGTTTCCAAATGGTGACGTATTCATGGCAGTTATGGAAGGGCATGCAGTTGCTTCACAAGTTCTGGCACCTTATTGGCTAGAAGGTGTTGGCTTATCTCCAGACCATCATTCATACCTCGCGTGACCACGATTTTAGAAGGATCGTTGAAGCTAATGTAAAAGAAGCGATCACGCTTGTTTTCTTTCTTCGTCCTGACACGGTCTAGAAATTCGCGCATCTCCGGATCGGTGAAGGCTAACACAAAGCTCTTCCAGAACTGTCCCTTGGATTTGATATTCTTACTAACATCATACGTTGGATATAGACCGAACAGAAGATAAACATCCGCCGCATTTGGCTCACATCTATCGATGAAATTGTTGAACCAGAATGTGTACTGAAACACTTCACGTTTTCCGTTGTTAGGTTTAGAAGGTACAAAAGGTCTCGAACCCTTCACCTGAAAACGAAGAACCTTGCAGTTGCTAGTATTCAAGACAATGAAGTCAATTCTTTTCTCTTGTCGACTCGTTGGGACAAAAACGGAAAAGCCATCATTCTTCTTGAAGTGTCTCTGTATCTGAATTATGGCTTCGTACTCCGAATAAGGGAGAGAAAATACTGCCTCCATTGTGAATTCCTTTCTTTAGTCGGTGAATGGAAATTGAATATTTATCAGAGATAAAAAGCTCATCGTTTCATTTTATAACAATTTGACGCAGATTCGGGTTGGTATCAGCAGGTATCGTTACCTGATCACCGTATAAATCATCAGACAAAACCCTTGCCTCACCTTTTATTCTTTGCCCAACGATGATTTCCTTGTCTTCCGCATTCCCAGGTTATCCCAGCAGTTTTCATATTTCTCAACTGCCTTCAAGGGCATGAAGCCATTCTTCTTCCACCCTTCAGGACAATGAATGTGTTCCTTCAAGTTACGATTCTTAGCAATGAAGAAGCGAACCGACTGCTTTCCGCTTGCAGAACCAAGAAGAACATAAACGGTGAACTGTTTGAGAAGATTTTCATCCCTAAAGCTCTCCTGTTTCACATACCACGGCTGTGTCCGAACGGTTTTTACTTGAACTTTCTTAAGGATTGCCTTTTCCGTGCTGCCCACGAGTAAGTCGTACCCTTTGGTATTACGATCCGCCAATTGTGCGTCAAAACCCCGCCTCAGCAATTCGCCCATAACGAAATATTCGCCCGCATTCCCAGTTGGAATACCAGACTTTCTCTTTTTGACTTGATTGACCATTGTGATGCCTCCAGTTCTCCCCAAGGATGTCCACGCTCATATTTTAGGTATCTTGTTCTCTAGCAGATATTTCTCAAACTCATAGTCATGGATTCGCTTGCGGTCCTTTCGCCCTTTGGCTGTGGGATCAACTCTCATGCACAAATGATAGCGCGGGGGATTTTGGGGGTGTTGTTGGGCAAATCGAACAAGCTCTTTCCGCTTTAGGAGCCAAGCTCGGTTCTTTTCCAAATCAGCGAACGCATAGTATTGAGATTCCAGCGGCTCAGGCACCCACCAGCTCAGTTCTGGTTTCCACTTTCCTTTAGCCTTCAGACATGTTTTGACTTGGATTGTGATGGCATTTTGCCGCATGGGTAAATAGGCCACGAGATCAATTCCAAAATCCGTCGTCATCGGAGCTGACTCGATTCCTTTCAATAGCAATTTTTGCTGCACAAGCAATTCACCACAGCGACCAATCTGCTGTGTGGTCAGCTTTGCGCTCATCGCATATCCTCCGCATGAAGTGCTATAGCCCCTGTTTTACACCCATTCTCATCCCTATGGAAAATAAATCTTCCTTATAACATTTGGTATTCGTCACAGATAAAAAGCTCGTTAATTCGGTTTATTCCGGTTTTGGCGCGAATTCCGCCTCAGGGGATATGTAGGATATGGGGGGATCGTCTGCTCTGCTGGGAAACGCCAGATTCTTACTCATTCCACATCAGCAGTTCGCGGCCAATTTTCTTCTGGTTGGGGTGAAACGGACGCTCTTCCGCAGTAAACCGCTACAGCCGCACGGCATTTGCATACCAGAGAGTTTGTCTACAAATTGTCCCCCTTATCCCGTTGAGATTCTTGAGTTATAGCTTCGATTACTAAACGCTATCCAATTATTTGTCAAGCTCGTACAATCAATTGCACAGTGGATAGCATAATTTTTTTCAGTATCATCTGGAAGGAACTTCCTTGGGTCTGCGGCAGGCTTTCAAAAATTGAAATCCCAGCGCACTTAGCATATATTGACGCGAGAATTGCTGATGAAAGAATGGCCTCAATCGGGCAGGAGATACGTCTTCATACGGTATCTCTACAATAAGCAGTCCTAATCTTTCAAAAGTCTTCAGGCTTACCATAAAGGTGGAGGTGAGCACAGAACCGATGGTAAGGTTGTCCTCGTTCATTTTTTGCCAGTTTGTGAGGGGCGAAGGATCGACTACCTCCCTATATATTTTGAGGAGATCCTGTGTATTGCCAAGAGGAGCAGTGATTATTGGATGAGAAGGATCTTCATCAAACTTAGGATCAATACACCGATCATATATTGAACCCACAAATTTCACATCGTTCGGTGTAAGCTGGCGTAGAATGTCCGAATAATCTGCACGAACAGGCGGATTGTGTTTCGGATTAGCAGCGTTAGCAAGAAGTGCTGCCCATTTCTCCTGAAGCCCTTCGTCCTCGTCAAGGGAGGCGTTCTCAATGAGGGGGAGGAGGATTCTCGGCTTAACCTGGCCAGGATTAATCCCCACTTCTTCGAGAATTTCCTTCGCCTTCTTCATGCATTTGACCGCATTCTTGAGTCGGTAAACTTTAGCCTTGTCTCCGAAAACTGCACCAATTTCAGCCGCAAAGGGGCCAGAGATTGTTTCCACAAAATTTGAAATAGGTTCAAAAAGGGATTGAAAAAATGCTTGTGTTGCGCTTGCTATTAGTTTTTCCTCTTCGGGAGTAATCAATCATGCCTCCTTCATCGTTTGTCAATCGGAGTCCAAAAGTGATTGCACACGATGTGATAAAGCTAATGTACAACAGGATTATTTGTCAAGAAACCTGCTGTCAAATCACTCTCTTATCCTCATCCGGTAATTCAACGAAGAGCCGCGCTAAAAATGAAAACTTTGTTGAAATAAAGCCGCCTCTTACGAAACTACATGTTTGCACGGTGCCGTTGCCTGCTCCTGGAGTCCAGGGACAGGAATGATATCCCTCGATAGCTCTGCCCTCCCCAAACAACTCCTCTGCCGCTGAAGGTTGGGTCATTAATTGAATTCATTGAGAGCCGCCCAGGTTCCAACGCGTTTCATTAACTGAACGACTCAATCTCTTGCTCCTATGTCAGCATTTGTGTGAGCCGTATGTTTTGTTCGGTTGCCTTAATATATGGATGGTCGCCATTTTTAAATACAGCTTTGTAAATAGTAAGTGCTTTCTGATAATGCTCCAACGCATCCCCATATTTCCCGCAATTGAAATAAGTACTTCCAAGATTTCCATGCCAACTTGCAACGCTATATTGATTTCCAATTGCTTCTGCGATTTTCAATCCTTTTTCAAACAGTTCTATGGCTTCCTTATACTTAGCCATGCGGCTATAGGTAATGCCGAGATTGCCGTATGAATTCGCCTCTCCGTTTCTATCACCCGTATATTGTGCCATTTCAATTGCTTTGCTAAAACATTGGATCGCCTTGTCGTATTCGCCCATATCATTATAAGTAATTCCTATATTACCTGACCACACACCAATTCTCTTTCTATCACCCGTTATTTCTGCAATATGCAAGGCTTTTTCATAATATCTTATGGCATCAGGGTAGCGTTTAAGTCCATAATACGAACTCCCTAAAGTACCTAAACAAATTCCCTCCAGTTTGATATCACTGATTTCCCCTGCAAGATTTATAGCAATCTCAAGGTTCTCGATTGCCTCCTGATATTCACACGTCTTATTATATACAATCGCAAGATTGCTGCGATGAATTGCAACATCGTTCTTCTTGTCTATTTCTTCTGCAATCCTTATTGCTTGACCATAATACTCTAACGCCTCTTTATACATACTTAGATTGTTACATACCATTCCCAGATTTCCATATAGCATTTCTATACCCTGTTTATGCTGAGTATTTACCGCAATTGCTAAAGACCTCTCATAACAATATTTTGCTTTCCGGTACTCACCTAGGCTATCGTAATCATGCCCCAGGTGCCCAAGCAACATACCTTCTGCTTTTTTATTGCCCACCTCAGCCGCAATTCGTAATGCCTTGTCGTGATATTCAATTGACTTATTGAATTCTGATATCTTATGGAACATTTGCCCAATGATAAAATATGCAACCCATTTGTCATAGCTATTATTAACATTTAAGATGCATTCAGCAATATGCTGTTTCCACGATAAATGATTATAATTTAGTTTTGCAAAAGAATATTTGTCATCAAGACATCGTTCCCATATATCTTTTACGATATTATCAGTATTAACGAATAATCGTTTGCCACGCATAAAATGTTTAAATGGATTCTTGTCGTCCTTAACCGTAATATTTTCTATTTCTCCTTCCTTTCGTCCGTTATTATGTGGAGTTGGGTGATGGTCGAATAAGGTTACATACTTATGATCAGTGGTAATTGACTCGATGTGCGGTGATATATCAAACACACCTGAGCAACTGTAACCAATAATCATTACATTTGTATGCCTTCCTACAGAGAACAGATTATTCAATATTCTGCCCCTATTTAGTGCAAGTGATTTGCGTGCTACCTGTTGCAGTGTAATCGCTATACTATCAGTATCATCTATGCTTCCATGAAGTTTGATAATAAGCGTTTTGTTGTTATGCATCTCAATCGTGCTAAAGTCATCATCTCTATATAATACGTCATAATCCTTCCCTTTAATCAAACCCTCGTTGGTTAGCGAGATTTCAAGTAATTGATCAAAATTTGTTGTACAGATTACTTTCAGATATTTATGTTTTACCAATTTTGCTAATAAAATATGGTTGGTGTTTGGCTGTCTGCAATTAAAGATGTCAAGAAGCGGTTTAATATTGCAACCCTGCATCAATGTTTCCATAAATGCTTCGAACGGCAGGTTGGAATTCACAATAAGCTTGATTTCTGAATCAGACAGCCTTAGGTTTATGAGTATTTCACGAACGATATCATTTGCAAGCGGCAGCCCCGAATTCAAGGATATTCCTGCTCCGCAAAATACTGCGGTTTCCCCAGAAACAATGAGCTTGATCTGTTGCTCTATGAAAGCCTGATATGAGGTTTTAGTTGAATTCAATTTTATTGAAGAAAAAAAGGTTTTCATCAAAATCCTCCGCCTCGCTATCAATTTAGCAATGTAGCCATCATTCATCCCAATGAACACTCCACCCGCAGAGCGGGTGGTATCAGGAAGCCCCCCGGAGGGGGGCACTAAACTTAGGAAGGCCCCGTTGGGGCCGTTAGCTATTTGAATTCCAGTTCACCTTGTTTCTTGTCGGCTTCTTCTTGTTCACGTATGTATTTGCGAACTTCCTCTTCATTGAGCCCAACTGTGCTTACGCAATACCCACGTGCCCAGAAGTGCAGCCCAGTGAAATTCTTTTCATGACCCATCAACTCTCGGTGAATCCGTATCGCGCTCTTCCCTTTCAGGAACCCGATCACCATCGCGATGCTGTACCGGGGCGGCACACTTACGCACATGTGAATGTGATCCGCCACTGCTGTCCCTTCGATCAGTTCCAGCCCCTTTTGACGACACAAATCGCGCAGTATCGGCCCAATACGATTCCTGGCTTTCCCGTAAAACACTTTGTGACGGTACTTCGGTATGAAAACAACATGATACTTGCATTCCCACCGGACGTGGGACATGCTCTCCCAGTCATGCATTTGGCTCTCCTTCGCCCCTTGGGGCCTTCCCAGGAGGAGAGCCTATTTATTTCCAGTTCCCGCCGGAACAGCAAAGCTCTTTCGTGTCTCACCGCCAGAGGCGGTGGTTTACCTAAATGGAATTACGTCATTGGCCTTCTTGTAGCATGGGCACTCAATCGTCGCGAAATCCCCTTTTCGACCTTTCTTGCTTTAGCAGATGGTTTGCTGCAATGATACATCCTTCCAATTGCAGTGCTGTATTTTTTGTGGCTGCCGGATATCAACTAGGCCTCCAACGTTTCTAAGTTTTGCAATTGATTGCAACTAGTATATTAATAGGACCTCTTACGCCATGCCCATGCCCGCACCAACGTTAATGACTTCATCTGTTCGAATCGAGCTTGGTCCAGCTTTGCGGCAGAACCTGTAATTAGCGTAGCAGACGCACGTCAAGAAACACTTCGTGAACGCCCACAGGCAGTCTGTTGGATGAGAGTCCCAGTGCCGCATGCAGCAACTGGATGGCTCCCCTCCATTCAGCCTCCGATGTCGGGCCGCTCACATCCTCGGCATTAATGAAGTACAGGAATACGAGATGACTCTGAAGCCCGTTCACTTTCGTGAAAAAATAGTGGTGTGCAAGGCGATTTGCATATTGGTAGAAAGTTCCAGACCATTCTGAGGTAGCTCTGGGCGCAAAGAAATGTCGTGCCTCAGCGAGACTCTGTAGGATCAGCTTCAATGATTCCGGTGTCGCCCTCGTACGAGGAGAGGCCGCTTCTGGAATGTTGGCTTTAGCCTCGATGAAGATCAGTTGCTCGGACTTGGTTCTCGCCAGACCATCCCAAACGGGGCCTCGCTGGGGCCAGAATGTATTCAGTGGGCGTACGGGCAGGGAATTAACACCGAGCTGCCGCAGGGCTTTCATGTCGCGATATTCACGGAATTTTGTGGAACGCACTGGTGATACCCAGAGGATGCTATCCTCTGAAGGGAGACCGAGCACCGCCTGCAACTTGCTGTCTATGATTGGCTGGTGCTGGTCGATCACAATCTGGAGCCATCGCTGGCTTCCCGCAGTCGCAAAATCTTTCATTTTCCTTGTCTCTCAATTTCTGCAATTAATCATTGTGGAATTCGTAGTCATTGGATTCTCATCGGAACTAGCTCTCTACAGCCAATGCCGCCATTCATCTATTTGGTCCGTGCTTTGTATGCAGCTTTGAGGAATTCGAGGAAAACTTTGCTGCCTAATTTGAAATCCTCTTTAACGTGAATTTTGACTTTATCCTTACTGTCGCTCCGATTTTTGACCTGTACGTGGCTTGGTAAGCTGAATTTTTCGGAGAGCGTTTCCTCCGCATCATACTTCTCGATTCCCAATGTTTTGGCGAGTTGAGTCGCTTGGAAGGCTTTTGCCTTTACTGAGAAGCCCAAGATCAGGGATTTGCGTCGCGTCTCGATATTGAGCCAGTTAACATTTTCGACGCGATAGGAAATGTAAAATTTTTGATTCCACACTGGCTCGTCCATCTGAAGGCGTTCTTGCATGATCCTTGCAAGCTGTAACAGCATCTCCTTGGTTTTTGGACTGCATCGCTTTTCGAGGTGCCACGCTTTGCCATCCGTAATCCAAGGATTACTTTCTGGCCGAGGCCGCCCCACGTCCGCAAATCTTACGGGTGGTGGAACTATGATAGTCGGCTCAATGTAAATCGAATCCCCATCTTTGTACGCCTGCACTTCAATCAGCTTAATATCGACACTATGTTCCCTGAGCCACAATGCAACGCTGCCTAGCTTGTCCCTTACAGATGAGCCAACAATAATGATTCTTTGGTCGCCGTTTAGATGCGGAACTTCGTCCGTCCCCGCATCTTCGCAGAATGCTGCCAGATGGTCGTTGAAGTCGAACTCGGCGTCGGCCCCTTTTTTCAAGAAGTTCTTGGCCTGCCTCTCGAAATCATCTTCCTTCCATTTGGAGATATAGCTCGAATATCGGAGGGCCTGAATGTCCACAGGGTCCTTTAGCTGACCTCGCTTGATTTCAATGACGACAGCGGTCCCTTGCGGATCAATAGCAAGCAGGTCAAGTTTGTCCTTGGTATCTGGGATCAAAACCTGACGCCCTATCATCAGCAAAGGTTCGCCCAGAATCGACGGATTCCGAACAATCCAGTCTTCGAGCTTCTCCTCCTTCAGCTTTTCATGATGGAAGTGAGTCTCGGTAACTTTTGATGCCCCGGTTCCGGTAATTTTCCATAATCCCATTTGGCTCTCCCAGAAAAACAGAAAAAGACAGATGCACGGCAGTTACTCAAACACTCTATCGTTGGATGTGCTCTGGCAGGGGCATTCAATTTTGCACAATTCCGCGAACCTCCCAATGCTCCGATTATAGATCCTTATTGCTCTGGACAACCTCAAAGATTCGATGTCTGTTTTTGCAATCAATTGCAACTAATGGATTGGTAGTTATTTGTCAAGAATCCTGCGGCAGCGGTGTCCCTCCTGCGTTCCCACCCACCATTTCAGCGAAAAGCTGCTCTAAAAATGGAAGTTTTTGTGAAATAAATCGGCCAGTCGTGAAACTACATGATTGCACGGTGCCGTTGCATGCTCCTGGAGCCTTGGGGCAGGGCTGATCCCTCGTAGGCCTGCTTTCAAGATCCGTCGCAGCTTTCCAATCTATCCAAGGGAAAGGTATGCGTTCCGTAATACGGCGGGTTCAGGCATGTCACTACCTAATAAACCTCGAAACTGCTTCTGGATACTTGCCAGCAAAATCCTCAAGGCAGTCCTGCCACTTCCCAGATTGAATTTCGTCAGGTGCTATTTCTATGGAATGAGAAAGCCCTAAACGATCAGCATGCAAGCGGTATGCGTTGAAGAAATTAACCTCTGACTGGCCGAGTGGAACACCAATCTTGGCCTTATAGTACTTCATTCGAGATGGCTCGATAAACAGCATCGAAATCACAAACGCAAGCATTGAACCTACGATCCAAGCCGTAGCATACTCCCAGCCCTTCAGAAACCATGCAAACGCGGCACCGAGCCCTATCAGCAGCCCATAACCAGATACCCAACTCCACCAAGTGGCGAGAGTGGGGAGACCAGGGACAATAAACGCGCCAAACATCGTAACCAGCTTGCCGAAGATATTGCCTAGGACGAGGCCTCCGGCCACATGCCACGGGGCAGACCCCGCCCACAGCCCAATGAAAGCCCCTATGAATCCGGCGACAGAAGGAATGTGTTCTAAGCCTTCGACAGTTTTAAGAACGCGAAAGGCGTCTGTCTTTGGATCGCGCACCCAAAGGCGTGCCAACAAAGCGAATCCCGTTGGAACATCTATGTTAATCTCTAGACCTCTAGGTGTCTTGAACATAGTCAGGTGCCCTTTTTCTGTGCCCGACATCAAGCAAGAGCTACCTCGTTATGTGTGAAAGGGGTGTGAGGAAAAGGCCAATAGCTCGCGAAATTGCAAGACAGAGCAAACCAATAACAAACAGCCATTTATGAATAAAATATTGAATCCTGTGCTTACGCTCAATCTTCCCGATTAAAACAGATCGCTCCTCCATTCGAATACTCACCTCTTTGATAAACTCCCCAGCTTCTAGGGGTGCCATAATTTTGCCTGATTCATGCATTAATTGACGCCCAGTGTTGGCCTCACGGAGCAAGGTTTTTTGGCCAAGCAATTTGCTATAATTCTCATAGCCCACAGGTAACCATTCCATGCGTGACAGTCCTGCAAGACCAGAGGATAGAAGCAATGCCCATGAACAAACTTCAATTATAGCCTGAGGTTTTGAAAAATAATGTGATGTTTGAACGGCAAGACCGAGAATCGTAAAGACAAGTGCAAGGAAATAGAAATGAAATTTGTCTTGGATATTAATGGCGTGTTCAAGATTAGGTTCCATATCATCCATAGTTCCCTCCGGAAAGAAAATTCAGCCTGCCAATAACATTCGTGCCCTCTATTGTCCTCCAATTCATATGACTGTTGCAACGGACCAATATCTAAACATGCTGAACGGAAATAAGCCGTGTAGGTGATTTCTCTTGCTCTTCCTCTCAGGGATGCCCATGAGATCATCTCTGCAATCAATTGCAACGATAGCTGTAGTAGCTACCCTCTTTGGGTAGCAGTTAGTTTCCGCCCAGTATCTCATTAAAAACCATCTGCATTTCTACCAGCGTCTTAGCCATAGCGATCTTGGCTAGGACCTCAGGTTTGCCGCCAGAGAATGCCACAGCTTTCTCCTTGAATTGCTGGTAGCGGAGTTGGTCTTGAGCTTCCACAAACGCCATATCCGCCGGAGACGTTGAATCCCGTAGATATTCTCGCATGATTTTCAAGGCCCTTGTGCGTTGCTTGACCAAAAATCCGATGTGAGGTTCCAGGGGGATCTGGATCTTTGGCACCTCCATTTGAACCATCGCGGTAAAATGATTCCAATGCTTGGGTTCGGTCATCCATTCGACCACAAACTGAGTCCATTCCCCTAGAAATCTCCGCAGGTCCCTAAACTGCCCGTATTCCTTAGGCGATATTTGGGCGGGAACTCTAAAATTGCCGTACATCCGCTTTTGCCATAGATTGGCAATAAATCTTACAGGATAATGTTCAGGATCTATTTTATCCACCCAATATGGTTTCATCCTTAGTTCCTCCTTATACCTTTTTGTTCTCTTCTCTCTTTACTTTCTCTATCTTCTCTATCTTATTCTTTCAAGGCTTCGCTTACGCTCCGCCAACAAATATGGCTGCGCCGTAGGCATAAACTCGATCCAATGATTTTCACGAAGATCCCGTGCAATCAATTGCATGGGATTCTTTGAGCACTCAGGTTCATATGCTGATTCCTATGTTTGCTCCACTGCATTTGTACCTGATGCTTTGTCGGGGCATTTCATTGACCATGGTGTGCATTTCACGGGCTTTGCATTGGCAAGGAGTTTCGTGCGAAGCTCATGCCGTTTGAGATTGCGTCGTGTTTGTCTCCTAATTGTCTCCTGATCCATCGGAAGGACTAAATGCAGGTTTCTAGCATTCCATTCCCCGTACAGCTGGTGCATCATCTTGAACACGTATTTAACTCCAGCTAGTTCGGGATCGAAGGGACGAACATCGGCTCCATCATGATGGTGTCCTGCAACACTCATCCAAAGACACTCGACCAAAAATGGATCTAGCGGAGCGGCACTCGTCAGAAGCACATGAAAGTGTCTGCCACAGGCAGGTTTTCCACATCCTGAGAACCGTTTTTCGTCGCCGCGTACGAAGATAACGTCGGCTTTAATCTTGCTCTCTAGGAGGTTGATGAACTGGTTGAATTTCCAATCAGCGTGATCATCAGAATGTTCCAATCCAAAGGTAAACGTAGCGTACAGCTTCCACTTTACGGATTTGAAGTAAGCTGCGTAGGCAGCAGTCATTTGCTTATCTTGAAAATACGGCCAATGTGGACGATCATAGAAATTATTTGATTCTTTCATTGCTAGGTCCTTCGTTATAGGTCGGCGTGGCCGACCAGACTACACACTATTATCCTGACCTACGCCATCGGCATAGATTATTTGATATATGTCAGAGGTGCTCTTTCCACTTATCCAGCGGGTCAAGAGCGTTGCCTCGTCATGGTCATATCGAATTGCTAATTCTTCGTTTACGTGGAATTCGTAATAAGAACTGCACATGATTCCGTGCTCGTCTGAATTATTTTGTTGCTTCGATCAATGCGCGAATGTCCTCGACTTTCCAAGCAGTAGTTCTCGGCCCCAATTTGACGGGCTGCGGAAATTTCTTGGATTTAACGCCAGCCCACCAAGAGCTTTTGCTGACCGGAATAAGCTGTAATATTTGGCATAGGCGCACAAAGCCAATCTCTGGTAAAACATTGGATGTAGTCATAACAATCATTCCTCCTCATGCATCTAATTTTCTTTTGCTTCCATGATATTAACCGTTGTGGTCCGAGGAGAGGCGATAAGATCCAAGGTCATAAAACAGACATATGAATAATATAATTTCTTAATTGGTATAAAATGCGCGAATGAACAAGACGAAGCTGTTTAAAAAAAAGCTTGACAGGGTTTTTAGCGCAATTGTGTGCTGGAGTTCTAGCGAACGCAGGGGAACTGAGTATTGCAGGAATTTTGCTAAGTTTCCGCCTCCGCTTTAAAAATCTGCTCGGATCTTTACGACCTTCGGAGAAGGCTTCGTGGTCACAAACGCAGCCCACACTCGCAGAAGGTCACGCCGCTTGTCAAACAGCGTGGTTCTGAGATAAGCGGCCTCGACCTTGTTCTTAACCGTATGAGCCAGCGATGCCTCAACGACACTATTTTGAGTGTGCGTCTTTTCCTCTGCCCAATCCCGAAAACTGGATCGGAATCCATGGGCGGTGATATTCCCGCAGTCCATGCGGCGCAGTGCCATAAGAAAACACATATTGCTCATAAGGATGACGGGGTGATCTCCCCGGAAAAATGACTCCTGTTATTAAATCACTTGCAGCAGGCATCCGAAAAATAGGTGACCACCCTGGGTGACCAGTACAGGGTTGTATGCATTTGCCTGGATTGGTGACAACCCTAATGGAACCCCTATGAATATTGACTCCATGCAACTCCGTACCAACCCATGCAAATCCCTGTAAGTTGTTGATTCTGCGCTCCCAAAGAACTACGAATCAAAAGGTCGCGTGTTCGAGTCACGCCGGGCGCACCACTAAACATTTTTTATCCAATCGTTTATAAAACTCGGGATTTTTAGGTCCAGGGAAAATCTCGCCCGCTTTGTCTATTTTTTGTCTTTTTTGACCTGAGAGTTCTGACAGACGGCTCTCTTTTATAGCCGGCGTCATTGGATTCTATTGACGCTCTCGGGCGCTTCGCATTCTCGAGACTAGCCGCAGGTTTCTGGACGTTTGGTGAAAATGTCTTTGATGTTGACAGGACTCTTTCCTTCAACGCCCTTTTTTCCTCCTAATTTGTTTGAAATTAAACTTTGAAGCCGTATCGGAAGCGTGTCGTCGTTGAGATTTTCACAGACGGGGGATACTGCCGATTACCTTGCAGTGCTGCACAGTTCCATTTCTATCCCTATCTTCTTTTTCGATCATTAATTCCGGCCCTGCATGCAATTTTATCTCACGTCGGGACAAGATAGTTCGGAGTTTTTGCACACTTTAACCTTGGCACCAAATTTATGCTTGATGCCCGGTGCCGGTCTATGTCCTCGGCCAATGCAGGCGGCACCGGATTTCGCCACATCAAGCTTCTCACCAAAGACAGTAAACTCGAAGTCGTTACGCGTGCCGGATATTACCCAAGACAACCGTAACTCAACCTTTTATTGGGGGATTGACCAGCTTGTTTATTAGCCTGACTAACACTGGAGAGTTATAGCTGAACATGATCGCAAACCCGCCCACCGTGCCCCGCTCTGTCTGTTTACAGTCATAAAGCACGATTCTGCCCTCCAGGATTAACGGATCTTCCAAAAGAGATGTGTTTAGCCTGATGAAAAGATTGGCACCCAATGGCGGTATGAAGGTCGACCAGAGGAATGCACCGTTGAGCGAGATGTCTTGAATAAATGCTTCATATTCGATTCCCTCAAAAGTGAATTGGCAGCCCAGATGCGCTTGTACACGCGAAACAGCCCTGTGATCTTGTACTGGACGACTTTGAGTTGACATAAATCTATTCCCCTGTCTCTTAGATTTAATCGGCAGCGATTAACGAAAAGTCATAATTTTCGCCCGAAAGATCGATGTCGCGGCGAGAAGCTAACTTGACTTCACCGCTGGCGGGCCGATGGGCCGGGCTGGGACGTAGGTTTCACCTGCTGCATTACATCTCCAGAGCCCTCTTTTCTTCCGCGGACAGGGTTTTTATGAACGTCTTTAGCTTTGTTTCCCCTTTCTGAGTGACGGTGGCTTTCCCTTTCTTGATTTCGAGATATCCCATCAATTCCAACTCTTCAGACAAGACCTGAATCAGGATAGGGCTGAGTGCCGGATAGATGTCCAGGATTTGTTCCCGGGTAAACTCCTTCAGAATTTGACTCACCTTGATTCCAGGCTTGGGAAGCACTTTATGCAATATGGACATTTCTCTTCGGAAATATGTAACAGCGTCCCCTTTGTCGGCCAGATCAAAGGCTTCCACCTTCATCCTCATCGAGGTCCGGGTATCTCCGCAGGTCACGATAGAGCTGTCCAGGCCGACAATCCTTTCGCTCACCGGTGGCCAATTGAAGGCGTATTTAGGTTGGAGGTTGGCGATAGAGCCTTCAGGTTCGACCTCGCTGTGCAACACGTTTCTAAAACCGATCCCGTCATATTTCTTTTTGCTGACGTCCTTCCGGCTGACCGGAGCATACCAGAACGCGTAGTAGAAGACCGGAGAAGGTATCTGCCTGGGTCCGGCGGCAAAAACCTCAATCATTTTGGGCACCAGAGCGGCCGACATGCCGGGACAAATCCTCCCGATATATTTTTCCCCATCATAGATGAACTCATCACCTATCTTGTGTTGAAAGTGGCAAGGATATTTTTCCTCATCACCTGCGAACCCAATCACTGTTGCTTTGACCTTGAACATACAAACCTCCCTATCGGCGAAATTAATAATTAGCGGGACGATCCAACGTTGTATTCTTGTGAACGGTGCAATGCAATGAAAAGCAGTTTCGGAAGTTGGGGCTATTCTAACGAAATTTGATAATGCAGTGCAATGGAGATTAGAACAGACGGCGGTGATTAAGGCGGCTGCAAGCTGCCGCACTCCAAACAGCTTAACCAACAATCGTGTCCAATACGGCGGACTGGCCGTGCTTCACGGCATCAAGAGCCCGCTGCAACGCTTGCGGCAGCTGGTCCGGGTCGGTGACCTTTTCTCCGTAGGCGCCCATCGCCTGGGCGATCATGGCGAAGTTGGGCGATGGCGTCAGGTCGGCGCCGTTGAAGCCTGTCTTTCCTGCATAACTGTTGGGACCGCCATAGACGGCCAGATTATTCTGCACGGCAGCATACTTGCCGTTGTTATTGATGATGTAGAGAACCGGAGCATTGTATTTTGCGGCCGTCCAAAGGACCGCCTCGGGATTTGAAAAGATTGCAGAGCCGTCTCCTCCGCTGGCGATAAGGGTTTTCTCAGGTGCGGCCATTTTTATCCCGACCGCCCGCGGCCACGCATTCCCCAAATTTGCAGCGTATTGCGAGAAAACATGTCCTGGCTGAGTTCTATCGCCCTGCCCGATGGCAGCAAGTTCCCACAAAAGAACGGTGTTCTCATCGGAAATGCGGTTGACGCACTCTCCGATCCAGACGGGCGACAGAGGGAACGCCATCCTGGCCTGGTTGATTCTGGCTCTCTTTTGATCGTCAGCTGCTTTCCTTGATGCCTGCAGTGCTGCCTTGCGTTCGGAGAATGCCTTCCTGCGCTCGGCTGTGATGAACTCATCAGTCATTTCCACCAGAAGCGGCAGGGATTTCGAGGAATCGCAGGTGATCGGGATGTGAACCGGGAAGCCCCACAACGGGTCCTTGAGCCGCATAGGATCGGGATCCATGGAAATTATCTTGGCCGTTTTTGGCGGATCGGCGCCGTACCATGGCACATCATGATCGATAACCAGGATAACATCGCGTTGCTGGAGATCGTCGCTCGATCGTGCCCAGTGCCGCATGGGAAAGTTCATATAGGCGTCGGTTGAGGCCACCGGGATTGCCAGTTTTTCGGCCAGTGCTACTAGGTAGGCGACCGCTTTGGGGTGACGGCCCATCCCTTTGACAAGAACAACCGGGTTCCGTGCCGAGACCAGGAGTTTAGCCGCTTCGCGCAGGGCCGCAGAATCTCCTTGCGCGGAGATCGCGGGAGGAAAATCCGTCGGATTGTATGCGATGCCTCTGTGCAGCCTGGCAGCCATTATTTCGCGCGGCAGAGTAACGTATACCGGGCCGCAGGGCTCTGTCGCGGCGATACGGAAAGCGCTCTGAACAACCAGCGCAGCGTTCTCCACAGTCCTAATTTCATAGTCCCACTTGACGAACTGGCGGATCATTTCGGCCTGATCGTACATCTCCTGCTGCCAATGAACATAATACGAACGGGACCCGGGCAACTCGTTCTTTGTGGTCCACGGAGTGCGTCCTGCCAACACGACGATACCGGCATTCGTGTGCCATGCTTCCTGCCAGGCTGCGCCGGCGTTCATGGTCCCGCAGTTCACGTGCAGGACCGTCACTTGTGGCTGGCCGGCATACTGAAAGTAGCCCATGTTCATGTAAACGGCATCTGATTCATGAAGAACGGTGATCAAATCGGGAGCAGGCCGGCCTTGAGCTTTGAACTTCGCCACAGATTCCATGAAGTGGAAATTGTCTGTTCCACCGCAGAAAAACATCTTCTTCACGCCGTTGGCTGCAATCGCCTGAAGAATGAGCTCATGCCCTTCGTCACATTCGACGAGGCTGGCAAAAGGTGGCACCACGCGCGCTGACCCTGAGCCGTCCTTAGGGGTTGCGGTATTCTGAGGCGATGAAGACAAGTTATCCGACATTTCGGCAGGACTCCCAATGTATTTTGCTATCGGCAAGCCGGCTCCAGCGGCAGCGGCTTCTTTCAAAAAAGCGCGCCGGTTTGTTTTTTCTTGAAGACTCATGCGATTCCCTCATCTGATTTTGAGCTATGATATCTGGATATTCAGGTGACAGGCTACACAATTCCCGAATTCCTCAATTCTTACATCGTGCAGCCTGTCACCTGAATCTCAAAAGGCGGACGGAATGAGGCGATTCATAATGGCTGCAGTTTTTGCTGCTTTGGCTTGTTATGCGATGGCCGGCGAGGAATGTGCCCCGGCAGGCGGTTTCAATTTTATTTGCGGACCGGCAGCTGTCGAAGATCTAGTGCGCATTCCGGGCACACAGTGGATTCTCGGCAGCGGGATGGGGGAGAACAAGAATCCAGGAAAGCTTCATTTGATTAATGCCGCCAACAAAACCTGGGAGATGCTCTATCCCGGCACGAATCCGACCAATGAACTGGATACAAAATCCTATAGTTTCTGTCCGGGTGCTCCAGATCCGAAAACCTTTGTTGCACACGGAATCGCGATCCGTGATGACGGCTGCGGGACGAGCACGGTTCTTTCCGTCAATCACGGGCGCGAAGCGGTGGAGGTATTTAGAATTAACGCTGCCGGCAAGAAACCTGCAATACGCTGGGTCGGCTGCGTTCCAATGCCCGCAGACGTTTCTTTGAATTCAGTCGCATTTCTGCCGGACGGCGGTTCCGTCGCGACCAAATTCTATGATCCCAAAGCGCCGGGGGGATTCGGTGCCATCATGGCGCCAGTCAGTGACAGAAGGAGAGCAAGATGATCGTCTATGAACACTCCGACGACCGCAGTCACTTTTTGCAGCTCCATCTCGGCGGGGATCGAAACTTCTGCTATCTCATCGGAGATCGCCGGAGCGGGGATGCAGCCGCTGTGGACCCAGGTTTCAAGGCAGACCAATTCGCGTCCGCAGCATCTCAGTACGACCTCAAGATTCGGATGATTCTCATAACGCATGGTCACTCCGATCATGCAGGCAAGGCAGACAAACTGGCCCAGCTCACGGGCGCCATCGTTTATGCCGGTAAAAAGGAGAAGGTGCCGGGCGCTTTGGCTGTGAGCGATGGCGACCGGCTTGCCCTGGGCAAACTTTCCGTCCACGCCTACCATTCACCGGGCCACTCTCCCGGCCACATCTGCTATCTTTTCCGGGAGAACTTGATTACCGGCGACCTGCTGTTCTGCGGCAAGGTTGGAGGCACCGGCAGCAATTTTCCAGGCTCATCTCCAAAGGCAGAATGGGAATCCCTGCAGCGGATAATGGGCCTGCCTGAGAATATTCGCGTTTTTCCGGGCCATGACTATTATGGCGGCAAAGGCGAAATGCAGCATTCAACACTCGGCTATGAGAAGAAGCACAATCCGTTCCTGCTGTGCGAGAGCTTCGAGGCTTTTCTCCACCTCAAGGAGATCTGGGATACTTACAAAGCGCAGCATGGAATCCGCTGAGCCCGGCGTCTAAAATGCCAGAATGCCTCCTCGATATTTTTATCAAAGTGCAGCTGAACATCCCGCGGCATCCCAATGCAGGAGACTCTAAACGACTTGGGTTAGAGGAATCCCTCAACAAAGAAGCGCGTTTCCAAATTGGGCAGCTCCCAGATTTTCAACTACTTCTCTTTGCTTGCGGGTTCCTTCATTGCAGCTTCTTTTGTATATGTGATTTTGTTTTTCCCGCCATCGCATGAGCCCACGACCTTTTGGTCTTTTACCTGGTCTGCAGAAACTATTTCGAGAGAGAAGTTCCCTCCTTACGTTTCTTGATGAGGTAGCTTATTGCGTTGGGTACGAGCACGTCGGCATTATATTCATTGGAATAGAGGTCTTTGATCCTTTGCTTTATTTGCTCGATTATGTTTGCCATCGCCGCCTCCGCAGGGGCTCATCCATGTGGCGTGCTCCCACCAGCATCGGGCAGGTCGGCAGGGAATGTCAAGCGCGGGGAACGGCGCGGCAACGATTCTTGTCCGCGCCTCCCGCAGCGCGCACGGCCTTGTCCGAATCTCCTTCCAGCCATGCGAGAAAAGGTGATGGGGCAATCGCCCTTGCGGAAGATCGCCGGACCGAAGGCGCGAAGTCGACGTATCGCCCCTCATCGGACGCGGCGGAGAACCCGTGGAAGGATGCCCATGTTTGAAAAAGGGGCTTTATTTGACCTAGCGCGGCCGTTGGCCGCAACCAAAGTGGAGAGGCAGGTGCTCCCTCCGGCGATGGGCGGTGATCCATAAAATCCGCTACCATCTGAATACCTCCTGACGCAAAATCAGAAGATATCGCCTTATCTAAGGTCCCGGAAAATGGGACTGGCGACATGAGCCATAGCCACTCGACTCAGTCCGCGGAAGGAGCCCCATGAACCTATTTGTACGCAAACATGAGAAAAAGATCAATGCCACGCTGGGGTGTTTCGACCGGATGCTCTTTCGCGGTTACCTGCCGATTCAATCCGGCTGGGCCATGTCTCAGTTCCTCAAGCAGAAAGATATCCGCAGCGCGAATCTGAAAGACTTCTTGTCGGACAACGCGGGCCGGATCAACGATTACGCCAAAACCATGGCTACGAAACTCGGACGTCCTTTTCAGTACCTAACCGCCCCTACTCGAAAGGAGGACCTGGCCCGGAAGATGGCCGAGAAAGAAGGAATCGAGCACGGATTGGTCTGTATCTTCTCTGTTCTGGAACCATGCCGATCGTTTGCCTTCAAGTTCAAGACGGGTTTTCCGTACGTCCAATCTGCGAGGCGGAAATGCCTGTTTCTTTACTTCTACTTCATGGACCGGGATTTCGGTCTGATCCACGTGAAGCTGCAGACTTGGTTTCCCATGCAGATCCAGGTCTACGTTAACGGGCACGAGTGGCTCGCGCGAAAGCTCATTGCCAATCGGATATCCTTCTCCAAGCACGACAATGTCTTCGTCCGCGTCGACGACTGGGGGCGTGCTCAGAAGTTCGCGGATCGCTTCACCGGCCTGAACTGGCCGTGGATTTTGGAACGATATGCACGCAGTGTAAATCCCCTCTTGAAGGATTTGCTCCGTGGGTACCAACACTACTGGGTGACGTCCCAGAGCGAATACTCGACCGATATCATCTTCAAATCTTCTTCTGACCTGAGAGAACTCTTCCCGCGTCTACTCAGCCACAGCACCCTGTGTTTTGGCGCCAAGGAGGTCATGAGCTTTCTTGGAAGGAAGCTGCACGGAAAATTCGGAGGCGAAATCATCAGTGACATGAATGCGCGGTGCCAACGGATTCCCGGTGCAAGGATCAAGCATCGCGTAAAAGAGAACTGGCTGAAAATGTACGACAAGGCCGGTTCGATTCTTCGTGTGGAGATGGTCGTCAACAACCCCGAGGAATTTAAAGTCAGAAAGAAAGTCGCTCGCAAGGGCAAGCAAGTCCTTGAGTGGGTTCCTATGAGGAAGGGGGTGGCCTATCTCTTTCGCTATCAGGAGGTCTCCCAGCAGGCAAACCAGAGATACCTGGACGCTCTGGCTGTCGTCGACGATCCAACGCCTGCAATCCAACAGCTTGATGACATTACAACACGGAAGGAAACAAAATCCGGACGGGGAGTACGAGCATTCAATCCACTTTCGCGAGACGATATCCAACTTTTCAAGGCAATGATGGCGGGCGAGCATCATATTCGAGGGTTATCCAATGCTGACATCCGTACGTGCCTTGAGAACACCCTGCACTTGAGAGATCTCGCCGATAATCCGAAAAAGCAAAGCGCAAAAGTAAGCCGAATACTATGCCGTTTTCATGCACATAAATTGATTGCCAAGATCCCACGTACACGGAGATGGAGAGTGACTGATCGTGGAAAACAGATCATGGCGGCATCATTGTGTTTGAGGGATGTTGCATTTCCTGAACTCTTTCGTAAGAATGCTGCTGCTTGATTTATCTTGCAGAAAAACAAAGAAGTCACGGATAAAGAATCTACGCTTTTTTCCAGACTTCGCTGGAAAAAAGAGGTGCTCCTTCGTCGCACAGTTGCACTGATCATTGAGGACAGG
>Ga0187865_1000406_pt1 | contig 60773 bp, 59 predicted proteins | sample June2016WEW_11_1_2_FD_132989 | JGI IMG/M metagenome (GOLD analysis project Ga0187865, IMG submission 132989) | Peatland microbial communities from SPRUCE experiment site at the Marcell Experimental Forest, Minnesota, USA - June2016WEW_11_100 | ecosystem: Environmental > Terrestrial > Soil >... | reverse complement strand
GATTCAAGAGGGTAGGTCTTCACTACAAGCGCTTTTCGAAATGCGCTTCTTTATTTTTCAATCACTTGCAGTCGTATTTATCGCAAATTTTGTTGTTTTCATCTCCCAGTAGCGGAAGTCGGGATAGGTCGGGGCCAGGTTATCGATGTTGTAGACGACGTTCGACAGAGGCGAAGTCAAGTACAGGTAGAACCAGATGAACTCCTCTGGAAGAATTGCGGGGTAGTTCGGCGCCAGCCGAGCCCACTTGCGGATTACCGAAGCTCTCGGGTTCCTGATCTCGCCAACGCAGGAGAACACAAGCGCCACGGTGACGAGGGCAACAACCCCTACGATCCTCGTGCTCACAATGCGCCGCCTCTTATGCTGAGCGTTCCCCGCCGACAGTCCAACGGATGTCGAATTCGATTATGTTGTTTGCCTGTACATCCCTTGTAACAGCCAGCCTCGACAATGCAGCCGGGAACGTCTCTTGGAATCAAAAGAATCGCCTCGATTACTCGCAGGATCTCTTCCTGCGAGTGTGGACAGTCGACGCTGTAGGAAATGACATAGAGTTGCGCGACCAGCCGCTCCCCCAGTGAGAGCCATTGCTTCGGCTTCCACAAGAACGCGACGACGGCAGGAATGTCCCCAGGACGACGGGCACAAGCGTGAAGAAAGCGGACCCAGCGTGGGGCGCGCCGCCTGAGCTTGACCGCTTTCAGCACCTGGCCGGTCGCATCCACGATCCGCACTCTTCCTAACCGGAGTCCTGCCGGCTGAGGCCGTGGGCATCCATGGCGCCTCCCGCCATCAATCCGTCACGGATGGAGTCCGCGATCCCCTGGAATACCCAGCGAGCGAACCGGCCCACCTGATAGATCTCGTGGCTCTCAAGCACCTGCAGCGCCCTCTCCCGCCACGTCGAACCGGGCCACGACCAGGTATACGCGACATCGATCCACGTTGGATCGACCACCTCGGCGGCTTCGATCCACCCCCACGCTTGCAGCTGCTCAAGCACGTCGCGACAGACGGCTCGCAGCTCGACTTCTGTCGGCTTCTGTCCATCCGGATACGCCTTCTCCACGTAGATACTCACCCGATCCTGCCGCCGATGCGAATCCGACGGAAGGAAGAGCGGGTCCACGTTGCTGTAGAACCCGGCGCGGTGAAATCCGGCGTTACTTCGCGGGACGTACACCCAGTGATCTCCTGGACAGCGCGGCCCTTTAGTCGCTCCAATATTGATGACGAGCACCGACGGTGACGGATCCGGCTCTTCATCGAGGGTCAAGCCCGCCAGCTCCATCATCCGGTTGAGGGGCAGCGTGGAGAGCACGGTCGTGTACCGCATCACAGATTGATCGTCGAAGAACAGAGCTTTGTCCCGAGAATCGATCCGCACGACCCGCTTTCCGTAGTGGATCTTGCAGCGAACGGCCATCCGTTGGGCCAGCGTGTTGAGGCCCTCAGCTGGATACACGAACGTTGCGTTGTAGCCGACGGGCGGCGCGTCTCCGAATGCCCCCTGGATCGCGAGGGAGAGGTTCACGGGCGACTTGTAGCCATCCTGGGGCCGGATGCGCTTCCACAGCCCGGCCGTGTAGAGGTCGTGGAAGGAGTCGAAGAAGAGCTCGCACAGGGTCGGCCCGAAGCTCTCGCGGAGCCAATCAGCCATCGTTCGCCGCGTACGACTTACCGCCGACAGCGCTTCCGTCATCTCACGAAGCGCCCTTACGGCGAGATCCGTGCCGAAGTAGCGCAGGTGATTCTGGATTGGATATGGCACGACGAGCTCACGATCGGGAAAGTACACCGTTGATTTGCGTACGTAGGTTCTGACCTCCACCAGCGAGCGAACCAAGCGCAGAACAACTGGATCGCCGCCAAAGATCCAGTGGCCGCCTCCTATCTCGAAGCGGTAAGCGTTGCCATCCCGGGGAGCAACATGGAGTCGTTGGGATGAATTGGGGCGCAGGTAGTACGACGAACATATGCCTCCGGGGAACTCACTCGCCTCCAAGATGGGAAGTCCCGACACGAGACCAGCCGCGAGACCGGTCATCCCCGCGCCCAAGATCACCGGGCTATTCTCACTCACGCCTGCGCCCCAGAACGCCCGCGCATCACGGGCTGGTCACTCGACTTGCGTTGATGGTTTCCGCAGCACCCGCCGGAGCCTCCTGCAGGTGCCTTAGAAGCGCCGCTTGAAGCAGGACGGCGGCCCAAAAGCCCACGGCACTGAAGTAGATTCCACGTGCGTTCATGACGAGGGTCGTCATCAAGATGGCCAGGAGCTGTGCGTCCAGAATCCTTCTGTTCCTTACCGCGCGAACGAACACGTATGACGCCAGCACACCGAGCACGTGCATGTATATGGACAGCCCGATCTCGCCATCCTCCCAATAGACATAGGTCAGGTCGTTCGCCGTATTGAACACGTTGTAATCCGGGCTGATATACGCATGCAACTCGACGTTGTAGTGGTCGTAGGCGAAGAACGGGAGGAAGGCTCTGTCGAACAACTGCTCGAGCACTTTGTCCGTGAATACGTAGATGTCTCAAAGTACATAATACCCGGGCAGCATCTTCTCTGGAGGATGCTCGATGAAGTACGAGAAAGCCTAAATATTCCCAGCAATGTTTCCATAGATGCTGCCCACAACGACGCCTTCCACCACTGTCGCTTCTCCGCCAGTCCGGACAATGACCACAGAGCTCAGGAGCAACAGAAACCCTCCTACCGTGGCGGCACCCAGCACGACGGTACGCCACCGGATCCGCACGTCTCGAATCACTGAGGTGGCAAGAATCGAACACGCCAACATCACGAAGAATCTGAAGCCCGCCCTCACGCCGGTGGTGAAGTTGTCGAGCATCATCACCAGGCAGCACCTCCCGGCCAACACAAACACACCAGGCCCGCACTTCCTGAAGTCGATCAGCACTCTGAAGTTCAAGACGGCGATATTGCCGATGAGAGTCATGTAACTGACGAAGAGGAGGTAGGAAAACTCCGCATTGATCAGATCCTGTCGTATCGTCGCTAGCATCTGGACGGGGATTGCGTAGCGCCGGACGAGTTGCCGATCGCCATCAGCGCGAAGGGGATTGCAAAGCAGAAGTACCCGATGTCGAACGCCCCTTCGCCGACTGACGCGGTGTACCAGCCCTCCTGCATGACGCGCGCGAGAAGCACGGCCGAGACGATTCCCGACAGCACGAGCGCGCACGCCGCGAGCGCCGTCTGCGCTGATGTCGCGCGATAACCCGCCGCGGCAGCGGCCGCGAGCGCGAGCGCGAGGAACCAGGCAGGCGCATATTGTCCCTGCACGGCAAACGGACCGCGCGCGATGAAGTAGCTCCAGTCCCACGCCGCGAACGGCAGGAGCGTCGCGGTGAAGACGGCGAGCGCGATCAGGGCGACCAGGGCGCCGTCGGCGGCGCGCCGGCGATACAGGAAGGCGAACATGACGGCGTACGGCACCCCGACGACGGCCCGCGTCGACAGCGCAAGTCCCGCGAGTACGCCCGCTCCAACGCGTCGCGTCCCGTGCTGCGACTGCGATTCGAGATACTGAAGCACGAGCAGCACGACGATCATGTTGCTGAAGATCTCGCTACGCACGACGACCTCGTAGAGGAATGCCGGCGAGAGAAGGAGGAGCGCGAGACGCCGCGCGGCGCCGGCGGGAGCGTGCCGGCGCGCGAGCAGCCATGCGAATGCGAGGAACGCCGCGATCTGCAAGAGCCCGATGTCGCCGATAAGATAGAAGGGGAAGGCGACCGCGAACAGCATTGGAAAGCCTGACGGATTCACCGTGTCCGCGTACGGAAATTCTCCGCGCAACAGGCGCCCAAGCCATGCGTGGATCGCCGGGTATCGTGAAACCCGGTTTGCTCCCTGGGGAATCGCCAGCAACATCGCCGTGAGGAGGCACGCGACGCCGATCGCCAGAATGGCGTATCGCCGCCGATCCACGATCGCCGTGAGACGTGTGAGCGGCGCGCCGATCATCAACCAGACGAGGAGGATCTCCGCCGCGACGAACGCCGCTGTAAGCACCGGCACATGCACCGACGCGCGCGCGACGTACTTCTGGAAGAAGATCGTGTTCGTCCAGATGTAGACGCCGGCCAGCGCCAGATCGCATGTAGTCCACCGACCGGAGCGCTCGACGAGCATCATGGAGCGAGTGTGACGGGTGATGGAGAATCGTGATGGAACACTTCAGCCCTGGCACTGAGCTCGTACAACTGACCGTAGTGTACCCGTGCCCTGTACAAGACGAACAATGTGAGGTTCAGGAAGACAAACAGCGCCAGTGGGTTGAAGCATTGATGCCGATAGAAGAGATCGGTCGCCACAATAAGAGCAATCTCAGCCACGGCCGGCCCGCGCGTTCGTGGCCGAGATCACCTGTGGAGTGTAGAGCCCGAGAAGCGTCGTCACCCGATTGTGGTAGGTGTGCTCCCTCAGTGCCCTTGCAGTTCCGTTGGCCTGACTTCTCGTCCGCTCATCGTCATGAGTCAGATAATAATCGATCTTCCTGAACCACTCGTCGGGCTGGTTTGGATCCGCGACTCGCCTTCTGCACGGCGCGCAGCACGTTGTCCCGCACCGACCAGTACGGCCCGAAGATTCCCACCTTGTATTTTCTGGTGTGAGGACCGGAATGTGAAAGAGCACCTTCAGTTTCTGGCCCATCATCGAGACGCCTTCGTTGCGCGCCTCAATCCCGGGCCGCGCCCCATGATGCGATGATTCACGTAGATCCGCCCGCGGACCCCATCAAGGAAAGCCAGGAACAGGCAATAGAGGCTTCGCGCTTTCCTCTCACCGAGAAGCAGAGAAAAGAGCAGGTATTTCGCGCAGCGGACCAGAAACCGCAGGTACGGATGCTTGTGCAACTTGTATGTTCGCTCGAGATACAAACTGTTTCGCACGGCATAGTACAACTTCCAGGGAGGCAGAACGACAACTCCCCCAAGGACCCGCAGCCTCTTTCTTTCCTGCTTCGGGTGCGTGAGCAGAGCGTTCGGGACGGTGTACGTCTTGAAACCCGCGTCCTGAATGCGACAACAGAAGTCCATCTCGTCTCCCGCAATGAAGAACTCCTTCTTCGGGAAACCCACAGCTTCAATGACCCGCTTGTTGATCAAAGAACCATTGAAGAAGTTTGCAATGCCGTTGGAGAGCCGGCTATCGTTTAGTTCGATGTCGGACAGCCGCCAGATCGTCCTCATCCCCGACCGGCGGTCATCGCCTTCGTACATCACGTAGCCCAATGCCAGACTCTCTCCGTCTGGGGCGACGACCGCACAGTTCAGAACCCAGGCGCCGAACTCGTCCTGTGCCTCGATGAGGCGCTCGAGCGCGTCGGGAGCGGGCTCCCCGTCGTCGTCCATCAACCATAGCCAGTCGTAACCTTCGCCGCTGGCCCGGCGGATCCCTTCGTGGAACGCACCGGCGCCGCCGGTGTTATCACTCATTTGGACGTACTGGATCCGCACTTGGTGGTCACCGCGCTGGCGGCTCGGCACGAGCACAGTGCGCTCCACTGGGCCGCTCTCCCGGCCGTCGTCTGCGGGTAGGAAGCCTTGCTGCACGAGGTAACCGTACGTGCCGTCGGTCGACGCGTTGTCGATGATGTAGATGGTGTCCGTCGCACGTGTTTGGCGTAGGAGCGCATCCAGGCATCGGGTCAGCAACTCACGCCGGTTGTAAGTGGCGATGACGGCGGCGACCGTACCGGGACTCATCCTCTTGCCTCCGTACGACGCAGAGGGCGGCGCCGGGCGGGATACTGTGAGAACCGGAGCTCAACGACGCCACAGTGCCCGCCGTCCGTCGGCGCGTCGGCGAGGAGCCGCCAGAACCGAGCCTTGGCCGAGGGGGCGATGTCGTAGGCGTTCCGCTGAGGCAATTTAAGAACTCCAACTGATTGATTTCATCTCACCTGCGCGGCAGCTTTTGTCGCTTTCAACCCATTTTTTAGCTCCGGCTGCCATAGTCACGCCAAGCCTTCCTGGCCCACGATCCTCGCTTAACATCCTCATTAATAAGGCTGAATTATTCGCTAGACAATTCCCTGCGACACAAGTATGGTACGAATGGAAACCAGGGGCGGCGCCCTTCCCACGAAGCGATGTGATCACCTCGGCTATATTCGAGATACGCCGTATTTTGTTGTTATTTCCCACTTGCCTCACTTCAGGGCAGGAGGGTCTTGATATTCAACCGCTTCTACTTTGCGGCTTATATATTCAGTGTGCCAAGCCAGCCGGGGACGCACCGTGCCAACCCACACGCCCAAAAACTCTTTCCGCATTTCGCCCGTATCTTGGACGTGGAATGACAGCGCATAATCCTCAAGAACGAGAGTGTCAGACACTCCTCTGCCTACGATGGCGGTTAGGCTGTAAAGACCCTCATTTAGAAAGTTACCAGGAATTCTGCAAACCGATTGGAAAAGACCCATCGGATGGGGACGTCCATACCAAGAGTCCTCTGTCAAGGAAATGGATTTGTGGTTGCTTGAGGAGAGTACAAGCGTGCCCGTCTGGTCCCTCAGCCAAATGGCCTGATATAGTTGGATGTCCTCTCGGAAGTTCCAGTATTCAATCTGAATATCTATCTCCTTAGAAATATCTACATTTGCTGTAGGGCTGGCCATACCATTCTGGAAGATACGAACCGCGTGCAGACGGACAATGTCATTTCCCGGAGCCTGGGCGGGGTCTGGCCAGACCACCTCGCCGCCTGCAGAGCGTACCGTAGATAAGTATTCCTGGACGACTTCGGTAGCTTGACCCTCTTTTGCCACCCTTCCTGCGTTTAGAAGGATGGCCCGCTGGCAAATGTTCACTATGCTGGGCAAGTTGTGGGACACTAACAATACCGTTCGCCCGTCGCGACCGACCTCGCCCATTCTGCCGATGCACTTCTTCTGGAAGCTGGAGTCGCCGACCGCCAGCACTTCGTCCACCAGAAGAATCTCTGGCTCCATATGGGCCGCGACTGCAAACGCCAGGCGCACATACATGCCGCTGGAGTAATGCTTGACCGGTGTGTCGAGGAATTTTTCCACTTCAGCAAAGGCAACCATCTCGTCGAACTTGCGGTTGATCTCCGCTTTTCGCATGCCGAGGATCGCGCCATTCAGGTAAATGTTTTCGCGGCCGGTAAGTTCCGGGTGAAAACCGGTGCCGACTTCCAGGAAGCTGCTGCACCGGCCGTGAATTTCTGCCTGGCCCTCAGTTGGCTCGGTGATACGCGATAGAATCTTCAGGAGCGTACTCTTGCCCGCGCCGTTGCGCCCGATGATGCCGACGGCTTCGCCTTGCCTTACTTCAAAGCCGACATCTTTTAGCGCCCAAATGGTGTCCTCACCGTCGCGCCTCTCTGTTTTGGGCCGCTTAAATGCCGAAACAATCGCGTCGCGCAAGGTGGCGTGACGCTCCCGCAACTTGCCGATGTGGTAGCGCTTGCCCAGATCTTCAACGCGTATTGAAATGTCAGACATGGCAGATTGACCGATGATGGAGGACCGAAGACAGTAGGCTATGCCTTGGCGCCACTCCTTCTGTGCATTGTGTTGCGCATCGCTTTTATCTTTGAGATGATTTAAGAATCCCTATTTTTTCATTTGTCGGCGGACGCGGACCATGGCCGATGGCTTTCAACATATCCTGAGGTCGAGCTGCTTTTGAACCGCGAAGACTTCGAAACTTTAATGAGGGATGTTCTTAAATTGTCTCATAGCTGGCAGTCTGGCTTCGTTTATACGATGTCCGCAAACGTCTTTTCCATTCGCCGAAAAAAAAATAAGCCCGTAACAAACACAACAACAACCGTTGCAATTGAGACGCCTAATGTCAATTCCGGGGCTTTCCCCATGCCAAACAATGCCCAGCGGAAACCTTCGACCACGCCAACCATCGGATTCAGAGCGTAGAGGATTCGCCACCGGCCGGGAATCAAGCTCGCCGGATAAACCACGGGCGTGGCGAACATCCAGAATTGAGCGATGAATGGAATTAAATGGTTAACATCGCGATACTGCACATGCAAGGCCGAAAACCAGAGGCTGACGCCCAACACGGTTACGATGGCAATAAGCAGGAAAAACGGCAACCACAGGACTGTCAGCGTAGGCACGATGCCATAGAGCAGCATCACGCCGATCAAAACCCCGAAGCCAACCGCGAAATCCGGCAATCCGCCCAAAACGCCCGCAGCGGGAATGATCAGGCGCGGGAAGTAAACTTTTGAGATCATCTGGGCGTTGCTAACCAGGCTTGTTCCTCCCCGCGCCAAGGCACCGCTGAAGTAATTCCACGGCACCAAGCCGGCCAACGTGAACACGGCATACGGCAGATTCTCTGAAGGCATGCGGGCCAGCCTGCCTAAAATCAGGGAAAACAGGACCGTCATCAGCAGCGGCTGCAACACCACCCACGCTATACCTAGGACGGTTTGCTTGTAACGCACCTTGACATCGCGCGTGGCGAGAATCACCAGCAAATCACGATAAGCCCACAGTTCACGCAGGTTCAGACCGAGCCACCCGTGCGTCGGCTGGATAATAACGGTGGGATGACGTGTTGCTTTTTCGAGCCGAGAGGCCATCATAGCCGATTCGGCTAGAGATTTATTCATTTGCTCTGCTCTCGATACCACTTGATCGTTCTTCTCAACCCTTCTTCAAACCTCACTTGCGCCTCAAACCCAAACAATACCTTGAAATTAGAACTCTGTGAAGAGATTAAAAAACAAGTGCCCGGGTTTGTATTTGTGGAGTCAGAAATTGGAGAAGATCCTGATAAAAGAAGAAATTATGTGGTGAGTAACGCGAAGATTGAGGCAACGGGCTATAAGCCCCAAGTATCTTTAAAAGAATGCATTACGGAGCTTCTTAAAATGTTTCAGATTGTAAAAGGAAATCAGTTTACTGATTTGTAATTTTCCTGCATGATACCCCTATTATGTTTTTTTCCTGCCCGAGGGGTTTCTGTCATTGGATAAAAGAACACTGGCTTCCGTTCGTTATTTTCCTCGCGTTTTCAGCGTTTCTTATTGGCAAAGCCCTCTATCTTGAGGGTTGTTTTGCCTTTGATCAAAATGACGATCACAATCACACTTTCGTAAATCTTTTCGCTTCGCGGGAGATTATGCGAGAAGGGGGGAATTCCGCAAATCAATTTTTATAACAATTTTGGCACGCCCATTTTGGGCGACGCATTAACGTATCCTTTTGCGCCACAAGCTCTTACCTATTGGTTCTTTTCGGGACCGCTTGCGATGACGATAAATCGTTTTGTGATTGCATTTCTCACCCTATTTCTCTGGTATCTCTTTTTTCGGACCTATTTCAGGAAGTCTATTGCCACATTGCTTTCTCTCTTTGTATTTGGGACCCCCGGTTTCCTCTGGCACTTTGCGCATCATCACAGTTGATCGACGTGATAAGTCGAGATTCGTTCTTCCGAAAACAGGATCCGACGGTTGACGTCGGCGCCAACAACCAGCGAGTTCGGCGCCCAGTGTCGAAATGCTCTGAGTGACGGACCCGGCCTGCCGAGCCGGCCTATGGTGGACGGGACACCCACGTTGTTCGGGCCGATTCCAATCTCCAGGATTCTGATGGGGCGATTTCGCTTCCCCTTCAGGACGCTGGAATAAATCAGATGGTAGTTGTGTGCGGTTGCCTTGTCGGAACCATGAAGCGAAAACAGATCGGCCAGTGCCTTGCAGTTCGTCGCTTCGGCCGGATCGACGAATGAGTCATCGAGTGGGATAACTGGCACAGGAAAAGCAGCCAGCCGTTCAGAGAGTCTGGCCAGCGCGGAAACCGTCCCCCGGTAGTCCGATACGAGAGACCGTAAGTTCTTCTTCTCGTCGAGCAACTGCTCAAAGAAGAGCTTATGGATGAAGTCCCACGCCAGGAGCGGATGGGAAAGAACCTTCCGTCGCCCGGACGGAGAGGACGCTCTCGAAAACGCCCATTTTATATATGCGATCTTGTCTTTCATCTGCGTCATGTTTACGCGCGAGCTACCTGCCAAGAATGTCTTGATAATTTGCGAGCGTTTGCCGGCCGTAGTCATCCCAGGAAAAACCTGCTGCTGACCGTTTTGAGGCCTGTTGTCCGAGCAAAAATGTTCTCTCCCGGTTGGCCCTGGCCTCAATCAGCGCTTCGCAAAGCGCGTCCACATTGTTGACGGGGATGAGCCAGCCCTCGTGTCCGCCGGGAGTAAAAAAGGTTTCGACGCCGGTATTCGGGGTCGCAATCAGCGGCAGCCCGCAGGCGGCGGCTTCCAACATGACCCGCGCCAGGCCTTCTTCAAAGGACGGAAGCACGAAGGCATCGCATGAGCGATAAAGTTCCGCCAATTGCGGGTGCGGGCGTCCCGATTCCAAGCGCAAACCGGTGATGGGAATCTTGAAAAGATGTTCTGTTTCAGGAGTGATTCCTCCAATCCAAACCAATTCAGCGTCGTGCCAATTCAACTTTCGCCAAGCTTCGGAAAGCACCCGTGCGCCTTTGCGCAGGTTGATTCCCGAGGGACAAATGACACGGAATGGGTGACCCTCGTCGAATGTCGTCTTGGGCGTGAAAATGCCGAGATTGACTCCGCGGCGGGCGAGAAGAAGTTTTTGGGGGTCAATGCCGTTATCCACGAACGTCCGAATCGCAAAGTCCGACGGGAGCTGAATGTAATCGGCTATTTCAAATTCTGCGCGGATAAGGTCGCGGTATGCCATTGGGATCATCGGCTTGGTGATACCGTTGCGTTTGAATTCTTCCAGTACGATGTGGTGCTGGAAGTCAGTGTGTGTTGATCCGCAATCCACCACGGTCAGGATGCCACGCTTCTTCGCGGCGCGAAAGGTCATCAGCCCGACCCCGGAAAGCACGGTCAAGACATCCGTGTCCCACGCGACAGCTGATCTCAACCAAACGTCGAACAGGCGGCAAACTTGCAGGCGGCCCCAAGTGCCAGTGAGCGACTGCAGATACCTTTGCCAGATGCGCAGGGAATAGTGGGCGGGATAAAAACTGTGTGCCAATTCCGGCAGGATGTGTTCCACATCCGGTCGGAGGCGGGTAGTGTAGTAGCCACGCAACGCGCCGACTTTCTGGAGATACTGCGCCTGATTGATCATGTGGAACAGGTCGAGGCTTGCGAGCGTAATGCGGGGCATGGCTGAAGATTGTGGTTCGTACATATCCAAAATAATGCTTCAAGTACCAATGAAAACCTGGTCGCCAATTTCAACCGGAGCGGAGCGGGTTGGCTTGCCTTCGCCGAGCGGAAGGCCGTGGAAGTTCGCCCACGGCGAGTACGTGGTAGTTACAATCGACGGCTACGAAGAATTGAGTACCGGCAGGACTTCAGATGCGAAAAGCTCGTAGTAGTCGTGCTCGGACGAAAGGTGTCAACGAGACACCGTCTCATACCGAGCAGTACTTCGCTCAGACGCAGGCCATCGCGCATTCAATCGACAAAACGCTGATCGAGGCGCTCGCTACCGGTCTGGCCCGAGTTCGGCGCCGCGGAGGACGGCTCTTTCTGCTTGGCGTTGGAGGAAGTGCAGCCAACTGCGCGCACGTGGTGAATGACCTTCGCAAGCTTTGCGACATCGAGGCGTACCGTTTCAGGACGGACACCAGCTAATTGTGTTGACGCGTTTTCTGCGGCGAACCGGAAGTCCACTTCGCCCGAAAACGCTCTAAGCGTCGAGAGGGGCGGGGACGAGGCGCTCAGCCAGGATGTCGCACCAATCTTCGAACATCGGCCGGAGCGCCAGCTCGTCGGCAAAGTTGGAAAAGCTGCGATTGACCGAACGCAGGAAAGCCCGATGCCATTCGTCATCCGACCATCTTGCAGACGCGCGGATCAGCGCTGCGGCATGATCCATATCTCGATAGGCCCGCCCCGCGTCGCCCACATATTCAACCAAGGGGCCGCGATCCCGTCTTACCAGAATGTGCCCTCCGGTCGCCATCGCTTCGGCGATCGAGGTCGGCATCCCGATCGGGCTTGCGTCCCCTTTTCCCGCCGGCGCGGCCGTGTGTAGGAAGATGCCGGCACGCTCGATGAGCGAAACCAGTTCGTCGCGCGGCACGTCGACCAGCAGTTCTCCGGGCGCGCCGACCTGCCGCCAATGGGCCACCAGTTCCTCGACATAGGCTTCATGCCGATGGCAGGTGGCGACTGCCAGCACGAAGCGATGGTCCGGAACACGGCTCGCCAGGCCGAAGAAGAACGGCAAGCCCCGGCTTGCGAGCGCCGCCGAGGTCTGCAGCACAAGCCGGCGATCCTTCTCGGCGGCGGGCCGAAACAGCGACGTATCGAAGGCTGCCGTCTGCCGGCGCAACTTGGGAGAGCCGCCAACGTCCGCGAGCTCTGGGGACGGATGGTATATCCACCGCATCCAGCCCTGCGTCAGCAACTGGTGGATTTGATTGTCGGTTGCCCTGAGGTCGGGGGCCCAAGCCGTGACCGGCAGCCCGGCGGCCGCCAATACTTCGGAATGAGCAATGGCAGCGTTCAACCCATGAACGTGAAGAACATCGGGGTTCACCTCGGCAATGGCCTCGCTGAGACCGCCGCGATGGACAGGCACCGAGGATTCATAGGGAGTCGCGACCTCGTGATTCGACCACGCCTCGACGTCGATACCCCACCGTCGCATGCAACGGATCTCCGTTTCGACATGCCTGTCGCTTAGCCGCGGGTCGTGCGACAGCACGTAGAGGACGCGAGGGAGCCGCGGGGTTTTGGGAACCGAAAACCACTTTCGCCGGACCCTTAGATAATCCAAGCCGAATTGGCGTGTGTCGCGTCGCCTCATTTGATTCTTGTCCATGGTCCGATAGAGAATTGCCAGAACGGGTAATCGATAGGCCGGCTTCTCACGCGTCAGTCTCAGCATCAAATCCCAATCACAGGCCCATTCGATGCTCTCGTCGATGCCGCCATATCGCTCGATAAGTTCATGTCGATGAACCAACTGTCCCATGTCGATGAAATTTTGCCTGACCAGCCGCGAGCGATCGAAACGGTCGCACGAAATGCGCGGTCTTCCATCTAAACGAATGTCGGCCACGAGCGCACCGTAGAGACAATCGACATCCGGCTTGCGGGAAAACGTGCCGACCGCCGCGGCCAGAAAATCGGGATAAAAGAGGTTGTCGTCATCCAGGTAGGCGATAAGCGCCCCCCTTGCCAATCGAAGGCTGTGGTTGCGCGCCTTGGCCATTCCCTGAGGCGGCTGCCAGACGTAACGAATTCGCGGATCACGGGTATAATTTGCAACAGTGTCGCGCGTGCCGTCCGTGCTGCCATCATCGATGACGATCAGCTCCCAGTCGGCGAAGCTTTGCGCCTGAACGCTTCGAATGGCATCGCCGATGCAATGGGCCCGGTTGCGAGTGACCATCGTAATGCTGACCACGGGGGACGAGAAACCGGTGTCTCGGCTGTTGATGACCTTTCCGATCTTTCCGATCGGATTCTCGGCCAGCCAACGGGCCATCTCCGCCCGGGACCGAACCCGTGCCAATATTGGCCGAATATCGAGGCCTACCTTCGCGAGCATGTCAAGTGCACGATGCCCGACCCGCTGAAGGAGCATTACGGCGAATCTGGAAGAACAGTCAGCCCGCATGTTCGGCTATCGATTCTCGGCCGGTCCGATTTGATGGGACCATAATTGCAGCACCGCCTTGGCCAATGTCGTCGGTTCCACCGGGCCCGGAAACCACACGGCAATATCGCCGCGTCTGATGCGATCGGGCTGCTCGCCGGTGCCGCCGCCGAGCAGAACCGCCGGCCGCCCGGAAACCAGCGCGGCGCAGCCCAATTCGTCAAAGCTCCCCACATACGCATCCGCCACCTGCACCAAAGCCATGCGCTCGTGCAGGTTCAGCCCATAGCCGTAGAGTGACTGGCTGTTGGCCGCCTTCGTCGTTTGCAACGCAGGCGCCAGGTCGAAGAACCGGGTATCGGGGCGCGTCGCCTCGACCGCGGCGATCAGAGACCGATGTTCCACCGGCACGTTCAGGCAAACAGCGTAGGCCCCTCCGGCCTGACGCTTGAGCAGGGTCTGCGCATCGCGGGTAGCCGCGACCGGCAGCACGATACCCACATGGTCAGCTAGAAAGAACTCTTGCAGCTGCTTGAAGCTCAGCGCACCGAGGTCCTCGTACGGCGTCGCCCAGACCGCCGGATCGTTCCGGCCTTGTTTCGCCTGCAACAGCGGCAGGTCATCGGCCAAACTCGACGCGTCCCAGTACAAACCAATCGAACGGAGGCGTGGGGATGTCAGCAGGATCGAAAAGACATCATGAAGGTTGGCATCGGCAGCCTCTCGCGGCAGCCGCAGGCACACATCGAATTGGTAACCTGGGGGGGTGGTCAAGACGCGATCGAGCCACAGCATCACACTGCGCGGCAGAGACGTCGCCTCGCCTGTCATCTCACCCACGTGGACGACTATGTGACCCCGTCGCAGTTGAAATGCACCAATCGCGGCATTGAACACTGCGTAGAACAGTGTGAATGGGAAAAATCCCAACCGGCGTAATGCCCTGTTCGTGAAGTTGATCAGCCACCGTCTGAGGAGCACCACCTTACTTTCCATTTTCACGATGCCGACTTCCCGCGCACCCGCGCATGGAGTTCTTCGAAGAAATCCAGCAGCACGTCCTGGGTTTCCGTTTCCCAATAGAGGACCTGGTTTTCGTTGCCGAAGGGGTAATGACGCCCGCCGACGGGGACGTCGATGTACCGCGAAAATACGTGTTGGACATTGGTGATTACGTAGGGCTTGTTGCAGAACGTGGCCATGGCGGCAAAGCCGCTGGAACTGCCCATGAACAGGTCCGCTCGATGCAGCAGCGCCAATTCATGCCCCAGCCCGAAACCCATGGCACGGGGGATCAACACGTTGGGCAGACGATACATCTCGCGGTCCCACTCCGTGTACCCGCCCAGGATGAGAAACAGCACGTCGGGGTGGCGCGCGGCCGCACGGCGGATGAAGGCATGCCATTCTGGCAGCGGCGAATCGCGAAACAGGTGTGCCGGCGTCAGGCTCAACGTACCCTGGCGGATGTTCACCGCGACCACGAAGCGACCGTCGCAATGGGTCCGTCGGAAGGCATCCGCCCAGGCCCCATAGCCGCGCGGCGCCGTCAGCCACGGCAGATAGCCATGCCCGTCGTAAAAGGCGTTGATGCGCCGGTGCGACATAAAATCCAGCTTTTTGTTGAGATGGCTGAAGAAGGACGGCCACATGGGACGGCGGCGCACTACCTCGCGCAGGAGGAACAGGTGGAAGGTCGGATGGTAGCGGATCAACTTCAGCGAGCGCAGCATCGGACTGCAAAGAAATGCCGGGAACAGGTTGTCGATGATGCTGACGTAATTGTGCTGGGTGACGAACGGCTGATAGCGGCTCCCGAGCCTCGATGGGTCGATAACTAGATACTGGTCGATCGCGTCGCAGCCGGCAGTCGCTGCGCCGACGTTCAGATTCATCGTCCAGGTCAGCGCATCGCCCAAGGCATACGGGCCGTAAGAAAAATCGTAGATGCCGATCATCGGTTTTCCAGCGTCGCTGCCGGTGCGGCCCAGGGCCTGCGTGTCGCTCATTGCTTCCCTCCCATGCTGGTGACGGACAGCGTCGGCGGTTGACCGGTGAGGTCAGCGTGGAGCGGTTCAGCGGTCACGAGTGATTCGGTGATCAGCGTCTTGCTACGAGGCAGCGATAAGCCAGCACCGCCGATACGGTAAGACAGTCGGTGATGTGGTGCTCGAGTACCAGCGATACGCAGTCGTCCAACGGCAGCCAGGCGACCGCCAGGACCTCCCCCGGGTCCGGCGTGAACGGATGCCGCTCTTCGACATTCTCGCTGTAAAAGATCGTGGTTAAGTTCTCGACGTTGTCAAGGCCGGGCCGATAACTCACGAGCGGTTTAAGGTCGGCGCAAAAGACGCCTGTTTCCTCCAGGCACTCCCGCTGCACCGCCTCAGCCGGCGTTTCGCCGTCATCCACCCGGCCGCCCGGGATCTCCCAGGCGATTCCTTTGATCAGAAAGCGGTATTGCGCAGTGAGCAGGATCTTTCCCTCCGACACCGCGACGATTCCGGCTCGAGGGTCGAACTCGGCGACGTAATAATCCTTGGTGAAGCCGTCGAACTCAGCATGGACACGGGAGACGGTTTCGAGCGGATTGCGGTGGATCACTTCTGGGACGGAGAAGCGCGGAGACGGGGGCTTCACCGAGGGAAGCACCGACGAGGCAACCTTGGTTTTGGTGGAACGGTCTGACATACAATGGTCAGAACGGTCCGGTGAAAGTCGGGTCGGGCACATCGAGGAAGGCTTCTGGCGTGATCTCGGGTGCCGGCTTGGCCGGCCGGCCTAAGAGTCGGCGGGCTGCCGCCGCGATGTCGTGTACCAGCGGGTAATAGTAGTTCGAGAGGGCACGCGTGGTCGGCGTCGATACGTCCGGCAGGGTAATGCGGACCGGCGGCTGTTTCAGGTCACCGAGGCACTGCTCTGCGACGCGCGCCACCACCTCGGCGGCAAAGCCGACCGAGCGCCAACTGGTATCCGCGACGATAAGTCTTCCCGTCTTACGCACCGACTCGAGTACCAGCGTCTCGTCGAACGGATTCAGGGTGCGGACATCAACGATCTCAAGCTCAATCCCCTCTTTAGCCAGTTCGGCGGCGGCGCGTACCGCCTCCAGAGTCATATAAGAGGTGGCGACGACCGTCACGTGCCGACCCTGACGCAGCACGTTGGGCTGGCCTAGCGGCACCCGATAGACGCCCTCCGGCACCGGACCGTGGATGCCGTAGAGCCAGCGGTGCTCGATGAACACCACGGGATTGTTGTCTTCGATGGCTGAGATCAACAGTCCCTTGGCATCGTGCGGCGTTGCCGGCATGACGACTTTCAGGCCCGGCACGTGGGCAAACCACGCCTGCAGACTTTGTGAATGCTGCGCCCCCTGTCCCCAGCCTCGGCCCACTACCATCCGGATAACCAGCGGCACCGACGCCTGCCCGCCGAACATGTAATGCCACTTGGCCGCCTGGTTGACGATCTGGTCGACCGACAGCATGGCGAATTCAAGTCGGACATGAGTCATCACCGGGCGCATGCCGCGTAACGCAGCACCCAATGCCACGCCGGTTATGGCATTTTCGGCCACCGGCATATCGAGCACGCGCTTGGACCCGTATTTCTCCACCAGCCCCTTGGTTGAGCCGAAAATGGCAGCGGGGTCCGGGGCGCCGAGACCTATGATAAAGACTCGCGGATCCTTCGCCATGCACAGGTCGAGCGCTTCATTCAGCGCCTGGACGAATTTCAAATGCCGGGTGTTCATGGAGCGAAAAGATGGGTCGTCAACTGGTCTCGTGTCGGGAACGGGCTGGCCTTGGCAAAGGCCACGGCCTCGTCGATCTCGGCGTCGATCGTCTTCTCCATGCCGTCGATCTCGGCATCGCTCACGACGCCATGCTGGCGCAGGCGGCCGGCATAGAGCTTCAGCGGATCGCGCGCCTTCCAGGCTTCGAGCTCGCCAGGCGGGCGGTATCCCAGATGTTGGTCCTCGAGCGGGCCGCAATGTTCGTACCAGCGATAGGTCTTGAACTCCAGAAAAGCCGGGCCTTGGCCGGCCCGCGCTCGCGCGATCGCCTCACCGGCCAGGGCGTACACCGCATCCGCGTCGTTGCCGTCGGCCTGCCCGTTGAACACGCCGTGTCCCTGAGCAAGCTGGACGATCTCACGGTCTTCCGGCTTACGCACGCTTAGGGGAGACATCACCGAATAGAGGTTGTTCTCGCACACCATGACCACGGGGAGCTTATGAAGGGCGGCAATGTTGAGACTTTCGTGAAAGACTCCGGTCTCGGTCGCCGCGTCGCCGAAGAAGACGACGGTAAGGATCGGATTCCCCTGGAGCACCGAGCTGAGCGCCGCCCCCACCCCGATCGGAATGGTGCTGCCCACGATCGGCACCGCGCCGAGAAATCCCACCGAGCGATCGATGAGATGCATGGAGCCGCCTTTGCCGGCGGAACAGCCGGTAGCCTTGCCGTAGAGTTCCGCCAGCATGGCCTTGAGGTCGCCCCCTTTGGCCAGGTAATGGGCGTGGCTGCGGTGGGCGGACGTGATCAGCTCCTCCTGCTTCAAATGAGCACACACGCCGACCGCCACCGCTTCCTGCCCGATACTGAAATGGGTGGGGCAGCGCATTTCCTGCTCGGCGTAAAGCTTCCTGATACGCTCCTCGATCAGGCGGACGCGCATGATGCCGTATAACATCCTTCTCGCAACGTCGTGGGGTGTCTGTCGATTCATCACGATGCGTTCCTTTGTGAACCAGGTTGCGGCCGAATCGGCATCACGATCAAGCGCGTAGCGTATAATCGGTGGGCCACTCCTTGAGCTGGTCGAGATATTTCCTGCCCCACTCGACCATTTCCTTGATGCCTTCTTCGAGCCCGATCTGGGGCTCCCAGCCGACGTCTCGCTTGATGGCTGTGGAATCGAGCCAGTAGCGGGAGTCTTGACCTAAGCGGTCGGCGGTCACTTCACAGAGCTGTTCAAAGGGCATGCCCATCACCTTGGCCACAGTCTCCACCAGCGCGCGAATCGAGATCGGCTTAGGCGGACCGGCGTTGTAAACTTTGCCGAGCGGCGCTTTTTCCGCGACCAGATGGATGGCGCGGGCCAGATCCCTGGCATGGATATAGGACTTCTCGGCCCGGCCCCCGCCCTGGAGGGGAAGCTTGCGCCCAGTCAGCCCGCAAAGCACCGCCTTCGGAACCACCCGGTGCAGCAGTTGGCCCGGACAGTAAGCGTTGGATGGTCGGATGATATTCATCGGAAACTTGAGAAACTTGTGTACGGCGATGAGGTGCATGTCGAAGGCGACCTTCGAGGCCGCATAGGGGCTCGTCGGCTTGATCGGCTCGTCCTCTGTTGTCGGATGATCGACCGAGCCGTACATCTCGGACGTGCCGATTTGAATGAATCGCTCGAGCCAGTCGCGCTTCATCAGTTCTTCGACCAGGCGGGCCAACCCCATCGAATTGGTCTCGAAGAAGCGCCAGGAATGCTTCCACGACACCGCTCCTTCACCCTGCGCCGCGTAGTTGATGATGACCTGCGGCTTCTCCTTTTCGAGAAGCTCCAGTAACAGGTCGAGTTCGTAGGTCACGTGATAGGCGTGATAGGAATAGCGCTTATCCCCCTTGCCGACGTTCAGTGTGAACGGCTCAGGCTTGGGAGGATTACGGCCTACAGCGATCACCCGATCAGCATCGGCATGGTCAAGCAGGTATTTTGACGTGTGGATTCCGAATGAGCCTCCGCCTCCCAGCACTGCGTATCGTTTTGCCATGATGGTCCTCTTATCTTGCCGAATCAGTGGTTGGCTGACGCCGGATCGCACGCATTGAAGTCGTTCCACTCCGGATCGGCTTCCAGGATAGTCCAGTAATAGTCGCCTTTGTATCCGGTCGCAGCGAACAACGCGCGCCATTCCTCCGGCTTCAAAAAGGTTACTGCCGTCAGCACCCAGCCGAAAAAGATTTCGCGCTCGGCTTCAGTATGGTAAGCATCGACCTGCACGTAACCACGACGCGGGGCAAGCCGTTCGATTTCCCTCAACGCAGCGATGCAGCGCTCTCGATCCAGATTATGTATGACATTGATGCACAGCACTACCTGGAAGCAGCCATCCGCAAAGGGCAATCGGTCGGCGGTCCCGCGGACCACCCGACCGGCCACCTCTGCCTCACAGTGGCGGAGAGCATACTCGGAAATATCCAGTCCGTGAACCTGTAGCCCGGGGCAGATGGCCATTAGGTCTTTTGCCAGAAAGCCCTTGGCGCAGCCGACGTCGAGCACACGGTCGCCAGGCTTAAGGCCGAAATGCTCGACAATGTCGCGGGCTATCGGCACCCACCGGCCATCATCGCGATAGCCCCCATACCCCTGCTCACGGCTGCCGTCGAAATATTCGGCACCGAATTTCAGCGCCGCCTCACGGTTGGCTGGATCGAGCGAGCGCGGCATTCCCATCTTGCGTTTGGCCCGCGGATAATGCCTGAGGAGGTTGATCTCGGCCATCACCCCCGCCTCAGCATCTCGGCGTGCGCCTTGGCAAGGCCTTTGTCCAGGGGCGTGAAGTTGAAGGTCGGGAACGCTTTGTGTATGGCGGTCACATCAAAGTGCCGGTGAGTGATTGGGGTCTGTCTCGACGTGCCGATGATGTCGATCGGCTTATCGAGCAAGACGGCGACCTTTTTGGCAAGCTCGGCGTAGGAAATAGACCGGCCTGTCGCTAAGTTCAACGTGCCGATGCTGCAGTGGCGCAGCACCAGCATGGTCAGTGCCGCCACATCGTCGACCAGGATATGATCGCGCGTCTCTTCCCCTTCGCCGAACAGCGTGATCTTCCCGTCCTTGTGCGCCATGCGGCAAAGGCGATTCGGGCCGTAGGAGTTGTGTGTGTCTTCAGCGCCATAGACAAGCGTAGAGCGCAGCACTGCCACGGGCGCCTTCGTCGCTGACTTGACCATCATCTCGCGGGCAAGATGCATCATCCCGTAAAGGTCATCAGGCTCGGCGCAGGAGGCTTCGCTGACCAGGCTCGTGGCTATCGGGTAGACCGAATCAGAACTCAAATAAACCACCTGGGCCGGCGTCACTTTCCCCAGCGCACCGCAGAGACTCGCCGCCATGTGGATGTTCGTGAGGAACGGCTGCAGACCACGCCCCTTGTCCGGGGTCAACGCCGCCAGCATCACGACTGCGTCGTGATGCTGGAGCATGGCGGCGAGTCGGTCAGCGGCACCGTCGGTCGCCAGGTTGAGGTCTGCGCTGCTGACCGGGAGCGCGGCGATGCCGGCACGTTGCAGCACGGAGACGAGCGTGCGGCCGATAAAGCCGCGCGCGCCGAGCAAGACGACTCGAGTGGGGTTCACCGGTTTCTCGTTCAGATGGTTCAGCATGACGCTACAATTGTCGCCGCCCTTCCTTTATTGAGGAGAGGCGCATGTTGAGCCGGCGGCACGCAACGGCGGAACGCCGAGCGTGAAATAATCCAACCCCGCCGCCACGACAGCTTTGCCGTCCAAGACATGGTACGGATCAATGACGGCGCGGCCTGCCATCGAGCGGGCGAGCTGATCGGCTTTTAGATCACGGAACGCCGGCCACGGCGTCATGATCACCAGCGCGTCCGCGCCCTGCGCCGCCTCGAGCGCGGAGGCACAGCCTGTCGCATCCGGGTGCGCAACGGCCGAGGCCGGTACCACGGGATCGTGAACCCGCAGGCGCCACGGCTTGAGCTGCGCGATCAACGCCAGCGATGGCGAGTTCTTGGTCGAATGCGTGTTTTCCTTGTATGCCAGGCCGAGCACGCCGATGACCGCCTTGGGATTTGCCGCCAGCACTTCCCCGTGCAGCGTGCGGAGCGCCCAGTCGCGGCGGTGGCTGCTGTTGGTCATCCAGGCCCGCACCACACCCGCATCGGTTCCATACGCGTCAGCCAACCGGCATACGGTAGCAAGATCGCGTTCCAGATTGCCTCCGGCCAGTCCCAGACCCGGCCCGAGATAGGCATGCGGGCCGATGCGCTTGTCGAGCTTCAGGGCCGGCGCGATTTCCGACCAGTCGGCGCCGATCCGCTCGCAGAGTTCGGCCAGCGTATTGGCGACGGTGACAGAGGCGACCAGGCAGCAATTGATGGAAATCTTGGCCAGCTCGGCGCTCTCATATCGCATGGGCAGGATCGGACAGCCAAACGTCGAGAGGAACGCGCCGTAGGCCGGAGGCAACGGCCGCTCCAGCGCGGCGCAGCCGACGATGAACCGTTCAGGGTGCATGGCGCGCTCCACCGCCCGTCCGAAGATCAGCGTCTCGACCTGATAGTAGAGCCGCTCCTTCGGCAGCGCGAGCGTGCGCGTGAAGCCCGGCGGAACCTGGCAGAGAATCACCAGGATCGCATCGCGGCCCAGCCCCGCCGTGATGGTGTCGATCAGCGCCCGGATGCCCGACAGATCGCTCTGACCCTGATCATCGGTCGGCACATCAGCGGAAATATAGACAACATCACAATGTTTTAGATCGATGACTTCGGTAGTGAATGCGAACCGTTGCTTGCTCCGTTCCAGCAGTTCCGGCAACCCCGGCTCCACGATGGACAGCTTGCCCGACTTCAGCTTTGTGATGATGCCGGCATCAGTGTCGAAACAGACCGTCTCAAACCCGCGCGCGGCGGCGGCGGCGGCGGAATTGATGCCGAGGTGGGTCATGCCGGCGAAGCCGATGACGGGCCGGATCATGTCGCGGCTTCCTTCTGCGCGTCCCGCCCCAGCCTGCGCAGCAGGCGGTTGAGCCACAGGTCGGTGGACAGGTCGGTGGTCGCCCCCCGCTCGCACAGGGCTTTGAAGTGGGCGTATTCGAGCGCCCACGTCGGATCGTCCTCCACCAGGGTGATGGATTCCTCCGGTGGACGCCCGGAGGGCAGAATGCGCGTGCGATGGATGAAGGTAGTGGGACCCCATTTGCACAGCGAGCGGATATGCGCCGTTCCTTTTTCGGCGAACACGTCGCAGGTGAAGTGGTTGCGCCAGGACAGGAGGGTCATTTCAAATTCCAGTTTGGGCCTGGCCGTCTTTGAGATCATCACCACATGATCGGGCGCGCGGTTTTCAAAGCAGTTCGCGGACACGATCTGAAAGTCCTCGCCGAGCTCGCCGAACCAGAACTTTGCCGTGTCCAGGAGGTGCGAGCCGAGATCGAGCAGGACGCCGGCGCCCTGATCGCGCCAAGCCGAATCGCGCACGAGCCGCGCGGTGCCGTTGCCGTAGAACATGCGGCAGCGGTAGATCGTGCCTAATTTGCCGGAGGCGACGAAGTCGTGCATCCGGACGTAATGCGGCTCGAAACGGTGGTTGTATGCCGTGTAACAGACCACGCCTCTGGCACGTGCCAGTTGCTCGAGCTTTTCGATCTGCCGATCATCCAAGGCCCACAGCGGTTTCTCCACCAGCACGTGCTTGCCGTTCTTCAATAGATAGGTCAGCGCCTCGACCTTGGGCTCGTCGGGAATGCACACGAGGGCCGTGTCGTAGCTGGACACCGGCACGTCCTCGACGGCGCGGTACTCCGCCTCTTCGTTGACCGGATCCACCGACGCGACGTAGTCCGCTCCGGCGAATTTCCGGCGTTTATGGCCCTGGATTCCGAGACCGACGACGATGGCTTTCATTAAGTTGGTGGTCGGTGGTACTTAGTCCTGCATTTCGCAAATACGGCAACATCAGAGCCGCGAGCGTAAGCGAGCAGTCAACGCTGCCAGCCACCGCTCCCTTACGGTCGCGGCTCTGTCATTACGTTGCCATACTTATGAAAACGCGTACTTAGCCTGCCGTTCGACGGTGTCAATCTTGCGGCGAACGTCATCCGGCGTGACCGCAATATTACCGTCATATTCGCACTCGCACGCCGCCGCCATGGACCCGAGGATGGTGGCCATCGCGTCCGATCCCGTCGCCAGCATGGACAGGGTCGCGTAGGCCAGCAGCGCGTCGCCCGCGCCCAGAGCGTCCGTCAGCCGCTCGACGAAGGAATCCACCACGACAAAGGAGTCCAGCGACTCGTGGTCGCTGCTGCGGCAGGTGAGCACTCCCCGCTCGCCCAGCTTGAGGATCAGCGTCTTGCACTGGGCTTCGTCATACAGGGTCGACGCCAGCGGGCGGATGCCGGAGTCCTGGTCCGCGAGCGCAAAGCGGGCTTCGCGTTCGTTCGGCGTGATCAGGTCGAAGTTCTTGAACTCGGTGATGTTGCCCCAGCGGCTGGCCACCTGGCTGTCAGCCACCTTATAGACGCCCTGAGGAATGGAGGCGATCAGCCGCGGGATCGTGCGGCGGTTGAAAATCCCGTGGCGGAAATCGCTGAAGACCACGGCGTCGCAGGCTGTCTCGGAGACGGTCTTGGCCAACGTTTCCAGAATGTCATCGGAAATGGATCGGTTATCCAGCGTATCGATCTTGAGTAACTGGTAGCCGCCCGCGACGATCGCGTTCTTATTGGTGGTCGGTCGTGTCGAATCAACGACAGGGCGGCACTGCACGCCGGACTTCTTCAACCCGTTCAACACGAAATCCTTCAGAGTGTCTTCCCCCAGCACGGTGGAAAAGACCACTTCCGCGCCGGCGGCCCGCAGGTGCTCGGCAACGACCGCCGCCCCGCCGATATAGTCATCTCGCCGCCCGTACAGGACGCTCATGGTCGGAGTCTTGGTCTGCCAGCCGATCATCGCCGTCTGGGTATAACTGTCCACGATGGTGTCGCCGACGACATGGACCCGCTTGCCCTTGAGGCGGTCGAGACCGTCACGGAGCGAATCAAACGTCAGCTTTTCGGCCTCCATGAACGTCAGCAGCTTCTCGATCTTGATCGCCGGCGGCGCCAGATCGATAAGCTTCGTGGAAGAGTACACGATGTCGCCCGGCGTGAAGATCATCTCGCCGCCATACGCGTTCAGGATGTCCGCTTCCTCCTGGGTCTTCTCCGGCAGGCCGCCGGCCGTGTATTCGTACCCCTTGGCGAAGAAATCCGGTTGCAGCTTGCTGATGTTCTTGATGGGTGTTGCATTGATATCGATGATCACGTAATCCACGACCTCGAACGCTGCGAGGTTGAGCGCACGCAGGTCCTGGGGGACGTGGGGCCGGTGCTGGCCCTTGCTGATGTGCGCGTCCGCCGTGAGGCTGGCGACCAGAATGTCGGCCTTGGTTTTGGCGTAGATCAGATGGCGCAAGTGACCGGGATGCACCACATCGAACACGCCGTGGCACATGATCACCTTCCGCTTCCGCGGAAGCGGGCCGATGATCCGGCAGAGTTCTTCGATGGTCTTGACCTTGTGGCGATACTGCTCGGTGAGGGATGGGATCATGGTACCCTACCTGTCTCCCAGATATTGAAACCAGGTTTTCGTCGCTTCCGCGATGGACTGCGGGCTCCACAGCGGCGCATCACGCCAGTACTCAATGTCGGCCAGGATGCGGCGGACGCCTTCCTCGAACGAAACTTTGGGCGCCCAACCGAGGTCCCGCGTGATCTTGCCGATGTCTGCCCAGGTGCAATCCGGCTCGCCGGGACGCTTCGGGAGATACACCACGTCGCCGCCGAGCAGCTCGACCAGGCGATTCACCGACTGCGGGTTGCCGGCGCCGAGGTTCCAGACCTCCCCGACCTTGTCGGTCTCGGCCGCAGCGAGAAAGGAGGCCGCCACGTCAGTGACATAGAGAAAGTCGCGCGTCTGCGTGCCGTCGCCGACCACGGTGAAGGGTTTGCCGGCCAGTTTCTGCCGCAGGAATACGCCGAACACCGCGCCGTAGGCGCCGGACGTGCGCGACCGCGTGCCGTAGGCGTTGAAGATGCGGATCGAGTTCGCCGGCAGGTGGTACACCTTGTGCCAGTGGAAGGCCGCCACTTCACCGAGGTACTTGCTGAGCGCGTAGGGATACTGCGGCGCGATCGGATGATCCTCGCGGGTCGGCACGGCAGCCAGCCCGTAGCACGAGGAGGAGGCGGCATACACGACCTTCCGCGCGCCGGCGTGCCGCGCGGCCTCCAGCACGTGCACCGTCCCCTGCACGTTGGCCGACATGTACTCGGCAGGCTGCTCGATCGAAGGCACGATGTCCCCGATGCCGGCGAAGTGACAGACGAACCGAGCGTCGGCAAACAGCCTGTCGTCCGGCGCGAGCGCGCGGACATCGCGTTCATCCAGCACGACGTGGGTGTTGCTCTTGTGGTGTGCCAGGTTCGCCGCCCGCCCGCCGACCAGGTTGTCAATGACGTGGACGCGGAAACCCCGCTCGACGAGCAGGTCCACCATGTGGCTGCCGATGAAGCCGGCGCCGCCGGTGACGACGGCCAGAGGACGCTTCACCATCACGTCGACCACTTCTTCTTCAGCATCTTGACGTTGAAGTACCGTTCATCGGTCATGCTGTTGGGCAACTTGCCCTCCTTGAAGGCCCTGCAGAGGTCCCGCACGGCGTCTTCGATGGTGCGTTTTGGTTTAAAGCCCAGCTTGGCTGCGATCTTGTCGGAGGTGATGCGGTACGAGCGCGTATCGTTGGAAGGAGTCGTCACGATGGGGATATCCCCTTTTTCGGGAAACGCCTCCTGCACCACTTTTTGGACGATCTTGGCGATTTCCATGATGCTCTGGTTTTGATAACCGGCGTTGAACGTTTCGCCCGCGATCTTCTCGTCCGGCAGCTCCAGGAGCAGCTTGTAGAGATCGCACATGTCCTGGATATGGAGATTCGGCCGTTGCTGCTCGCCGCCGTAGACCGTGATCTCATTGTTGTTCACTGCATGGTTGGTCAGGATGTTGACTGAGAGGTCAAGCCGCATGCGTGGGCTGTACCCACAGATCGTGGCTGGCCGGATGGTAACGCAGACGAAGTCTTCTGACTGGTGTTTGAACAAAAGCGGCTCGCATAAACCTTTGAACTTGTTGTATAGCGTCAACGGCACCAACGGATGCTCTTCCGTCACCCTGGGGGCCTCGGAATACCCATAGACCGAGGAAGAGGAGGCGTAAATGAACCGTTTGACCCCCTGCTGCTTCGCAGCAACCACCATTGGTTCGAAACACTGGTAGTTGATCTCCTCGCTTAGTGTCTCATCCAATTCGAACCCCGCATCATTGGAAATGCACGCGAGTTGGATGACCGCCTCCATGCCCCTGCAGGCATCCCGGAACTCGGCGGTGTCTCGGATATCGCCTTCGACGATCTTCAGTCGCGGCTGCGGCTTCAATTCGCAGCCGTAATACATGATGTCGTATACCGTGACGTCGTGCCCCGCTGCCAGCAACTGCGGCGTCAGCAACGTTCCAACATAGCCGGCTCCACCGGAAATTAGGACGTTTCTCAAAGCTGTTACCCTCCGACTGGATGTGAGGTCTGCTCAGGCCGACCCCGCGCGTTTTGCGCAGGAAATGGTATGGCCTGCCGCCGAGGCGTCTTTGTAGAACATTTCGACCGTTTCGAGCGAGTAGTCGACTGATATTTGCCAAGGAGCGACAGCTTGTTCAGGATGTCGTTGGTCGCGGTAATGATGTGACAGCCGATCCCGTTCGCCTGCACGATATTGAGCAGTTCGCCGGAAGGACCTCGAACTCCTCCAATGTCGCCGGGGGGCAAGACTTCCCGTCGCGTACCAGTGCGCGGTTGATCACGCCGTCCCGATCGAGAAAGACCGCACGCCGCTTCCCGCTCAACGCTCCGCCGCTTTGACCGTGGTCTCCCATTTCGTCCCGGAGGTTTGCAACAGCGGGTGCGACACCAGACAATGCCAGACAACGGCGTGGAACGCTTCGGTGTGCGGCGTGATTCGCTCAGGGCATACGGTCGGGATCACTACCACCGCATCCCCTACCTTCTTGGCATACCCGTTTTCGCGGCCAATGACACCGTAGATTTTCAGTCCACGCTTCTTGCCCTCATCCAGCGCGCGTACAATATTCACACTGATATTCTTTTCTACGTCACCACCGCCGACAGAGAAGACGAAAATCGCGTCCTTGTCATTGGCTCGACTGGTCGCCAGCCAGGCGGCAAAGACAGTGTCCCACCCTTCGTCGTTGGTGCGCGCAGTCAGTTCCGAGACATTGTCTACCGGGGTGTAGGCCTCGATCCCGCACAGCGTGCGAAAATCGTTGACTGCGTGGCTGCAATTTCCCGCGCTACCACCGACTCCAATCAGGAAGAGTCTGCCCCCTCGCATCCGTAATTCAGCAAGGCCTTCCGCGATACGCTCGATCATCCCGCAATCAATATGTTCAGTGATCTCGCGCGCCTCGGCAAAATATTGCGCTGCATGAATCATAGGAGGGTTCCTTTCTCTGTACATCTCTGCCCACGTCAGCGGCGCTCCTAAATAGTAACGCCGGGGCATGTACTGCATCGGTTCGCGCTTGTCAACGGAGAACCATTACCCCCTGCACGCTGTCCATACCTCCATCTTCACCGTGTCCACGACATACTCGGCAGCGCGTCGAGCGGCATTCCGCTCGCTTAACTACCCAAACGGAATCGGAGCGGGGCGGTCCCTTCGAACGACAGCCATGAACCTGGCGAGCGTGACCGGCAGAATATCCCACGGTCGCAGCACGACAAACAGCGCCAGCTTGCCGAGCGCGCGGCTAGCGGCACTTCCGACCAGCACTGTCCATTCAACCATCGGGCCGCCGCGTCCAGCGATGGCGCGGCGGAGGAGAAGCCGATCGATGGGGCGGTTGCGCGCTGCAGCGGCGGCTGCGACGAAACGCAACCGGTACTCGAGACGGTGGCGGTATTCAGCAGAAAAGAACGCCCGGTCCGGGCACGCCATGCGCTGCAACGTTCCCTCAAGGATCGTGAGAACTCGCGCCGGGTCGCGTATTGTTGTGCTGTAATAGGAGCTGTCGATCCTCCTCCAGAAGGCGAGATACTCGGGAATTACACAAGCACCGTGTTTGGCACCGAGCAATTCGGTCACGTAACCATCGGCGAATGACTGAAGCCTCTCATCGAAGCCGCCTGCCGCTCGGAGCAGCGCAGTTCGATAAATCGTGCCGACTCCGCCGAAGCTACTGCCGTGGCGAGTCAGTTCTCTCACTACGCTTCTCGGCTCGAGAAACCTCGCACTCCGACTAACTGATGCGGTGCGAGAACGCCCCATGTACCTACTCTGTTCATCAACTTCGATCACCTGCACGAGGCAGAATGCAGCCTGCGGATTACGATCCATCAGGTCGAGGCTCTTCGCGCAAAGCGTGATGTCGATGAAATCGTCCGAAGACATGAAGAGTACATACTCACTCTCAACAGTCGCCAACCCCTCATGCATTCGAGGTACCGTCCCCCGGTTCTGCTCATGCGTGACGACTGAGATGAAGTCATATCGTTCGGCGTACGCGCGAAGAATGCTCGGCGTCTCGTCAGTGCTCGCATCGTCGAGTACTAGAATACGATCCGGGCGGCGGATCTGAGCAACAAGACTGTCGAGCGCTCTCCGGATGTACGGTGCGTGATTGCGCGTCGGCATGACCACGGTAAGCCGACCGTTTCTCGGCCCGCCCGTGGAGAGCAAGGCGCCATCCCCAGGTGATTCGTCGAGCCCAGTGGAAGGGATCATCCGGATGCGCACATCAGGAACGCGGACTCGTCATAGTCAACTCGTTCCCCGGGAAACACTATGTTGCTCGAGAGATACACCGGCACTGGCATTGTATCTCGGAGCGCTTCCAACACTCTGATCATTCCATGCACATTCACAGCACGCGTGGCCAGCTCGTTGCGCTTGCATTCATCAATACCTCCAAACTGAGCACAACAAAACACATAATCCATCTTCGCGAGAGACTCTTTCTCAATGACCAAAACTCGGCTTCCATATCGCCGGCGAAGTTCCCTGGCGATCGATACGCCGATCACGCCGGCTCCTATCACCAAAAAAATCACAGGTGTTTTGCCTAGTCGCCCGTTCAGGCATGTTTCCAACTTCGCTCGCAAAACCTCACCTATTTAGTCCATTATCCAGTTTCTTTGGCTACCTGCAATTGGGTCTTGAGCTCACCTGCAGACCCTTGGCTATGTACAAATGCCGGATAAACTCTGCGATTGTCTCTCGCTCTTTTCCCTCCGCAATATTGGAAGCGATCGACACCACCGCTCTTCTCAATTGATCCCGAAACCCGAAGTCCCGTCTAAATTCACCATCCTTCGAGACAGCATAGATCTCGACCGCTGAGGACGTGGCCTCCTGCCAACAGGCCAGGTCTTCAAAGCGAACAATGCTCATCGCTCTCTCATCTCCGGTTTCGCGCGTCGCACGTGCATCGATGAACCCTTTTAGGGTTCGCGCGAGTGTTCCCGGTCGCGCCAATCGCGTGCCCGATGGGTACAGCTTCGCTCTCTCACTTACAGAACGTTCACTTCCCAGCATCTATTTTTCCGTCGGCGGTGGCCTTGGCAGCACCAAGGCCGCCCCTGACGGTCATGTGACAACCCGTTGAGGTACAGCGCCGCGACCTTCTCTCGCGGTACCCCGAACCAGACTAACCGTGCCTGGATCTTCTTTGCCTCCTCCAGGTGGGCAATCAATGCGGCATCAAATCCCCAGTTTGGCTAGGCCTCGATCGGCCACAAAGGGGAGGAGAGAAACGTCCCCTGATTCCCATCCACGAATCCGACCAGGGTCAAATCCATCTCCCAAAGGCTGATGTAAACCAGTTCGGCCAGTTCCCCCGTCCCGTAAATGACGATCCGCTTGGCGCCCGCGCTAGCCAGCCCTGTCAGCACCATTTTCAGTCGTTACCGCATGTCTATGCAAGGGAATACTGCACATAGCAGATATACGTGAGCCGGGTCTTCTCGGTCATCCCGCGAGGGGTCAGGAGATACTTAATGCGATACCTGGGGATTGTGGTGATCTTGATGCAGCCCTTACGGGCAAGGCGTTTGAGGTACAGGTTCGTCAGCCCATGTGCAACGCCGAGCTTTCGCGCCATCGTGCGCTGTGTGACGACAGCGTTCCGCTCGACCTCGTTGAGGAGGTGCAGATCGTGTTGAGCCTGGATATCCATTACATGTTTGGTCGGCCCAGGAAAAAACACTCAAAATTCGAACAGATCGGATCCGCGGGTCAAGAAAAATCAATTTTCCCGGTAATCAAGGGAGGCGGGAAGGCCTGGCTAGGGCTGCGCATGCCCCATAAAGTGGTTTATTGCAACAAGATCGAGTGCGTCTAGATCCCACTTCAAGTCGACACTTCCCGTTCGGGCCGGCAATGCGATACGTCCCGGCTTACTGGGCTTGGATTTCTTTTCCCGTTCACTATCGATGAACCGATAATAGGCTTTCAGTTCGTGCCGATTTCTTGCAAAGCAATCTGTATACGATGCCGACGGGTGCTGCGCTTTGGCGGTGGCGATCGGCCGGTCGCCTCTGCAAACTGGATGCTAAGTGGCTGCCTTTGGCTTGGACGCCTTTTTCTCAGCCTTCGTGGGCTGGACTGCAGCCAATGCACTTCTGAAAGGAAGAGCAAATAAAAAGAGAACAGCAGGGAAGTTTGCCCGGTCCAAATCGAGGTCGGTATCGGAATCGGGGTCGAAAATTAAACTTGTTTCGACCCCGATTCCGATACCGACCCCGACCGTAAGGGATGCTTGTTTTACTTCTCTTCTACCAGAATCCGCAATCCCTGCACCTTCGCGGGATTGATAAAAATCCCGCTTGCGGAGACGAATCCGAAAAGTCTGTATTTCCTCAAGAAGGCTTTTGCGCGATCAAGCGATCGGACTTGGAAGACGATCTCTCGAATCCGGTCCTGGCTTCCCTGAACAAGACGAATTTTCGGACCATCGCCGGCGCGCCAGCTGCCCGAGTCATTCGAGTGGCCAAACAGACGTGTCCAATTTTCCTTATCCTTCTCGACGCCGGTTGAGGAGATTACGATCTCGCTGACAGACAGAAGGCCAAGCGGTCCCCCCTCTTCCAATGTCAGACGGTTTCCTAACTGCTTTCTCCGCACTTCCGCTCTCAAGAACACGGAGCTGTATTCATAAAGAAACGTCGTCATCCCCGGCTTGGAGAACGAAGGCAATCCGACCGTAGTCCACGCCACCCCGCGCGATCCGTCGGGCAGGCTTGAAATGTAAGGTTCCGGCGGGCTATATGGAATTCCCCGGACCTGAAGCTCCTGGAGCGCATCCGTAAGAGGATAAGGTTCGAAGGCCAGCCCCGAATAGCGCGCCTCCGGAATGGCGGACGCCCGATTTTCTCCCCGCTCCGCATACCGGAACAATTCCAGATTTACGTTTCCTGCACTGATTCCTCCCGTGATAGATCCCTGGTTCTCGGAAATCGGCCAGGCTGGCGGAAGCTGGAGCACGTCTGCAAAAAAACTGAAGAGAGCTTTGGGATCGGTCGACTCCACGAGGATGCGGTCCACCTGACGAATAACGGGAGTTCTTCGCCTCGCTGTCTGCGGAGAAGCCTGTATCCCAATAATGCAGAAGAGCATTGCCCCTATTGCGATGTGCTTGCGGAGCATTTTATGCATCCTTTGATTCCAGATTCGAAATTCGAGATTCGAGATTCGAGATTCGATAGTGGAAATCACAATCCCTGCAATTTCGAATCTTCTATCGCCGCTTCACATCTGACGCATACATCCAGAAGAACCGGCATTGCGACGATGTTTTCAGCCGTCGCGCGGAGATTTCGAATGCCGCCGGGAACATGGAGGAGATAATTTTTCAATCCCCTGGTGCCTGCAAGAAAGCCGTAGGCTCCCAGCGCCTGCATCAGACGCTGCGCGGATGCTTCCCAGAACGCGTTTTGGAATGCACGCCAGTCAAGTTCCGGCTTTGACAACCCGTAATAGAACCGAAGCAGTTCCTTGCGTTCGCCTTCCGAAAGGCGAACGTAGGGATCGCATAAAAGAGATCCCAGATCATAAAACGGGGTTCCAAAACGCATACCCTGAAAATCGATCAAAAATGGTTCATCGAGGTAAATCATAACATTCTGCGACTGCAGATCTCTATGAACCAGGCTGCGCCTGTGGGAAGAAAGTTTTTCGGCCAAAGCTGCGAGTTCGGCTTCCATCCGGCGGCAAAAATCAGGTTCAAGCTTAATTCCGCAAAGCTCTTTAATAAAGTGATCTTTGAAGTATTCCCGCTCCCAACGATACAGACTTGGGCCGAACGCCTCTGTCAGCGTTACCCGGTTGAAGGGAAAAAGAGCCTCAGGATAGGAGTGAAGCTTGTGAACAATTTTCAAAGTCTTTTGATAATAACTTCTCCGAATTTCCCATGGTTCGTTCCGAAGAGACCACAAATCTGTGTCTCCGAGATCCTTCATGAGGATTAGGCTGCCTCCGCGGTCATGGCGAAATATTTGCGGGACCGGAATGCCATTCTCCTGAAGAAACAGAGCAATATCGGCATAGTATGCGTTCTCGATCCTGACTGGCCTGTAATGGACCAGGATTGCCGACTGATCCGGCTGCCACCGGATGCGGTAATAAGTCCGGTCGGAACCCCTCCCTTCCAATGGAAGGATCTCGACTGCATCATTCGGTGCAAGTCCGAGAGACTCCCGGGCAAATGAACACAATTCTTCCCTTGATTTCACTCCGCCTCCAGCATATCCGCCTGGGCCTTCAGTCTTTCATATTCGGCAACAGAACCGATATCGCGCCAATTCCCTTCGTCAATCACGATCCCCATCACTGATCCCGGATGACAAGTGATTCTCTCAGTGAATATAGAAATAATAGTTTCGATTTTGCCGGCTGTAATATGCTGGAGAATGGATTTCTCGATCGCGTAAATTCCGGTGAACAGGCAGTTCTGGACCCCAGGAGTATTCAGCCTTTGCCGAATATCACAGATTTCTCCCCGCGCATTGATGTCGACATTCAAAAGGGGGCCGGTGCTTCGCAAAACCAGAGTTGCCTCTGGCATCTTCTTTTCATGAAAGCTGATAAGCCTTTGCAGCGGAAAGTCGGCAATCACATCACCGTTGTAGCAGAGGATTGCCTGGTCGTCCGACAGAAGGTCCTCAATGTTCTTCAATCCTCCCGCAGTGTCCAGAAGCACCGGCTCATGTCGGAATATGACGGGTACGCCGCGCCATTCTCTTTCGGGAAAGTGTTGCAAGTAGACCTCGGGACGGTGATGAGTGTTTACAATGAACCGTTCTACTCCTACAGTGAGAAGATGGTCCATTACGCAGGTGATAACAGGGCGCCCGCCGAGTGGGAGAAGCGGTTTGGGACAATGTTCTGTCAAAGGCCGGAGCCGCAGGCCCAATCCTGCCCCGAGAATAAATGCGGTTTTGAATCGTCGTCCGGCCATCGCACCTTTTATTTAACCATGAAACACCTGAAACCACACGAAAACAGATTTCCGATTTTTCGTGCCTTGCGCGGGCGGGTAATGATTCCCTTATATTTCCTGTTTACGGGTTCACGCGTTTACGCGTTATTGAATGCGCACTCGCAAACGGGAAACGCGTAAACCCGTAAACGCGATTGCGGTTCCGATTCAAAATGCCATTGGGTAACATATGGTATTGACCGTTGCTAACAAAGGTGGGTGCCAAAGTGAACATTCTGAGTCAGCAGTTGCCGGACATGGATCCGGCGGAAACCCGTGAGTGGTTGGAATCGCTTCAATCCGTGATTCAGGAAAGCGGTTCGGGCCGGGCCCGGTCCCTCATTCGCACGCTGCTACAGCGGGCTCATGCGTTAAATGTCGGGATCCCGGAACTCGTTCAGACTCCCTATATCAACACCATCCCTCCTGATCAGGAGCCTGCCTTCCCCGGCGACGAGAAGATGGAAAAGAGAATCAGGAGGCTGGAACGCTGGAACTCTGTCGTAATGGTCACGCGGGCAAACAAGCATTACGACGGCATCGGTGGACATATTTCGACCTATGCCTCGGCGGCGGCGCTGTTCGATGTAGGTTTTAATCACTTCTTTCGCGGCAAAGACAATGGCGCCGCGGGCGATCAGGTCTTCTTTCAAGGGCACGCATCTCCGGGCATTTATGCCAGAGCTTTTCTCGAGGGGCGGATCACTGAATCTCAGATGGACCACTACCGCCGGGAAAGCGTCCCCGGCGCAGGGCTCTCGTCTTATCCGCATCCTCGGTTGATGCCTCATTTCTGGGAGTTTCCAACCGTTTCGATGGGATTAGGGCCGCTGACCGCCATCTATCAGGCCCGCTTCAACCGATTCCTGCAGGCGCGCGGAATTGCGAATACCGAAAACTCGCATGTATGGTGCTTCCTGGGCGACGGTGAATGCGACGAGCCCGAAGCGCTGGGTTCCCTATTCCTGGCTTCGCGCGAAAAGCTCGACAATCTCATTTTCGTGGTGAACTGTAATCTGCAGCGGCTGGACGGTCCCGTGCGCGGCAACGGGAAGATAATCCAGGAACTGGAGATGATCTTTCGCGGCGCCGGCTGGAATGTGATTAAGGTAATCTGGGGGCGCGAGTGGGATGATTTATTGCGCAGGGACAAGGATGGAGTCCTGCTCGAAAAAATGAATGCAACGGTCGACGGAGCGTTTCAAAAGTATGCGACTGCGAAAGGGGATTATATCCGGGAGCATTTTTTTGGACCCGATCCCCGGCTTCGGAAATTGGTCGAGCATTTAAGCGATCTGGATCTGCAAAACCTGCGGCGAGGCGGGCACGATTATCGAAAGCTCTATTCGGCATACAAGCTGGCCGCCGAGAACAAGGGATCCCCGACCGTAATCCTCGCCAAAACTGTAAAAGGATGGGCTCTGGGCGAGGGCTTCCTGGGCAAGAATGTTACGCATCAGCTTAAGAAAATGAATCTGGATCAGCTGCGAGATTTTCGGAACCTGCTGGAGTTGCCTATTACAGATCGTCAGCTGGAAGAGGCCCCCTACTACCATCCAGGGCCGAAGAGTCCGGAAGTTCAATATCTTCTCGAACGGCGCCACGCTCTCGGCGGTTTCCTTCCATGCCGGGTGGTCCGGGCAAAGCCGCTCAACCTGCCGGTTCCCAGCCTCTACGACGAATTTAAACCTGGCACCGGCAACAGCCGTGAGGTGTCGACCACCATGGCTTTTGTCCGGCTGATGCGGCTGCTGATGCGCGACAACGAAATCGGGCGGCGTATTGTGCCGATTATTCCGGATGAGGCGAGAACTTTCGGGATGGATTCCATGTTCCGCGAGTTTGGAATTTACTCATCCGTCGGACAGCTCTATGAGTCTGTCGATGCCGGAATGCTGCTCAGCTACAACGAATCGAAAGACGGGCAGATACTGGAAGAAGGAATCACAGAGGCCGGAAGCACGGCCAGTTTCACGACTGCCGCGACGAGCTATGCCACTCACGGGGAATACATGATTCCGATCTATCTCTTCTACTCGATGTTCGGTTTTCAGCGCACCGGCGATCTGTTTTGGGCTTTTGGTGACGCGCGTGGCCGTGGGTTCGCAATCGGCGCGACTGCCGGGCGCACGACACTGAACGGCGAAGGTCTGCAACATGAAGATGGTCACAGCCATGTGCTTGCTTCCGTAATCCCGAACATTGTGGCTTACGATCCCGCCTTTGCATTTGAAGTGGCTATGATAGTAAAAAACGGCCTGCATCGAATGTACCGGAAGGGAGAAGACGTTTTTTATTACCTGACCGTATACAACGAAAATATCTGGCATCCGCCAATGCCCGAGGGTGTGGAGGAGGGGATCATTAAAGGGCTTTACCTTTTCCGCCCTGCGCCGGAGAAACTGAGATATCACGTTCAGCTGTTTGGCAGCGGTTCGATCATGCAATGCGTTCTCAAGGCGCAGAATCTTCTCGCTGAAAAGTTCGGAATTTCCTCGGACGTCTGGAGCGCCACCAGCTATCAACAACTGCGGGATGAAGCGCTATCGACAGACTGGTGGAACAGGCTTCACCCTGAATCCAAACCGAGAGTGCCGTACATAAGCGAAGTGTTGGAAGACGTTCCGGGGCCGATCATCGCGGCAACCGATTTTGTGAAAACTGTTCCCGATTTTATTCGTCCCTGGATAAACCGGCGCTATGCTGTGCTCGGCACGGACGGCTTCGGCAGGAGTGATACGCGCGAGGCGTTGCGGCGATTTTTCGAAGTCGATGCGGAAAGCATCGTCATCGCGGCGATGCACGCGCTTTCGCAGGACGGGCTGATTCCAGCGCGCGATGTGGCTAAGGCGATTGGGGAACTTGGAGTAGATCCGGAAAAGCCCAATCCGGCGCATCCGCGAACCATCGAAAAAACCACCGGCATGGCTGAAACCAATCCTGCTGGGTAAATAAATCGGGGTCGGGGTCGGTATCGGAATCGGGGTCGGACGCAGCTCTTTTCGACCCCGATTCCGATACCGACCCCGACCGAGCGACAATGATTTACTCGAAGCAGGGAAATTTGTTTTGGAGGTTTTGAATGCTGAAATTCTGTAGAACCCAAATGGGACTTTGGACGTTGGTTTCGTTGTTTGGACTTTTCTCTCCTGCGTTTGCGACGGCCCAGGTTACATGGGTCAAGAACTTTGACGACGCCTTAAAGCAAGCGGGCAAGGAGAAGAAATTTGTCGTGTTGGACATTTCGGCCAGCTGGTGACCACAATGCCGCAGAATGACCCGTGAGGTCTATTCGGACAAAGAGTTTATTGAGTTTTCGCGGAGCCAGATCTTTATTCGGGTGTTCCAGGACACGGAATCCCAGGGCGACCGGCTGGTAAGGAAGTTCAGAATTGAAGGAACCCCCACGCTCATTATTCTGGATCCTTCCGGACACGAGGTCGATCGAATAGAGGGTTTTACGAGCGCGCCGGATTTAATCGATATGCTGAAGGAAGATTTTGAGGAGAATAGGCATGCCGGGAGAATAACCCTGTAGGGCAAGCGCGTCAAGCAAAGCCGTATTCCCAAAGCGCTGAAAGCGCGGCGCAGCAAAGCCCAGGGTGGAGGAGCACGCGCAGTGTGCCCCGGAACCCTGGTTTTGGGATGGGATTCGGTTAAGCCCTGTAAGGGCGGCGCAGGCTGCAAAATTTCTTCACCTCAATAAAATATTGTTTTGCACTCCTGATCGAAAACGATCTGCAAAAACCTGTGCCTCCCTTTCAGGGCTTGGTTCATACGCATGCCCTTCCCAGGGCTTGCGCCCTGGGCTTTGCTGTTTCGCGCTTTCAGCGCTCTGGACAATTCTCCTTAGCTTGACGCACATGCCTGTAGGGGGCGGCCGGCCGGTCGCCCCTACACATTGTTACTTGTGATAATAACCCGGTTTTGTGCGTGCATGCATTCCCGGCTTGTTTACTCTCACCTCGACCCGGCGATATCTTCCGTCGCGATCCCCGATCGTGGGGTAATAACCAATGCTGTACTGATTGGACAGTTCATCAATGATCTTTCTGAACGCAGATCCCAAGCTTCCCATGCGCGATGCGTCGAAAAAGAGTCCGCCACTATAGTCGGAAAGATCCCGCATGTACTCAAATCCGGCGGCATATTCGGGAAGCTTTTCGGTCGGAGGCGGTAAGATCACTCCGCGACCGATCGTGCCGGGCACCCACTTCATTCGGTCTTTTGCCGTATTGAAGTAAATGCAGTAGATGGAGACGTCGCTCTGACGGGCCAGCTCCAGAGTCTGCTCTCTCGTCGCATCACTCCGGTTGTCCACGCCGTCGCTGAAAAAGACCAGCGCCTTGCGGCCGTATTCCAGCTTCAGTACTTTATCGAGGGCAAACCGGACGCCGTCATAAACTGCGCTTAGGCCTCCAGGCTGTAATTGCCGGATTTTGTCCGTCTTTTTGATGTGATAGATACTGAATTGCTCGAGTAATTTCACCTCATCGGCTACCGAGAGAATGGCGACCGAGTCGTCGCGCCGCAACATGGTTACAAACCAGGTTGCGTCGTCCTGGATTCTTCTCAGCTCGAACTCGGTGCTTCCGCTCACGTCCAGCATGAGAGCAACGGAGATGGGTTCTTCCACGGCTCCAAAACCTGCAATGTCCTGGAGAACCCCATCTTCAAATACGCTGAAATCTTCCGCCCTGAGGTTCTTTACATGATTTCCGGCCGAGTCTGTCACGACCACCGGAAGTGAGACCATCTCGACCTGCACACGGATGGTCTGGTCCTGAGAAAAACCGGAAAATCCGCTTAGAAAAAGCAAAGCCGCCATCATCATGAGCATAGAGCGGGTCCGCATGGGTTGATTTCCCGTTTTGGAGTTTTCGGCAAAGCCTTCTGATAAAGAGACAATTAGCAGCTGTTTTTGGTTCACAATTTCAATAGGATCTTAGAGGTCGGTTCTAAGCCGAAGGGGGCCGGAAACGGCGGCAGAATCTTTATCAAAGAAACGCAAAGGCCAATCGGCGGCTTCCCCTGCGTATTCAACCCCGATTCGCTTCGATATCCCGATATTTCTTTGTTGTCCCTGGAATAGGCGCAGATCGCCGCCGGAAAGCAAATCGATGCCGCTGGCCGCCACTGTGATTCCGAACGCAGCGCAAAGCCTTCCGGGCCCGCTCAGAAATTTTGGCGGGGTTCCTTCGGGTCCTTCCGCAGCCCTGAGCAAAACCGCCTCGGCAACGCCGGCCGGTCCCGTCACCACATTTGCGCACGAATGCATTCCGTAGACAAGGAATACGTACAGATGTCCGCCGTCCAGATACATTGGCTCGACTCGTGGCGTCCTTCGCCCCCGCCAGGAGTGCGCTGCCGCGTCGATGGCGCCAAGATATGCCTCCGTCTCGACAATGCGCGCTCCGTACCAATGGTTCTTATGTCTCCGGGCCAGCCATGCTCCGATGATTGCCCGAGCAACCGAAACCGTATCCTGCCGAAAGAAATCGCGGGAAAACTTCCGGAATCCGAACGGATCGAATCGCAGTCTCGGATCCGGCGCATTCGATGCCGGCGAAGTTCGTTTTGGGGTCGCCAATGAACCGGCCTCAGATTATCGGTTGCTGAAGTATGTGGCGCAGCGCGGGTTCCAGTTCGGTGAACTGAAATCTAAAGCCCGATTGCGCCAGCCGTGCCGGAATGACCCTGGCACTCGAAAGCAGAACCTCATCGCCCATTTTCCCGAAAAGAATACGTAATGCTGCCGAGGGCGCCGAAAACCGGACCGGGCGCGAAAATACGCGTCCCAATGCCTGAGAAAATTCCCAATTGGTTACGGCGTTCGGCGAAACGGCATTCACGGGACCCCGGAGGGACTCATTGAAAATTGCGTGGTTGATCACACCGACCAGATCATCGATCGCAATCCAGCTCATATATTGCCGCCCGTTGCCAATCCTGGCGCCAATTCCCGCGCGAAAGAGGGGGAGCATCCGGCTCAACGCTCCACCTTTGGCGCTCAACACCATTCCTACCCTCGGGGTCACTACGCGAATTCCTCGAATGACTGCCGGTTGAGTTGCCGCCTCCCACTCGCGGCAGAGCTCCGGAAGAAAACCTGTTCCCGGCTCGCTTCCTTCCGCCAATTGCTCTTCGCCGCGATCGCCGTAATAGCCGATTGCGGAGATACTGACGAGGACCTTGGGCGGATCAAAAAGGCTCGATAAAGACCGGGCGAGGAGCTGAGTGCCTTGAATTCTGCTGTCCCAAATCCGGCGTTTTTTCCGTGCCGTCCACCTGCCGGATGCGATGTTTTCACCTGCCAGATGGACTACCGCATCCAGTCCCTCGATAGCCTGAACATCCAATGTTCCCGACGCCGGGTCCCAGCTAATCTCATCGGTTCGCGCCGTTGGGCGGCGAACCAGTCGAATGACATGGTGGCGGTTTCCCGAGAGGTAAGAACCGAGTTCAGATCCGATAAGTCCGGTAGAGCCAGTGAGGAGTATATTCATGGGCCGGTCCGAGGAAGGATGATCCGTCAGTGACGAGCGGATGGAACGTTCACCGATCGGCCCAGCACTGATGCAATCTGGCGAATCTGAGTCATTAGTTGTTCCAACTCAGGCGGCTGAATGGATTGATTGCCGTCTGACAATGCCTCTTCTGGCTTGTGGTGGACCTCGATCATCAAACCGTCGGCCCCGACGGCAATGGCTGCGCGCGAAAGCGGCAGGACCTTTTCCCGCCGGCCGGTGCCGTGACTGGGATCCACGATGATCGGCAAATGGCTCAGCCTCTGGACAGCGGGGATAACGCTCAAATCAAGCGTATTGCGCGTGTGATCTGCGAAAGTCCTGATCCCTCGTTCGCACAGAATGACGTTGTAGTTGCCTTCGGCGAGGATGTATTCGGCTGCCATCAGCAATTCATCGAGTGTCGCCGAAATCCCCCGTTTCAAGAGGACCGGACGTTGCGATTTGCCGGCCCGCCTCAAAAGAGAAAAATTCTGCATGTTTCGCGCCCCGATCTGGATAACGTCGGCATAGCGCTCCACCAGATCCAGGCTTTCAACGTCGATTGCTTCGGTAACGATCTTTAATCCGAAATCGCGGCGGATTTCCGCCAGAATTTTCAGGCCGTCTTCCGCAAGTCCCTGGAAACTGTACGGAGATGTACGTGGCTTGTATGCGCCTCCCCGAAACAGCCGCGCGCCCGCCGCCGACACTGCTGCCGCTATTGCCCGGGTTTGTTCACGAGTCTCGACGGCGCACGGACCTGCAATAATCGCCAGTTCTTTCCCGCCGATGCGCACTCCGTCTCCAAGATCAATGACGGTTGTCTCTTCTTTCAGCTCGCGTCCCACAAGCTTATAAGGCTTGGAAACCGGGACGCACTCCCCGACTCCCGGAAGAGATTCGAGGGCGGCTGTTTCGATCGGTCCCTGGTTGCCGGTTATTCCTATTGCCGTCCGGGTGCTTCCTGGAATCGGATGCGCCTTGTAACCCATTTCCTCTATTTTGCGGCAGACCGCCTCAATTTCTTTGTTTGAGGCGTGCAACTTCATCATTACCAGCATCGGTTGTTTCTCCTAGCGCATCCATTCTAATACAACATCCGCCAAAGTTTGAGATTCTTCGAGAGTTTGTGCTTCCGACCTCTTGCGGCTAGTAAAATAAATCGGGGTCGGGGTCGGGGTCGGTATCGGAATCGGTATCGAATTGATGACTTAAAAGACCAACCCCGATTCCGACCCCGACCCCGAGTGCAAGGAGATTGAGTTTTTTTATTCAAAGCCTCGCCGGGCTCGTTAAAGGTATCATAAGACCGATATAGGAGGATGGATCATGGATCCCAAGACCGCAGCTTTGCAAAAACTGAACTCTTTGCGTCCGCGTCTCATTGAGCTGAGTCATAAGATCCATGCATATCCGGAAACCGGTTTCGAAGAAGTGAAAGCCGCCGCTTGGATCTCGGAGATTCTGTCTGCAGAGGGTTTCGATGTGAAGACGGGTGTTTGCGATCTTCCGACGGCGTTCCTGGCCACGGCGGGAAAAGGGCCTCTTCACGTATCCATTTGCGCCGAATATGATGCGCTGCCGGAGATCGGACACGCCTGCGGACACAATATCATTGCGGCAGCTGCCGTAGGCGCTGGAATAGCGGCTTCCACCGTAGCCGATGAAGTCGGCCTGACGGTAACGGTGACGGGTACGCCCGCGGAGGAAAAAGGGGATGGAGGAGGGAAGATCCTGCTGCTTGAAAGAGGAGCGTTTGCCGGAATTCACGCTGCTATGATGGTGCACCCGGCGCCCTTCGACGTATTAACTCCGAAGATTATCGCCGCTTCCATGTTCGAGGTTCAATACGTCGGAAAAGAAGCGCACGCCTCTGCCTTCCCTGAATTGGGGATCAATGCGGCGGATGCACTGACTATTGCGCAGACCGCCATAGGACTGTTGCGCCAACATATCCTCCCGTCGGATCGCATTCATGGAATCATCACGCATGGAGGCGACGCCCCGAATGTAATCCCCGCGTTCACGAAGGCGCGCTATATCGTGAGAGGGGATACTCTGGATGACCTGGAACGACTCCGGCCGCGCGTTTACCGGTGTTTTGAGGCGGGCGCTATTGCCACGGGATCAAGGCTCGAGATTGTCGGAGGGGATAAGCCCTATTCCCAAATGATCCACAACCCGGATATTGCAGCGCACTACCGGCGCAACGCGGAATCGCTGGGGCGCATCTTCCCGCCTTTCGATGTGGTGAATCAGAAGGCGGTTGCCTCGACCGACATGGGGAATGTTTCGCTGACGATTCCTTCGATCCATCCCATGATTGGGATTCAATCTCTGCCGGCACTGAACCATCAACGTGAGTTTACCGCAAGCTGCAGAACGGATTCTGCAGATAAGGCTGTGTACGACGGCGCTCTCGCGATGGCCTGGACCGCGATCGATCTTGCAACCGATAACGCTTTACGGCAACGCCTCATGCAACAAAAATAAAAACGCCATGGATTCCATGGATTTCGCAGATGGAATCCGCGTGAATCCGTGGCGTTTTTCAAGCCCGTTCATTGACCGCTGTCCCTTTTGGAAAAACAGGCCTGTTTCGCGCTACACATTCCAGTCGTCCGGGACTTGAACTCTCATTCTCATCAACGCGGCAGCGTAGGTTTTGCCTTGCGGATCAAGGCGCAAAGACGCCGTCCCCCCGCCTCCTAACGCATGGGTAAGCACGAAATTGAATGCGCCGATTTTAGGCAGGTCATAGCGTGTAACCGATCCTTTGCAGAAATCACCGAAATGGGCTTTTACACGCTCTGCTGTGACCTGCTCGGCAATTACGCTGTAGTATTCGGGTTTTCTGGCGATAATGCCGCAGTTGAGGGTGTCCCCTTTGTCTCCGCTGCGCCCATGCGCAATTCTCGCGAGAGGCAGCTCTTTCATCGTGTTCCTCCAACAATCTTGACCTGCGGGCTGACGGCTGTTTTCGGAATCAGGCTGGGCCAGTAGATGACTTGCTTGTGCGGCGTGGGCCTGATTGAATCGAAGAGGCAGCCGGTCGGAATTCCACACAGAACGTGCGTAATCATTTCACGCGAGATCCGATCCGCCGCTTCCTCATCATCGACCACAAAAGCCATCCGAAGATACACCTCGTTCGGATCATCGATTTTATGGGACATCGCACCATGAACGGCATCACAGCCAAGAATAGAAACAAGCACATCGCGGTAGCGGACTCCCAACTTTGCAAGGCGCTTCAGCACAATTTCGGAGCTCGTTTTTGCCTTTGCGACGCAATCAGGCCATGTGTATATGAGCCCCACGGCAATCTGGTATCCTCCTTCATAGCTCATCGAAACCTTATAGCTTGAGGTCGGCGGATGTCCTTGGGTTCCCAGCACCCTCACCCGGTTTTTTCCCAGATGTTCCATTTCCAGACCGGTGATGTCGCAAACGACATCGGCAACAATGTAGGCCGAAGGATCGCCGATCTCATAAAGCAGTTGTTCTTTCAGTATTGCCGGGGTTATGCATCCTCCTTGGCCGGGGTGAATTGTAATGACCAGAGTTCCATCCTCGCTGATTTCTCCGATTGGGAATCCGAGTCGGTCGAGGTCGGGGATCTCCTGCCAGCCGCCGTTGCAGTTTCCGCCCGATGCCTGCCCGCCGCATTCGAGCAGATGCCCGGCAATGGTGCCTTTGGCGAGCAGATCATACTGATCGGCTCGCCATCCAAATTCGAAAATGCATGGTCCTAAAGCAAGCGCTGCGTCATTCACTCGGCCGGTGAGCACGATGTCGGTTCCCAGTGCAAGCGCTTCAGAAATGGGGAAGGCGCCGAAATACGCATTTGCCGAAGTAATTTTTCCCGGGATTTCTCTCTGTGACGCTCCCGTATCGAAATGCCTGAATTCGATTCCCTGTCCGGTAAAGTCCGCTAGACGCGGCATCAGGTCGTCTCCGTAAACGACCCCGATTTTCAGATCCGGCCAGCCCGATTCCCGGGCTGCCGAAATCAGAGCGTCAGCCAATCCCAGTGGATTCAGCCCTCCCGCATCCGTTATCAGGCGGACCCGGCGTTTGTGCAGAAGCGGCAGCGCCTGTTTCATCAGAGGAATGAAATCGTGCGGGTATCCGAGTTTGGGATCTCTTGACGCCTGCTTCCGCAGGATCGACATCGTGACTTCCGCCAGATAATCCATGATGACGTAATCCAGAGGGCCGCCGTTGAGCAGGTCGAGGATTGCGTCGCTGCGGTCACCCCAGTATCCAAGCGCTCCGCCGATTCGTATGGTCTTCATGATTCGGAATTCGAGATGCGAGATTAGGCATCAATTCCATTTTGGCGGGCGTTTCCCCAAAAACGCCCGAATCCCTTCCTTGCTGTCATCCGTGGCCATGACTTCCGCCAGCGCCGATTCGAGGAATTGTTCCTCTCCCGCCAGTTTTTCATCCAGGACTCTCGATATAGCCTCTTTCCCCATCTTAAGTATTGTGGAACTCTTTACGATAAGCTTCTGCAAAAATTCGCGGGCTGCCGACTCGAACTGATCGCGATTGTAGGCATGGTTGATCATTCCGAGTTCCTGCGCTTGAAGCGCCGTCATCCGTTCTCCCAAAAACATCATCTCGGTCGCCTTTTTGCGCCCCACATTGCGGTATAACAGACCCATGACCATCATCGGGAACATTCCCACTAGGATTTCCGGAGTAGAGAAGTGAACATCGCTGGAAGCGAGACACAAATCACTGGCGAGGACAATTCCAACGCCGCCCCCCATCACATGGCCGCGCACAAGAGTGATCGTGGGTTTTGGGCACCGGACAATTTCAATTAGCAACTGACGGAAGTCGCTTCGGCCGAAGTCCTGGCCCGAATCCGCAGAACGGGAGGCTTTCAAGTCCACCCCGGCGCAAAATACTTTGTCTCCTGCTCCCGTGATGGTTATTACTCTGATGGCAGGATCCTGTCCGGCTTTTTGCAGGACCCGGCGCATTTCCTTCAGCATCTCGCGGCTTAGAGCATTGCTTTTTTCTGGCCTGCTGATGGTGATTCGGCCTTCTCCTGATTCGACCGAAAAGAGAACTTCAGCCATGGAATCGCCTTTCCTCGGATTCGAGATTTGAAATTCGAAATTGAGGTCGGAACATCGAATCATCAATAGAACGTTACCATAAATATCCTGTATGCTGCAGGGCTGGCGTCCAACAGCGCGCTCGGACTTACGGTATAATTTCACGGGGAGGTCTCAATGAAAAAGGATTTGTGCCATCGGCTGATGTTGATTCTGCTTTGCCTCGCGGGAATTCTGATTTCCTTTCCGGTTCTGGGGGACGAGGGGATGTGGACGTTCGACAATCCTCCCGTGAAACAGGTCCAGGAGAAATACGGTTTTGTCATTACCCGGCAATGGCTCGATCATGTGCGCCTTGCCAGCGTGCGCTTTAACGACGGAGGTTCGGGCTCTTTCGTGAGCTCGAAAGGTCTGATCCTTACCAACCACCATGTGGCCCTGGGCCAGCTTCAGAAGGTGTCTACGCCGCAGAAGAATTACGTGAACGACGGTTTCTATGCCCGCTCTGCGGCCGAGGAAATGAAGTGTCCGGATCTCGAGCTCAATGTCCTCATTTCAATGGAAGATATGACCCGCCGGCTGCAGGGGAGCGTCAAGCAGGGAATGAGCGATGATGCCGCCTTTCAGGCCAGGAAGGCAGAGATTGCCAAAATCGAGAAGGAAAGCCTGGAATCGACCGGATTGCGTTCAGACGTAGTAACACTGTATGCCGGAGGCGAATACTGGCTTTACCGATATAAAAAATATACCGACGTTCGACTGGTGTTTGCGCCGGAACAGAAGATCGCGTTTTTCGGGGGAGATCCAGATAATTTTACCTATCCCCGTTTCGATTTGGATATGGCGCTATTTCGCGCGTACGAAGGGGGCCAGCCCGTCGAAAGCAAGGAATTTCTGAAATGGAATCCCGCGGGTGCACAGGCAGGCGATCTCGTATTCGTATCCGGCAATCCGGGTTCAACGGACCGGATGAGCGCGATGTCTCAGATTGAGGTGGAACGTGATTACACTCTCCCCACGAATATCCAGCTGATCAGGCGGAGGCTGGAGGTATTGAGGCGTTATGCATCCGGCGGTGCGGAACAGATGCGTGAGGCGGCGAATCAAATATTCGGGCTCGAAAATTCTCTGAAGGCTTTTCTCGGAGAATATAACGGGCTTCTGGACAAAACTTTGATTGCCAAAAAACAGAAGGAAGAAACCGATTTCCGCACGCGTATCGCAGGGAACCCGGATTTGAAAGCCAAATACGGAGCTGCGTGGGATGAAATTGCGCGGGCCGAGCAAAAGGAGTTGAGCAGGTATAAAGAAACCCGCTTCCGCTCCCTGCGGGGTTCGCGGATTGCCAGCCTCGCGCAGACCATTGTGCAATATGTCGCCGAAATAAAGAAACCCGATGGCGAGCGACTGACGGGATTTCATGATTCGGAACTCGACTCACTCAGGTTCCGTCTCCTTTCTCCTGCGCCCGTCTACCCGCAAATGGAGGAGAAGCTGCTTGAGGACAGCCTGCATGAATCGCTGGATCAACTGGGACCTCGGGATGCCTTCGTAGAAGCTGCGCTGAAAGGGCGCACTCCAGCGGAAGTTGCCGGAGAAGCGATTGCCGGGACGAAGCTTGGCGACCCGGCTTACCGCAAATCCCTCATGGATGGCGGGCAGTCCTCAATCGATGCTTCAAATGATCCGGCGATCATTCTGGCCCGGCGAGTGGATCCTCTTGTCCGCGAACTCAGAAAGTGGCTTGAAAATAATGTGGAAAGCGTTCTCATGGCTGCCGGAGAAAAGATCGGACAGGCACGATTTGCCGCATACGGAAGAAGCGAGTATCCCGATGCGACATTCACTCTGCGCCTGTCATACGGCAGCATTAAGGGCTATCCCATGAATGGGACGGAGGCTCCCCCGAAGACTACCTTCTACGGGCTTTATGACCGAAGCCTGAGTTTTGATGGGCGCCCTCCCTTTGATCTGCCGCCTCGTTACTCCGAAAGACGGGAAAAGCTGGACCTTTCCAAACCGCTCAATTTGGTAAACACCTGTGACATTATCGGAGGCAACTCCGGTTCACCGGTCATAAACAAAAACGGCGAAATTGTCGGGCTGATTTTCGATGGAAATATCGAAAGCCTGGTAGGCGACTATGTATATAACGAAGCCGATAATCGTGCCGTTGCGGTAGATACGGCGGCCATGACCGAGGCCTTGCGTAAACTCTATGATGCAGATAACCTGGCAAACGAGTTGGAGAGTAAATGAGGATTGACGAATTACGATTTACCATTGAATGACCTCCGATATAGAGCTTTTCAATCGTCAATCGTAAATTAGTATATGAATTCTTTTTCTGAGTGAAAAAAACAAATAAAATGATTTGAATTACAGAATCAGCCTGCGCGCCGTTTTGGGGTCGTTCCAGCCGAACTGCTTTTCTGCCGTGTCGCAACTGCGGCGAGATCCAAAAGGCCACGCAGCGCCTTATTCACGGCAGCGTCATTTGGAAACGCTTCCGCGATTTCAGGCTCAAGAACAACGACGTTTGTTTCTTCGGCAACTCGATCTGCATATTTTCCACGTACAAGCGGACCCAAGTCCGAACGCCGATATTGAGGCCGAAGATCATCGGTTGATTTATATTTAGCCTTCTTCATAAATTCTGCGTTCCTGCCTCGTCATAAGACGAGCGCTGATAATTCGGATTTTATCGTTTTCTTCGGTATGCGCTACCACCAGGAGGCGATTTTTTTGGAATTGCCAAAAGTAATAAAACGGCATTCTTCGATGGAATGATCCGGATCTGATCCGGTGAGATGTATTATGATTAAAATCCGGGTTGAATAGAGCCGCGAGCGCAGCGAGCGGATTCATTCAAAAGAGGAAAGAATGAAAACAAAACTGATAAACGCCTTGATTGGGTTTATTGTCCTCTCTGGGATCTCCCTTGCATTTTCGCCTGATGGCGCCGCAAGTCACGGGAGGGAAGTATACGCCGCACAAAAATGCGCGCTGTGCCACTCGATCGCAGGCATTGGGGGCAAGAAATCGGCTCTTGACGGTGTAGGCTCGAAACTGAATTCCGAAGATATCAGGAAGTGGATCCGGACGCCTAAGGGGATGAAGCCCAACACGGTTATGAAACCCTATTCGAACCTGCCCGAAAAGGATCTAGATGATCTTGTCGCGTTTTTATCGACACTGAGGTAAATCCGGCTAAAAACCTTAACCACGAAACACACGAAATACACGAAATTATGGAAACCCACTTTCGAGTTTTTCGTGTGTTTCGTGGTTAATGCTTTTTATGCTGCCGAGAGCGCAGCTTTCAGGTCTGCCTCAACGGTTGTAGTCGGCTTGATGCTGAATTTTTCCACCAGTACGTTCAGCACGGTCGGGGTGACAAAAGCCGGCAGCGAGGGTCCAAGGCGAATGTTTTTGATTCCCAGGTGCAGCAGCGTTAGCAGAATGGCACATGCCTTCTGCTCATACCAGGAAAGAATCAGTGAAAGCGGGAGGTCATTCACTCCGCAGCCAAATGCATTTGCCAGAGCGACGGCCACTTTGATGGCCGAATAGGCATCATTGCACTGTCCGCAATCCAGAAGCCTGGGGATGCCCCCGATATCTCCGAATTCCAGCTTATTGAATCGATACTTCCCGCAGGCAAGCGTGAGGATCACGCAATCCTTCGGTACGGATTCGGCAAATTCCGTATAGTAATTGCGGCCCGATTTTGCGCCGTCGCACCCGCCGATCAGGAAGAAATGGCGGAGCTGTCCGGCTTTAACCGCGCCGATCACCTTGTCTGCCACTCCAAGAATCGTGTTGTGTCCGAAGCCTACCAGGATGGATTTTTCCGGCTCGTCCGTTGCGAACCCGGGTGCTGCCAAAGCTGCATCGATCACCGGCTTGAAATTCCTGTTCTGAATATGAACCACACCCGGCCATGCAACGAGTCCGTTGGTGAAGATGCGAGCTTTGTAACTCTCTCTTGGCGCCTGAATACAATTGGTAGTCATGAGAATCGCGCCCGGGAAGGCAGCGAACTCCTTCGCCTGATCCTGCCAGGCTCCGCCGTAATTACCGGCCAGGTGGCTGTGCTTCTTCAGGGCAGGATAGCCGTGTGCGGGAAGCATTTCTCCATGGGTGTAGACATTGATCCCGAGTCCTTTCGTCTGCTCCAGGAGTACTTCGAGATCCTTCAGATCATGACCGGAGACCAGAATTGCTTTTCCCTTGATCGGCGTGACGCGTACGCTGGTCGGCACGGGATTGCCGTAAATTCCGGTATGAGCCGCGTCGAGCGCTTCCATGACCGCGAGGTTGATTTCCCCGCACTTCATGCACAGGGTAAAGAGCCGGTCTACGGTAGGATTCGGCTGAGTAAGATAATCCAGTGCTTCATGTGTAAACGCGTAGGCCTTCTCAACGTCACGGCCAAGTATTTGCACGTGATCCAGATAGGCGGCAACCCCTTTCAGTCCGTAAGTCAGCAATTCCTGGAGGCCGGCGAGGTCGTCCCCCAAAGCGGCTCGGGCGTGGGCGACGCCGATTTGAGGGGCCTCTTTCAAAAGACCATCAGGATCCGACGCTGGAGTCCACTGAGCCGGCCCTTCAGGCTTTTCGGGCTGTTTACCGGCTTTTCGGCAGGCATCTTCGTACAAGGCTTGGGCTGTTTTTTTCACGGCCGCTGCTTTGTACACCATGCCTTCGACGCGGGCGGCGTCAAAATTCACGTTCGTTACCGTGGTGAACAGGGCTTCGACTACAAATATGTCCACCTCACTGTTTTTTGCACCCAGTTGTCGGGCCCGGTTTGCATACTGGGCGATGCCTTTGGCGGCATACATCAGCAGATCCTGCAATGCCGCAACCTTGGGCTCCTTGCCGCAAACTCCCCTTTTTTCACATCCGCGTCCTCCGGACGTCTGTTCACATTGATAGCAGAACATATCCATGATCTCTCTCCCCTTAAATGGTTGTTGCCTTCGAACACGGGAAATCTTACCTTCAATTGTTGGCATAAAATTGATATGAATCAAGAAAACGAACTTTTTTGATTTTTTTTACGGTGACAGCCACCGATGTCCCCAAGGGGATATCGGTGGCTGTCACCGGGAAAAGCCGGAAAATGAATGTCCCGCAGATTCTTGATCAGGCGCATTTTTTTGAAGGAATTTTGAAGCAAAGCAAAGAAGCTCTATCCAAGCTCTGCATCCCGAGCCAGCGTCCGAAGCACACGGTTCTCTTTCATGAGGGCGAGCCGGGCGAAGCGATGCACCTGCTGGCGCGGGGCCGCGTATCCCTTCACAAACTTTCGCCGGAAGGGCGCGAGGTCGTCATTAAGGTGATCAAGCCCGGCGAAGTATTTGCTGAAGTGATTTTGTTTGAAAAAAAATTCTATCCCGTAACGGCCGTGGCGTTGACCGACATTCTGGTATTGAAACTTCTACGCCGCGATCTGCTGGACCTTCTGCGGCAGGAGGATTTTCGGAATGATTTCATCGCAATGCTGCTGCGGAAACAGCGATACCTTGCGGATAAGATTCAGCAGTTGACGAGCCAGGATGTCGAACACCGGCTGCGCGCATTTCTGATAGAGCAATACGGCGTGCGGGACCAAATCAATGCCGAGATCAACAAGAAGCAGCTGGCTGCGGCAATCGGCGCAACTCCGGAAACCCTGTCCCGCCTGCTTCAGGATCTGAAGCGTAGAAAATCGGTGGTCTGGAAACAGGGAATCATCACCGTCTCCCCCGATTTCTGGAATGGGTGACAGCCACCGATGTCCCTTTGGGGACATCGGTGGCTGTCACCTATCCCAGATCGCGATGCCTTAGGTTTACAACATCCCGATAAGGGAGAACGCCCATCATGCAATCGTTCTCATCTACAACCGGCAGCGCGCGCAGGTTGTATCGCGCGAACATTTCGTGCGCTTCTTTCAGGCTGTTTTGAGGATTCAAGCTAATTACATTGCTGATCATTACATCTTTGAGAAGGCTTTCATCATTCGCAGTCAGCAAGTCTCTCAGGTCGAGAACTCCGATAAGTTTCCGGTCCTGGTCTAATACATACACATATCCGATGTGTTCTCTTCCCATTGCGTTTCGCTTGAATTCCCTCCGAACCGTTTCAATCGTCATGTCGGCTGGAAAGCTCAAATAATTCGAAACCGCCAAATCGACGATCTTGGCTTCCTCCTCATCCAGCAGGGACTTTATCTTGATGGAATCTTCCTTATCGAGCAATTTGATGATGGCTTCCGATTCGGACATGGGGAGCACGGCTAAAAGGTCCGCTGCCTGCCCCGGCGTCATTTCATCAATTAGCCGGACAACTTTCTCTTTCGGCAAGGAGGCGACCAACGGCCTCTGCACCGAGGGGTCAAGTTCCTCGAGTGTATCGGAAGCATGGGCGGTTTCCAGTCCGTTGAAGATTGCGACCCTCTCATCGTGGTCCAATTCTTCCAGAATATCCGCCACGTCGGCCGGCGGCATTTCCGCAAACTGTTCTTTGAGGATCTTTAGTTTCAGATCCCCTTTGAAACTCCCCAGTTGTTCCGGCAGGGGCTCAACCAGGCTCCAGGGAACGATTTGATCTTTGCTCTTCTCGCTGGACCGGTAAATCAATTCCGCCAACCAGCGCAACCCTATTCTGCGAAGCAGGCTATATTTGCTTAGATCCACCTCGATGACGTAAAGTTTCCCGTTCTTCAGCGCCAACTTCACATCATAGACCACTTCCAGTTCCCGATCCTCGATGTCCAGTACCCTTTTATCCAGGATCTGATCCTTTAGCAAAACGAAGCCTTGCGGGGGATCTCCTGCATAGGATTCAATGTTATCCACGTCAACAATCACTTCCTTGCCTGACAGCGAACGAACCGTGTCCCAGGGGACATAGATCGTGGATTGTCCGAAGGGCCGACCGATGCAGACGTGCGTCACTTCGGCGAACTTGTCCAGGTCAACAATAGCGAGATCTTCCAGCTTCCCTATTCTCTTGCCACGCAAATAGACGCGACTGTAGGTGAGATCGCTTAAATTGAATCTTTGTTCGAGAATCCTTTTGCTTTCCGCGGTTCCGTTATTCATGGCGATATCACCTTATTATTGTCTGACGACTGCAATGAATTTGTAAATCAACAGACCAATCAACAGGAAAAGGTAAAACCGCAAAAACAAAAGGCAGATCCTGACCAGGGGAGTCATTTGAATGCTCGGCTTCGCATATCTCGTGTTTATGTCTTTGACTTGATCCGTCAAGCTTTGATAGAGGCTGGCGAAGATATTCATTCCAACTCTCCTTTCGGAAACCTATGCAAAAAGGTTCGGGAAGATCGTGCTGATCCCATAGAGTGTTGACAGAACTATAATCACAATCACGATGGCGATATTCATAAAATTTTGATAGAGGCTGTTTTTGTATTTACCCATGGTTTTTTCGTCATTGAGCAGCAGGATCAGAAAAACCAGGGCTGCCGGCAGCAGCGTTGTTGCAATTACCTGAACGAAAAGGGTAATCAAAACCAGCGGAGCTCTGGGTATGAGAACGACGACGCCGGCCAGCACCAGGGTGAAAAAATAATAGGCATAGAACCAGGGAGCTTCCCGGATTTTATAGTTTAATGAATGGGCCCAGCCGAAGACCTCGCCGAAAGCCCAGGAACTTGCCAGCGATATGCAGATGGCTCCCAGAAATCCTGCATCGAAGAGACCGATCGCGATGATCGTCCCAATGTATTTGTTGACCGGCATCAGCATGCGGGCCGCCTCTGCGGCGCTCTCCACCGGGACACCCAACAGGAGCTTTCCAGTGACGATGATCAGAAACATTGCGACGATGACGGTAAGAAACGAGCCGATTACGGTATCCGTTTTACCAAATGGAATGTCTTTCTCCCGCAAGCCTTTGTCAACTACGGAACTTTGCTGAAAAAAGATCATCCAGGGGGCGATGGTGGTTCCGATATTGGCCATCAGCAGGAAGAACAGATCGTTTGTGAATCCTCCCGGGGGAAAGTGTGGGATCACACTATTGAAAATAATGTCGTGCAACGCGGGCTTCACCATGAAAGCGCAGGGGATATAAATCAGATTGCCGATGCAGAAGATCAGTGCGACCTTCTCCCACGTCCAGTAACGGCCGACCATGATCATGCTTCCCATCAGAATCCAGCAGAACAGGACGGTCATGTATGCCGGTATATGAAAGATGCTGAGCGCCGCGGTCATTCCGATAAACTCCGTGATCATAGTGAGCCAATCGGTCAGGATCAAATCGAGGAGCGAAAACCAGCCCCAGAAGGAACCGAATGCATGGAAAATTGCTTCGGCATGACCCCGCTTGGTCACCGCACCCAGCCGGACCGTCATCTCCTGCACGTAATAGGCCACCGGGCCGAGCAGGATCAAAAACCAAAGCAGGTGGAATCCGTATTTTGCGCCCGTCACGGTGTAGGTTGTGATGCCCCCGGCATCGTTGTCGGCCACCATGACGATGATTCCCGGCCCTGCGACGACGAAAAACATCCTCAGGGCTTTCATTGTCTTCCGGTATTTATAAAACAGGCTTGAGTAAATGTTCACGTGCCGACTCCCGGTAAAGATGCGTCCGGGTGAGCAGCCATGGTGTTGCCGGCCGCTTCCCACGAATAATTAGGGAGAGGTAGAGGAGTAATGCCTCGTCCCGCCGCATGCACAAAATCCATCTGTGGAAGATGCGGTCAGGTGAGGCGATAACTGAAGCTATCCGATCACTAGCAGATCTTCCGCAGAGAATTGTCTAAAACAACCTCTACTCGGAGGTTCGTCGTCTTTTGATCTCATATAACTTTCTGGAAGCAAACCGAAGCTGCGAGGAATAACCATTCCTCCGCAGCGGAGAAATGGCCCAATGCCTGGAAGGAATTAGGATTTCCCCACTGGCCTAAGCTTCAGCACCGCGTACCTTAGAGGCCTGAAGACCTCAGCCACGTTAGGAAAACCCTTAACCCGGGAGTTCCTGTTCTACCCTAATCCGGCGTCTTTGGACGCCATAGGGCAGTGGCTTGTTTGTACGTGGGAGCCTCGCCTGCCGAGGATCCATCTTGCCGGGCTCTGGAACCGCAAGGATTCAAAGCCCCGCTGAAAGGTAGGGCTGGCTCCGGGAAATGTCAAGTTAAAAGTCAGGTGTGGTACAATTTTTCGCTGCGGAAGAGAAAAGGGAATGAAAAGCACAGCGCAAATGTTCAAACGGAAGCTCCTGCGGGCTACCGGACAGGCAATCGCCGACTTCAACATGATCGTCGAAGGCGATCGCATCATGGTGTGTCTGAGCGGCGGGAAAGACAGCTTTACCCTCCTTACTCTGTTGCAGGATCTGCAGCGGCGCGCTCCGGTCCGCTTCGAGCTGCTGGCGGTGAATCTCGATCAGAAGCAGCCGGGCTTCCCCGAGCATGTCCTGCCTGATTATCTTGCTTCGCGCCACATTCCTTTCCGCGTCATTCGAAAAGACACGTACTCCATTGTCAAACGAAAGCTTTCTGAAACCGAAACTGCCTGTTCGCTGTGCTCGCGCTTGAGAAGAGGAATTCTATACAACGTGGCCGTCGAAGAAGGCTGCAGCAAGATCGCACTGGGCCACCACGCTGACGACATTCTGCAGACGTTTTTGCTCAATCTTTTTTTTGAAGGCACGCCGCGAAGCATGCCGCCGCTTTTGCGCAGCGAGGACGGCCGCAACACGGTCATCCGCCCGATGGCCTACTGCTGGGAATCCGATATTGAGGCCTTTGCCGCTCTTCAGAATTATCCTATTATTCCCTGCGGGTTTTGCGGGCAGCAGGAGAATCTCCAGCGCAAGCGCGTGGGCCGGCTGATCGACGAACTGGAGAAGGAAATCCCGAATATCCGCAATTCAATGCTATCGGCATTGGGGAAGCTCAATCAGTCGACAGCCGTCGGTCTTCAGTCGCCGGTAAATGCTTTTGCCGGCGACTGACGGCGGATGACTATTTCCCAGCCGGCGCAGAGGTAGAAATTGAAAGAGACTCTTCGGTACGCACTGTTTGATCTGGACAATACGCTATATCCCACATCATGCGGCTTGTGGCAGGAAATCGGGCGGCGGATCAATCTCTACATGATTGAGAAGCTCGGAATCCATCCGCAAGAGGTAAGCGAGAGGAGGGAAGAGTTCTTAAAAACGTTTGGAACGACGCTGAATGCCTTGCGCCGTCACTATTCCGTCGACCCGGATGAATTCCTGAACTTCGTCCACAACATCCCTTTAGATCGCTATCTTCAGTACGAACCGGAACTGGATCGCATGCTCGGACGGATGCAGCTGAGCAAAATCATTTTCACCAATGCCGATGCGCAACACGCAAGACGGGTTCTTTCCCGGCTTGGAATCCTCCGCCATTTCGAATTCATTGTCGATATCCACATGCTCGAATTCATCAACAAGCCCGATCGAAGGGCTTATCTTAAAGTGCTGCAGTTTGCGTCGGCACAGGCAGAGGAATGCATTTTAATCGAGGATTTCCCGGCCAACATCATCCCCGCCCGGCAGCTTGGAATGACGACCGTTTTGGTGGGACAGGGTTCGGAAAACGACGGCGCGCACCATCACATTCCGCGCATCGAGGATCTGGAGAGTGTACTCGCGGCTATCTGATCGCTATAACGCATAAAATCGGAATCGGTATCGTAATCGCAATCGAGAATCGGTTTCGCCAGCTCGACAAAAGCCGACAACCGACTACGATGCCGATAGCGATCGCGATACCGATGCCGATTCCGATGTCTGGTTGATTTTATTTTGGCAGATATTTGCGGAATTCCGGAGGAGGATCCGTCCGAAAGACGAGCGAAGCGCCGCTCACCGGATGTTTGAACCCCAGCTGAAAGGCATGGAGTCCCAACCTGCGCAGCGGATTCAAGCTGCTGCCATAGGCGCGATCGCCGGCGATCGGATGTCCCATCTCGGATAGGTGCGCACGAATCTGGTTTTTGCGGCCGGTCTCCAGAGTCACCTCGAGCGCGCTAAGTTTCCCGGCTCGGCGCAGGACACGAAAATGAGTGACGGCTGGCTTCCCACGTGTCTTGTCAGCAGTGGAATGCATCCGAAGTGATTTGTCTTCTGCAAGCCGGCTCCGGATCGTTCCCCGGTCTTTTTCAACGTTCCCTTCCACAATTGCCCAGTACTTCCGCTGAATCTCGTGCCTGCTGAACACCCCTTGCAGCATGGATTGGACCTTCTCGGATTTAGCAAAGACCAGCACGCCGCTGGCGTGCTTATCCAACCGGTGCACGATAAAAAGTTTTTGCCGGCGATTGCGCTCCTGGAGATATTGACGTAAGTAAAAATAGGCGGTTTGCTCCCGCTCATCCACCGTTGCAACCGTAAGCAAACCTGCGGGCTTATGTATTATGAGGATGTCGTTGTCTTCAAACAAAATTTCCAGACCGGCCGGCAACCGGGTCGGCGCCCTGCGTGGACCGATCTCCACGATATCCCCGGATCGAACCTTCCGAGCAGCCAGTTTGCAGGCCTTGCCGTTCACACTGACGCGGCCCTGAGAGAGCAGCTGGCGCAAAGTCCGATTCGAAGCTCCAGGCACGAGGAGCCGAAGAACGTCCAGAAGGGAACTGGAGACGGAAGCTACGGCTTTCACCTAGCTATGGTTGCAGACGAGCATCCGGGTCGAGTCTGCAAAGCGTACCGTAATTTTATTGGGAGGAACGAAAGATTGCACACACCCTAAACCGAAGGTGGCGTGCTCAATCCAATCACCTTCTCCAAAGCTGCCGGACATGGTGTACTTCTTGTGAGGCTTGGCCGAAGCCTCCTGCATCACTTCTTCCCAGGATTGCCGGGTTTTTTTAGGGCCAGCCCTCTTGGTTGTCCCCTTTGCCGTCTTCTTGGCAGCAACCTTGGCTACAGGTTTGTTTGGTCGATAGTTATGCTCGCCATTGCATGTGTTGCATCGGACGCGACGCGGCTTTGAGCCTTCAAGCGCCACTACGGAATGAGCTAGAACCATCCGGCATTTGGTACAATAGGCCTCAACATCTGAACCAACCGCAATTTTACTCATGCGTGCATGATACCATATTGAAAGCAAATTGCTAAACCGAATTTGTGGGCGAAGTCTAAAAAAACGCCTTCCGCGCTGACAGGGACGCTCCCCTTTTCGCCAAAGCGATAGCGGTGTTCGCGAAAATTAAACGGGCGAAGAGGGGAACGTCCCCGCGAATTCAATCGGACTCAAGATGTTGGACGTACCAGAGAATCCCGAGGATCGTTTTGCCATCGGCGATCTCCCCCGTTCTGATTTTCTGCAGGCATTCGTCAATCAGGTAGGCTTCGACGATAATATGCTCTCCCTCTTCCAGGCGCTGGGCACAGGGCGTGAGCTGGTGTGCAATAAAGAAATGAATGGCTTCATTGCTGATTCCCGGAGTCGTATAAAAAGTAGTCTCATACCTCAGAATCCCTGCTTTGTAACCCGTCTCTTCCTCCAGTTCTCGAGCGATCGTTTCCTGCGGAGGCTGACCGCTGTCCAGCTTGCCTGCGGGGAGCTCAAGAATGTACTTTCCTATCGGGTAGCGAAACTGCCGGATAAGGAGGATGCGTCCGTCATCGAGAACCGGGACAGCGGTCACTCCTCCCGGGTGAAGGATGACCTCTCGAATTGTTGTTCCCCCTGAAGCTTGACGGATCGTGTCCACATGAACGGTAACAATTTTGCCGCTATAGATTTCCTGGTGGCCGACAATAGAAGCTTCGGGATTCTTCAATTCCATGGTTTCCTCCTAAGGCATATAGGATACACAATCGGCACCGCGGTCGGTATTGGTATCGGGGTCGAAACACATCAGTTCGATTCCGATACCAATACCGAACCCGACCCCGAGGAATATAACGGCATTGTATCCGGCATCGTGCATCCTGTATCCTGCATCTGCTTTTGGGAAAAGGGTCAAAAATGATTTCGCGCGACGAACTCGATCAGATTCTGGGTCCCGACGGACCGATTGCAACCAATCACCCGAACTACGAGCACAGACCCGGTCAAATCCGGATGGCCCAGGCAGTTTGGGATGCGATAGAAGGAAATCGTCATCTCTGCGTCGAGGCCGGCACAGGCACCGGCAAAACGCTTGCCTACCTGCTTCCCGCCATTTTCTCGAACCGGCGGGTTGTGATCTCTACGGCGACAAAAAACCTGCAGGAGCAGCTGTTTTCCAAAGATATCCCATTTCTTGAAAAAGCCTTGGGACGCAAGTTCCCGGTCTGCTACATGAAGGGGCGCAGCAACTATCTCTGCTGGAACAAGCTGGAGGCGATCGAGGGCGCAGCCTACCTTTTTTCTCCTCACGATCCCGAGTATCTGAAATTAATAAAAAAATGGGCTCAAGAAACAGACACCGGAGACCGAGCCGAACTTGCGGAGCTGCCGGAGGACATCCTGCTCTGGCATCACCTCGACGCCCGGAGGGAAACGTGCTCGGGCCAGAAATGCCGTAACTTCGATGCCTGTTTCGTCACAAAGGTCCGGCAGCAGGCGCTTCAATCGGACATCATCATTGTGAACCATCACTTGTTTTTCGCAGACCTGGCGTTGAGGCAAGGGGATTTCGGATCGGTACTGCCTGACTATGCCATCCTGATTTTCGACGAAGCCCATGAACTCGAAGACGTGGCAACTCAATATTTCGGAGTGATGGCCAGCAACTACCGGATTGAAGAACTGGCGCGCGACACGGACCGGGTGCTGATTGAAACAGGCGCCTCTTCGACTTTTCTGTCCGATCAGATTTCGAAGCTTTCGGAGCGTTCGAAAGACTTTTTTACGACCTTCCAGCGCAGGGAAGGGAGATACATCCTTCGACCGCTCGGATCGGGGGCCGGGATTCGCCGCGGCATCAACGGAATCGATGCGGTGAGCGGTCCCTATCGTGCGCTGCGCAGTCAGCTTGAAGTCCTCAGGACTTCTCTGAACAATCTTCCGGTTCAAAGCGACAGCGTCGAAGCCCTGGCGCGCCGCACCCTGGAATTGGAGAATGATCTCTCCGAGATTCTGGAATCCGACTCAAACGAGCACGTCTACTGGTGCGAAATTCGCGGCCGCGGCGTCTTTTTGTGGGCATCCCCGATCAACATAGCCGAGATAATGAAAGAACGGCTCTTTTCTCGAGTGGATTCCGCCATTCTCACTTCGGCAACACTGTCCACCGGAGGGAATTTCCAGTTTGCCAAATCCAGGCTTGGGCTGGAAGAAGCGGACGAGCTGATCGTTCCTTCCCATTTCGATTTCGCAAACCAGTCCATTCTGTACGTACCCAGGAACCTGCCGGAACCGCGCGAGGAGGGCTGGGTAAGTCAGGCGTGCAGAGAACTCGAAACAATACTCGAAGCCAGCAAAGGACGCGCCTTCATCCTATTCACAAGCTACAGTCAGATGGAGCAAGTCTACGAGTCGTTAAAGAACCGTCTTCCTTATCCAATGCTCATTCAGGGAGAAAAAAGCAAATCGGCCCTGCTGGACATTTTCCGTAACACGCCGAATGCGGTTCTTTTTGCCACCAGCAGTTTCTGGCAGGGGGTCGACGTGCAGGGAGAGCAACTGAGCTGCGTTGTGATCGACAAGCTTCCGTTTTCCGTCCCTAGCGATCCCGTTGTTGCAGCCCGGATTTCGCAGATCAATGAGTCGGGCGGAAACGCCTTCTACGATTATCAGATTCCGACCGCCACCATTCTCCTGAAGCAAGGCATGGGCAGACTGATCCGCAGCAAGGCAGATCGTGGAATTCTCGCCCTTCTGGACAAACGCATTCTGACCAAGAGCTATGGAAAAATGTTCCTGAAAAGCCTTCCTCCAGCCCCTCTCACACACGACTCGAAAATAGTTTCCCGCTTTCTGCGGTAGCCGGATCTGCAGAGGCGACCGGTCGGCCGCACTTACAGCCATGCGCGTCAAGTGAAGCCGTATCCCCCAAGCGCTGAAAGCGCGGCGCAGCGAAGCCCAGGGTGCAGGAGACCGCGACAGCGGGCTCCGGAACCCTGGGTATAGAGGGGGTCCAGTGGAGCCCTGCAAGGCATGCGCGTCAAGCTAAGGAGAATTGTCCAGAGCGCTGAAAGCGCGAAACAGCAAAGCCCAGGGCGCAAGCCCTGGGAACGGCATGCGTATGAACCAAGCCCTGAAAGGGCGGCACAGG
>Ga0187865_1000401_pt1 | contig 61041 bp, 58 predicted proteins | sample June2016WEW_11_1_2_FD_132989 | JGI IMG/M metagenome (GOLD analysis project Ga0187865, IMG submission 132989) | Peatland microbial communities from SPRUCE experiment site at the Marcell Experimental Forest, Minnesota, USA - June2016WEW_11_100 | ecosystem: Environmental > Terrestrial > Soil >... | reverse complement strand
GCGTCGAAAGCTGAATCATGCTGGCATACGCGGGCACGCGTTCCTTGGCCGCCCCCCAGAGCTTGTAGAGCGGCTGTTGGGCCGCCTTGCCGATGAGATCCCAGAGGGCGATCTCGAGACTCGCTACCGCGCGCGAGCTGGCGCCCAGGTAATACCGCAGCGGGCCGGCGCACTGTTCGATGTCGAAGGGATCCTTGCCCAGCAATTGGGCTTTGGCGGCGGGCACGGACGCGGCCTCCATGCCTGGCCCGATCCCCGTCAGCCCCTGGTCTGTCCGGATCTCCGTGAAGGAACCGCCGCCCATCCGATGGGTGGTCCGGGTACCCGGGTTCCAGGCCGCCTCCATGGTGCCGGTTTCCCGGATGGTCTTCAGCGAGACCACCCGGATGTCCGCGATCTTCATCCGCGGCGCCGATTGGACAGCCGGCAGCATCGCCGCCGCCGGAATGGTTTTGAGAAAACTTCGCCTTTGCATGGTAGACTTCCCGTGGCATAAGGTACCACATCCCGCCGAAGACGCGCCGCAACGCCGCCTCTGAAACACAGCCGGGAATGCCGCGCCGCGTGGCCGTGCGTGCGCCACTCTCCGAGTGCCCGGTCGCTCGGCCGGAACAAACAGTGACGGCCCGCTGGATCGTTAGCAAGGTTTGCCGGTTTTGGTCTCCTTGCGGCAGGGCGAAAGCGGCGCTGGGTGGAGCCGAAGACGGCTCCCGGAGGGAAAAATGCAGCTTGCAGGATCGAAGGATGGCGGCTGGAGGTAGACTGAATAGGGCCGGAAAGTCCAAGATGGAAATTCCGGTTGAGAGGAGGAACCATGGTGTTCCTATTCATCTCGTTGGCTTGTTTTGCCTTGTTTGCGGCCATATTTGCGGCCACTCTCGCAATTGACCACTTTGCCTCAATGTGGCAGACGGCGGACGCCGGCACCCGGCGAGGTCATTTCACTTATTGGGCGACAAACAGCAAGATGCTGGATGTCGTAAAAGGGTTGTCGGGCCTGGCGTCGGCCCTCGCGTGCCTGGTGGTTTTTGTCGCCATATTCTATGCTCTGATGTTTGTGGGCGTTGGCGGCGAAAGACGTTTCGCGGTCTACCTCACCGGCGGAGCCGGCACGGGCGGCGGTGAAACTCTCCGCGAGTTTTCCGCCACCAGCCGCGAGCTAGACCGAATGCCCATCTTTGAATATGTAGACAGCCACCGCATCGTGAAGGGACGCGTTTCCAGCATATTGCCGATCGGCGGCGGACTGACGCATATTTGCGTCGCCAATGGCGACTACTGCGGACTGGCTGATTCGTCGCTTGGACTGAAGCTCGGCGACACCGCCCATATTCGCATCGGCAGACCACCTACTGGCCAGAGACGTCCGCCCGGCTGGACGATCACCGCCGGCGAGGCAAAGTCCCTGGCGGCGACCACCAACTTCACGATTGAGGATAGGTGAGACCGCGCTCAGCGCCCCGCTGGAATTTCCCGGGCCACCAGCTCGATGCCTTCACTCTTGCCCAGATTGCGGGAGTATTTCTTCTCGGCTGCGTTGTTCCAGTGCTCGTGGACGCCCAGGCTCGAGAGCCGCCTGCCGTCGCCATCCGGATCGTAGACCGTCCCCGAGGGCGGTTTTCCCGCCAGCGCCGCTTCGTGCAGGTAGTTGTCCACGTGGCCGGTAACCGTGCCCTCCAGGTTGGGCTCGTTTCGCAGGAAGTCGACCGCCACGGAATCGATGGCCACCGGGTCCTGCGAGGCGAAAACGCTCGAGGCCCAGTGGTTGCCGAATGAGGCGAAGCGAATCACCCCGCCTTCGTTGTGCTTGGCCGGGTACAGCCCGTCCAGCATGTACAGCAGCGTCTTGCCCCCCAGTTGCTTGTGCCCCATCAGCTCCACCAGACAGTTGTACGACCCCTCCGGGTTCACCTTCATCCCGCATCCGTGCAACGGGCTGGGCGAGAAGGTCCCACTCTTCTTGAAATACACCGAGCCGAAGTGATTCTTGGCCGTGAGCGTGACCCCCAGCATGAAATGTGCCCGAAACAGCGCCAGGTTGATGAGGTACTTCGACTCCGTGACCGTCCGCGGCAAGTACGCCGGCTCCATCCCCGGCCCGGCAAAGTGGATGGCGGCGGTCAGGTCCGGGCTGGCTGCCGTTCGGCCGTCTCCTCCACGATCCGGGCCCACCACGAACTGCACCGCGCGCAGGCCCGGGTTGGCCCGCACCTTGTCGACAATCGGCGCGCCGATGCTCCTTCCTGCCGTGGCGTCATAAACCGTGATGTCTTGGGCAGGGACGCCCGCTGTGCTCACGAGCTGAGCCAGCACCGCGTAGACCACGTGGGGGCTGGGGAGTCCTTTTCCCGTACCCCATTTTGAATCGCGGTCCTGGTTGGCGTTGATCTTGATCGCAATCTTCTCACCAGGCTGGTAGCCGCTGTCGCCCAGGTTCCGGGTGCGGTTGAAATCGCGGAAGAGCATCTCCCAGGCCTGCCCGTCCGTCGCTTCGCCGGTGAGGTCTCGGAGAGAATCCGAAACCATCTGGTCGACCACGCGCTGATCCGTGTTGGCGTCGTCCCACCAATTGCCGGTCTTGCCGTCCCAGGTTGCCGCACCCGGCGCATGGACCCAGACGACCCGGCCCGGGTGAATGCCTTTACCGACCCCCATGGGCCGATTGGGCGGATCGGAGGGCGTGAAGTGCGCCTGACCGATCAAACCTATGCTGAGGGCCAAACGAAGGACCACGGCAGCCAACACCAGCACGATCAACCCCGCACTCGAGATGTAGGGGTGGCGCCGCAAGACGCCCCACGTCTTTGATTCGAACCACCGCCCGTGCCTCATTTCGCAAATCCTCCTCCGGATTCGACACTGACCGCTATCGTAGCGCGTTGTCTGCGCTAGCTTCGCGCTCGATCGGCGTGACCGGATCCAGAAACGCCCAAAACAGAATACCCATGGCGTAGACCGCGGCGGAAATGTAAAACGTCAGGTTCCAGTTGCCGTGGCTCCAGGCCAGCATGTAGCCGATGGCCACGGGCGCCAGCGCGCCCCCGATGTTTCCCACCATGTTCATGGTGCCGGAAACCGTTCCAGCGTACTTGCCGCCCACGTCCATGGCTGCGGTCCAGGCGCCCGGCATCACCAGGTCGTTCGAAAAGCTGGCCACCCCGATGGCCAGCATGGCCAGCAGCGGGTCGCGCAACGTGGTCGAGACCAGCACGAACGCCGAGGCGCCCGCGAATCCCAAGTAGCCCATCAGGCGGCGGGCCTGGGCCACGCTCCCCGTCCGGCGCGTCACCACGCGCGTCAGCAGCACGCAGGCCGGATTCCCCAAGCCCCCCGCAGAACAACGGCAGCACGCTTAACAGCGCCGCGGAGACGATCTCCACGTGGCGCGCCTCCCGCAGGTACGTGGGCAGCCACGTGACATAGAACCACCACCCGTAGTTGAGACAGAAGAACTGGCCGCACAGCATTCACACCTGCGGCGAGCGCGCCAGCCTGCCCCAGGGAACGTCGCCGTGGCCGGCTGCCATCTTCGAGCTCCCGCGCAGCAACTCGCGCTCGGCGGCGTTCAGCTTGGGGTTCTGCATGGGGTCGTCGCGGAACCACAGGAAGAACAGCGCGGCCCACACTACGCCTAGACAGCCGAAGATTCCAAAGGCGTGCCGCCAGCCCACCAGGCCCATAATCAGGGCCACCAGGGGCGGCGTGAACGCCCCCGCCCAGCGCGCGCTCAGCCACATGATGCCCTGCGCCCGCACGCCCTCCCGGTCCGGCAGCCAGGTGGTGAAGATCTTGGCCACGTTGGGGAAGCGCGTGCCCACGAGCGCGGGGAAGCTCCACGCCCACCCCGTGGCGGCCGTGAACGTGGACCACCAGAGCACGATGCGCATCAGCACTTTGCGCGGGCCGATCCAGTCGCCCAGGTATCCGCCCGGAATCTCGAACATGGCGTAGGCCCAGTTGAACGCCGCGAACACCCATCCCATCTGCACCGCGGTCAGGCCCAGCTCGTGGCGGATAGACGGGGCCGCGAACGAGATCACCACCCGGTCGATGTAGGTGACCGCCGCCAGGGTGACCGCGAAGACGATCACCCAATAGCGCACCCGCGTGGGGCGTTCGGCAAGAGTCTCGCTCGGGGACATGGATAAGTAGGCTCCTTAACTGGCTGGCACGGATCTCATTGGTAGCGGTACAGCTTGACGCGCAAGATACCATTCTCGTCGTGAGTGTCACGACGCTTGTAGCCACCCTGTAGCAGCACGGCGGGCGCGCAGTACCACCAGTCTTTGTCGACGGTAGTTACGCGGTGATCCAAGTGGCGCCCGGCAACCCATCGGCCATCCATAAGACTGCCATCCTCACAGATGCGCAGATGGTTGCGCCGGCCTTCCTGGACAATCCCGTCCACCAGGGTGAAGTCGTACTTGCCCTCCTCGGGTTCGAACAGCTCCCAGTAAACCACGGGAAGTATGGTGTTGAGATTCATCTTCACCAGCTCGGGCCACATCCACTTCATGTTGTCGAGACTGGTGGCATCGTCGCCCTCGATTTCTCCCGTCAGGGCTACGAACGGCTTGCCGTCAACCACGAACTGAGTGGCCGTTCCTTGTGTGCATCGACGAATCGGGATTATCCCGCTTCGTTGGAACTGAGGAAGATCTACCGATCGCGCGGCGGAGCTGGCGAGATACAGCCTGCGCCCATCGGGCGAGAAAGCCAACCCCACGGGGGCAACGACGCTGTCGTCCGCAACCGCCGGGAGCGAAGGCCACCAATACGCCATCTCCGGCATCCACCGTGCCCGCGAGCCATGCGCCGGGAATTCCCAGGATTGGGCGCAGCGCCCGCGCTGAGTGATCGAAGACGTATCCGGCTACGGGACCCCCGATGCCGCCCTGCTGCCCAACCAGCACGGGCGCCGCGAGCGAAACCAGACCGAGAATCCGCCAGGCGCGGGTGGTCATCTTCAGGTCGTAATTGTGGCAGAACCGGCTATCGCCGCAGAGGGTCTTCCACCCACGGCGGCGTGGCTTCCATCAGGCGGCCCAGTTCGGGCTCCGTCTGCTCCATCTGGCGCTTCATCGCCCACGCAATTTCGCGGTAGCTGAAGTGGCCCTTCACGCCGCTGCGCAGCCGCGCTATGTACTCGGCTTCCGCGAAATCCATCTTGAACAGAAAGCGCGCGCGCGCGCCGAACGGCAGCAGGTAGTGTGCTCCGGGCGCGCGGAGGCGGCGCATGGTCCCGAAAGCGCCGCGCATGGCGGAATCGTAGAGTTCCCCCGCTCCGCACTCCGCGACCAGCTTCGGCGTGTCGAAACCCAGGTTCCCGGAGTAGGCCTGGCGAAACTTCTGGCAGCGGCGGTGCCGGTGCAGATCGCGATAAGCGCCGATATCCATGACGAAATCGTAGGCGTAGAGGCCGCCGCGGAAGCCGGCCAGGATCTCATCGCGCTCGGTGCGCGAGCGAAGCGCCACGTCCATCACCTCGGCGCGCTCGGCGGCGCTCCATCCGCGGGCGATTTCGTACAACTCGCGGAAGGGGCGATCCGTGACCGGGTAGAGCAGCGTGGCGGCGATGTCCGCCGGCGTGTCGGTGGGGCGCACCAGGTCCACGCGCTCGGGCGCCGGCCCGCGGGGCGCCCCGCCTGGCAGGTTCTGTTCCGCCCAGCGCTTCAGGTCTTCCCGCGAACGCGCGGCGTGCTCGTCGGGTTCGGCGTGGCGCGCCAGGGTGGGCGCCGGCGGCTCGGCCGCCGCCTCGAGGTCCCAGCGGCAGTCCGGTTCCGCCGCGCATGCCTGTGCCATCTCCCCGCCTAGCTCGCGCACTTCCGCGTACTCCGAAGCCCTCAGGCGGCTGATCTGTTTTTCCAGCGTGCGGATGGTGGTCACCTGGCCCACGTTGGTGGGCACGCCCCAGAAGAGCAGGTACCGCGCCACGTCGAAGGCCCGCGCCGCGATACTGCGCCGCCACGCGTCCGCCTTCATGGCGTCGGGGCGCGGCAGGCGCTCCGAGAGCCGCGCAAACGCCAGCTCGTTCACCTTGCCGTAGGCCGCCAGCAGCGCCTCGCCCGCCGTCCGGTAGGCTTCGGCGTCGCCGGCTGAAAACTCCGGCGGCGCGACGAAGCCGGAGCGCGAAAAATCCTGGTAGCGCGACGATCTTGCCTGGCCGTCCCAGAGCGGCTCCTCTTCGATCTCGGTGGCGGCCAGCTCGGAAATGCCCTCGAAGCACATTACCGTATGGCCGAGGTCGGCGATGGAGGCGTGGCCATACTGGAAATAGAAACTCTCCAGAAATTTTTGCGAGTCGTGAGCGCGCACCCACTCGATGGAATCGCGAATGGAATCGGGCGAGCGGCTGTAGCGGGCCAGCGCGTAGGCGCTCTTCTCCGGCGGCATGGGCGCCACGGTGACGACACGTTTTGTGGGGCTCAAGACGCTATGATAACGGAAACAGATGCGCATCCGAATCCAACGAATTCATCCGGCCGCCACTCTTCCTTCTTATGCCCACGGACCGCTCGAGGACGCCGGCATGGACCTGCACGCGGTGGAGGACGTCACGCTCGAGCCAGGCGTCCCGCGGCTGGTCCCCACCGGCCTGGTCGTCGAGGCGCCCGCGGGCTGCGACGCGCAGGTGCGCCCGCGCAGCGGGCTGGCTCTGCACCATGCCATCACCATGCCCAATGCGCCGGGCACCATCGATCCGGGGTATCGCGGCGAGGTTCGCGTGATCCTGCTGAACCTGGGGCGCGAGCCGTACACGGTTCACGCCGGCGACCGCATCGCCCAGATGATTGTGGCGCGCTACGAGGCGGTCGAGTGGGTGGAAGGCGAGCCGGCCGATTCCCGCCGCGGGACGGGCGGGTTTGGTTCGTCGGGGAGGTGAGCCGGGATGCCGCCGAACCTTTACACTAACTCGATCGTCACCCGGCGTCCGACCATGGCCGCGGCCCGCTGCAGGCTTGACAGCGTGATGTCGTTCTTGGGGTCCAGCAGGCGGTCGATCTGAGTACGGCTCGTCTTAAGCAGCGCGGCCATCCGCGCCTTGGACATTTTCTTTTTCCTCATGGCCTCGGCAAGCTGCCACGCCACGACCTCCTTGATGGCCAGGGCTTGCGCCTCTTCGAAGATTCCTTCTTCTTTGAGGAAATCATCGATGCTGGAACCCATGTGTTTCTTGCTCATCGCTCCAACTCCTTCTGGCGCTTGCGCGCCAATGCCATATCCTCAGACGGCGTCGTCCGCGTTTTCTTGATAAATCCGTGCAGCGCGATCAGGCGCATGCGGTAAAGGCTGAGCAGCACGCGCGCCGTGCGCTTCGTCCGCAGCTCCGTCCGGACTTCCCATAGTCCGTCTCCCAACGGTCGGCACAACGGCATCCCGACCGGCCACCGCCACTGCGCCCGCAACAGGTCCTTCCCTATTGCCCGGCGCTCCACTTCAGCCAACCCCTTCAGCCACTCCCGCACGGGCTCGCTTCCCGCCCGCGTGCGAAAAAAGATCAACGGGATTTTATGGAGCTGCGGATCCTCCGCCATCCTGCACCTTATATAGTACATGTACCATAAAACGAGGAGGGCAATCATGAGTCTGGCCGAAAAGCATTGCGTGCCGTGCCGGGGTGGCGTCCCGCCACTCAAGGGCGAAGAATTGCAGAGAATGCAGGCGCTGGTCGCCGGCTGGCAGGTGGTGGATGAGCACCATCTGTCGAAGACGTATACATTCCCCGATTTTCGGACGGCCCTGGACTTTGTCAACCGCGTGGGCACCGTCGCCGAAGAGCAAGGGCATCATCCCGACCTGTACCTGGCGTGGGGAAAGGTCGAAGTCAAGACTTGGACCCACAAGATCGACGGCTTGACCGAGAGCGATTTTATTCTTGCGGCCAAAATCGATCGGCTGCATCCAAACTAAATGGAGAACCATACATGTTAGGAGTTGGCGAGCAGTTTCCGGCCTTTTCCCTTCAGGCGACAGTCGGCCTTGAAAAGGGTAAGGCCTTTCAGCCCATCACGGGCCAGGACTACCAGGGCAAGTGGAAGGTTTATTTCTTCTGGCCCAAGGATTTCACTTTCGTCTGCCCCACCGAGATCGCGGCCTTCGGCAAGCTCAATCGTGAGTTCCAGGATCGCGACGCGCAGGTTCTCGGCGGCAGCACCGATTCCGAGTTCGTGCACCTGGCCTGGCGCCAGCATCACGCGGACCTAAAGGACCTGCCGTTCCCCATGCTGGCGGACATCAAACGCGACCTGTGCGCGGCGCTGGGCATCCTCGACCCCAAGGAAGGCGTGGCGCAGCGCGCCACCTTTGTGGTAGATCCCGAGAACATCATCCGGTTCGTGTCGGTGAACGACCTCTCCGTGGGCCGCAATCCGCAGGAGGTGTTGCGCGTGCTCGATGCGCTCCAGACCGATGAGCTGTGCCCCTGCAACTGGCAGAAGGGCGATGCGGTCCTGAAAGTCTAGCCCACCCATCCATCCATGGAACTCGAACAATTACTAGAAACCTGTCCGGAGTACGCCAAGGACCTGAAGCTCAACATGGGCGCCGTGCTGCGGCAGACGGAACTGACCGAGCGGCAAACCTGGGGCGCCGCCGTGTGCTCCGCCATGGCGTCCCGCAACCGGCGGGTGCTCGATGCCGTACTGGCGGAAGCCGCCAGGCGCCTGGACGAACCAGCGCTCGACGCTGCCAGGGCCGCCGCCGCAGTCATGGGGATGAACAACATCTTCTACCGCTTTCGCCATCTCAGCACCAACGAGAAATACGGCTCCATGCCGGCGCGCCTGCGCATGCAGGTGATCCGCACTCACGGCAGCGACCCGGTGGATTTCGAGCTGTGGTGCCTGGCCGTTTCGGCGATTAACGGCTGCGGCGTGTGCGTCGATTCGCACGAGAAGGTGCTGCGCGAAAAAGGCGTTGGCGAGGAGACCATTCTGGCGGTGGTGCGGATTGCCTCTGTAATTCACGCCCTGGCCGCCGTGATGGACGCGGTTACTGCGTAACGCCGCCGGCCTTCTTCAAATCCCGGTCGATCTTGCCGACGTAGTTGATGGTCTCGCGGTAGGGCGGAACGCCCTGGTACTTGTCCACCGCGCCCGGGCCGGCGTTGTAAGCCGCCAGGGCATGCCACAGGCCGCCGTCGTACTTCTCCAGCAGGTCCCGCAGGTAGCGCGTGCCGGCATCCACATTCTGCGCGGAATCGCGCGGGTCGGCGCCCAGCGCTTCCGCCGTGGCGGGCGTCAGTTGCATCAGCCCGATGGCGCCCTTGGGAGAAACCGCCTGCGGCTGGAAGTCCGACTCGGTCGAGATCACGCTGCGCACCAACCGGCGCGGCAGGCCGTACTTGTCCGCTGCCGCATCCGCCAGTTTGGTGGGGCAGGCTTCAGCCTGCCGCCCTGCCGCATCCGTCAGTTGCGCTGGCGCGGGCGCCGGCGGCACGTATTCCTCCGCTTCGTAGCCCCGCACGGCCGCCGCATCCATCTCGATATAGCCGCCTGCGTTGTAAAGCCGGACCTTGTCGCCGGAGGTCTCGTGCCGGTCGACGTGCAGCCTGGAACCGCTTGCCAACACGGCATATTCGCCGGCGAACGCTACGCCGGTCACGGAACACAAGAATATTCCCAGAAGACGCCGCATCGAGCTTGTACCATTATAAATGACGCATCCGCACCTCCAGGCGTGGAGAGGTATGGTGAGGCCGGCTTCTCTCGCCGATCTGCTATCTTGGAGGTAGCTCCTCCTGTATGCCTTTTCATATTCAGCCAATCCGGGAGTTTCTGGTGCGCCCCACCTTGCCCGCGTCCCTGTCGCGCCTGATCGAACTGGCTCATAACCTCTTCTGGAGTTGGGAACCGATCGTGCGCGCGCTCTTCCGCCGCCTCGATCCAGCTCTCTGGCGGGAGTGCGGCTACAACCCGGTCTTGATGCTCGGCCGTGTTCCCCAAGCCACGCTGGCAAAGGCGGGCGCCGATCCGCGCTACCTGGTCCTGTACCGCACGGCCTGCGAAACCTACGATTCGCGGGTGCGCAAAGGCCCGCCGCCCGCCGACGGCAGGCTGATCGCCTACTTCTCCGCCGAGTACGGTCTCACGGAGTGCCTGCCGGTCTACTCGGGTGGCCTCGGAGTTCTGTCGGGCGATCATCTGAAGTCCTCGAGCGATCAGGATTATCCGCTCATCGGGCTTGGCCTGCTGTACCAGCAAGGCTTCTTCCGGCAATTCCTCAACCCCGACGGATGGCAGCAGGAGCGCTATCCCGTGAACGACTTCTATACCTTGCCGCTGGCGACCGTTAAGGACGCCAATGGCGGGGATCTGAAGGTCGTGGTCCATCTGCCCACCGGCGACGTCTACATCCAGGTATGGAGACTGGATGTGGGCCGCATCGCGCTCTATCTGCTGGATACCAACATCCCCGACAACGTCTTGCCGCAGGATCGCGGAATCGCGGATTCCCTCTACGGCGGCGATATCGATACCCGCATCCGCCAGGAAATCGTGCTGGGCATCGGCGGCCTGCGGGCGCTGGAGGCCATGGGGCTCAATCCCACCGTGTACCACATGAACGAAGGCCACTCCGCGTTTCTCGCGCTGGAGCAGGTGCGCGTGCTGATGCGCGGCCGGAAACTGACTTTCGAAGAAGCCCTGGAGGCCGCGCGCGCCAGCAATGTTTTCACCACTCACACGCCGGTTCCCGCCGGAATCGATCTGTTCGACCCCGGCCTGATGTACCACTACTTCTCGGAGTATTGCGCCGAAGTCGGGATCGACTTTCAGCAGTTGATGGCGCTCGGCCGGCGCAACGCTTTCGACCGTGACGAGCGGTTCTCCATGGCCGTTCTGGCGTTGAACACTTCGGCTTACCGAAACGCCGTGAGCCGCCTGCACCGGCAGGTCTCGCAGGAGATGTTCCACGACCTCTGGCCGCAGTTGCCGCTGTGGGAAGTGCCCATCACTTCGATCACCGACAGCGTGCACCTGCCGAGCTGGCTGAACGGCGACCTGGCGTCGCTGTACGATCGGTACCTGCAACCCGACTGGCGCGACCGCTTCAACGATCCCACCATCTGGGAACAGGTGGGTGAGATCCCGGACGAGGAGCTGTTCGAAGCTCATCGCCGGCGCAAGCGCCGCTTGGTCGGTTTCGTTCGGGAGCGCCAGGGCGCTTCGGCGGCGCGGCGGCAGGCCTCCGCCGCGGAGGTGCACCGCGCCGCTGGCGTGCTCGATCCCAACGCTCTCACCATCGGGTTCGCGCGCCGCTTCGCCACTTACAAGCGCGCCACGCTGCTGTTCCGCGACATCGAGCGGCTCAAGCGCATCTTGTTGAACAAGGACATGCCGGTGCAGATCGTCGTCGCCGGCAAGGCCCATCCCAAGGACCAGCCGGGGAAGACCTACATCCGCGAGATCGTGCAGCTCTCGCGCGATCCCGACCTCTGGAAACACCTGGTCTTCCTCGAAGACTACGACATGAAGGTGGCGCGGGAGATGGTGCAGGGCGTGGACTTGTGGCTCAACAACCCGCGGCGCGGCGAAGAGGCCTGCGGCACCAGCGGAATGAAGGCGGCCATCAACGGCGTTCTCAATTTGAGCATCCTGGACGGCTGGTTCGACGAAGCCTATGAGAATTCCGGCGGCTGGGCGATCGGCGACCGGGAGCCGTATTCCGAGGACCAGGACGCGCTGCATGCCAGCGCCATCTACTACCTGCTCGAAAGCGAGATCGCCCCCATGTTCTATGAGCGCCGCGAGCAGACCCCGCGCGAGTGGATGCGCCGCATGAAGCAGTCGCTCGCGTACATCAGCCCGCATTTCGATTGCCGCCGCATGGTGCGGGAGTACATGACCGAATTGTACGAGCCGGCCCACTCGTCGCACCTGCGCATCTTCCAAGCGGATTACAGCCTGGTGCGCGAAAGAGCGCGTTGGAACGCGCGCATTCGCGAGGTCTGGGATCGCGTGAAATTCCTGGAAGCGGGTCCCGGGCCGGCCGGTTCGGTGACCAGCGGCAAACCCGTTCCGGTGCGCGCGGCCATCGACCTGGCGGGCTTGAAACCCGGCGATGTGCGCGTGGAGGCCGTGATCGGGCGCGTGGATAGCGATGGCTACCTGGAAGAGACCGAGGTGCTGGTGCTGCCGGTTGTGGAGCAGCAGGGCTCGGTTGCCGTATTTGCCAGGGACATCGTTCCCGAACGCACGGGCCGCCTGGGCTACGCGCTGCGCGTCAGCCCCAACCATTTTGACGATCCCATTACGCGGCCCTGCACCAGCCTGCTAAAGTGGAGTTCCGTAGGGTAAGCGCCTTGGCCCTATCCAAGGAGAGTGAGAGGGGGGGTGCAAAAGACTTCAATCCGTGGTACATATGTATTTGAAGCATTGGCGGGCCGCGAACCTGTTTGTGTCAGGTGCCCCGGCGTTCCCGCAGAACCCCTCCGGTAAATCCACGCTAACCGCCGCCGTCGGGAGTGCCGCCCGGCCGCGTGGGGATCGATCGGTATCTTAAGCGCCGGTTTTTCGAGAATAAAACGTTCTTTCGTCCCCCGAGTTACGGAGCAACTTTTCCCCATGGACAGCGATCGCAAGTACAGACAACCAGGGTACATGGATATGGACCGCGATTCCAGAGGCTACCGCGAAGATCGGCCCAAGCCCAACGGGCCACGGCCTCCCATCGACGTGACCGGCCCCCGCCTGCCGCGTCTCGTCCAGCACGTCGCCGCGGCCCGGTGCTTCAACTGCGCGACAACCCTTCCGCCAGACGTTGATTTCCGCGGCAACTGCCCCAAGTGCAACGCCGAGCTGCACTGCTGCAAGCAGTGTTCCTACTTTGAGCCATCCATGCGTTTCCAGTGCCTCAAACCCATCCCGGTGCGCCTCGCCATGAAGGACAAGGCCAACGAGTGCAATTGGTTCATGCCGCGGGTGACCGTGGCCCGCGAAGGCACCAACAATGTGCCGGCGGCGGAGCCGATCGATGTGGGCCCTCCCGCGCCGCGCAACCCCGAAGACGCCCGCAACGCCTTCGACAAGCTCTTCAAGAAGCTGTAGGTGGGGCAGGCGGTGCTCGCCTGCCACTCCACCTCTCAAACGCCGGCAACCTCTCCGGCCTTCGTGATGCGCGCCACGAAAGGCCCTGATCGCGAGGCCAGAATCTTGCAGATCCGCGGCAGCGCCTTTATGAAGACGGCGGCGATTTCACTTCCACGGAGGTTGCCAGCGAGGTCAGGCGGCTTCCGAGCGAATGGCTTCTTCGACGGCACCGGTTTCCAACCTGAAATCCCTTGCTAGATCGGCGACAGAGTCACCCGCCTTGTAGCGCTCGTAGATGGCGGAAACGGGAATGCCGGTGCCGGCTACGACAGGGCGGCCGAACGAAATCGTAGGACTCATCACCACCACCCGCGGGTCCCGTTTCGGAGCCGTGGCCGACTCCGTATCCCGCGTGAACGGGTACAGCTTGACTGGAAGCCCCCTGGTATCCCGCTCAATCCGCTGAAGGTAGACGCTCAAAATCTCCTTCATGGCTTGCTGCCCTTCGCGCGAGGCGTTGATCATTTCGCCGTAACGCTCCACGAAGAGGTCCAGCCCGTCGGTCTGAAATGCCTCGTCAATCAACGGGCGCTCAACGTGAAACTGCTTCCGCACATAATCCAGCGCTGCTCGGACTTTGGGCAGTCTGACTCCATGACGGCGGCGGATCGCAGCCAGAACGTGCGCCTCCACCAGGTTGATAAAGGACAGGTATCTCCGTTGAGGATCGTCGAGGTGGACCAGAGGCCGAGACCGTTTAGAATGTCCGGAAACGGGGTACAGACGGCCAACTACCCAGCTCCGCAGGGTCTCCTCGGGCATTCGGAGGTAGTGCGCCGCCTCCGCCACCGGGTACGCCGGCAAGAGACGTGGATCGTCCGTTCCGTAAGACGCCGCTGTTTTTCTGAAGGCCATTCCTCCCCTGAAACATTATCGGCCACTCTTGTGGCGCAAAGAAGGCCGGGCCCTGACACAAGAGGCCGGCACGCACGGCCACCCCTACGCCCAACGCCGTTCACTGAGCCCCGTGAATGTCCCTGCCGCAAGCCAGTGGGCGCTCGGGGGCATGGCTCGCCGGGAGGCCGTCTTCCAGAACCGGACCTCGCGGGCTTGTTGCCGGAACGCATCAGTGGTTGGGCGTGTACGACCAAGTGGAAACGCCGATGCTTTGGAAGGGGGCCCCTTGCGGGACGGCATGGGGCGTTTTGCCTACGCTCGGAATTGAGGGGTCTATTGCCATTCCGAGCGCCGGAGAGCGGAAAGTGACATAATTATGGCATGAGCGTCCGAACCACGATCGATATTCCAGACGATCTCCATGCCGCGCTCCGGCAGCTTGCGGCGGCAGAGCGCACCTCGATTCGTTCGCTGATTACCGGAGCCATCGAGAGTAAATTCCGGCCGCAGCCATCGCGGCCCGTGACGGGACCACTGGTGGGAAAGAAAGGTAAGCCCGCCCCTGGTAGTCCCGACAGGGAGAATCCGTACGACGTCCTATTTGCCTGATCTCAACGTGTGGCTGGCCTTGAGTTGGGCCAACCACATGCACTCGGGGGCCGCCTGGACTTGGTTTTCCCAGCAGGAGGATGATCGCTTTTTCTTTTGCCGGCTCACGCAACTCGGGTTGTTGCGGCTGCTGGCAACATCCGCTGTGATGGGCAAGGATGTGCGGACCATCGGCGAAGCCTGGAAGGTGTACGACCGGTGGCTTGAGGATTCGCGAGTCGGAATCCGGCTGGAGTCGGTTGAACTCGATGGGGCCTTCCGTGCGGCAACCCGTTCGGTTTCCCGGCTGTCGTCGCCGAAAGCGCTTGGCGATTGCTATTTGCTTGCGGTCAGCCAGGTCACAGAAGCCACGCTCGTGACGTTTGATCGGGGTCTGGCATCCGCATGCCAGAAAGCGCGTCAACGCGTAGCGCTGCTGGAACCACGCACCTTGGCCGGAGGCTGAAGGCGTACGCTGGCAGGCGCACCCTTCCGTCTCAAAAAGGGTGAGTCTCGGGGCCGAGCAGCGCGCGGGGGAACAGGCTCGCCGCAGGTTATGAGCATCGCGACCCGGCAGGCACTTACAGGACTAGGATCGTCGCTTCAGCCAAAACAAGAACCAGATCAGCAGAATGGTGAAGATTGCCGGAAGCCAAAGCCCTGCATAGACGAACCAGCCGAGGACTGCTACCGCGCCGGAGCCGACGATGCATCCGGCAATCGGTAGCGGCGAAATAGTTCGACGCTCCCCCCGCTTGTTAGGATTGACCACCCTTGCTAGTCTCGCACTTTCGGGCCCATTTTTGAAGGCTTAAGCCGCTTGAAACCGCAAGGGCTCAGTTTGATGCTGCTAAGCAGTGGCCGCATGGGTCAAGCTGTTTGCCGTAGGTTTTGCTTGCCCAAGCACGCAGTTCTGCAATGTCAGAGGAACACACCTTACCGCTATCGTCACCTCTTCGGCCATAATTCACGTTTGCCTTAGCGATGTCTCGGCACGTAGCGCGATGCACGACCAAATGCTTTCCACCCTTCCAACGAAAGTTGACCACGAACCCACCCGAGTTTGCCCGCAACCAGGGGAGGTATCCGTCGATATTCGCGTGCGTAAACGTTTCCATAGCATTGCCCTCCGACCCATCATGCCAGAACGGTGGCGGATGGCGCCGGATGCGGACCTCGTTTGTCTCAAAAACGGTAAGTTTCGGGACAAACCCGGCGAGGCCTGAAATCAGGGATCTCAGCGTCTCAAAAGTCAGCCCCAAAATTGCGGCCAGATGGTGGTCGCCGCGGTCCTGGGGTTGCGGTCGGCACCGTCGCGAAATCCTGTCCCAAAACCAGCACCGTTTTTGCTCACTCCTCGGAGTCCTCCGGTTCTGCGTGTGAATTCACTCGGACGAGTTTTCGACTCGCGGAAGTGCCTGGCGCGAGTTCTCCGGGAACAGCGGTCGGGCCTACCCCCGCTTTTTCCGATAGCTCCGCGCCAGTTCCATGTAGACGCCCAGGTCGCGGTCGAGGTCCGACTGCGTTCCGTCGAAATAGAAGTTGCGGATGGGGATGCCGCCCAGGTCCCGGCTGACGCGCGGATAGATCGCCTCGCACACGATGCCGTTCATGCAAGTGAAGGGGCTGATGTCGATGATCCCGGCGGCGCCCTTCTTCGCCAGGTACACCGTCTTTCCGACGTTCAGCACCATCTCGCCAAATGCGCCCTCGCGCGGCAGGTAGGGGCGCGCACATTCCAGGATCTCGTAGATGTCGGGTTCCTCGCGGCCCGCGAAATCTTCGTGGAACGGCGCCACCAGGACGTGCTCGTCCTGCTTCTGCACGCGCTTCCGCACCCACGCGCCCAGGGCTTCGAGCGTCCAGATGCGTCCCTCCAGCTTGAGTTTCCGGAAGCGCTCGGAATCGGTGTACCAGATCCACTCGACCAGGTCCGAGATCCACGCTTCCGCGCCGTATTCCTCGAGACACTCGACCAGGTTCTCGTTCGAGAACGTGTTCAAGCGGCAGAAAATCTCTCCCACGATTCCGATCAGCGGGTGCCGGGGCCCAGCGGGCGCCCCGCTCCGCCGCCCCGCCAGCTTGCGGAAACGGTCGCGGCTTCGAACCATGGAATCGCGCAGCGAATGGAGCTGCACCCCCGGCTCGACCGGAGTCTCCTCGAGTGTGCGGCACAGGTCGGCCAGCGACTCCGCATAGACCGCTTCCGTGTCGCCGCGCCGCTCCTCATACGGGCGGTGCATGAGCAGCAGCTTCTGCAGCAGATCGGCGCACAGCAGCGCGCGCCACCCCGTGCGCACGAACGGTTTGGCGAGGCTGCCGAGGCCGCCATAGGCGTTCTGACTGCTCGGCGAGAGGATCTCCACGGACCGGTATCCGTTGGCGTCCAGAATGTGGCGCAGGTAGGGCGCGTACTGGCCGAAACGGCAGGGGCCCTGGGCGGTCGGCATGAACAACGCCACGCGCGCGGGGTCGGTTGCGGGCCGCTCCAGCACCTTCATGAAATCGCCCACCGTCACCTTGGCCGGATAGCATTCGTCGCCCGAAGTGTAGCGGGCGCCCAGTTCGCGCGTGCGGCCATCGGAGGGCGGAGTAGGCTCCGCCTCCAGGCCAATGGCGCGAAAGGCCGAGGCGAACGCCTGCGCGCTGCCGTAAGCCATCGGCGGAATGTAAATGCGCTTGCCGCTTAGTGGATGATCGCCCGCAGGGGCGGCGGCTCCGTCGACGGTTGGTAGCATCGCAGAATCCCTTTGCTATCGAGATAGGCTTCGCAGCGCGTCATGTAGCCGGCGTCGTTGCCGTGCCCGTCGAATTGCAGGACCAGCAGCGGCGCGCCGGCGGCTTCGCGGGCAAAATGCTTGATGTAGGAATCGGGCCCGCACTTGAAGTTGGTGATGTAGACCACGTGCAGGTTGCGCCGGGAGGCCGCCAGCCGCGCCGCGTCCAGAATCTTTCGCCCCGAGGCCCAGAACATGTTGGCGTGCCGGTCCGCGACCGGCTCGCGGCCGGTCACCAGGAAGTCCAGCGGAATGACGTTGGCGCCGTACCGGTGGCGCAGCTTGCGCGGGATGTCGCAGTTCACGCCCCGGTCGTAAATGTTGTAGCTGCGCCCCACCACCACCAGCCCGGGCTCGCCGGTCGATTCCAGGGTTGCCAGCGCCCGCCGGCCGGCCGCCAGCAGCTTATCCTGGAATTCGCGCTGCGCCGCGTAGGCCGCCTCCACCGCGCGGTCGCTCGCGCGCCGGGTAACCCCCATGCGCCGCATGGCCTCGGCGAGCGCCTTCTTCACTTGCGCCGGGCCAAGCTGGAAGTGCAGCGTCGGGATGAGAAACTTGTGCTGGTGCGGCGCCAGGGCCGGCGCGGACCGCAGCACCCACGGCAGCGTCTGGTTCCACGGGCAGTAGTGCGAGGGGCAGGATTGGTCTTCGCCCCCTTCGGCGTCCGCGATGTTGGGAATCAGGATGTAATCTACGCCCGCCTCCGCCAGCGCCTGCACGTGCCCGTGGGCCACTTGCACCGGATAGCACGGCTGCGCGACCGCCATATCGATGCCCGCCGCCGAAATGCGCGGATCGGTCACCGGTGATAGCACGGTCTCGATCCCCAGCTCCGCGAAATACCGCCTCCAGAACGGCAACTGATCCAGCAGCGACATAGCCCGCGGCAGCCCAACCTTCAGAGCCGCGAACGTAAGAGAGCGGTTGCCGCCTTCCAGCAACTGCTCCCGATACGCGAACAAATCCTCGATCACCGGCTTGCGCCCGCTCAACGAGGGCTTACGGAACTTATCCGAGCACTTATCGCCCCAGTAGCTCTTCTGCCCCTCGATGTCGAACTGCTTCATCTCGCACAGGTTCGAGCAGGCCTTGCACACAAAGTCGCGTGTCGCGAGCCGCAGCTTGTGCAGATCGTATCCGCGGAAACGGCTCGCGGCGCCGGTAGCCTGGTGCCACTGCCGCGCGATGAGAGCCATTCCAATGGCCCCCATCACGCCGTTGTACGGCGGCACCGTGATCCTCTCTCCCAGCAGGCTGGCGAACGCCGCGGTGACGGCGTCGTTATACGCCGTGCCGCCCTGGAAGTAAATCACCTTGCCGATCTTGCGGCCGCGCACCACGCGGTTCAAATAATTCAGCGCAATCGAGTACGACAGGCCCGCCACCAGGTTGGGCACGGTTTCGCCCTTGTGCAGCCAGCCGGTGACATCCCGCTCCATGAACACCGTGCAGCGCTCGCCCAGGCGCGTGGGGCTGGGCGCCGCCAGCGCCAGTTTCGCGAACTCGTCCTTGATGCTGATCCCCAGCTTCTCGGCCTGCTCTTCCAGAAACGAACCGGTGCCCGCGGCACAGGCTTCGTTCATCGCGAAATCCACCACCACGCCGTTTTCAATGGAGATGAACTTGGAATCCTGCCCGCCGATCTCGAAGATGGTGTCCACCGGCTCGCCGCCCAGCGTGTTGCTCACGTGGATGGCGCCGGTCTTGTGCGCGGTGATTTCGTCGTTCACCGCGTCCGCGCCCACGAACTCCGCGATCAGCTCGCGCCCCGAGCCGGTGGTGCCCACGCCGCACACCCGAAGCCGCTTGCCCCAGATGCTCTCCACTTCCGCCAGCCCTTGCTGCACGGCCTCGATGGGGCGCCCCGCGGTTCGCAGGTAGACATCGTGAATCACCGTGCCGGATTCATCGATCACCGCCACGTTGGTCGAAACCGACCCGATGTCGAGCCCCAGGTACGCCGGGATGGGTTCATCATTGGGCGGCGGCACGTACAAGCCCACGCGGTCGCGCAACTGCACGACATTCTCAGAGGAAAGCGGTTGGGTGTCCTGCACCTTCTCTTCGGAATCGTGCTGGCGCAGGCGATGGATCTCCAGAATGGACCGCTTGCGCTGCTCCTCGGCCTCCAGAATGGCCGTGCCGATGGCTCCGCACCAGGCGTATTCCCCGGGCGTCAGCAAGTCGGCGGCGGAAAGAGAGAAGGCTTCGCGCAGGGCCCCGGCGACGCCCGCGTTTTGCGAAACCGCGCCAATCAGCGCTACCGGCGCCTCCACCGGCCGCCCCTTCACGATGGAGCTCTTGAAATTGCGGGCCACGGCATCGCACAGCCCGCGCAGGATCTCCGCCGGCGAGTAACCCTTCTGCTGCGCGTGGATCATGTCGCTCTTGGCGAACACCGAGCAGCGTCCGGCGATGCGCGCCGAGCCCTTGGCCGTGCAGACGATCCCGCCGATCTCCTCCACCGAGTACTGCATCCGCAACGCCTGCTGATCGAGGAACGACCCCGTACCCGCCGCGCACTCGCCCGAGCGGTCATAGTCCACGATGCTGCCGCCCTCCAGCCGGATGTACTTCGAGCTTTCCCCGCCGATTTCGAACACGGTGCGCACCTGCGGGTAGACCGCCCCCATCATCCGCGCGATGGCTTTGAACTCATTTTCGAAGAACAAGCCCAACACTTTGGCTATGGTGCGGCTGCCCGAGCCGGTTACGCGTATGCCTTCCACCTGGGTCTCGGGGACGATCTCGTAGAACTCCTGCAACAGGTCGTAGGTGGACTGGATTGGGCTGCCGGCGATGCGCCGGTACTCGGAAAGGACCAGCGGCCGCGCCCCCATCTCCGTCATGCGGAACTGCGGGTGCGTGGCGCACAGGGCCTCGAGGATCGGCCGGTCCCCTGGACGGCCCAAGGCGGCCAGTTTGAGACTGATGGCCCCGATGTCCAGACCGATATTGATGCCCATTTCCATCCAGTTTGCAGCGTCGGCCGGCCAAATTCAAGTCAAGCAGACCTGAATGGTCTTTACATGCAGCGACAGGCGATCCGCGGGGTGCCAACGGGAGGGCGCGGGGGAGCGCAAGTCACTCAGCCGGCCTTGCGCGCCTGGAGCCAGCGCCGAAGGGACGCCTGAGTCTCGCCAGACCTCCGGCCCGCCAACAGGCTTTCCACGCTGATATCCTCGTCCAAGTCCGGCCAGTGGATCCCTATGCCGCCGCCAATGAGACGCCAAGTGGCTCGCTCCGCCGCTGTCCCGTGCGCCAGACGCGGGAACCAAGCCAGCGGAACTGTAATTGTCCTGCCATCGGCAAGATCGACGATCAGCGCCTCGTCGCTCGCGGTCACGCCCTGAGCAACTGCTTCCCCGGGTCGCTCAAGCGATCCGCGTCGCTCCTCATAGGGCGATGGCATCCCGGTAGACCGATTCCCGGATCGAGGGCTTCACCCAGCCGTCGCTGGCGATGTCGACTTTCCGGCCCAACAGCTTTTCGAGTTCCAGCATGAGAGCCGCCTGGTCAAGCAGGCTGGTGCCCTCGCTCCACGTCACCAGCAGATCGACGTCGCTGTCAGGACGAGCCTCGCCTCGCGCGACAGATCCGATCAACCGCACCTCGGTGGCGCCGTGGCTGCCCGCGATGCGGATGATCGCGTCGCGCTTTTCGCGGATTGTGTCGCCGACGGTCGGGTCCGCCACGCCTTGTCTCCTTCTGGAAGTATACCGCCGGCGTCCGAGACGTGGCCAGGCGTGGGATAATTGGTGAAGGCTGAAGAGGCCGTTATGACTGTCAGGCTGGAAATCAAACCGGAAATCGAAGCATCCCTGAATGCCCAGGCCGCGGCGAAGGGCATCCCCCTTGACGCGTACCTCCAGGACGCGATCGAAGATCTCGCCCGAGCGCCGGCGGCCCCAGCCGCCAACCTCGAGGAGTTTCGAGCTACGCTCGACACGTTAGCGGAGATGGGGAAGAGTCTGCCCCATGTGCCCTCGGCCGCCTTTAGCCGTGAGAGCATTTACCAGGACCACAACTGAGGCCAGGGGTGCCCTTCCTCGCCGACACGAATATCCTCTTGCGCCTCGCGGAGCCGTCCGATCCCGATTACACGATCGTTCGCACTGCCGTGGAAACACTGCTGGCCCGTGGCGGGCATTTGTGCTACGCGGCGCAGAATCTGGTCGAGTTCTGGAGCGTCTGCACCCGGCCAATCGACAGGAACGGCTTTGGTTTGTTGATTGCCGAGACCGATGCGCGAGCCAAGCTAATCGAGGCCAGATTCAGGTTTCTGCCCGACAGCGAACGCGTTCATGTCGAATGGCGGCGGTTGGTTGTCCGGTACTCGGTGGCTGGCGTCCAGGTACACGACGCAAGGCTCGTCGCGTCCATGTTGGTGCACGGCGTTCCCAACATCCTCACGCTGAATGGGCGGGATTTCGCACGCTACGCCGGGATAAGGGCCGTTCATCCGGGGATGGTTTCGGAGGCTGAATAGGCGGAATTATCGCTGGGGCAGCCCGGCCGCAAGTCCTGCCGACAGTCAGGTCCGCCACGCTTTGTCTCCTCTCAACGCTTCCGGCTCTTCTCCAATACCGGCTTTTCGACGATGGCGGTAGCCCACAGGAAGCCCGCAACGGCTTCCTTGGCATTGACCGTCTTCTTGTAGTTGATATACCGCCCGTAATTCTCTTGCACGCCCAGGCCGTCGCAGGCGTCGTAGATATCCACCAGCCCATCGCCGTCGATCTTGGCCTTCGCAATGATGCCGTGATAGCCTTTGTCGACCACGGCAGCGTAGTCGCTCGGTTTCAGCAGACCGAGCTCGATGCCGCGTTGAATGGCGTAGGTGAACATGGCGCTGCCGGAAGTGTCGGTCCAGTTGTCGGGCTGATCGCCTTTGTCAACCACCTGGAACCAGCGGCCGGTCTTGGGATCCTGCGTGCGTTTCAACCCGCCGGCCAGGCGCTGGAAAATATCCACCACCTCCGGCCGCCGTCCGTGGTCCGGCGGGAGCACCGCCAGCGTCTCGGCCAGGATCAAAGCGTACCAGCCCAGCCCTTCGCTCCACACCTCGCTCGAGAGGCCTGTCTTGGGGTCGGCCCAGCGAGTTTTTTCGGGCTGCTCGGCCCAGGCGTGGTAGTAGAGGCCGCTCTCACCCTTCAGCCCGTGTCTGGCAAAGATGGCGATCTGCCGGGTGGCCTCGTCGAAGCAGTACTCGCGGTCGCCGATCGACTTCCCGTAGCGGATGAGAAACATCTGGCCCATGAACACGCCGTCGATCCACATCTCGCCGGTCAATCTCGGGTTGTGCCAGAAGCCGCCATCGGAGTTCCGCGGGTAGGTGTCGAAGGCTTTGCGAATCTGGGTGGCGGCGGCGCGGTAGCGTTCGTCTCGAGTGTGTTCATAAAGCGCCACCATGAGATTGCCGGCCATGATGTTATCGAGACTGTTGAGCCGGACGTCCGCTGTGAGGTTGCCCTTTTCATCCACGAACGGATCCATCTGGCGCTTGATGAAGTCCCAGTACCGCTGGTCTCCGGTGGATCGCCAGAGCATCTCGAACCCGTAAAGCGTATATCCCTTCCAATACGACCACCTCGCCAGCCGGTCCGCCGGCGTGCCCGGGTTGCGCTTCATGATGGTCTCGGCGGTGGCGATGGCCCACGAATCCGGCGCGGCCCCAGCCACAGCCGAAGGCGCCATCAGAACTCCGGCGAGGAGAAACGGCGTGAGTTGAAATCTGGCCATACGAACTGTTCGATACTAGCACGGATTTAACGGTATTTCAGACCCGATGTGCATTACAATCGAAAGTTGCACCCTCCCTCGCCGCTCCGCTGGCGCATGATCTCGCTCGCCTTTTGGGCGACCGTCATCAACTATCTGGACCGCCAGACGCTCTCCGTCGCCGCGCCCGTGCTGCGCGATCAGTTCCACATGAGCAACGTGGATTACTCGCGCGTGGTCTTCGCGTTTATGCTGGCGTATACCATCATGAGCGGCGTCTCCGGCCCGGTGATCGACCGGCTGGGCACGCGCCTGGGCTATGGGCTGTGCGTGGCGTGGTGGTCCATCTCCGCCATGTTGCACGCATTCTCCCGAGGGGCTGTCAGTCTCGGCGTCTATCGGTTTCTGCTCGGCATGGGCGAAGCGGGGAACTGGCCCGGCGGTGTGAAAGTGGTGGCGGAGTGGTTCCCTGAACGCGAGCGCGCGCTGGCCGCCGGATTGTTCAATAGCGGTTCCGCCGTGGGAGCGATTCTGGCGCCGCCCATCGTGGCCTTCCTCTTGCTCAAGTGGGGCTGGCAGTCTGCCTTTTTGTTCGTCGGAGCGGCGGGCCTGGTCTGGCTGGCATTCTGGTCGCGGCTCTACCGGACGCCTGCCGCGCCCGCCGGCGGGGCGAGCGTGCCGCTGGTCCCGGTTGGGGTTCTGCTCCGGTCGCGCTTCGTCTGGATCTTCACCATCTCGAAGATCTTCATGGACCCGGTCTGGTATTTCTACATCTTCTGGTTCCCGGAGTACCTCAAGCGCGTGCGGAACTTCGACCTGGCCGCCATCGGCAAATTCGCCTGGATTCCATTCCTGGTCGCCGGTCTCGGCAACCTGTTGGGCGGGTGGCTCTCCAGCTTTCTCCTGAAGCGCGGCGTATCCGTAACCATCACGCGCAAGTCCGCCGTGACCTTCTTTGCGGTGCTCATGACCAGCGCCATCCCGGCGGTGCTGGTGCGGGAGGCCTGGCTCTCGATCGCTTTTGTCTCGGTGGCGATGCTCGGTTATACGGGCAGCCTGGCCAACATGCTCACCTTTCCCGCGGATGTGTTTCCCGGCAACGCCGTCGCCTCGGTATTCGGATTGGCCAGCATGGGCGCCGGCTTCGGAGGCATGGTCTTCACCCTCATTACGGGATGGGTGGTGGACCACTATTCCTATACGCCGGCCTTCATCGGGTTTGGCATCCTGCCGCTGGTGTGCGCTGCCATCCTGTGGGTATTCCTCGGTCCGCTGCGCCCGCAAAAACTGGCGTGAGGAACCACGAAGGAATCACTTCACATCGGCTGCGTACCCCATGTGGCGCAGGCACTCGTGCCTAATGCCACATACTTTTTGATTCTGGTGACCATTCTGCACAAATCGTGGGGCAGCCAATCCTGGCTGCAGCCGGCTTTCAGCCGGCGACTGCGGCTCCGAAAGCGCGCGCACCGCGCGAAAGAGCCGCCTAAAAGGCGGCTGCGGGCAAGATTGCCCGCCCCACAACAAGTGCAGAATGCCGCAATCCGGAAAAGTATGTGGCATTGGGCACTCGTGCCTGCCGCGTCCCGACGAGTCGGGGGTGCCCTCTGGGCCCGGCAGACTGAGAGTCTGCGCCACGCTCTCAGCCTCTCAGCGCCCCGCCCTTGCGCTCCACCGCTCTGGGACCCCAGGCGCCGGGTACGAAGAAATCCTGCCACCCCAGTTTGCACTCGTTCACCATGCGCAGCCCGTACTCGCAGCGCCCCAGGTCGGCTGGGCCTGTATTATTCGTTCCGAAGCTGAACTTGCACCCGGCTTCCTTTGCCATCCGGACGAACCCCAGGCTGGGCAGGCGATAGCGATTGTTGAGCTCGATGGCCACTCCGTTGCGCGCGGCCGCGCCGATGACCTGCATCATCCGTTTCTCGGTCCAGAGCCGGTCGTAATCTTTCGCGATCAGATCCGGCAGGAAGGTCGGGTTGGCGTAAATATCGATGGGCTCCCGCTCCAGAATTCCGACCGCCCGCTCGACCAGCGTATCCATGAACTCCTGGGCATCCGCGATGCTCCCTACTTCCTCGGGAATCCACAGGCGCATGCGCCGTCCACGGTTGTCGGTCCACGTCATCGAGTCGGTAAAGGTATAGTCGAACAGCGCCACCGCCCGCCGCGAGAACATCTGCGTCCATTCGCGGCCCTCGCCCTGCATCGCTATGAACACGGGTTGTCCCTTGAGACTATCCACGAAAGTTCGGACGCCCTCGTCGTTTTCGGTGGGGAAACCCTTTCCGCAGTTCACCGCGATTCCGTACTGGATGCCGTCTTTCCGCGATTTCCCCAGCGCCTGCTCCAGCGTCAGCCCGCCTTTCAAATGGACGTGATAGTCCACCATGGGGATGTTGTGCGTGCCCATGGTGACAATTTGCCGGAAGACGTCGTCCACCACGGGGGCGGGGCCGGCCGTGAGAAGCTCGTCCGGCAGCGGCCGGACGCGCACGCTCCGAAACCGCGCCTTCGACCCGTCATTGTGGCATTGCAGCGCAAAGGCGCCGCGGTCGAGGAAACGCTGGTGTTGATCGCCCTCCGCTATGACGGGCGGCGCCGGCTCGGTGTAATCCACCAGCAACATGCCGTCGAGCCGCACCTGGATGTTCTTGCCTCGCACCGCGACATAGATCTTGAACCACTGGTCGTCGGGGATGAGTTGCTTGTAGATGTTGCGGAGGCCGTAGAGCGAACCGGTCAACTTTCTCTCGCGGTATGTGCCCTCGCTCGCCGCCGTGTTGTCGATCTGAACCTCAAAGCCTTTCAGCGGGAAGCCCGTCTCCTGGTACGCGGTGTGGAAGAAGACTCCCGAGTTGCAGCCGGGGCGCGCCAGCGCCTCGACTTCGAGCTCGAAGTTCCGGAAGCTGGCGCCGCGCACCGGACCGGTGTAGAACAGGTGCGACCGCGGCCCGTCGGCCGCCAACTCGCCGTTTACGACCTTCCAGGAGCCATGGTTCTCGCTCGGGCGCCATCCGTCCAGGTCGCGCTTGTTGAACAGCTCCACCCAACCCTCGTCCGCGGCCATGAGCCCCGCCGCCGCTACCGCTCCCACGAACGTGCGCCGTGTCAAATCGGAATTCTGCATGAATGCTCCTTAGATCCTGCCGAACTTCGCCACCGCCTCTTTGAGGGAGCGGAACTTCTCGATAAACGGGATCATGCTGTGCTCCGTGTTGTCCAGGTCCTGAGCTTTCTTGAGGACCTCGGCGGCGCGCGCGCGCGGCACCACGGCCACGCCATCTTCGTCGGCCGTGATAATATCTCCCGCGCTCACCCGTACACCGGCGCAAGTCACCGGTATGTTCGCGCCGGCGAAACGGTAGTGACCGATGGTGGTGGAAGGCGCCACCCCGCGGCTGAAAACCGGGAACTGCAGCTTGCCGATCTGCGGCGTGTCGCGTATGGAGGCATCCACTACCGCTCCGGCCAGGCCGCGGAACTTCATGGCGGTGGTCATCAGGCCGCCAATCGCTCCGTAGTCCAACCCGTCCTCGAGCACCATGACGTACACCGAGCCGGCCGGAGCGGCGTCGATGGCGTCCAACATTCCCTGGGAAGCCGCCGAACCCTCCTTGTGCTCCTCCTTCTTCATGAGGACGGTTACGGCGGGGCCCGCAAACTTGGTCTTGAACAGCGGCCGCATGTCGTGCGACATATACGAGCGCTGCCCGTACAATTGCTCCGTGGCATCCGCCACGGAGGCCACTTCCACCCCGCGAAAGCCCTCGATGAGAGGATCGCCGGAAGGCTGTGCCATCACCCAACCGGCGAGGACAAGTACAGGGAGGCCTGCGAGATAAGTTTTTCGACTCATGTTTCAGATCCTTTCCACGGACTTCCCAAGCAGTGTCCGCTCGGGATTCACCACCAGCCAGGCCAGAGATCCCAGCACGCCCAGGCCCGCGGCTACCAGGAACGACGCCGGCCAGCCAAAGTGCGCTGCGACCAGCGGAGTGAGAGAAGCGGTCGTGACACCGCCAAACTGCCCGACCATATTCATTACGCCGGAGACGGTTCCGGCGGAAGGGCCGGCGATGTCGGCCGTCACCGACCAGAAGGAACTCTGGGAAAGATACAAGGCGCCGGCGCCTCCCGCGAGCACGATGCTTGCCACGCGCGCGTCCGCCGCCAGCGTCCCCAGCGCGATGAACAGCGCCGACAGCCCCATGCCGGCCACCGCAATCCCGCAGCGGCCCGTGCGTTTCCCATGGCGCTTCGTCAGGCCGTCGCTGATCCAGCCGCCCAGGGGTGAGCACGTGGCCATCGCCACAAACGGAAGCATCCCGAAGAAGGAGCTCGACTTGAGGTCCAGGCCGCGCACCGTGTTGAGGTAAATGAAGAACCAGGTGAAGAAAATGTAGGCGGAATAGCCATAACAGAAATAGCTCAACGAAACCGCCAGCACCTCTTTGCTCCTCAGAATCGTTCCCCACGGCACTGCCTTTGCCGCCGAGGCTCCGGCCGGCTGGTCCGGCAATCCGGACCGGATGTGGGCGGCCTCCTGCGGGGTCACCCAGGGGTGTTCCTCGGGCCGGTCCCGCGCCAGCAGATACCAGACCGCGCCCGCCGCCAGCCCGATCACCGCGCTGATCCAGAAGGACCAGCGCCAGCCCCAGTGCAGCAGAATATAGGTGATGAGGGGCGGCGTAATTCCGGCGCCCGCGCCTACCCCGGCGAAGATCAATCCGTTAGCCACCCCGCGCTCTTGGGAAGGAATCCAGCTTGCCACCAGCCGATTGGAAGCGGGATAAACCACGGCCTCCCCCACTCCCAACGAAAAGCGCACGGCCAGCAGAATGATCAGCACGCCGGTGATGCCCGTAGGCGCCAGCGCCGTCAGGGCCGTGAACACGGCCCACCAGAGGGTTCCCAGCGCGACAATCTTCCGCGGCCCGAAACGATCGGCCAGGCGGCCTCCCGGCGCTTGGAACAGGGCATACCCCAGCACGAAGGCGCTGAAGACCCAGCCGAGCTGGATATGGCTAAGCTGGAATTCCTGTTCGATGGAACTGCCGGCGATGGAAATGTTCACGCGATCCAGGTAGGCGATGGCGCTGATCGTAAACATCCATATGATCAGGATCCACCTGATCCGGCCGCGCGCCGGGTTGGTCATAGACCTAATATGATACTCGCGTTCTCAAGACCTCTCACTGCTTGATCACGGTGCCGTCGCGGCGCCGGACCTCTCCCCAGCCGCCGTTCAGGTTGTTTCTCCCCGCGGTGAAGGGGAACTTGGAAGCCGCCTTCTCATCCACCTCGATGCCCCAGCCGGGTTTCTCGCTCACCCACAGGTAGCCGTCTTTCATCACCGGGCAGCCCTGGAAAACCTCCTGGGTGCGGTCGTTGAACGGCGAGTACTCCTGAATGCCGAAGTTGTGGCAGGCCACGTCGAGCGTGACATTCGCCATGTGGCCCACCGGAGACACGTCGCCCGGCCCGTGCCACGCGGTCTTGACGCCGTACATCTCGGCCAGGACCGCAATCTTGCGCGCCGGCGTGAATCCGCCCGTTTGGGAAAGGTGCACGCGGATGTAGTCGATCAAGCGTTCCGCAATCAGCGGAATCCACTCATGCGGGCTGTTGAAGAGTTCGCCCATGGCGATGGGCGTGGCGCAATTCTGCCGGATCTGCCGGAAATAGCCGAGGTCCTCCGGCGAGAGCGGGTCCTCGATGAAGAACAGCTTGAACTTCTCGACGTCCTTGCAGAACTGAACGGCCTGGTTGGGCGACACGCGCTCATGCATGTCGTGAAGCAGCTCGACCTCTTCGCCCAGCTCCTGCCGGCAGACTTCCAGGAGTTTCAACGCGCGCCGGATGTAGACCGCCGGTTCGAAGACCGGCGTGTCGTGCAGGGCCTTAACCGCCGCAGCGCCGCTGCGCCCGGCGCCGTAGCCGGCCATTCCGGGAATGCCCACCTGAACGCGCACATTGCGAAACCCCTGCGCCAGATAGCGTTTCGCCGCTTCCACCACGTCTTTATACTCGGGGCCATCCGCATGGCCGTAGGTATCGGCGGCCTCCCGGCATTTGCCCCCCACCAACTGATAAACCGGCATGCCCGCTTGCCGGCCCTTGATGTCCCAAAGCGCCATGTCGATGCCGCTGATGGCGTTGTTCAGCACCGGACCGTTCTTCCAGTACGAGCTGTCGTAGCAGGATTGCCAGATATCTTCGATCCGATCCGTGGTCTTGCCGAGCAGGAACGGCTTCAGGTACTTCTCCACCGCGGGCTTGACCAGGTCGGCCCGCTGCGTGAACGTGGCGCACCCGTATCCGTAGAGGCCATCCTGGTCGGTGGTGATTTTGACTACCGTGAGCCGCACCCCGGCGGGTTGGGATTCAATCACGCCGATGTCTTTGATGCGAGGCGCGCCCATGCCGCCCGTGGCGCGCGCCACCGCCTCCTGCGCCTGTTGTTCGTGGGGGCTGACGAGGCCTAGCAGCCCGGCGGCCCCCAGGGATTGAAGCAGATTGCGACGTCGCAAGCTCATTACCGTCTCCTATTGATCTCAGGTTATTCGAAGAGCCAGTCCAGGTGCTGGGCCGGAATCTGGATCCGATTTGGATCATAGCTCTAAAGTGCTACCTGTTAATGGCTCGATAGGGCCGTGCGAAAGCACACGCAATCGGTAACTTCAGCAGTAGCCGAATCATCGAAGCAGATGGAGGCAAACATGCTTAAGGGAGTGTCCCAAGGTGGGATTTTGGCAAGCCTGGTCAACGTACTTGCGCTTTCCATGCTCTGGCAGTTGGCTGCCAGCGCGCAGGTGGCTGCCAGCGCGCCGACGGCTGCCGGTGCGCAGGATCGAAAAAGTTGCTGGTTGCGGGACGGCGTTTCGCCGGCTCCATCGCTGGTTTACCTGCTCTGCGAACAAGGCGGCTTGATGGTCACCACCGACGGTGGGACGACGTGGTCCAACCGCGATACTGGCGCGAAAGGGCATCTACGGAATATCGAGTTCTCCGATGCGAACCACGGTTTTGCGGTCGGCGATGAGGGGCTGTTGGTGGCCACGGCCGACGGCGGCAAGACCTGGGAGCCTCGGAAAACGGGTGTTACCGAGAACCTGACGGCCATTCAATTCGTCGGCCAGTCGGGCTGGGTGACCGGGTACGACGGAGTCATTCTTCATTCGGCGGACGGGGGCCTCACCTGGTCCCCACAAACCACCGGCACCAAGGAGTCGCTCGAAAACGTCTTCTTCCTGGACGCGGACCACGGCTGGGTTGTCGGCTGGGCCGGCATGATTCTTCGCACGACGGACGGCGGCAAGACCTGGCAGCAGGTGCGAACCGATGCGGCGTCGTGGTCGCTAACCTCGGTGTACTTCCGCGATGCCAACAACGGCTGGATCGTGGGATTCAGCGGGCAGATCTTGCGCAGCCGCGACGGCGGCGTCACATGGACGGCGCAAACCAGCCCGGTGAAATCGTCGCTCACCTCCATTCTTTTCGATAGCTCGAATCGCGGCTGGATCACGGCGGATGACAGTCTTCTGGTGAGCGAAGACGGCGAAAGCTGGAAGACCATCGGAGTCGACGGCCAGCTTTTTCTGTGCCAGCTTATCACCGTGAACGGGGCGCCCTGGGCCATCGGTCAACTCGGTGTACTGAGGCAGACCGGTCCCGGCTCGGCATGGAAGAAGATCGAAAGCCTGGTTCCGGACGATCCTCTGAAAGATAACTATACGAGCAGCATCTCGGCGTCCAGCAAGCTGGATTGACGGCGCTTCCCGTTCGAGACGGATGACTCAGAAGCTTGTTACGTTCAGGGTGTAGTCGCGGGCGAGTGCATACGACAGCCGCTCCATCCACGTGTCCCGGTTACCCTGATGCTCGGCGTGGCCGCGGTACATGGCGGGTGGGGCCTTGAAGATGGCGGGGTCGAATGCGTTGTCTTGCGCCAGGAGCGCTGCCACCGGCAAAACGAACATCGCCAACCGCCGTACGGCACGGGCGGACTGCTGTAACATTGGATTTACCTTCTCGTTGATCGTAAATCTTCTCGGCATGGGTGATGTTATGAACTGCTCGCGCTGTTTCCGGGTTGCCGCCTTGCTTGGCGTCGCCCTTTCCGCCGCTTCCCAACCGAAGCCGCTTTCCTCTTTCGACCCTCAGGTGAAGCCGCTGCTGGCGCGGATGACGCTGGCGGAAAAAATCGGGCAGATGACCCAACCCGATCAGGAGTACATCAAGGACCTGGCCGATATCGAAAACTATTTCGTCGGCTCCATTCTGAGCGGCGGCTCCTCCGACCCCAAGGAGGGCAACAGCCTTCAGGCGTGGACCGATCTCTATGACCGGCTCCAGCGGCACACCGCGAACACGCGGCTCAAGATCCCGATCCTCTACGGCATCGACGCGGTGCACGGGCACAACAACGTGCTCGGCGCGGTCGTCTTCCCGCACGAGATCGGGCTGGGCGCGACGCGCAACGCCGCGCTGGTGGAAAAGGTTGAGCGCGTCACGGCCGAGGAAGTCCGCGCCACCGGCATCCAGTGGGCGTTTGCGCCGTGCGTCACCGTGCCGCGGGATGTGCGTTGGGGCCGCACCTACGAAGGTTTCTCCGAAGACCCGCAACTGGTGCGGGAAATGGCGGGGGCGGCGGTGCGCGGTTTTCAGGGCGCGGACCTGGCCAACCCGCTTGCCATCCTGGCCTGCGCCAAACACTTTGCCGGCGATGGCGGCACCGCCTTCGGCTCCGCGCACGGGGGCAGGGGCCTGGATCAGGGCGATACGCGCGTCGACGAAGCCACCCTGCGCCGCATTCACCTGCAAGGCTACATCGCGGCGGTCCAGGCCGGCGTAGGGTCCATCATGCCCTCCTACAGCAGTTGGAACGGCGTGAAGGTCTCCGGCGACAGGCGCCTTCTCACGGAGATTCTGAAACAGGAATTGGGCTTCCAGGGATTTCTGATCTCCGACTACAACGCCATCGACCAGGTGGACCGAGACTACAAGAAAGCCATCGGAATCTCGATCAACGCCGGCATGGACATGGCCATGGTGCCGAGCAGATACAAGGAATTCATCGCCAGCCTGAAGCAACTGGTGGACGAGGGCGCGGTGCCGATCGCGCGCATCGACGACGCCGTGACGCGCATTCTCCGCGTGAAGTTCGCCATGGGCCTGATGGACCCGAACCGGTCGCAACTGGCCGACCGCGGCCTCCACAAGACGTTCGGCTCGGCCGAGCATCGCCAGGTGGCGCGCGAAGCCGTGCGCCAGTCGCTGGTGCTGCTGAAGAACCAGAACAAGCTTCTGCCGCTGAAGAAGACCGCGGCCCGCATCCACGTGGGCGGCAAGAGCGCGGACGACCTCGGCAACCAATGCGGCGGCTGGACCATCGACTGGCAGGGTAAGAGCGGAGACGTCACCCCGGGCGGCACCACCGTGCTGGCCGCCATCCGGCAGGCGGTCGCCAAGGGCACGCAAGTCACCTTTTCGAAGGACGGCACGGGCGCCGCCGGCGCCACCGTCGGGGTAGTGGTGATCGGCGAATTACCCTACGCCGAAGGGAACGGCGACCGCGCCGATCTGTCACTGGCTCAAGAGGACGTGGACGCCGTTGCCAACATGAAGGCGGCGGGGATTCCGGTGGTGGTGATCCTGTTCTCCGGCCGCCCCATGATCCTCGGCGGCGTGCTGGACCGAGCCGATGCCGTGGTGGCCGCCTGGCTGCCGGGCACCGAGGGCGAAGGAATCGCGGACGTGCTCTTTGGCGATTTCCGGCCTACGGGGAAACTCTCGTTCGCCTGGCCGCGCTCCATGGCGCAGGTGGCCAGGCACCCCGGCGACAAGGAGTACGATCCGCTGTTTGCGTTCGGGTACGGCCTGAGTTGGTAGGACATGCTTCAGCTTGTCCTCCCCGCTCAATGGGATGCGTCATAATACGATCTAGCTGTTTCCCGATGAAACCGTACTACCTCGCCGTCTTCGCATGCTTTGCCGCAGCTCCTTTGTGCCAACCGGCTTCCGATCTGGAGACGTTCGAGCGCAATGCGGCGCGTGCCAGGCAACTGGGCGCCACCCACGTCGTGATTACGGAGGACCTTCCTCCCGCGCTGTGGGAGATGGATGTGCCCGGCGACCCGTACCCGGCTTGGTACATGTATCACCCGGGTTTACTGAAGATCTTTCCGCCGGCCGCGCTCGAGAAGTACCTCGACCAGGACTACGCGGAAAGAGTGGCGGACCTCTTCCGGGCGCGCTGTGAAGTGCTGCGGCGCCTTGGTTTGAAGGCCGCCTACACGGCCAACGAACCGCACGTGTTGCCGGAGGCGTTCTTTGCCGATCACCCCGATTTGCGCGGCCCGCGCGTGGATCATGCCAATCGCTCGCGCACCCCTCGCTTTGCGCCGTGCGTCGACCAGCCCGCCACACTGGCGCTGTATCGGGAGGCCTTGCAGAAGCTTCTGAAGCGGCTGCCCGAAGTGGAGGTCTTTTCCTTCACCACCACCGACGCGGGTTCGGGCCTGTGCTGGACGCCGGCCCTTTATCCAGGCTTGAACGGGCCGACCTTCTGCCAGCGCCGCCCCATGGAAGATCGCGTGGCGGGCTTCCTCACCGCGCTGCACGATGCCGCCGGCCAACTGGGCCGGCAGATCACCGTGGACCTGGTCGAGATTGCGCCCCGCCAGTGGATGATTCCGACCTTCGACCATCCCGAGTTGATCGCGCGCAAGCTGCCCGCTGGGATGGCCGTAAATCATCTCGAAGGTCCCGATGGTCACCGCGTGGCGATACGGCGTTTCGGCGGAGGAGCGGGCGAATTCGCGCCGGTGGTCGGGGTCCCGCGGCCGATTGCGACGATGCGCGCGTTGATGGCCGGCGGGCGCGCGCCCAGCAACAAGCTGGTGGTTTCCGTGGCCGATGCCGTGGGCGCCGATTTCAATTTCAAGGTGCTCGAAGCATTCCGCAGGGCCGGACCGCGCAACGAAGTGGACCTGTGGACGGCGCTTCACGAGCTCGCCAGCCAGACCGCCGGCAAGGATGGGGCCGACGACCTGCTCTCCCTGTGGATAGCCACCGACGAAGCCGAACGCTATCTGGGAACGTTGAACTTCGGTCCCGTGCTGACCATGGGCGGTATTCTGGGGCGGTGGGTGAACCGCCCGCTGGTGCCGTTCCCGGAGAACCTGACGAACGAAGAGAAGAGCTATTACCGCCCATTCCTCTTCCAGGCCAAGGGCGAAGAGCAGGCTGACGACCTGATCGATATTCAGGCCATGCGCATGTACGAAGGATGGGGCGCGCGCCTGCTGGTGCAGAACATCATCGAAAAGGTGACCGGCAGCCTGAGCCGCGCCGAGGCGCTGGCCCTGCGCCTGCGCGCGGGTTCCAGTTCGCCGGGCGAGTGGGAGTTGCTAGGCCAGCGGCTGGCCGCGCTCCAGTGCCTGGTGCGCGGCGCCGACGATATTATCGAGTATCAGGCTCAACTCGATCGCGTGAAAGCCTTGGGAGTGAAGCCCGATCCGAACCCGGTGCTGGGCGCGCAGAGCGGCTGGGACCGCACCGACCTGATGCGCCTGGCGCGCAATGAAATCGACAACGCCATGCGCTTGCGGCAGTTGTTGCTGTCGGCCAAGGGGCCGTTGCTCGATTTGGCGCCCACTCCCGCCGAGGAGACCATTCGCCGGCTGGGGCCAGATCTTCCAGCGCAGCTCAAGCGCAAGATGGACATCATGAACGCGCACTGGGAAGATTACAAGCGGCTGTTCACCACACCCAATCCGTAGGAAGGTTGGGCATAACGCCCGGCGTCGGCCAGCGGCTGCATCTCGTGAACGGCCTTATGATAAAAGAGAGGGAAAGTGGATGCGGATCGACTATACGGTGCAGATTTGGCGGGAAGGGGCGCGCAGTATGTCGCGCAGGCGATGCCCGTTGATGTGGTCAGTGCCGGAAGCACCCCGGACCAGGCGCGCGCCGCTCTAGAGGAAGCGGTTGGCCTCTTCCTTTCGACGGCACAGGAGATGGGTACGCTCCGCGAGGTTTTGGAAGAGTGCGCCTACGAATACCATGAGGGCTGCTGGCGGGCGCCGAAGTGGATTTCCGTTGAACGCCACTTCGCCCAGTTGAGCGCCTGAAGATGGCCCGGCTGGCTCCGATTCACTGGAAGCGCTTGGAAAACGTGTTCTTTGCCGTTGGGGGTGCGAGGGTGCGCGACTGCCGCAATAGCCTTTTTGCTTTACCTCCATGACGATCACAGTGAAAAACAAGGCCAGTTTGGTGGTGCCGCCCAGCGTGCGCCGTCGGGCGGGCATCAAACCCGGTGATCGGCTGGAGTTCAAAGTGTCCGGCGGAATCATCAACATCATCCCGAAACTCCCCACTGCCGATGATGAATACACCTCCGAACAACGCCGGATCATTGACGCGGGAATGGCCGAAGGCATGGAAGATTTCCGCAAAGGTCGCTCGCATGGCCCTTTCACCGCGGATGAAGCCGTGAACTTCTTGAAATCCCAGATGAAGCGCCCGCCCGCCAAATCAGTCAAGCGCGCCAGATGAGAGTTTCCTTCTCTGAGCGCTGTTAGAAGGCAACCAGGGTTGCTCCCCTGGACATTCAGCGCGCCATTTTGAAGCAGACGCGCCTTCTGGTCCGGAACCTCCATCACCCCTTACTGCGTGCCAAGAAGTACAGCGAATCGGAGGACCTCTGACAAGCTCGTGCCAGCAAGGATTGGCGGCTCTATTTCACGATCAAAGGCGACACCTACCACATTCAAAGCATCACCCCGCACCCGAAATAGCGGTGCCATCCCTCATCCAGGGGGTTCAATTTTCTCGGCCGGTTATCCCCCGCCCGACCGTGGTGTAATTGGAGAGATAGGTGAGCGAATGACGGAACGGGATCTCAAGCCATTCAAGGACTACCGCTGGATCGTGGCCGACCCCGAGTTGCTGGGCGGCAAACTCGCTATCCGCGGGACCCGGTTCTCAGTATCCTTCATCTTGTCGTGCATGGCAGAGGGCATGGCCGTCGAAGAGATCGAGGAGACCTACGGCACTTTTCCCCATGAAGCCATCCCGGAGATTATGAAGGTCGCTTCCGAGGTGTTGGACGCTCCGAATGTGGCTGCTTGACGTAAACATGCCGAAGAGAATCGCCGAGGTTCTTGGCGAGTTCGGCATCCAGGCCCGGGCGGCCGATGCCCAGGGATGGAAGGGCCTCACCAACGGAGCACTGGTGGAAGTCGCGGTTCAAGCCGGCTTCTCCTGTGTGCTCACACGCGACCGGCTTTTTGGCGAGTCCGCCGCACGGGCATTGAAGCGCTTTCCGCAGTTCAGCGTGGTGTTTGTCACCATCCCCCAATTACGGGGACCGGAGTTCCTGGAGCGATTCCGCGCGGCATGGAACCGCAACCCGATTCAACCGGTCGCAGGGGAATTGTCTCGCTGGCCGTCCCCCTGATCGCCTCCGGAATGCGTCGCCTACTCGTGCTTGAGCGCCACCGCCGGGTCGACGCGCAACGCGCGGGCGGTGGGCGCCACCGTCGCCAGGCCCGCGACTAGCGCCAGCGCGCAGGCCACGGCCACGAAGTTCATCGGATCTGCCGGACGCACCTCCGGAACCAGGAACATCGATAGCGGGCGCACCGCGGCCGCGGCCACCGCGAGGCCGATTACCATCCCGGCCGTCACCAGCCTGAGGCTCTGGCCCACAACCATCGCCAGAACGTCGCCTGGCGTGGCGCCCAGCGCGACACGAATACCGATCTCGCGAATCCGCTGCTGGGTGGCGTACAGCAAGACTCCATAGAGTCCGATGGAAGCGAGCATCAATCCGAACAGCGCCATCGATCCCAGGATGGCGGCGCCCAGACGGCTCGGCAGCAACGCCCCCGCGAAGATCTCACCCATGGCGCGGGTTTCCACCGCGGCCCCCGCGTCCAGGCCGGCAAGCGTCTCGTCCACTTTTCGGACCATGGTTTCCGGCGCGCTCCGGGTGCGCACGAAGAAGTGCGCAAACGCCGAATGATCTTGCTGGAAATAGGGATCATACAGCGCCATGGCGTTTTCTTCTCCCAGGGTGACGTACTTACAGTTGCGCGCTATGCCCACGACCGTCGCGTCGCGATTGTCCGGAAATCGAAGGATGTGACCCACCGCGTTGGTGTTTCCGAACAATCGGCGAGCCATGGTCTCATTCAGAATCGCGACCGGCGGCGTCCCGAGACGGTCCGAATCCGCGAAAGCGCGGCCTTGCAGAATGGGAATCCCCATGATGCGGAAATAATCCGGCCCCACGGCGTTGAAGTTGTACTGCACGCGCACGGTGCGGCTGCCCGCGTCCGGCCGGAACTGGCCGCCGGGCCGATTGAATGCCAGGAATGGGTTCAGGGGCACGGCGGAGGCAGGCGAGGCCGCCTCAACCCCCGGCAGCGCCCGCAGGCGTTCCAGCGCGGTGTCCACCAGTCCCGCGAACCTCTGTGGCGTGTACGTGCCCCACACAGTCTGAAACGTTGCCACCACCGCATGGCTGGTGTCGAACCCCGCGTTGAACGATGTGGCGTACATCAGGTTGCGGAGAAACAGCAGCCCCGCGCTGAGCAGTAGGATGGATACCGCCAGTTGCCCGACAACCAGCGCGTTCCGCAGCGAATAGCCCGCCGGTCCGTTCTGCCGGCCGCCCTCCTTGAGCGCGCCGCCGATTCCCGCGCGCGTGCCCTTCAGCGCCGGTACAAGTCCAGTCGCCAGCGTCACCACGAAGGTCAGCGCCACCGAGTAGGCCAGCAGCATCCGGTCCGGTTGGATCAGCAGCTCGATGGGCAGCGGCGTGGGAATGTGCACACCGCTCAGTAATCTCGTGAGCCAAAGGTTGAGCAGCAGGCCGGCGCCCGTTCCGAGCAGCGCCAACAACAGGCTCTCGGCGAGCAACTGCCGAACCAACCGTCCCCGGCTGCCGCCGAGCGACATACGGATGGCGAACTCGCGCGACCGGGTGAAGGCTCGCGCCAGCAGCAGGCTGGAAACGTTGGCGCACGCGATCAGCACCACGATCGCCGTCACGACCACCAGCATGCCGAAGAACGCCGCCAACGGAATCGCCTCTTGGCCGTCCTCTTGAAGCCGTTCCACCCCGCCCACCGCGGAAAGCCGCACCTCTTTCGCCCATTTGCGATTGACGTCCGGGTACACGCGGTCCAGCTCGCGGCAGATCGGCTTGAGTGCGGCATAGGCCGCCTGGCGCGTCATCCCCCGCGGCAGCCGCGCATACATTATGACCTCGATGGGATCCTTGGTCAGGTACAGGTCGGGCGTGAAACCGAACCCGGCCAGCATGCGGTGGTCGCGAGGCAATACTCCGACCACCGTGTACGGCTTGCCGTCCAGCGCCAGTGTGCGGCCGACTACCTTCGGATCGCCGCCCAGGTGCTTGGTCCAGAACCCGTGCGTAACCACTGCCACATCGGATTCGCCGCGCTCGATGGGCCGGCCCATGGCGACTGGTATTCCCGTCACCTCGAAGAAGTTGCCGGTGACGCGGGTTCCAGCCAGGCGATAGGTACGGTTGCCGTCGCGCCAGTTCACCACCATCTGGATGTTCATCCCGGCGAGCCCGTCGAATGCGTGTGTCGCCTCCAGGAAACGATATTGCGACATGGGGATCCAGGTGTTGCCGCTCACTGAAATCTCGACCAGCGACTTTGAATCGCGGCAGGAGGGCTCGCTGAAGAGCGCTTCTTTCGCGATGCTGAATATGGTGGTGTTGGCGCCGATTCCCAGGGCCAGCGAGCCCACTGCCGCCAGCGCCAGCGCACGATTGCGCCGCAACGCGCGCGCCGCATAGCGGAGATCGGAGCCAAGATCCTCCAGCCAGCGCATTTGCCACGCCGAGCGCGTCTCTTCCCGGCTCCGCAGCGTGGAACCGAACTCTCGCCGTGCGCGCCGCAGGGCATCGGCGCTGGACACGCCTGCCTGTTCCAGTTCGTCCGCGCGGGCCTGGATGTGGAACCGCATCTCTTCCTCGAGTTCCCGATCGAACCGCGAACGCCGGAACAGCCAGGCGACGCGGTTGCCGATTTCGTTCCAAAAGGCCATGGGGGTCTCCGTTCAGGCGGTGCGCATCACCATCTGGATGGCGCGCACCAGGCGGTCGAATTCACCCGCTTCCTGGTTGAGCTGTTTGCGGCCCTCCGGTGTCAGCCGGTAGAAGCGGGCCTTGCGATTATTCTCGGAAACGCCCCACTCCGACGTCAGCCAGCCCTTGACCAGCATGCGGTTGAGCGCGGGATACAACGAGCCGTCTTCGATCCGGAGACCCTCGCGGGAAGCGTCCTTGATTCGCTTGACGATGGCGTATCCGTGAAGCGGGCCGCGGCTCAGGGTCCGCAGGATCAGCAAGTAGAGCGTGCCGGGGAGCAGCTCCGGGACGGTGTTCGATTCCATTTTTCCCTGTCCAGACTAGGTATAAATCAGATGGCGAGGAATGTCAAGGGAAGCGGCTGCGAAGAAAATAACTTTCGGGCCTATGGCATCGGCAAACGCGCCCGGTTGGGCGCCCATATCGTCTCGGCGGTGAACCAACCGAGTTAAGCTGGAGTTTGTTCCCCACGATCCTTCCCGAAAACCAAGGGCTTTGGTGGTCGCGCTGGCGGCCCACTCTCCACTACCTGGCGCAAACCGAGGCGCACGTTTACGCCCTCGCGATTGCCGCCAGCGTGTTGCTGTCAACCTATCCATTCCTCATCGTCATCACGTCGTTCTGCCGCGATGTCCTCCACTGGCGCGCGGCCGAGCAGGCCATCTACCTGGCCATCGGCGATTCTTTTGCCGGCGAGCCGGGCCAGTTCATGTTGAAGAACCTCCAGGCATGGTTCAAGGTAAACGGCAAGATCCATCTCACTTCCATGTTTCTGCTCCTGATTACCGCCAACGGTATTTTTGAGCCGCTCGAGGTGGCGCTCAACCGCGCGTGGGGAGTCGCCAGGAACCGCTCCTATATCAAGAACCAGCTCGTCAGCCTGGGCCTCATCTTTGTGTGCGGCGGCCTGGCGCTGCTCTCCTTGATGCTGACGGCCTTGAACAGCCGGTGGCTGCCGGCGGCGGGCAGCCTCAACACCGGATTCGGGGTCTGGATCAACCTGCTGATGTTCAAACTGGCTGCCGTGCCGATCTCGATTCTGGCGCTGTTTCTGATCTATTGGCTGCTGCCCAACCGGAAGGTCGAGCCGGCCCGCGTGGCCCCCGTAGCCATTCTGGTGGGGTTGGCGCTGGAAGCGCTCAAGTATGTCAACCTGGTGGTCGCTCCTCTGTTGCAGGCCAAGCTCCACCGCGAGTACCTCATCTTCGAGCACTCCGTCACCATCCTGCTCTGGAGCTTCGCGGCTGCCATGATCGTGCTGGCCGGGGCGCACTGGACCGCGCGCCAGGACCGGGAAGATCCGCTGTCGTTGGAGGCTGCGTGAAAGATTGGAGAGCCATCGCCAAAGCCAGCGGCCTCGAGGTCGATCCCGCCGAGCTTAATCGCATCGCCGAGCCGCTCGAGGCGCTGGAAGCGGCTTTCCGTCCGCTGGTGAAAGACCTCACGCCCGACGTGGAACCGTTTACGGGGCCGTGCCTCGAGGAGAACGGCGAGTGACCATTCGGGAAGCCGCCGATGCGCTGCGGGCGCGCCGGGTCTCCGCCGTCGAGCTGGCGGCCGCGGCCAACGCGCGCATCGGCCGCCTCAATTCCAAGCTCAATGCGTTCATCACCGTCACCGCCGAACAGGCTCGTGAAGAGGCGCGGCAGGCGGATGCCGAGCTGGCCGCCGGGCGCGACCGCGGGCCCCTGCACGGAATCCCCGTCGCGGTAAAAGACCTCTTCGCTACGCGCGGCGTGCGCACCACCTGCGGATCTAAGGTCTATGAAGATTTTGTTCCCGCCATCGACGCGGCCGTGGTGGAACGGCTGAGGGCGGCCGGCGCCGTGATGCTCGGCAAGCTCAACATGCACGAGATGGCCTACGGCATCACCTCGGCCAATCCACACTTCGGGCCGGTGAGCAATCCGTGGAACCTCGAGCACAGCCCCGGCGGGTCGAGCGGCGGCTCGGGCGCGGCCGTGGCCGCCCAGATGGTCTACGCCGCCATGGGCAGCGATACGGGAGGCTCCATCCGCATCCCCGCCGCGTTTTGCGGGACCGTGGGACTCAAGCCCACCTATGGCCGCGTGAGCCGTTACGGCGCCCTGCCCCTGGCCTACAGCCTCGATCACATGGGCCCGCTCGCCCGCTCGGTCCGCGATGCCGCCATGGTGCTGAATGCCATCGCCGGGCACGACCGCCGCGATCCAACCTCGTCGCGCCACCCGGTGGTCGACTACATTCCCGACGACGGCTGCTCCATTCGCCGCCTGCGCATCGGTTTCCCCGGGAATTTCTATTTCGACCACCTGGACCCCGGCGTCGAATCGTCGGTTCGCGGAGTCTTCGCGCGCGCCCAATCGCTGGGCGCGGTGGTCAAGTCGGTGCGAGTTCCGGATGTCGCGGCGCTGAATGCCGTCGGCCGCGTCATTCTGCTGGCGGAAGCCGCCGCGGTGGCCGAGCCGTTCCTCGAACGCCGGGAGAAATTCGGCCCGGATGTGCTCTCCCTGCTCGACCAGGGCCGCCTGGTGCCCGCCACCGACTACATCAACGCGCAGCGGCTGCGCCGCAAGCTGAGCCGCGAATTCGATCAGCTCTGGTCTGAAGTGGATTGCCTCATCGCTCCCACCACCCCCAACACCGCCCCGCGCATCGGCGATGCCGCCGTCCGGTTGGGCGGCCGGGACGAGGACGTGCGCCTGGCCACCACCCGCCTGGTTCGCGGCATCAACGTGCTGGGCCTGCCGGCGCTTTCGATCCCCTGCGGACTGGCGTCGAACGGCTTGCCCATCGGGATTCAGATCATCGGTCCGGCGTGGGACGAGGCGCTCATCCTGAGGATCGGCGCGGCGCTGGAGGATGGCGGAGTAGGGATTCCCGCGTGCCCGCCTGCGTAAGCCCCGCGCCACCCTGCGCCACGCGCTATCCTGAACGGTGAGCAGGCGTACCGCAGGCGTACGAACCCGCGATGGCCAGGTGTCCCCACAGTGCGCGACTCGTTCTGGGTCTTCTGCTTGCCTGCGCCGGCCTTCAGGCGCAGGTCTCCATCTCGGGACGCGTGGTGGATGAAAACGGCGCCGGCATCGCCGGAGCCCGCGTGGAGCTGCGCGCGGCCGCGGGAGGCGCCGCCGTGGTGGCCTCTTCCGACCTCGCCGGCAACTTCCGCTTGAACCTGCCCGCCGCCGGGGAATACGCCATTCGCGCCGAGCGTTTGGGCTTCTACCTCTACCAGGGACGCGGGCAGCGGTTTGACGCCGCCGCCACTCAGCTCACCATCGCGCTCAACCACGTGCAGGAATTCTCGGAACGGATCGATGTCACCTATTCGCCTCCGGCCATCGATTTGCAGCAGCCCTCCGATCACAAAGAGCTCGCCAACGCCGAAATCCAGGCCATCCCGTACCCCGCGCCGCAGGATTACCGCAACGCGCTGCCGATGATGGACGGCGTGGTGCAGGACAACGCCGGCCGGTCCCACTTCAACGGAGGCGACACCAGCCAGACCAACTACACGCTCGATGGCTTCAACATTTCCGACCCCGTGACCGGCCGCCTGGAGGCGCGCGTCAACATCGAAACCATCCAATCCATGGACGTGGAGAACAGCCGCTTCTCGGCCGACAATGGCAGAGGCTCCGCCGGCGTCCTCAACCTGACCACCAAGATGGGTGACGACCGCTGGCGTTTCGGCGTCACGAATTTTTTCCCCGGACTTTCCTCCGAGGGCGGCGTTCATGTGAATAAATGGACGCCGCGGCTGGAGTTCTCCGGGCCGCTGGCCAAGGGGCGCGCCTGGTTTCACAACGGGTTCGACGCCTTCTACAGCGTGGACACCATCCACGGGCTGCCCAACGGGCAGAACCGGACTACCGGGCTTACCGCCAGCGATCTCTCGCGGTTCCAGGTCAACCTGACGCACGCCAATACCCTCACCGGCAGCTTCCTGTTTAACCTCTCCGACACCGCCCGCTCCGGCCTCAGCATTCTGAATCCCGTCGAGACCACTACCAATCATCGCCAGACGCTCTTCATGAGCGCCATCCGCGACCAGCATTACTTCGGCCGCGGGGCCCTGCTCGATCTCGGCTTCGCCGACGACCGCACGCTGCTGCGCGACTCGCCGCAAGGCAGCCAGTTATTCGAAATCACGCCCTTCGGGGACCTGGGAAACTATTTTGTCGGCACCGACCGCCACTCGTACCGGCAGCAATGGATCGCCAACCTGTTCCTGCCCACGCTGCACCTCCTCGGCACCCACCAGTTGAAGTTCGGGATCGACTTCGAGCGGGAGGCGTTTCACCAGCATGTCGTCCGCCACGACTACGAAGTCCTGCGGGACGACGGTTCCGTGGCCCGCTACGTTTCCTTCGAGGGCAGTCCCTTTCAGGTGCGCAAGAATTTCGAGGCCGCGCAGTACATTCAGGACCACTGGACGCCGCGCGAAGGACTGGTGCTGGAAGCCGGCGTCCGCGCGGAATGGAACGAGATCGTCCGCGACCTCGAGGTGGCGCCGCGCTTTTCGGTGTCATGGGCGCCGCGCGGCCTGCGCGATACCAAATTCTCCGCCGGTTGGGGCGTCTACTACGATGCCATCAGCATGGGCGCCATCACGCGCCAGCAGGACCAGGTGAGCCTCTCGACGTTTTTCCTGCCGGGAGGAATTGTGAACGGCCCCGTGCCGACCGCCTTCCAGGTGAACGAGCAGGCCCTCGAGGTGCCCTATTACCGCACCGCCAGCCTCACCGTCGAGCGCAAGCTGCCGCACGAGTTCTATGCCAAGGCCGGGTACACGCGGCGCACGGGGAGCCGCGGGTTCGTGTTCGTGACGCCCGCCGCGGAGCTGAATCCCGCCCTCTTCACCGGCGCCGCCTACCAGTTGCAGAACACCCGCCGCGACCGGTACGACGCTGTCGATTTCAGCCTGAGGCGCACGTTCGCGGGCCAGTTCGAATGGTTCGTCGGGTACACGCGATCCGCTTCGCGCACCAACGCGGTGGTGGATTACAGCCTCGAGAACCCCACGTTCGGCCCGCAGGCCCCGGGACCGTTCTCCTGGGACACGCCCAATCGCTTTCACATGTGGGGTGTGGCCCCTCTGCCCAAACGCTTCTTTCCGGGGAAGCTCGAATTCCTGGTGCGCAACACCACGGCGGCGTACCTGGTGGAATACCGCACGGGTTTTCCGTTCGGAGTGGTGGACGAGGATGGCTTCATGGTGGGTCCGCCGAACTCCCGCCGTTTTCCCGATTATTTCAATATCAACCTGCACCTCGAGCGCAAGTTTCGCGCCTTGCATTACTTGTGGGCCTGGCGTTTTGGGTACAACAATCTGACTGGCACCCTGAACGCCAACGTGGTCAACAACGTTCAGGGGACGTCCCAATTCCTGAAGTACGGAGGAGGACAGGCCCGCGCATTCAGTGTGCGGCTGCGCCTGGTGGGACGCAAGTAGGTATACTAAGGGACAGGCTACGAATTTCGCGGCCTTTGCGAAATTCGCTGCCTGTCCTCGAATTCCCATGGCCTCCCCGCCCATTCCGCCGTCGCTCAACCACTTGACCTCCCGGCCATTCTCGTTCTATCCCCCCATCCTCAACATCGAGCACAACGAGTGGCTCTTCCGGAAGGCCACCTGGTCGGAGATCCTGGTGGTCAATTGCAAGAGCGGTGCGGAGATCTGGATCTCGCGGCGGCTCGTCGGTGAAGTGTCGCGCATCGACGACCCGGTCCTCATAGTCGGCTTGAACCGGGAGCTGGAATACAAGGGCGGCACGGTGTGGCCGTACCAGCGGCGCGTGATCCAGATGCCCGTTGCGGTGGGCGGCTCTCCTCCGGCATCCGGGGCCGTTCCGGACCGCGGCGCGCCCGCGCCCGTGGTGGGCATCCGGCTGGAATCCAACGACCGCCGCATCTTCAAGCTGATCGCCGCCGCGCTGCCCGTGGCCGTTCTCCTCTGCCTGGCGGCCCTCCGCCTGACCCAAGTGGGCGAGGTCAGGCAGAGCGTGGTCTTCACCACTAAGGACCAGCAGTACCTCACCCTGACCAGCCGCGACGACTACCTCGCCGCGGTGCAGAAACTGGGCCGGCCCGCCTCCGACCGCTGGCAGAGCGAGTCGGGCGAACTCCAGTGCCGCGCCCTCGGCTACCCGGACCGCAAGTACACCGTCATCCTGATGGGCGGCAGCCGCCAGGCCGCCCTCTACATTGGGACCATGGACGAGAATTGGAAACCCGTTCACTCGGTGGAGCTGCATTCCGGCGGCACCACCGCCTCCCTGCTGCGCGCGCTGAAACGGTCCTAGAACTGCGAAATCCGGGGACAGGCCTGGACTGTCAAACATAAATGACCGCTTATGTCCGGCTATTTCCTTGATCGAGTTATGCGGATGGAGTAGGGTGAAAGAGCATGGAACTGACCGTCCGGATTCCCGATGAGCTGGCCAGTCGCATGAGCGCATCCGGCGTCGACCTCTCGCGCCGCGCCCTCGAAGCCCTGGCGCTCGAAGAATTCAAGAGCGGTCGCATCACCAAGCCTGAGCTGCGGCGGCTGCTCGGTTTTGGAACCAGGTACCGGCTCGATGGGTTCCTAAAATCCCATGACGTGTATGAAGACTACACCATGGAAGATTTTGAGCGGGATCGTGACGCTCTGAAACAATTGGGATTCTAACCGGTGCGGCTCATCATCGCCGATACCGGGCCGATCGACCATCTGGTACTGATCGAAAACGTCGACCTCCTTCCAGTTCTATTTGAGAAAGTGATCCTGCCATCCGCCGTGCGAGCCGAGTTGACCGACCCGGACGTTCCGTCTTTGGTGCGGAACTGGATTGCCGATCCTCCGGATTGGCTTGACGTCCACGAAACGCCAAGCCGTCAATTCGACCAGGCTTCCGTGGAAGAACTCGATAACGGGGAGGCAGCCGCAATCGCCCTGGCCATTTCGCTCGACGCCGATCTGCCGCTCATGGACGATCGGAAGGGCGCAATTGTAGCTCGCGGCAAGGGACTCCGTGTGACTGGCACGCTGGGGGTTCTCGATCTTGCCGCCCAGCGCGGCCTGGTTAACCTTGCTCAGACGGTCAACCGTCTTCGGCGGACAACTTTTAGAATCCCGGAAGCGCTTCTCGATTCGCTGATGAAAAAGCACCCGCAGCAGGGCGGCTAAAAAGGCCGCTTCCAGAGCCAATGGAAGACTGGGGGGGCAGGCATAGAAAAGCGGTTGAACGATAACGTCGGGGTCAGCCTCCGGGATGGCGACTTCTCGTCCACATGGCTTCTGTGGCCCTCCGACTAATTGCATTCTGGTGTTGCACTCACAGCCGATGATCGCGGCTGACCAGATGCGGAATAGAGGGCTCCGCCTGCACCTGGCGATTTCCGGAGCCGCACGGCAGGGTAGTGCGCTAAATATGTGTCCCTATCCTGGTGGCGATCTCCGATCCCGCGAAGATTTGCACGTCCCATGTGGAGCGCCAGAACCTCACGATCAGGATGCAGATGGGCCGCATGACGCGGCTGATGAGCGCCTTTAGCAAGAAGTGGGACAACCTGTGGGCTGCATACTGCGTTCATTTTGCCTGGTACAACTCCATCCGCCGCCACCAGACTCTGCGCATGACGCCCGCGATGGCCGTCGGCATCACGAAGGCCATGTGGACCACGGGAACTGCCGGAGACCGCGTGATCAGGAGGCCTGAGCGCCCAGCAGGCTTTAACTAATTGATACTAAACCAGTTTCCCTTGTAGATGACTGGCGGAAAAATATGCTATACTCAAAATGGATTTGTGTCGGCATTCTATCTGAAGGAATCATGAACGCTGTTAGCGAACGAAAATTCGTAGCCCCCGGACGCGGCGCTGTCGCCCAATCGAAGGGACCTGTTCGCCTCCGCTTCATTGAAGATGGAAGAGGAACATTCATCGAACTCGGTGTTGACTATGAGCGTGCGGAGGTTCCTGATCGCCGGTACTTTGCCGACTATTGCAGAGTGGTTGAGGCGAGAGCGGGAATTGGTCTCGTCTTTGGTCGGCTGGCACCCGGCAACGCGGCACTTCGTACGAAGGTCGAAATATCGTATCCAGAAACACTTTTTGTTCGAGGGCTTTGGAATAGCTCTAGGGCGTTTCACGAGAGCCTACAAAACGACTTTAGCACCAAACGGTTGGCACCGATTCCAGAACCTCAAGACACAGAAAAGGTGCAGGGCTTTCGTGCGAACAACGTTTTCATGGCCGCAATCGGCGATGACTCCATTATGGACTTCTATTACATAGCCCCGCCCGATATCCACTTCGTTCGTATAGGCAGGAGAGCGGACGTATACCTGGAGCCTATCATACGGATTGCGCTGCCAACTGCTCTGATGCTTGAATTTCTAGAGCAGTGTAAGCCGCACGCAGAGCGGTTGCATCATTTCGCAGAAGAGGTCAGACAATCATGAAAAATGAGCAGTGGGATATAGTGGACGTATTCTCTTTGGAAGAGGATCTGACCGAACGGCAAACGAACCCTCGCCAACACGCAAAAGGACCATCTCCATTTTCGGCCGCGGTGTTGATAATCGGTTTTGCTATTGCACCAGTAGGAACTGTTATTCTGCCCTTCAGTAATCACACGTCTGATGTGATTTTGGTAGTCCATCGCGCGCCAAAACCGCCTCGCAGTCCTGCGAGGCCCCCCGAAAGCGTCGCCAAACCTGGGATAGACTTCGCGCGTGCGCGATCCGGAGAAAGTTTGTCGCTGGCCTTTGACGCTTACTTCAGGCCTCCGTCCGAAGCCGAGCAAGAAGTCGAGCCAGATGATAGTTGTTTCTTCTAAAAGGTAATTCTTGCTTGGAAGCTTTTACTGCGAACCTGCGGCTCAACTGAGCCAGGGCGATTTATTGGAGTTTGCGCCGCACGTCTACATCAACGTGCGCGGTAACCAGAACCACGGACTTACTGTAGAGACTATGATCGCATTGCCAAAGGACGAAGAGGTACCGGTGTCCGTGGCGTGCCAAAGCGTGCGATCTCTAGTGGTCACCCCCGACTGCGAGATATCTCATCCTGAACGTGCCCAGAATCGAGTTGTAGTATGTCCCGTACGGCCGTTATCGACGCTCAGTAGAGAAAAGCAGGGTGACGCTAAGCGTCACCGTATCGCTCATCTTTTTTTTCTTCCGCGCCACGGAGCCAAGCTGGAAGACAGTATCGCTTTTCTTAATCAACTGACGACGGTCGATATAGATCTGATTCGGAGTGTTCCCAAGATCGCAACGCTTCACGTCGCGGGCCGGAGAGCGCTCGATGCGCAGTTTCTGCGATGGCTCAGTCGGTGGGTCTTAGCCGAGTTATCGTGCCCTCAATGTGAAATGGTTTTCGATCCATCTATGCTTCTGCCGACCAGGGCTCCCGACGATCCCTGATTTTCTACTTGGACCGATTCGCTTCGTGCGTCTTCGGCCAATCCCCGTGCATTTGGCGCACCATTGGGCTGACGAAACGGGGGCGCAAGAACTGCTAGGGACACAGATTTAGCGCACCACCCACGGCAGGGCGTGTGGCAGAGGATAATTAAGTGTGGCCCTCTGGACTAAAACGGGCGAGCCCTGTGTGATCTTGCTCAAGCTCGGCCGTAGGGCCCATCTGGAAATGGTCCAGAAAGGTCTCCTATACATGAGCCCTCTGGCTTTTTTCAAGTCGCTGGAGGGGGACCCAGCCCGAAGCGACAAACGTGAAGGCACAGATTACATCCTTCAGCCAGAGCACTGCAATCTCGTTTTCGACCCGGGAATCCGTGGCCTGGATCAGATCCGGGCCGCGCCTGGGGACCTTGCCGGTCCAATCAAAATTGCTCGCCAGCAAACTTCTTTCTGCAATCTCTTCTGCATGTTCGCGATAACGAGGCCAGTCGAGGGCCCAATCTTTCCAAGATGCCATAAGTGGCCTGGCGAGTCTTTCGTTCTCTTCACTCATACGCAGGAGTTTCTTTCGAGAGTAGCCGCCGCAGCAAAGCACCGAGGACTGAAGGTCGAGGGCCGCCTCGTTGAGTACTACGATGAATCGAACTATTCCGGAGAAGTCGGGCGATTCCGAAAGCCGGCGAGCTTTTCTTACCAATCCGAGTATCGCATTGCATTGGCGCCTGGAGCTCAGGAGGCGTTTCCGTTTCAAGTTGGCGATCTTAGTGATATCACTTCGGAGGTTTTTCCTTTGGCCGTTGCCGACGGTGTCCTGAAGTTTCGGCCAGAACACCTTGAAGCAGCGGGCCTACGCTGGGATTGACGGGAGCGGCTCCATTGGTGGGACAAAACACTTGGCCGAAGAACGCCCATGGCTGACATGTGACGGGCCAAACGGTCAACCGATCAATCTCACCTGACCCCGTAGGGTTTAGAAGGGCCGACAGCCGCTACGGCCCCCAGGAATCGGTCCACCAACCCCTTAACTCAACTTAACGCCTATGGGGCCAGAGGCCCCGGGGTGTCTGCCTCTATACTCAAGGAATGGCCGGCCTGCTCTATCTGGTGGCGACGCCCATCGGGAACCTGGAAGATATCACCTACCGCGCGGTGCGGGTGCTGAGGGAGGCGGATCTGATCGCGTGCGAGGACACGCGGCGGACACGCACGCTGCTGGATCACTATGACATCCGGACCCCCACCATCAGCTACCACGAGCACAACGAAATGGAGCGGGCCGCGGAGTTGGCGGCGCGGCTGCGCGCCGGGGCGGCGATTGCGCTGGTGTCCGACGCGGGGATGCCGCTGGTATCCGACCCGGGGTACCGGCTGGTGAGGGCGGCCATCGAAAGCGGCATCCCGGTGCAGCCGGTGCCGGGAGCTTCGGCGGCGCTGGCGGCGCTGGCGGCTTCGGGGCTGCCGGCGGAGACGTTCCGTTTCTGCGGGTTTCTGCCGCCCAAACCGGGCCAGCGGGCCAAGACGTTGGAGGCGCTGGCGGAAGAGCACGCCACGCTCGTCTTCTACGAGGCGCCGCATCGCATTCTGGAAGCATTGGAGGCGATAGCGAAGGCCCTGGGGCCGCGGCCCGTGGTGGTGGCGCGCGAACTGACCAAGATCCACGAAGAGTTTCTGCGCGGCACGGCGGCCCAGATTCGCGCGCAACTGGCGGAGCGCGACGCGGTGAAGGGCGAGATGACGGTGCTCATTGGGCGGGCTGCGGGGCCGGCTCCGGACGACACGCCGGTGGATGAAGCCGTGGACGCACTGTTGCGGGCGGGAACGCCGCGCATGGACGCCATCAAACAAGTGGCGCGGCGGCGCGGGATGTCAAAGAGGGAGGTCTATGAGAAGTTGTTGCGTGACAGGTAATGCGGGGTTGACAGGCGGAAGCGCCTGTCCCACCTTGGCCCGCAAGGGCTCACCTCTTTGTGGGGCAGGCGCTTCCGCCTGCCAACCGCTTCGTGTTCTGATTGGGCTGCTCGTGGCCGCGGCGGTTTGCCCGGCGCAGGATTACGTCGACCGGGTGGTGGAACGCGCCCGAAAAGAGTTCGACGTTCCGGGGATCGCCGTGGCGATTGTCAAGGACGGCAACGTGGTCCTCGCCAAAGGGTACGGAGTGCGGAAACTGGGCGAGCCGGCGCCGGTGACGCCCCACTCGCTCTTCCGCATCGCCTCCAATACCAAGGCCTTCACGGCGGCGGCGCTGGCCATGCTGGTGGACGAGGGCAAGCTCCGGTGGGACGACGCCGTGATCCAACACATGCCCGGTTTCCAGATGTACGACCCGTACGTCACCCGCGAGCTCACCGTGAGGGACCTGCTGGTGCATCGCAGCGGGCTGGGGCTGGGCGCGGGCGACCTGATGTTCTTCCCGCCCACCGACCTCAGCCGCGAAGAGATCATCCGGCGGCTGCGGTTCGTCAAGCCGGCCACCAGTTTCCGCAGCCGGTACGCCTATGACAACCTGCTGTACCTGGTGGCGGGCCAGATCATTCCGGCGGTCACCGGAAAGAGCTGGGACAATTTCGTGAAGGAGCGCATCTTCATTCCGCTGGGCATGACCTCGACGAATGCCAGCACGCAGGCGCTCAAGGCCGCGAGCGACGTGGCGATACCGCACTCCAAGGCCGGCGGCAAACTGGAGCCGCTGCCGCACGAGGACGTCGACAACAACGCCCCGGCGGGCGCCATCAATTCGTGTGTCGCGGACCTGGCGAAGTGGGTGACGGTCCAACTCAATCGCGGCGGCATGGGAAGCTCGCGGCTGTTCAGCGAGGCGCAGTCCAAAGAGATGTGGTCGCCTCAGACCATCATGCCGATCAGCGACCCGCCGGACGGCGCGCCGGCGGCCCTGGCCGCGCTGCGCCCCAATTTCAGCGCCTACGGATTGGGCTGGGGGTTGAACGACTACCGGGGGAAAAAGATCGTGTCTCACACGGGCGGCCTTGCGGGATACGTCTCGCGTGTGACCATGGTCCCGGACTTGAAGCTGGGAGTCGTCGTGCTCACCAACCAGGAAGCCACCGGAGCTTTCCAAGCCGTGACCTACACCATTCTGGATCATTACCTGGGCGCGCCCGAGACCGATTGGGTGGCCCCATTTCTGGCCCAGGCCAAGATGGGAGAAACCGGCGCGGAGGAAGCCGTGAAACAAGCCGCCGCCAAACGGAACGCGACCTCGCGGCCCTCGCTGCCGCTGGCGGGTTATGCCGGGCGCTATCGCGATGCGTGGTACGGGGACGTGGCGATTGAGGAGCACAGCGGCAAGCTGACGATTTCCTTCACCCACACCCGTCAACTCACGGGCGACCTGGAGCATTGGCAGTACGACACATTTGTGGCCCGCTGGCGCGACCGCACGCTGGCGGCCGACGCGTATGTGACGTTCTCGTTGAAACCGGATGGCTCGGTTGACGAGGTGAAGATGGCGCCGGTTTCGCCGCTCACCGATTTCAGCTTCGATTTTCAGGATTTGCTGCTCAGACCGGTAGCGGCGGACGCGCCACCGCGGTAGCCTCAGGAGCGGAACCCCATGTCGTGCGCGTCCAGGAAATCGACCTTGGGCGGCTGCGCCCCCAGTTGCCGCAACAGGGCCGTCACCTGGCCGCGATGGTAGCTCTGGTGCTGGAGCAGGTGCAGGATCATGCGCCACAACGGGTAGGTCCACGTTTGCCCTCTGGTATTGACATAGGTCGCAGGGCACTCGAGCGCTTCGTCACTCAGACCGGCCACGTGCTCTCTCATCTCGCGCTCCACCGTCCGCCAACGCTGGGACAAAGCAGTCAGCGTGGGGAACTCCTCGGGGGCCAGCAAGGTTCGGGGCGACTGTCCCCGCCAGCGTTCCAGCCACAACCACTCGACGGCGAGCAGATGCGCCAGAGTGTCCCGCAGCGAAGGGAAGCTGTTTCCCAGCGGACGCAGGAACTGCTCCTCCGTGAGGCCCGCGCAGGCTTGAAGCTGGCGGTCCCGCGCCCAGTAGTTGTAGTCGAACAGCTCGTTCAGGGTCGTCAAAGATATCGTCGCGCTCACGGCAGTTTCCTTAGAATCGTACGTTGCCGGGATTGGCGGCGCTACAGAATGGGCAAACCATAATTCCCGGCTACTGCACGGCCATGGTCACGCCCGATTGGCTCTGCCAAGTCCCGATCGTCACAATCACGGGCACCTTCGTCCCCGGAGTCACGCCGGCTGGAACCTGCGCGTTGATCTGAGTCAGCCCGGCAATCTGGGACGGCGCCGCGCCGCTGTAGGAGACCGTCGCCGCGACGCCGCCAATGGTGACGGACACGGGGTTCGTTGGGCTGAGGTTATACAGGGGTGGAGGCGCAGGCGTGATGGTCGCGTCCAAGCTGGCGGGAATGGTAACGCCTCCGCCGGTGCAGTAGATCATCACCCAGGAGCCCCGCGCCGCGGAGTGGAGACCGCTATTGACGGAATAATCCTGGTTGAGGATGGCGCCGCCGCCGAGCCCCGAAGAATCCACCGTGAAGAGGCCGGGGTGCGCGGCCTGCACGGGAACGGACATGGCGTTGGAAAGCACGCCCTGATATTCCACTTGCACCTGGGTTGTGGACTTGCCGGCGAGGCCGTACGGCGCCACGGCATTCACCTGGGATGCGGAGGCGTAGATCACGCCGGCGGGAACGCCGTCAAACAGCACCCGCGTGCCGCCGAGCGATTTCGCGTAGGTGCCGTCGGCGTTGACCTGGAAGCCGGCGGCGGTTGCGGGGCCGATGTTGGCGCCGTAGAGCGTCACGATCTCCCCCGGCGACACGGCGCTTCCCACGTTGCTGGCGGCGTTCACCACCGCGTTCAACTGCATGACGGGAGGCGGCAAAGCCTGCTGGGTGACCGTGACCACCCACGGCCCCGGCAGGCCGGTGATGTGACCGGCGCGCTGCGGGCCCGTATTGGCCGGCACGCTATAGCCGAAGCCGCCGGGGCCCGCGCCCGATCTACCCGAAAGAAGCGTGATCCAGCTCACGTCCACGGTGGCGCTCCAGGGGCAACCGTCTCCGGTGGCCACGTTGAGGATCCCCCCGGCCACGCCCGCCGGCGGAATCGTGACACTGGCGGGGGAGACCGCGAAGTTGCCTGGTGAGCCGTCCTGGTTGATTTGAAACTGCTGGCTGGCGGTGTAGCTCGTGACCGGGATGGCGCCGCTGCGCGCGGTGGCGCAGCCGCTCGCCGCCACGGTGTAGTTGACGGTGCCATTGCCTGTGCCGCCGGTATTAGGGGGCACCGTGATCCACCCCGAGCTGGAGGCGGCGCTCCAGTTGCAGTTGGCGTGCACCTGAAAAGTGCCGCTGCCGCCGCTCACACCGATACTGGCGGAAGGAGGCTGCGGCAGGGTGATGGCGCAAACGGCTCCAGTCTGATTGATGGTCAAAGTCAGGGCGTTGCCGGCCGCGCCAGCGCCGGTCACCTTGATGTTGGCTTGGCGCGAGTAGGGGGTCACGTTGGCGGACGCACTCCAACCAAGCGTGCTAGATCCGGTAGTTACGCTCGGGGGCGCGAACGTGATCCACGGAGAATCCGTGCTGTAGGTCCACGTGCAGTCGGAACCAGCAGAGACATAGATCTGGCTTGTGTAAGAAACCGCCGGAATGGTAAATGGCTGCGAAGGCGCAATCCCGTAAGGGCAGAGATTCTGCGCGAACAGCGGAGCGGCAGCGGCGACAACCAGCAACAGCCTCATTACTGGTATAGTAACGCCTCGCGGCAGGCTTTCAGGATGTCCACGGCGCCGGGCGTATCGCCGTGCACGCAGATGGTCTGGGCCTTGCCCTCGCGCGCGAAGCGCAGCGCTTGTCGGGCGGCCTCGCGCGGGTCGGTGATGAGGGCATCGGCGAACTGGCGCGAGCGCAGCGTGCCATCGGGCTCGTAACGCCGGTCGGCGAAGGCCTCCGCCGCCACCTGGAAGCCCATTTGACGCCAGACGTCCAGCATGGCGGAGCCGGCCAGGCCGAAGAGCGTGACGCGCGGGTCCCAGGCCGCCACCCCGCCGGCGATGGCCCGCGCCACTTCCGTATTCCGCACGGCCGCGTTGTAGAGCGCGCCGTGGGGCTTGACGTGAACGATCCGGCCGCCGAGGCTGCGCACCACGGCGTCGAGCCGCTCGATTTGCCGGCGCACCGTGCGCTCGATTTCGGCGGCGGGCATGGGGATCGCAATGCGCCCGAAATTGGCGCGATCGGGATAGCCGGGATGCGCTCCGATGCGCACGCCCCGGGCGAGGGCCAGGCGCGCGGTGCGCTCCATGGCGGCCTCGTCGCCGGCGTGGCCGCCGCAGGCGATGTTGGCGGAAGTGACGTACTCCATCAGCGCGGCTTCATGCCCGGCGTCTTCCAACTCGCCCATGTCGCAGTTGAGATCGAGAATCATGCGTCACACCAGAGCATACAGCCATTGCTCCTGCTGGCGCAGCAGATCCAGCGCCTGCTCGAGGGTGACGCGCTCGAAGCGCACTTCGTCGCGCGGCCGCAATTCGCCGAGACGCCAAAAGTCCGCCGAGATCACGTTGGCGGGCTTGGGATACCCTCCGGTGGTCTGGTGCTCGACGAACAGAATAATGGGCTGGCCGTCCGGCGGGATTTGGATGGCGCCCAGCGGCACGCCCTCGGTGAGCATGTGGCCCGCCGGGCTGGGAATGGCCGGCCCGCGCAGGCGGATTCCCATGCGGTTGGATTCCTCGGCCACCCGATACGCGGCGGCGTAGAGTTCGCCGGAGAACCAGTGCGCCTGCGGTCCCGGGGTGACCCGCAGCGGGCCGGCGCGGGGGAACTCCGGCGCGTGGCGCAGGCCGGCGCGCGGCCGGCGGATGGCCGCATCGCCGATGGAAAGCGCGTCGCCGGCGCGCAACGGACGGCCGCCCACCCCCGTCATGACGTGGACGGAAGCGCTGCCCATGGCTTTGGGCACGCCGATGCCGCCGCGCACCGCCAGGTAGCACCTCGCCCCGGAACGAGTCGCGCCGCAACGCACGGTTTGCCCGGCTTTAATCTCGAGGGCGGTCCACAGAGGCAGGCCGGCGCCGAAATCGGAGCCGGTGAGCGCGATGACGGCGTCCGTTTCGAACTCGAAAGAGCCGCCTACCAGCGTCATTTCAAGCGCCGCGGCGTTTTCGGCATTGCCCACCAGGAGGTTGCCGGCGCGCAGGGCCAGGGGGTCGGCGGCGCCGGACGCGGAAACGCCGAAGTGCGCGTAGCCGAAGCGGCCGAGGTCCTGGACCGTGGTTTGGAGGCCGGGTGAGAGGACGCGAATGTTTTCAGGAAGCGGGTTGGCAGGCCTGTGGGGCAGGTTTGCAGGGGTACCCTCTGGGTCCGGCGGGTTGGTAACCCGCCCGGATCGCTGGTAAACAGGCCGACCAGCACCGGTTGAAAACCGGTGCGCAGGATACAATCCTGCCCCACATGTCGGGGTGAAGCACACGCGGTCGCCCATGCGCAGCAAAGGTGGGGGCGAAGATTGGGGGTCGAATAGGGCCAGCGGCGTGCGGCCGACGATGCGCCAGCCGCCGGGCGAGGGCAGAGGGTAGATGCCGGCCTGGCTGCCGCCGATGGCTACGCTGCCGGCGGGAACATTTTTGCGCGGCGCGGAAAGGCGCGGCGTGGCAAGCTCGGGCGGAAGGCCGCCCAGGTATGGGAAGCAGGTGGCGAAGCCCACGAAGTAGACCAGGTAATCCGCCGCGGCGTGCAACTCGACCACGCGCTCGGGCGCCAGGCCAGCGTGGCGCGCCACGAACTCCAGATCGGGGCCGAATTCACCTCCGTAGCAGACCGGGATCTCGACCACGCGGGCGGGGCGGGATTCGTCGCGGACGGTCTCCATGCGCTCGTGCACGAGAGCTTCGATATCCGCGTGGCTGTGGAACCGGGGGTCGAAATCGATGAGGACGGATGCGAACGCGGGGTGCAGATTCAGGACGCCGCGCTGACCCTCGAGGGCGTGGGTGAGACGAGCCACCTGGCGGTGCGCGTCGATCGAGATTTCGTCGCCGAACGAGACCAAGAGCGAACGGTCGCTCGCCGGCTGGATGGTCACGCCGCTCAATCCAACTTAGCGGGCGCCAGCTTGGGCGACAGGGTATGAATAACCAACAGCGCCATCACGTAGGCCAAGCCCGCCATGATGAAGAGTGGCACATAGCTGTTGGTCAACTGCACAATGTAGCCGGCAGAGAGCTGGAAACCCGCGCCGACAATGGCCCCGGCCATGCCGCCGAACCCCGTCACGCTTCCCACGGCCGCCTTGGGAAACAGGTCGGAGGCCAGCGTGAACAGGTTGGCGGACCAACCCTGGTGCGCCGCCGCCGCCAGACCAATCAGCCCCACCACCACCCAAAGGCTCTTGGCGTACGGCGCGTACAGGACCGGCAGGACCATCAGGGCGCAAATCAGCAGGGCGGTTTTGCGCGCGGCATTGAGACTCCTTCCGCCCCCGAGCATGGCGGTAGAGAGCCATCCACCACCGACGCTGCCTACGCAGGAGATGAGGTAAACCGCGATGACGGGAGCCCGGTTGGTGGTGATGCTCGTGTGGAAGGTTTCCTGCAGGTAGCGGGGTAGCCAGAAGAGGTAAAACCACCAGATGGGGTCGGTGAGCATCTTGGCCACCGTGAACGCCCAGGTCTCCTTCACGGGAAGTATGCGGGCCCAGGGAACCTTCTCGGTCTTCTCCGGCGGGTCGCTCTGGATGTGCGCCAACTCCTCCGCCGATACCCTGGGATGAACCTCGGGCGTGCGGTAAAGCCAGAGCCAGAAGACGAGCCAGACGAGACCCGAGGCGCCCGCCACGACGAAAGCGCCGCGCCACCCGACGGCGAAGACCAGAGCCGGCACCAGCACCGGAACGGCGATGTTGCCGACATTGGCCCCGCTGTTGAATATCCCGAAGGCCAGGGCGCGTTCCTTTTTCGGAAACCACTCCGCCACCGTCTTGTTGCATGCCGGGAAGTTGGCGGCTTCGCCGATCCCGAGGAAGAACATCGCAAAGCAGAATGTCCAGACACCCGTGGCCGCGCCGGGCGTCATGGCGGCAAGGCTCCAAAGCGTGATGGCCAGCGCGAGGCCCTTGCGGGTGCCCAAGCGGTCCGTGAGCCATCCCGCGGCCACCATCCCGATGGCATAGGCTACCTGGAAAGCCGTGGTCATGTAGCTGTACTGAACGCTGTCGAAATGAAAAATGCCTTCCAGGTACTTTTCCAGATAACCCAGCACGCCGCGATCCACGTAAGAGATCACGGTGGCGAAGAACAGCAGGGCGCAGATGATCCAGCGATATTGCGAGGTGGCGGGCCGGGCGATGGCGGGTGTCATGAAATGTCAGCAGCCTTTGCGGAGAAATTTGTCCGATACCACAAATACCACAAGATTATAGCGAGTGTTGCCGGCCTTGGGGCGGGCGCGGTACAATCTTCTCTCGCTTGGCCGCGCCGCCGGCCGGAACGGGAGATTATGAGTTTTCTTGAAGCCAGCGCGCCCGACTACCTGCCGCTCCCGCAAATGCGCCAGTTGCAGCTTGCGCGATTGCGCGCGGTAGCAGCGCGCGCTTATCAGAATGTTCACCTCTACCGGACGCGCATGGACGAGCGCGGTCTCGGTCCGGAGTCGCTTTGCGACCCGAGCGACCTGGGACGGTTTCCCTTCACCACCAAGGCCGATCTGCGGGACACGTATCCATTCGGGTTGTTCGCCAGCCCCATGAGCGAGGTGGTGCGGCTGCACGCTTCCAGCGGCACCACCGGAAAGCCGATCGTGGTGGCGTACACGCGCGAGGACCTGAACGTGTGGACCAACTCGATGGTCCGAGCCTTCGCGGCGTGCGGGTTGACGCACGGCGACGTGGTGCAAAACGCCTATGGGTACGGCCTGTTCACGGGCGGGCTGGGAGCGCATTACGGGGCGGAAGCGCTGGGGGCCACGGTGATTCCGATTTCGGGCGGCAATACCGACCGCCAGATCATGGTGCTGCGCGATTTCAAAGTGACGGCCATCTGCTGCACGCCCAGCTATTTCATTCACCTGGTGGAGCGCGCGGGGGAACTGGGCGTGGACATCCGCGACCTGCCGCTGCGCGCGGGTATTTTCGGCGCGGAGCCGTGGACCGATTCCATGCGCCGGCGCATCGAGGCCGAAGCCGGCATCCGGGCTTTCGACATCTACGGGCTATCGGAAATCGTGGGGCCGGGAGTGGCCATCGAGTGCTCCTGCCAGGATGGCCTGCACATTTTCGAGGACCACTTCTACCCCGAGATCGTCGATCCCGAAAGCGGCGAGCGGCTGCCGGACGGCGCGGAGGGCGAGTTGGTGCTGACCACGCTCAGCAAGCAGGCCATGCCGATGATCCGCTACCGCACGCGCGACATCACGCGCCTGATCGCCTCGCCCTGCGGTTGCGGCCGCACGCTACGGCGGATGGCGCGCATTTCGCGCCGCAGCGACGATATGTTCATCATCCGCGGGGTGAACGTATTCCCGTCCCAGATTGAAGCCGCGCTGCTGGCGGTGGAAGGCACGCTGCCGCACTATCAGATCATCCTCACGCGGCAGAAGGGGCTGGACGCGATGGAGGTCCAGGTAGAGGTGACGCCGGAATTCTTCAGCGACAAAGTGGGCGCGCTGGAGGGGTTGCAGGAGCGGCTGGCGGATGCGCTGGACCACATCCTGGGGCTGCGCGTCGCCGTGCGCCTGGTGGAGTCCCACACCATCCAGCGCAGCGAAGGCAAAGCCAAAAGAGTGATCGACCGGAGGGAATCATGAAAATCCATCAGCTTTCCCTATTCCTGGAAAACAGTCCGGGCAAGACGGTGGAACCGTGCCGCCTGCTGGCCCGCGCGGGGGTCAACATCCGCACCCTGACGCTGGCGGATACGCAGCAGTTCGGAATCCTGCGGCTGATCGTTTCCGATTGGGAGAAGGGCCGGGAACTGTTGCAGAAGGCCGGGTACGTGGTCAACGAGACCGAGGTGGTGGCGGTGGAGGTCGAGGACCGTCCCGGCGGCCTGGCCGGCTTGCTGGAAACGATCGAGCCGAGCGGCGTGAATATCGAGTATATGTACGCGTTTACGTTCGGGCGGGAAGACCGGGCGATCATGATCTTCCGGTTCGACCGTCCCGACGTGGCCATCGAGCATCTGCGCGCGGCCGGCGTCAACGTGCTGCCGGACGTCGACCTGTGAGCATCTCGCGGGCCATCGCGGAGCAGATGGAGCGCTCTTCGTGGATCCGCCGGATGTTTGAGATCGGCATCCAGCTTCGCCGGGAGCGCGGCGCGGAGAACGTCTTCGACTTCACGCTGGGCAATCCCGACGTAGAGCCTCCCGAGGCGGTGATCGCAGCGTTGCGGCGCGTGGTGGGGGAGAACCGTCCGCGCAGCCACGGCTACATGCCCAACGCCGGGTTCCCCGAGGTCCGCGCGGCCATCGCCAAACGGCTGGCGGAGCGCACCGGAGTGGCCTTCGCGGGCGGAGACGTAATCATGACGGTGGGCGCCGCCGGGGCCATCAACACGGTGCTCAAATCGATCCTCGATCCCGGCGACGAAGTCATTGTCCTGAACCCCTACTTTCCCGAGTATCGTTTCTATATCGAGAATCACGGCGGCCGGGTGGTGGCGGTGGAAACCGGCGAGAGCTTCCAGCCCGACATCGGGCGCATCGCAGCCGCGCTGACGCCGCGCACCAAGGCGCTCATTCTGAATTCCCCGAATAACCCGACCGGCGCGGTGTACAGCGCGGAGGTGCTGCGCGAGCTGAACGGGATCATCCGCGAGCCGGTGCTGGTGATCAGCGACGAACCTTACCGTCCGCTGATCTTCGACGGCGCCGCGCCGCCCGAGACCCTGAGCATCATCGGCCGCGCGGTGCTGGCGTGGTCCTGGTCCAAGGCGATGGCGGTGGCGGGGGAGCGCATCGGCTATCTGGCGATTCCGCCGCACCTGGGGGAAGCCGCGGCGCTGGTCAACGCGTGCACGTTCGCCAACCGCATCCTGGGCTACATCAACGCGCCGGCGATCTGGCAATGGGTGGTGGCCGAAGTCCCCGACGCGGCCGTGGACGTGAGCCAATACCAGGCCAAGCGCGACCTGCTATGCGACGCTCTGAACTCGATGGGCTACGATGCGCCGCGCCCGCAAGGGTCGTTCTACGTGTTCCCCAAGACGCCGATTCCCGACGACCTGGCGTTCATCCGCCTGCTGCAAGCCGAGGGGATACTGGCGGTGCCGGGATCCGGGTTCGGACGCGGGGGGTACATGCGGCTGTCGCTTACGATCCCGCGCGGCGAGATTGAGCGCGCGCTGCCGGGGTTCGAGAGGGCGATTCGCAGGGCGAAGGCAGGTTTACCGCAGAGCAGGTGACTGGGGGCCCCAGTCTGGCGGGGGAAGAAACAAGGTGATACGCTGGGCGCACCCGTTGTGGCGGCAGTCAAGGCCGATAGCGCAGTGGTGTTTTCAAGCCCGTCGCG
>Ga0187865_1000400_pt1 | contig 61094 bp, 62 predicted proteins | sample June2016WEW_11_1_2_FD_132989 | JGI IMG/M metagenome (GOLD analysis project Ga0187865, IMG submission 132989) | Peatland microbial communities from SPRUCE experiment site at the Marcell Experimental Forest, Minnesota, USA - June2016WEW_11_100 | ecosystem: Environmental > Terrestrial > Soil >... | reverse complement strand
TGTTCGAGCTGGCGTCCGTCGCCGTGACCGTCTTGGCACCAGCGGTGGAGGAGGGCACTACGAAGGTGGCGGTGAAGGCGCCCAAGGCGGACGTAGTGACGGTAGCAGGGATGGTCGTCACTGTCGCTCCGTTGAACTTTATCGTGATTGTGGAAGAGGAAGCAAGACCAGCGCCCGTGACCGTTACCGTTGTGCCGACCGGACCGGAGGTCGGACTCAGGGTTATTGATGAAGTGATGGTCAAGGTGGTATTTCCTGAACTAGCTGCGTTGAAGTTCGAATCACCGGCGTATGACGCCTGGATTGTCGCACTTCCAGAACGAAGACCCGTGACGGTCATTTGACAAGTCCATCCCGAGAGGACACACGAGGATGAGCTGAACGAGACGTTTCCAGTGCCGCCTATCCGTGACCAGCCGATTTGCTCACCGTTGACCGACCCCTCGTACCCCGCCAGGGTAGCGGTGCACTGGGATGTCGATCCTAGCGAGAGGGAGATGGGAGCACAACTGACTGTGGTCGTTGTCGGGTTCAGAAGCGTGATGGTAGTGGTTCCGGAGCTCCCCGTATGGTACGAATCGCCGGCATAACTTGCCTGTATCGTGGCATGCCCGAGCATTCCCGCCGCTGGGGTGTAGATTACAGAACACTCTGATGGAGTGACCGTGAATGCGGCAGTCGCGATGTTCCCGCTGGCATCCGTTGCCGTGACTGTCTGAGGCCCAGTCGGGGAGGAAGGCACGTTAAAGGTGGCAGTGAAAGCGCCCGAGGCGTCCGTGGTGACAGTGGCCGGGATGGTCGTTTGCGTCGCTCCGTTGAACTTTATAGTAATGGCAGAGAAAGGAGCGAAGCCAGCACCAGTCGCGGTTACGGTGGCGCCTACCGCGCCCTGCATCGGACTCAGGGCTATTGATGAAGTAGGCATGGCGGTCGTGACCGTGAATGTGGCAGTCGCGGTGTTTGCGCTGGCATCAGTTGCTGTGACTGTTCGAGGTCCAGTTGGAGAGGAGGGTACGCTAAAGGTGGCAGTGAAGGTGCCCGCGGCAGAAGTAGTGACCATAGCCGGGATGGTCGTCACTTTCGCTCCGTTGAACTCTATCGCGACGTTCGTAAGGGGAGCAAAGTTGGCACCCGTGACCGTTAGTGCGGTGCCGACCGGGCCCGCCATCGGGCTTTCCGTACGTATGAGGGTTATTCCTGCGTTAAGCGTGCAGCTGGCCGAACTGAAGGTGCCATTCCCATTCGTCTCTGAAAATGCCACGTTTCCTGTCGGTGTCGTCAGGAAGGGTTGCGATGGGGTTCCGTCAGTATCGGTCAAGGTTGCCGTGCACTTCGTCGACCCTCCTACGACTTGGGACGGTACACAGTTGACTGCGGTGGAGGTGCTGCGCAAGTAGGCCTGCCCTTCGAAGGGCATCATCTGCGAATAGGTATTGTTCTTGTAAGAGAATGAAACTACAATCCCGAGAGACGTGCCCTCGGGCACCGTGAAGTCAGGGGGAGCCATAGTGCAATTTGTGGAGCCACTGTCAAATAGACTCGCATCCTGCTGCCCTCCCCAAGCCCAGCTGCTTGAGCTATACCCGCAGGCCGCAATCGTCAGCGTGACCGTCTGCCCTGGTTTCACGTAGAGGCAGTTACTGTCGATGGGTACGTTCGTCTTCGGGTTGACGACGCTACAATCGGAGGGGTAGGCCGTCAGGGTAGGTGTCCCCGACGTTGGATAGTTCGGGTAGTACGCTCCTTGAGGTGCAGAGCTTGAACTGTAACCGCCCGCGAGGAAGTAGAACAACTCTCCCGAGATGTCTGGATCCCCGAATAGGTAGCTGTACTGTGTGATAGGTAGCGTAGTATTGAAAGCATTGGTGATCTGCACGTAAAAGGCCGTGTAATAGTTGGACCCTGCAGCTAGGTAGCTACCGCTTGGAAGGTTCGATAGAGGGGGACTTGCATTCCTGATGCAGGTGCCGTTGAAGGCGTGTTGGGTGGCACTGCTCTGGGTGCAGGAGCTGTACTTCAGTAGGTAGAAGTTGGCCGCGAAGGCACCCTGGGTCGTGACGCTCGCGATGCCCCCGACTTCGATCGAGTTGGACAGAGAATCCGCCGACGTGACAAACACCGTATTGAGGGTACCACTGGCGTGGCCTGAAAATGACACGAACCCACCTACAGCCCCGGTGCTGGCAGAGAACCTGCAGCTGAAGCTCCTGTTCCCTCCTACTGGAATGTTTAGAGAGCGCGGCGAACACGAGGAGTAGGTATTCACGGACGCGGTCCCGCTGGCATAGGGCTCATTTAGTGAAACGGAGACGTTGTTGGCGGACCAAGGAGCGAAGTTGAAGACAGTGGCAGTGAGGGTGATGCAACCGTCGGAGCAGGAAAGCGTTTGAGTAGGCGCGGCTTTCATCTGGAGGGATAGTTGCGGACCCCCTCCAACCTGGGTCAGGGTCACATGCGTAGTTACCGACTTCACTGTCACTACGGTCGTGACGGGATTAGCGGGCGGAGGGTACTGAGCAGAGAAGACGTTTCCTGCGGAGGTGAGCAGACTGACTACAACGTACTCACCGTTCGAGTAATTGAGTGCCGCCTTACTGATCGCGATGTCAGCCGTGCAGCCACTGCTTGGACATGAAGAGAGATACTTCGTAGAGGCGCCTATGCTCAGAGTGATGGGGAGAGTGACGTTGAGGTCAGGATTCTGTTTCAAGAAATGCGAGCCTGGCGAAGCTTCGGAACTGGAAAGCAGCTGTCCCGACTCGTGCGGATCGCACTCCGAAACGCACGTTATGTAGATGTCGATGATTGACGAAGACACGCCTCCAGTGTTGTTCGCCCTAACCCACATGCAGTTGGCGCAGGGATGGCTCCCGTGATCAGTAGCGCTAGTAATACCTGCCGTTACGAGTAGCTTCTCCTGGCCAGCCTGAAGTTGGTCGTTTGCCCTTGCAATGTTTGATTGGTCCGCAGAGTGGGCACTTTGACCGACGAATAGAAAGAAACCGGAGCCGACGGTGAAGATCATTGCGAAGAGAATGATCGCGGCGAGTACCCCGGCTACCGCCTTCCGTCTTGACTTCGCCCGAGCAGTTTCCGTTGGACTTTGCAAATCATTTCCCCCTAAGAGATGAATGCGATTCCATTGAAGGCTATGTCCTCCGTCATTATCTGTCCCCTGTACTGAAACGATATCACGGTGGTAGCGGCGGTCGCATCCCCGGCGTAGTACATGTCTATGGCAGGTGTCGCACCACCAGGGGTGCACCCGACGGTCGCATTGCCGTTATCCCAAGACATTCCGTACCGGTCCCCTCCCCAGTCCCAGTTGGATGACGAGAATCCGCATGCGGCAAGCGTAATCGTTACCGTCTGTCCAGGATCAACGTAGATGCAATTGGTGTCATACGGTCTGTCATCAATTGGATTGACCACGTTGCAGTCATTGGGGTATGCGGTCAGTGTGGGAAGCTGTGAGCCAGTTCCAGGGTCGTAGTCCGGATAGTAGACCCCGTTGCTCATTGTCGTATTCGTACCTACGAGCCACCAATCTGTCTCACCCCCGTCTGACGGGTCCACCTGCATGAAGGTATACTGAAGCAGCGGGACGGTGGTGTTGTAGTTGTTCGTTATCTGAATGTAGAAAGCGACGTAGAAGTTGCTCCCTCCGCTGATTACTGCGCCCTCAGGCAGTTTGTCGGGCGAACTGGGAGGCATTGCCGTGTTGGGGGTGCACTTGTCAGTTGCCGAGTATTGAAAACTCCCGACGCTAGATTCTGGCGCTTTGGTGCAGGAGCTGTACTTGAAGAAGAAGAAATTGGTGGAAAAGACCCCTTGTGCAAGGGCGTTGGTCAGTCCCCCAATCTGTACGAGGTTTGATACTGCGCCCGCTGAATCTATTACGGTCTTGTTTTGCGTCGCAAATGCCCACCCTGAAAACGAAGCGAGGCCGCCGACGGCACCTGTCTGAGGGGCGTACGTGCATAGGAAGTAGATGTGAGGAGCGACGCCGGAACCGTTGTATCCTGGAATTGTCCCACTCGGATCAGGGATGGAGTGGTTGTTGCCGGCCCCCGGGGGAGTGTAGGGACCTGTGCAACTAGAACTGGTCAGTTCAGCGGTACCAGTGACGTTGAACCAGGGCGTTGTTGGGTGCAGACCCGCTCCTGTCATGTTGTTGCGTGAATAATTGAAAAGAGTGACGTTGTCAGTAATGCACTCGATTCCTGGGCAGGGTCCACTGAATACTTGAACAGGGGTTGCCGACATGACGGCTACAAGAGAGTTTCCCCCGGCCCCGCCAGCGTTGGGCCCGGTCAACGAGACTGTCGTTTCTGAGGTAATTGTGGAAACGATAACGGTGTTGTTGAGAGGATATTGCCGGGTGAAGACGTTCCCCCTCGACGTGATCAGCGAAACATGAACGATTCCCGATATGTAGACGTAGGCTGTATCTGAGATTGTGAAATTTCCTTTCTCACCTACGTTGAGATTAACCGGGGTTCCGAGCGTCATCACACCAGGTGGATTGACGATTCTACCTGAGCTGCCATTGACGAAGGTGCCGACTACACTAATCGGGTAGGCTCCGTCGTCTGTCACGGTGACTAATAGCCCGTTGGTTCGGTTAGAGACCTGAAAGGAGAGCTGTTCCTGGCTGATCTGCGCGCGTCGCTGAAGAGCCTGGACGTTCGCTTGGTAGGAGGAAAGGTCATTCTTGGCTTGGAAGAACAGGTACCCTGTCCCCGCCGTGAAGAGCATCGCGAAGATAATGACTGCCACGATTATGCCAGAGACAGCCCGCCTCCGATCCCGTCCGAGCCTCAGATTCATGTCTACCTATCACCCGGTTGCTCGAACCTGGGTATGGATGACGTTACCGTACAATCCCTGTATTGTCACGTCATAGCTCTGACCCAGGTTCATCTGATCACATGCCGGAATTGTCACCTGGTACGGGGTACTCGAGAGAGCCGAAGTCCGCAGTAGGTTGCCAGCGACTTTCTGGTCCGGACTTATCGCGTTGACCAGACAGCTTGCCGGCCCATAGGTGGAGTCATTAAAGATGATCCAGGGAGTCGTAGCTCCTACTGGAGCAATAGTGATATCGGAGACAGTGAGCGTTACTTCTCCCCTGTTGTAGAGAGTGATATTCAAGATCTGGCACGTCCCGCCGGGGCAACTACTACTGTACTCGATGGTCGCAATCACTGAGAAACTCTCTCTCAGGAAGTTGACGTTGCTCGCGACGCTCTGGCCGTAGGCGTTCTCGCTTGATCCAGCCTGGCCGTTAACCCAACCGAAGACCGCGGTGCCAGCTACCAAGGTGATTGCGACCATGATCAGGGTCCCCATGATTTCGGCTATGGCGAGGCGTTTCTTGTTTCCCCTGAGTTTCATGCCTTGTTTCGAAACCTCCTCGGCGGTATATGGTCATTATGAATCAGACATATGGAGCGGGCATCGTCTTTTGTCACAGGCGGCAGGACCATGATCAGGTCACCGTCTGCCCCACGAAGGGAATTTGCTGCGTGTACACTTCTCCGTTGTAGACGAAGGTGATTAGGATGCTCAGATAGGTCGATTCGTCGGGCGTGTACTGGGGAGGTCTTGTTGTGCATGTATTCCCGGCATCGAAGTTGTAACCGTAAGTAGAATTGGCCCAGTTCCACCACTGGGAATTAATGTCGCAGGCGGCAAAAGTGAGTACTGCGCTCCCACCAGGCGCGATGTTGATGCACGAAGCCGTCGAGGTAGCGATGCAGGTCAATGGGTACGGTGTCAGGATCGGCACCTCACCCGTAACTCCTGAGTCGTAGTCTGGGAGGTAGGTGAAGTTTGAATTCCCCTGACTTCCAGGACCACCAACGATATAGAACGCGGACTCTCCACCGGCGGTAGGATCGGTCAAGAAGTAGGTGTAAGGGAGTATTGGAACGGTCACGTTGAAGTTGTTAGTCACCCGAATGTAAAAAGCCACGTAATAGCTCCCGTTCCCATTGATCAGGCTCGCGGTCGGAAGGCTGTCGTTTGTCACGGGGTTTGGTATCGTTTGACACGGCGTACTCCCACTGGGAGGAGTAGTGCACGCGCTGTACTTGAAGAAGAAGAAGTCACCGGAGAAAGGCCCCTGGTTTAGCACGTTTACCGGACCGCCTATCTGGACAGGATTCGAGATTGCCGGACCGGACGTCACAGTCTGCATGTTGTACGTTCCTATCGCCTGAACCGTGAAGGATGCGAAGCCTCCGAATCCGTTCGGACTCGCGCTGTATGTGCAGAGGTAGACCGCGCTGTGGGGCTGGCCGCTGCCGGGGTATCCCTCGATGTACAGGTTCCCCGCCTTATCCTTGGTCCCGCTAATCAGAGTGCATGGACCTGTAGACGAGACCTGGGCGCTTCCCGTAAGAGAAGGCTGTGGCACAGAGGGAGATAGCGAAACCCCGGTCACATTGAGAACCCCGTAATTGAAGATCGTGACGGTATCGTGGAGGCAATCTCCGCATGCGAAGGTCTGCATGGGACTTGCTACCATCGAGACGACCAGGACGTCGCCTCCAGGATTGCCACCGCCCCAGGTTGTAGTGGAATTGATCGAGTAGGTCTGGGTCATTGTCACGCTGGTCGCTTCAGGAGTTGGGGGGTACTGAGCGGAAAAGATCTGTCCACTCGATGTCAGGGCACTGACTACTACCGGCGAACCCGTGTAACTGTACGAAGCCTTGCTTATGGCGATATCACAGCCGGGAGTAGGACCACAGCCGCTCATCTGCGCCGTTGAAAATCCAGGCAGAATGGTGAGAGGGAGAGAATAGTTGAGGTCTCCCTTTGCGGAAGGCGAGAAGGTCGCGAGATATGGACTGCCCTTGTTTACCGTGGAATTCGACATGATCCTGTTCATAGCTGTGTTGGTCACGAAAACGTCTATCACGGTGATAGCTGAGCTCCCGGTGTTAGAGATCCTCAGCCAGAGGTCTCCTGCATGTCCCCAATGATCAGGTATTGTCGAAAGCCCCACTCGTATCGACATAACTTCCTGGGAAGCTTGCTGGAGGGCCTGCTGCTCCTGCTGATTCGCCTGTGCATCTTTGAGGGTAGATGTGTTGATGAAGACGAAGAAGCCGATGCCAGCGGTAAAGAGTATCGCGAACATTATCATTGACCCGAAGATTCCCGAAACAGCTCTCCTTCGTCTGGCCTGCTCGAGCTTCGAAATGTTCATTTGGGGGTCACGCCGCTCGGGCGATTCTTAGCACTCTGGTCAATCCAATGGAGTACTCTAATCTCAATCGGGACAGCCCTCTGAGCCGTCGCCATTTGTGAACAGGCTCTTTCTCGCTTTTTGCTATTTAGGACTTGTAGACCAAAAAACGGGATTTTGAGTCTATACTCTTGACCAAAAGCCCAGTATGTCTGATTCGGATGGAAAGCTACGGAAAGGGCTGTGGAAGCCTCTTCGACAACGAAACAGAACGATTGAACGAAGGCCTGGGTGTGAGGAGTGAGGAATGGGCTCTTTCAGAGGTCACAAACTAGGGACGGTTGTATACGGGGACAATATTGAACGTGTAGGTCACGCTGACAGCGGTCGACTGACCAGCCGTGTAGAACAGGCTGAGACTCGTGACCGGGTTGCCCGCGCATCCGTTGTACAACCCTGAGCCCAGGACCAGTTGAGTGACCGTCACAGCCATGGGCGAGAAAGTGTACACTTGAGACATGTATGACCCGGCAGCCCCGTTACAGTTTTCTGCAGCGGTCGTGCCGTAAAGCACGGCGCTTATCTGAGCGTAGACAGTGATATTCAGCGTGTTCTGCACATTCAAAGTGAACGTATTGGTTGTACTACTGTAGCTGTCGCCTACGATGACGAGGGTTGAAAGGGGAACTTGGATTGCGAGTAGCCTATCGGTCAGTGTCTGGAGGGTCGCATTCATCACGTGCAGCTGGTAGTAGACCCATCCCTGGAAAGCGAGGTCGACTGACCTGTTTGAATTGAATTCCCTAGTCATGTTTACCAGTTGAGACCGGACTTCAGTCAGGTCGCCCTGAAGAACGGAGACGTTTTTTGCTTGTGCAGAAAGGTGGTTCCCCAACGTGCTCAACTCAGTCTGAAGTAATGCGAGAGAATTCTGCAACTGAGTTATCTGTGAGGATAGGGCCGAATTGTTCTTGTCGATCTGCGAGTTTTCTGTCTGCAGGACGAAGAAGTTTCCCCCAAGAGCAACGATGGCAATCACTAGAACCGCTGCTAACTGAAGATTCTTGTTCAACGCTTTGGCTTACCTGTTCATGCGTGAAGAACGGTCTAACAGTTATACGTGTTCAGGATGCTGAATACATACTCAAGAGAGATTCCGGTCGCCCGAATCCAGAGTGGCGATCCCCCTGAATCCACACTGGTTCTCTACTGCTTCTCCAGTAAGGCCCAAAACACGATGTTATCGGCAAATTGCATGGCCCCACTATCTTTGACTGTGAACCCAGCTCTTGCGGACTCGTTCAGAACGTTGCTCCAGTCTTGAGCTTCGCTTACGTACTGAGCTTCGCTCCTCACCCCAAATTGGTCTTGGTCTCTCATCACTCCCTGTCTGCCCATGAGCTGTGTATGACTATACGCCCTGTAGACCAGTTTGTATTCCATGCAGTCAGAATTGAGCGCTCGCTATTTATTCGTTGAAATGCTCACCACCTTCCTGTATCCTTTGCGGATGGTTCTTTCTCCTTATCCCCTTTGGATGATGGCCTAGCAATCGGTCCAGTTTGACTGGTGCTATACTCCTTCTTCGTTTCTATCGATTCCAACTCATCTCAATCTCTCTGTGTGATTTCTCAATTCTACGTCCCCTTGTCCCTTGTTTCAAGTCCGATTCGCGCAACCTGCGCCAAAGTCCAACCCTCTAGCGCTCCGAGAGGCTACACAAGGTTGCAGCAGATCATCTACCTCTGAGTAATCAGAGTTACTGATGCTTCCACCCTTTCTGCACCACAGTAGCCGCAGCTGCAGCAATCTCTGATCTCCAAAGGTTTAGTAGGTTCCAGCAGCGTGCCTGCTGTTTCATGCTGACCCGCGACAAGGACGTAATGATTTTTCATTACGATCCAAAGAAGAAAGTATTTCTGGTGTCCCTGCATCTCGAGAACGAACCAGGGGCACTGGGGAACCTGGCCAACCTGCTCGCAGTGAGAGGGATGAACATCCTTGAGGGCTTCTTCGGAGGGATGTCCTACGAGCCCAAGGCGACAGTCAGCTTCTTCGTCGAAACGACAAACCCTCGGATGGATGAGGGCTGGATCAAGGACTTCGTCCAGTCGTCGACGTACGCTTCTGACGTCGAAGTAAGACCGGGGGTCGACGGATTCGTTTCAGACAGCGTGAACTTTCCGCTTACCTGGAACACGGGGGACCGTGCCGTCCTTATTCAGGCGGCCAGTATGAGGGCGATGCTCGGCGCGGTCATCTGGGCCGACGGCGTGGAGGGAGAACGAGCCATCTACGATCAGGGCTTCAACCTCGGGCGGGCCATGTACGAGAGGTTGTTCTCAATCTGCCGACCCAAGAGCAGGACAGGTCTCGCGGAGATGCTGAAGATCTACTCGGCGACGGGCTGGGGACGGCTCGAGCTGCCAGGTCTTGACCCCGAGCACACGCGAGCCAAGCTCAAGCTTGAGGAGGGCTTCGAATGCGCAGGCATGAAAACCGGAAAACCTGTGAGCCACTTCATCCGGGGACATTTGGCCGGCGTATTCTCCACCTACTTCGGGTCAGATGTGAAGGCCGTGGAGACGAGGTGCGTCTCAAAGGGAGACGCTTATTGTGAGTTCGAAATCTCGCCCTATTCCGACATTTGGGAGGTCGGTACTGGATTGTTCAATTCGTTGAGGGGTCAGGCAATTAATGAGAAGTCCAAGGTCGGGCTCAATGAACCACGATGACGGATAAGTGGGAGCCAGTGGCAGTGTACGAAACTAGGGTCTTCGCTCGGGCCTGCTGGGCTGCGTGATCGTCATACCCGCGTCTATCCTCTGTAAGGCGTCCAGCAAGGACTGGTAAGGCGCCTCCTTGGGAGCCTTCTTCTCTAGCAGACTTGCTTCGTCGACGAGTCTATCGACGCCCGTGAGGACAGACTGGGCGCTGGCCCCGAACATCTTGGAGATATTCCTGGCGAACCGTTCCGGGTTGCACCTCGCTTTTCCGCCCACATAGGTCCTCAGGACCTCTGAAGTGTCTTCTCCAAATACCTGCGGGAGCGTGGATTGGAGTATTTCATCCAAGGTCAACCCGATCCTCTCTAACTCTCTCATCCTGTCGATGAAGAACAGCTCCCACACCTTGGGGACCCGTCCCCACTTGAAGGTGAGAGCGGTCCTCCTAAGTGCGAAGAGGGCACGACGCGGGAAGGAGCGAGAGCGCCGTGCGAGCCAGTACAGCTCGTCGACCTCGTACTTCCTTCTCAGCCTCAAAGAAGGTGTCCTCGCTTTCATCGGTACTCCCTCCATCCTAATCCCCAGTTAAGAGGTTCTGCCGTTCGGGAAGAATCGGGCCTGCGTGAAAGTGGAATCCGGTGCCCTTCAGGTAAATCTAGAAATCGGATAGTTCTAGATCAAAGGAAGAGGGAGCACACGTCTTCGGCCTGTCCTGAGGAAAAGCCGATCTGGGAGAAGAGAGGTCAATGACACGACGCGAAACTAGGGACTCCCCTGAGGCTCATTGGGCTGCGCGACTGCCTTTCCCGCGTTTGCCTTCTGTATGGCCATCAACAGGGACTGAACCGGGGGCTCCTTGGGAACCTTCGCCTCGAGCAAACCCCTTTCGTCGACGAGCATGTCGAGGCTGCCGAGCACGTGGCGGGCGCTGGCTCCAAACATCTCGGAGACCGACCTGACGAAGCATTCCGGGTTGCGTCTGGCCTTCCCGCCCACCCAGGTCCTTAGGACCTGTGAAGGGTCTACCCCAAAGAGTTTCGGGAGCGTCGCGCGGAGCACCTCATCGAAGGGCAGTCCGATCTTCTCGAGCTCTCTCATCCTGTCGATGAAGAACAGCTCCCACACCTTGGGGACCCGTCCCCACTTGAAGGTGAGAGCGGTCCTGTGAAGCGCGAAGAGGGCTCGACGTGAGAAGGAGCGAGAGCGCCGGACGAGCCAGTACAACTCGTCGACATCGCGTGTCCCTCTCGTCGGTGATTTCATCGCTTGCTCACCTGGTTCTGGGCCTCTGCGTAGAGGGACAGTCGTTCCAGGGGAGCCGAGACGACGCAGGAGAGGGGTTCTGTGCTCTTTCGGAAGAGTCCAGCAGGTTGACTAGAAATAATCAGAAAAAGGGAGCGCACGACTTTCGGGCCGTGCGCCTGTCTTGAAGTCATTGCCATCTTGTCTTGTTTTACGCGCCCCAGGTGCCGGCGAAGGAAACTAGGATTGTTCCAGTTCCGGTGTTCTCAGTGATTGAACCAGATGCTGACGTGCCCATTGCAGGCATGATTGTGGGTCCTGTGGTCCATAGGCAAACAACTACTGCTGAACTTGAGCCTGGTACTGCTACTGCTGTGAATGTTCCTGGTAGCCCTCCGATTGAGCATGCGCCAGGGAGTTGGGCAATAGCATTGCCGGTGTTCTGAATGGTTACTGAGCAGTCCTTTCCGCTTATTGAACACGTGACTGCGGTTGCTGTAAGGTTTGGAGAGCTCGTGAACGATCCGAAGAGGCCGAACACGAATCCTGCGACTGCAATGGCTGCGATGAGCGTGATTGCGATGAGGATGACTGTTGCTAATACTGGTGAGATGGCTTTTCTTTTCTTTCCGCTTTGTACGATTTTCATCGTTGAACTTTTCTATCGACCTTTTCTTATTAAGCCGTATGGAGTTTGAATTCAGTTTTTGAGTCAAATTCTTAACACTAAACCAAGCCCCCCGAAATCTTTAAGGCAACATTAAGGCAACACAGTCCCGGGAAAGTGATGGTTACCATCGTCGGCGTTTCAAGGCCGCGAACGAGTGGAAGCGTCTTGACAAAGGCGGGGAAGAAAGCCTACAGGGGAAAGAGGAGACACTGGTACATCTACTTCTACGACGACGAGGGCAGGTTCAGAAAGAGGCAGATAGGCGCGGCTTCGGTACCTTACTACGGCTCTCTGATAAGAAGAAGGAAGATGTATCTGTGTGGCAGCTGCAGGACCAAGTTTCGCGCGATGAAGGACGCCTGTCCGAAGTGTGGCGCAAGAGCCTCCAGGCTGAAAAAGGAACCCAAGGCGCCCCCTCTCCGGCATACCTAGGCATCGCGTCACGTCTTCGTGACCGGATCTAGCATAAAGAACGCAGGATGTCTCATATAGCCTCAGAGAAGAGCTCGACTTGGTTCACGCAAAGGTCAGATCGACTGACATTGGAGAGACGAGCAGCATTCAGGGAGATTCAGAGTCGATTCCACAACCATCTGACAGTCCTGAGCAACAATAGGACTCCTGCTTCGACCACCCTAAGGGCAAACCTGAATATCCTGAAGATCCAAGAAATGATGCTCACGACCTCTGATTGGCTGTGGCGCTCTTAACGGCCGCGCTCGTATAGCCTTGATTCTCGGGTCAACAAAACAGTCGGTCACGAGAACGGGCGAGAGAAGGACTTTGCTAGCCGTCCTTCCTACAGAATTGTGCGCGCGCCGTTTACTTCTGGTTTTCTGTGTTCTTGGTCAGACCGAGGATGCTCTTGACGAAGGTGTCTATCTCCTCGTGAGACACCTCCACGACGGGCTGTGAGGCCCGCGGAGCGCCACCGAATTTGCCCCTGAACTCGTACTTCGCCTTCGGCTCGTCGCCCTCTAATGAGGACATACGCCCGTTCAAAGGGAAGACCGAATATACCGTTTTCAGCAATAATCCAGATTCAACAGGAGCAGCGCTATGGAATTGGCGCTCCTTCCCTATGGAGCGCTGATTCGTAGAACTGTCCTGGGGGGTGACATTCGTCCGCACCTCGCTGACGAGCGGCCGGATGAGGGCCGATTCATCCGCTGTGACTGCGACCTACTTGGCCTTCCTGGTCGACGTCTCTTGCCTTCATTCCTCCCTTCGACCTTTCGACATCGCGCAAGATCCCGTAGAGGAGCTTCTCCGTTTCTTCCTCCGAAGCCCTCCTTCTCCTCTCTTCCACCCACCTCTGAAGGCTCTCGACGCTGATCCTCACCCATCGGGCCGTCTCTTCCAATCTGCGAGTCGACCAGGCGGCGGCTTCGGCTGGCACGGTCTTCAGGGCATGGTATCTCCCTCTCTTCACAGCCACCCTTCCCCGCTTGGCGAGCCCCTTCAGCCGCCTCTCGACTTCGCCCCTCGGCATCTTCAATCGCTTGGCGATCTCGCTCGCCTTGAAGGACTTCGATGGGTTCTTGCAGAGGAACAGTTCTATTCTATCGCGCATCAGTGTCTCGGCCTGTACGAAGTGGTTGTGGGTTTTCTATAAGGGTATGGCGGGCTGAGCGACGGCGTTGGACGGCCTCTCCCGTCTTGGGAACCGCAGGGTAGATGCTCCTGCTCGTGTCCAGGAGCAAGCCTCCTCCCGTGATCGCGCTGGCTTGACCCGTTCAGCTTGAGCGGATTACAGGTCAGAAATCTCAGGCGCGGGTGCTTGCCTGCTAAGGAACGCTTCCATCGGGCTCAGGAGGCCCCTGACTTCTTCCTGGTACTGCTTCTTCATCTTGTCCACCACCAGGTAGGGCGGATACTGAGAATCTCTGTAGGGAGACGTCAGCCCCTTCTCGTAGAACGCCTTGACCTGTCGCTCGACCTCCTCAAGAGTCACTCCGCACTCCTTCATCAGCGCTACGACGTCCGTCTCGGCAGGCTCGAACCGAGAGAAGAATTTCCATAGCTTGATCCCGGTGATGATGGAATCAGACGGGACGACCGCCCGCTTCTTTAGAGATTCGTACGCCTTCTTGTGCAGGAGAGTCCGATTCCCCTCGATCCCGCCAGGGCAGAAACTCCGGTAGCCGAAAGCCAGGTCGAGAGCCCAACCCACATCGACTATGTCGTCAATCAGTTTCAGGACATTCCAACCGGCCCCTTCGAGCTCGACGCCGAACCACTTCAAGTCCTTCCTGGTCTTCCAGGATTCGATGATTCTCGCGTGCTCGTAGGTCATGGGAAGGACGAAGCCCAGGTATCTCTCGTCAAGGCCGTCGACGAACTCCTGCCATCTGGCCGAACTGTTCTGCCACAGCTGCCTCTCGAGCCGTCGCGCAGCTACGTCATAGCCCCACTTCACCCTGAAGACATCCTGGCCGTAGACTGTCGATCTCTCGAAGTACAGCTCCAAGGCGGCGTTTGTAACCTCGAACGGATAGCTGCTTAGGATGTCCTTCACGAGCACTCCACCCGTCTCGTCATTCGTGAAGTCCTGCACTGCGTGGACGTGAACGAGGCACTTCAGAGCCGAATCCACCTTGGCCTGATCGAACCCGCGAATCTGCAGTTCGGTGATGAGCCCGTCGATGTCCACGTGTAGTTTATTCTACTCTGGAATGATAAGACTTGCCTAGTTGAAGAACGGATTGGAAATACCTACCCCGAGTCGGCTTCGGCCAAATAGGAGGCCAATACGACAAGCGTCCCCTTGGAGACGGTTGCGAGATCGATGGCCAAGACGGTGACCTACCGCGTAGTCATCTTCGCGCTCCTGGCAGCTATCACATACTACTACACCGGCAATGCGGGCGAAACAACGGTGATCTCCATCGTCTTCAACGTAAGCGGGGCCGTGATCTACTACTTCTTCGAAAGACTGTGGAACGCGATAAGTTGGGGAAAAGACCAGGAGTTGAGAGGTTCCGGGTCGCAGAACCAGGGGCGCGTAACCGGACTGGCCCGACAGCGAGATGAGATGCCAGACCCGTGTGCCAAGTAGGCCCCAGCATGGTGACTAGACGCTTGGATCATCCCTGGCTCTGATTCATGAGGCAGAACCCTGCGCCTCGCTCGACGTTTCCTTGAATCGTTCTAGCTAGTGCTGAGAATGGAGCGAGCCATGAAATGGAAAAGTCGGACAACTGACCCGTTCATCTAGAGACTGCGAACTGTCGCTTTGGGTCCATTCGCGTGAAGGAAAGCCTCGGTTGCCAGGCGCACCCTCAGGCTCCCTCAGGGGAGGTCAGAGGCCAGCGAAGGCCGGGTCGTCCACCCTCTCGGTCAACCCTTCAAGATCCTCTCCCGTCTGGACTCGCGTGCACCAGGGGCAGAGATCCTCAATCCTGTTTCGAGTGACGAAGTAAACGCCGCACCTTTTGCAATTCTTGCCGAAGGTCATGACCTCCAGCACCTGACTCTTAGGACTGCTCTCCCTGTTCATCGCACCCTTCCACCAGCGGTCAGGAGAGACACCATCATGGAAGAGTAGAACCCATCTGCGAGTCTTTTCCTCATTCTGATAGCTTGTTCCAGTGCGCAGACGAGACACTGCCTTTCTTGTGCTCGCACAAGGGAATTCTGTTCGGCTTTCGGTAGCCCCCGCCAGAACCGAAGCTGCGTCGGAGTCAGGCCGTAGTACCTCCACTCGTTCCTCCCGGCTCTAACCAGAATCCGATGGACTCCCACATGGCCGTCACATTCTTTCTTGAGGAGCGAAGGATTAGCCACTATCGTCTCGTTTTCTACCTTGACCATGATTCTTTCGTTTCCGAATATAATCTCGACGAATCAGCAATACAGAGCAGGGATTCATCAGGCCTGGCGGTCGTGTGCACCGCTGAGAGGCCTTCACAGTCACTCTGAGTTCATCAATCCATGACAAGGAACTCAAGGACCAGATCACCGGCCATCACGCGCTCGAACAGCTGCTTGGCCTAACTTAGAAGCGAATCACTAGAGAAGCTTGCAGCGGCGAAGACAAGCAACTCATCAAAGACGAGAGTTGGCGGCTGGCTTATATCGTGTCACTGAGTCGAAACAGACCGTGAAGCTTCCAGGACAGGTCGCGTTGTCAGCGGGAGAGAAGCCGGTTTGGGCTGGCAGGCAGAGCTACAAAGCGCACGTCGGCCCATTCGTCGTAGGAGCAGTCGTACTCTCAATCGGAGGGTGGATGACGTTCTCCGTTCAGCCCATCGGGCCTGTAATTGGAGGATTGCTCGTCTTTCTCGCGCTGCTTGCGTGGCTTTCCATCTTCATCACAGTCCAACGCTCCGAATACTTCATCTCGAACAGGCGAGTATTCATTAGACAAGGAATCCTCGGTCGTCGCACACACGAGCTCAGAATTGAATGGGTCACGGGCTCGATTCCTCAGCAAGGATTGATGGGAAAGTTGCTGAACTACGGCAGCTTGGTGTTCACCGAGGTGGGAATCCGTGGCATCACGAAGATAGACGGATTGTCTGATTATCTCGAAATCAAGGAGCTAGTGGACAATCTCATCGAAGACAACAAGAGACGAAGCTGAGATTGAAGAGAGGATCAGGAGATCACAACAAGAGCTTGACCTTGGTAGGCTTGACTCGGCGAAGTACAGAGCCCCCCGCCGAGTTAGGGTGGAGATGAAGAGCCGATACAGATTCATCGTTTTGGAATGGACTTCGTCTACCCCATTCCCGAAGAGTGCTCCCAAGGATCTTCTCTGATTCCTCTGCGGCAGACCTTGATCGGTTTGAATGGACCGCGGTTCGGATAAGACCCCGGCTGGGGTCCTTCGACCAGATATCTAGTCACCTAGGGGTCTCGAGCGTCCACCTGCGCTTGACCTGGATCAACGCAAGGGGCACCGAGCAAAGAAAAGCTGCGCCCACCGTCTTCGGTGCGCCCGCCAGTATGTTAGAAACAACTGATACGACCAACGCATCGCTCACGAAATCGACAAAGGCTCCCGCAGGGATGATAGCTATCATGAGGGAGAAAGCGAAGAGAAGAATCCTTTTTGACCTGAAGAGCCAATGGGTCGAGGAAATAGTCCTCGAGAGCAGGTAGGCGAAAGGGCAGAGGAGGGCTATTAAGATTGCATGGAGTAATAGCGCGCCTGGACCAAATACGCCGATAAGAGCACTACTGAGCGGATTGGTCTCGACTACGGTTGTTCCGTTAGCGTAGATGATTGTCAAGGCACCAGCCATGATGTTCAGAATCACCGTAAGGACCAGCGACAGCAGTAGTGCCTCCCTTCGGTCTAACCTAATGTGTTGCGGCAGACGACATCCTCGTAACACTTCTGCCAACCCACTCCGACCGGTCGCGTCGGGCGTATCGGGGTCTGGCAGGGAACGTCTTGGCATGGACCATCGTACAGGGCACGACCCCGTTGCCTCTCGGGTGGAGGGAAGGCGAGTGTTTAGCCAGCCTGACCTTTGATAACCTGTCCGAGATCCCTCGCGCTCAAGCCCGTATTTGCTGGAGAGTCTTAAATAGCGAACGCGTCGAAAACAGGTCAGATTGCCTCTGCACGATTATCTGATGCCAGGCGAGCAAACAAGATTCCATAGCACAGGTGGCGTGCGCTATGGGGTGAAGAAGTACCATGTGATATTGACCGACAGACGCCTTCTGCTCTACGCTCAGAGAGGGGTGCTTTTCAAGAATGACGATGTCATCACGCAGAAACTCGACGAACTGCAGGGGATCAAGTACCGCGAGGAAGGCATTATTGACAGGAGGGGAACTATCCGCATAGAAGGCAAGACCCAGATGGAACTGAAGGGTTCGGCGAAAGAGATGAAGGTGCTGTACCAGCAGATGATGCAGTTCCTGTAGACCAAAATGCTTTCCCAGAATTCAAGGCAAGAGATTCTTAGAAGAATCTGCTCCAAGGTCGGCTTCACGATTGACGAAGCGAATCTGACTCCGGCTACGAGGCAGGCAATAACCAATCTCGCGACGATGCAGCGACACCTCCTGGTAATCGCAGAACTGTTGGAGGGTGAGAACGGCCGGATCCAGAAGAGCAAAGTGCTGCGCTTGGCGTCGAGGATGGGCAAAGACTCGGAGAAAAAGGAGAGAAACCAGCTAACCAAAGAAATCAGCAAGCTCCAGCTGGAAGTGGATGCCAAGGTCACGGAACTCTCGGACAGAATCCTCAAAGAAGAGAGCGCTCGACAGATGGGGCAGCCTCCTCCAGAATACGGAGCCAGTCTCGAAATTGCTCAGCTGAAGTGCCCCACGTGCGGCGCCGCGCTGCCCCTACCAACTGGCCGCTTCGTCAAGTGTCAGTACTGTAGCGCAGCCCTCACGATTCAAGAGATGAGCTCACAGATGAAATCCATGATCCAGAACATCTAGTGCCTAGCACCGCATCCGCGAAGTCTCTTTCCGATTGGGCCTAGTCCATGAAACGTCGAAGAATCCCCCGGAAGACCAACCGCCCGAGCGAACCGCATCGCGAGTCCTCACCACGGACTCCTCAAGAAGCGCCCAGCGGGAGAACAACTGGACTCTTGACCGGTTGGCATGGAGCGACCAGCCCATGACACTGAGAAGTCTTCACAGTTACTGCGGGATTATAATTCGGTATGCGGAGTAGATCCTGGCCGCTTCGGCGGGCAGGCCTAGAGCAATAATGGTCGAAGCCAGGGAGGACACCGCTCGGGTCAGATTCTCCCTCTGGCCAGGTAGCAGCGAATTCTTGAACGCGGTGAGGCTGTTGATCTCGGTTACGATTCTATCAGGCAGGTCTCCCAGGTTGAGTCGCGTCCGAGTCTGACCGCGGTCGGCTGATTGATTCCGTAGTTGTTCGTTGGCGGTCAGCCTGAGTTGTTCGGCCTGGCCAGAAAGCGCATTGAGGACATCCTCCGTAAAGCTCCAGTCATCACCCCTCCCACCTGCACTCTCTGCCTCATGGTCAACCTCACTGCCCACTGTACGACGCATCTCTCGTCCAGATATCAATGGAGGAATGAGGAGAACCACTAAGGTTCCTGCGACAAATGACACCGCAGCCACGAGAACGACGATAGTAAGCCCCGGACTAGAAACTGCGTAATAAGAGAGGGGCAGCGATAGAAGGAACACGATCAGAATCACCAGCGCTACTCTCCTGCCATCCATTTTCCTCATGCCCTCGACGATGAATCTTGGAGAGCGCGTCTCCCCATAATTCTCGTAGGCATCATGAAGTGAGGCCAAGGAATCTCCTTGCAATGTGTCAAGTGGCAGCGACAGGGTGTAGTTCTGTATTCTCCACCAATGAGTCATGAAGTAGAAGCTTATGATTGTCGGAATCACAGTTACGACGATTAGTGGATAGACCACGAATCGAGGAAACGTCGGCAAGCCGAGTAGTATCAATTCTCCGACAACGGCCACAGCTAGAACGATGGCAAAGGCTGCATACTGGATGGTGTAGAGAGAATAGAGCCTAAGCAGCGCTCGCCTATTCTCTTCTCGCTGGCCTGAGCCTGATGCATTCAACGACGACGGGCGCAACAGCAAACACCTCTATTTATTCGTCTTTCGTCCTGAATGTGGTCCACAGTGCTCCCGAAATGCTGAATCAGCCGGCGGCGTTATCAATCAATCTCCTTTTCGGGCGGTTTCGCGGGAAGAAGTGAATGCCAGGACCATGCCCAACCTTTCCTTGAGGGGGCCACAGCGGCCGGACTGCGTTTCTTCCCGGCGATTAATTAATGATCATCCAAGCATGTCGCACGCAAGTGAATCGTCAGCTATTCCTTGCGGGGCGGCAACGCCAAAGCGGCCGCTGAATAGGCGCCGACGACAGCGAGTACGATTATCACCCAAAGTGCGCCCGCCGTACCTTGACTCTCCCCGGTACTCCCGGTTGAAGACGTACTCGATGCAGCCGAAATGGTTGTCGATGGAGTATTCGTTGCGCTGGTCTGGGAGCCTGTGGTTTGAGTTTGCGTGATTGTGGTCGTGGCTGTCACCATGGAGGACGAAATGACACTCTGCACCTGGGTCGTCGTGGTTGTGTCGACTTCAAGGCTGGTAGAAGTTGTCGTCTCCCATTGAGTGGTGGTACTCGTAATCATTCTGGAAGTGGTTCTCGTCATAGTGGCCGAGACTATCTTTGTAACAGTCTGAACGGGCTGGGTGGTGGTTTGCGTCTGCGTCTCTGTCAGAGTCGTGGATTGGGTGACTGTCGTAGGCTGGGTCGTCGTAATCGGAGCCGTCATGGTCAGAGTCTGAGTTGACGTCTGACTAACAGTGGTTGTCGACGTCACAGTTGTCGGGGTAACTGTGGTCGATATTGCCGTCGTCGGCACCGTCGTGGTCTGCGTCGTGATTGACGTCATGGTTGTCGGGGCAGTCGTGGTTGCAGTCGTGGTTGCGGTCTGATTCTCCGTCGTCGTCGATGTCGTTGTTGTGATCGATGTCGTCGCGGGCAAGGTCGTGGTCTGCGTCGTGGTTGAAGTAACAGTCGTCAGGGCAGTCGAGGTCTTGCTGCAATTAGTGGTGCGCCACATCGCGGACCCGAGGGCTGGCGTTGCGAAGTAGGACATGGCTGCCAACAGAATCAGGCTCATGATTAGCGCCGTAGCCAAAACTTTGGGCCGCAACTCACTAGGCACGACCGAAGCTCAGCCCGACTGATATTAAGCCTGTGCCCCCATCATACTGAAGAAGTTCGCGAAGGCCTGTTCAGTAGTTCATCGGAGTCACAAGTTCCGACGGCGCGATGATCCCAGAAGTCGTTCCGCCCCTGAGCGACAGAGCAGTGTACTCTGTGTCTATAGCATACATATCGCAGACAGAAGGGTTCGACATTACCTACAGCCACCGACCCTCCTTGCTTGGGGAATCTGCAGATTGCTAATTAGCCCTCAGGGATGCACTGAAATCAGAGGACAACTTGGGGGGCAGTGTGGGAGAGAGTGAACCTCGGGCGGAGGGCCTGCCCGGAGTAACGGCCGAACCAGAGAGAATCGCGAAGGAAGCGGGATTGCAGATTGAAACGGGAGCGGGATTGCAGATCGTGATGGGAGCGGGTCGCCCACTGGGAAGGGCCGTGCTCGAGGAGCTTGCAGCTGTCGGCTCAAGGGTCAGGGGGGTCACCCTTGACGCGGCCACCATGGGAGGCCCCCTACCAGACTCCGTCGAAATCGTAGCCGCAGACCCCCTGAAGCCGGGTAGTCTGGTCAAGACATGCGAGGGAGGAGAGGTGATCTACGACTGCTTCGAGCCGAGCCATTCGAATTGGAAGCGGGTCTTCCGCGAGGCCACGGGCAACATCCTGCTTGCTTCGATAGATGCCGGAGCTGAGCTGGTCCTCGCGAACCATCTCATAGCGGATGAGCGCGAAAACGCCAGCACGGAGAGCGACCTTCTCAACGCCCATCGTTCTAACCTCATCAGGACCGTAATAGCGAGAATGCCACAAATCTATGGGCCGGGCGTAATGAACACCCTCTGGCAAGACATCTTCGAGTCAGCTGTTTCCGGGAAGAAGGCCCACTGGATGGGAGACCCCGAGGTCGCCCGGAGCCTCCTCTACGTGAGTGACGCGGCGTCGAGGATGATACTGCTCGGCAGAAGCCTGTGGGCCCATGGGCGCACCTGGAATCTCTCTGGACCGGCTCCCATCAGCGGTAGGTCCTTCATCGAGTATGCCTACAGAGCAGCAGGCAAGGAACCGAAAGTGGGGCACTGGGGCCGGGGCGTGATGCTGACAGGGCGATTCCTCAGTTCGGACGCGAAGGGTTTTCTTGAACTTCCCTACGACTACTATGATTCCTTCGTCTTGGACGGGTCAGAATTCATGGAGGCGTTCCCGTCTGTGCCGTACACCCCACACGAAGAGGCAATAGCGGCGACATACCGTTGGTTCATGTCTAGGCTGCACTAGAACAGTCTCTCGCACCCATGCGCTGAAGCGCAGCTCTTATCCAATTCTGCAAGGGTGACCCGGAGAGGATTTCCCCTGATATGGGAAATCAGCCTGTAATCTATCCGGGTTCGAACGGCTCATTAGCACTCGGTTGTTGGACGAAGACACAGGCTCAGTGTGTGAACGTCCACTGTATCGTAACGTTATCTCCGACTGCAGAGACCGTAGCGGAAGGAGACAAGAGCGATTCTGCGAACAGGTTACCACCGGACACCGCGTCGAACATGCACACTTTTGTTATCGTCGTGCTCGAGGCGCTCGTCGAATAGCTGAATCTAGCCGTGATCGTGTGAGTGTTAGTCCCGGTGACATGCGAATATCCGCCCAAGGTCCTTGCCAGTCCGTTGCTTGTCAGCTCAGAGGGACAGGTTGTGTCTGTTGCCGAGGGAGTCGCCGTGTCCGTCGACAAAGCGATGTACACCCCGCCATTGCCACAGACCACCTGATTCGACGTTGTGGTAGATGTCGAAGTTGTGGTGGATGTCGAAGTTGTGGTAGATGTCGAAGTTGTGGTAGATGTCGTATTTGTGGTAGATGTCAAAGTTGTGGTGGATGTCGAAGTTGTGGTAGATGTCGAAGTGAGAAGGTTAGCTCCGCAGGCAGTCTGCCTAGAGATAAGGTCCTCCCCTACGTTGGTAATGAGGTTAGGGTAGTTCGCAGCGAATACCACCTGGCCTTGATGAGCTACTGTGACGGTGACGATGTCTTCACCAAAAGCGAACCCGTGCCTTGGACAGGTACCGACACACTCTCCGTACGGGTAGCTGTCTCCCACGACAAAGGTATACTTGCCGTTTCCCGCGCCGAGGAATGTCGAATTTGCGAAGAAACCTGCGACGAACGACAGGGCAATCGCTAGAGCTATCACCCCGAGCCACCTGCTAGAGACAACTCGAGCCTTCATCAGTGTGCGGACGGCCGGTCACGCGATATTTAACTCTAAGGAGTGGATGGACGGTCTCTGACCCTAGTCGGTCTCCCCAAACGCGCACGAAAGGCCACAACGCTGAGGGAGCGGCGAGAAAAACAGGAAATCCACGGGTGGTGGCACGCGCCAAGCTCTAGGCTTATATGAGATGCCTCGCTGCTTACGCTGGCTGTCCTTTGGCCTTCTGGAAGTCGAGGAAGAAGATTCGAACCGGAGTCGCACTGGCCGTCGTTCTACTATTAATACAAGTGGGAGTGATCGCATTGAACGACCCTACGGACTCCTTCGGTTTCCTCGATTCGGTGGTCAGCTCATCCGCATTCGTCAGAGGAAGCCTTGGCTCTTTCAGCTTCAGCGATTCAGTTTCGCGACTGGCCCAGACGCTACGCGGAATTCAGAGTGGCTTTGTAACTGCCGATTCTGCGGCGGGCACGGTGGTCTTCTCCCGCGGGCTGGGAGACTCCTACATCATCAGTGATATCCTAGCAGGCAAGGCGACCTTCTCCCGCGGGCTGGGAGACTCCTATGCCTACACAGATTTGGCCAGAGTAACGCTATTGACGGTGAGTGGTCTCTCTTGCGGAGCGCAGCTTGCGACAGGTCATTCCTGCATCATCTTAGGCACCTCTGGAAATGAGACATTCTTGATAGACGACTGCCTGTTGTCAAATGGTATCCTGCCCGCCTGTCAGCTCTCCGGAAACGACACCATTTCCGCTTTAGGGGTTGGGGGTGCAGATATTTTCAACATCACCGACGGTCCTGGCAGTGATACATATACAATCAACGCGACAAATGGCAACGCGAGGTTCTATGTTGACGCGTGCGATGGCGCTAACCCCGGCAATTTTTCCCTCAGTTTCCAAGTCGGGTTGTGCACTAGTATCCTTCTTCCACCCACTGATTCAAACTCGTACTCTTTGTCTGGAGGTGGAGACGTAAACAGCTCGAACGTCTTCATGATCCTGGACGGGTCTGGCACAAATGCCTATGCCTTGACAGGAGGGGCAGGGGCAGACAACTTCACGATCTACGGGGGCGAAGGGACCGATATCTACTCCGTCTTGGGGGGGGCTAACAGCTCGGTAACAGTGGTTGGTGGGAACGGAACTGAAACATACGCGATGGTCTGCGGGAGCAATAGTCTTCTGAACATAACGGTAGGGGCGGGACAAGAACAGTTCGGAATCATCGTCGGGTCGGGAAGTGCAATCTCCGTCGTCCCCTCGGCCAATTCAAGCATTCCGACTAACAACGTATACAATATCGTCTTCTAGACTCTACTAAGAATCGCAACCCCATTCACATGCTTCCAGACCCACCGCCCGTCCCCAGTCGCCATTTGCAACAGGCCACACCTAGGCTGTAGCTCATGCTAAGCCGGTTGACCTATGGCGCCCCCGGGGGGACGCCAACCTCATCAGTCAGGGCCTGAGGCCCACCCCCTCGGGACAAAGGCGGGAGCGCAGACGCAAGGGCCAGACCGCGAGCAAACCCCCAGGGTATGACCCTGCGCACCATGCATTTCCAAAGAGACGGATCGACTGACCCTCGGGAAAGTTCGAAAATTGAGAAGTGAGGTGGGGAGGGTAAGCCAGTCCATGCGAAGTGCGATGTCTCAGGCAGGACTACGGCGGCAGGTCACTGGACACAAATGCGAAGTTCAAGGCTGCTACGAGGTGGCCCTGTGGTTGGTCTCGTTCGGGTCAGAGACATCCCATTGGTGCTCGAGGCACACTCGCATCTTCATGAGAGATGCAAGCCTCTGGGAGAAGAAGAAGGCAAGCAGGGTCAAGGGCTAGGGCGACGAGTCCCTGCAGCGCGGACGAGCCGATCCGTATCGAAGACCACCTGATTCGCCATTTGTTCCCGCACTCATCGCACTGACAAACCGCCTTGGAGGGGCGAGACCCGCACCGACCCTTGCTTAACCAAACTCAAGCCGATCAAGTCCAAGTGCGCTGACGTGCCCAGAGAGGCATTGGGAAATCGTCCCCTCACTCCCGTACGACTTCGATCGTTACGGGAAGAAATGCGGATTATGGTGCTCCAACTATGGAACTTCAATTCAGATAGGGCCTGCACACCACTTAATAGAAAACGACGGTTTCTTCGAAGGGCATGCCTCTGGAGTTCAAGGAGGAGATAGGGGAATCGCCGTCGGCCATGGAGACTGGCGCGGGCTGGGAGGCTGTAGCTGATGTGGAGTCCGAGCTCGAGGTCATCTTCGGTGACTCTGGTAAACAGGCTTTGCTGGCGGAATTGTCCAAGAGATATAATGTCGTGTCAGGCGACGCGATCAGGCGTCCTGATACGTTTCACACGGCGCTTTACTACCTTGTGGGAGAGCTTGGTTCGAAGTTCGTGATGGACCGAATCAGCATGCGTATCAGGGGATCCGTCTCCGTATCCCCCCGAGTAAGCTGACAAGACAGTCTTCTCTTTGCGAGGTCTTCCCGCAGTTCCCTAATCGCCTCAGCAGGACGCGAATCTTCTATTTGACGAAGAGCCCTTCTCTTCCAGTCCGCCTTCGGAACTAGGCACACTTAAACGACTTCAAAGCCCGCTTCTATCTCGGCTCTCTGCTTCTTCCTGCGCAAGCGGAAGAGGTAGAACCCGGCGACAAGAACCACCACGACCGCAGCTACAATGTAATACCAGTAAGTCTTGTACCAGGGAGGCCGTACTGGGGGCGGTGGAGGGAGGTAGATCCCCACTAAATAGGACTTGCTGATGTGACCGGTCTGTATGGACGAGAACGATGCGGTTATGTTAGCGGTTCCAAGGTAACACGGACCGACGGTCACCACCTTGCATACCAAACCGGAGATGATGGGCGTGAACGTCGTCGAGGCGGTCTTTGATGAAATCGCCGTGGTTTTGGTTGGCGAGATGGAGCCCAATGTGGCGGTCCATTGGACTGTCAAGTTCTGGACTGGCTGACCCAGGAACGAGATCGACAGCGTCATGACAGCTGTGCTGTTGGTGTACATCGTTGACGATCCGTAGGGTGTCGCCCCCGAAACGGAAGGACTGAGCGTGACGATGAGCGGGCTCTGTGCGAGCTGGAGGTTGACCTGAGAAGAGAGCAGCCCTTGAGAGCTGGCCGTGAGGACACTCAAACCCGATCCTGAGGCATTGAGAAGCGTGCGGACGTAATCCTGACCGACGTAACTCTGACCGACCTTTACGACCTTTATGCTTAGGTGGAGCGGTAAACTCATCATCGAGCTGTTCGACGACGTAACTGTTATGTTCGTCAGCACGCGCGCCCGCGCAGGATTGCCGTTGCTGTCCTGCAGTTGGATTACCAGGATAGGACGGCTACTGGCTAACTGGAATGTCGACGATCCCGAAGGAGTCATAGGGGCGACATACGCCGCCAGCTTTGACGGGGCGGGAATTACCGTCGTCACGGTCACGTTGCCCGGCAAGAGAGAGGAGGAGGTGACGGTAATGCTTGATTGGCCCTGAAGTGAACTTGTCGTGAGCGGGACGAGAACGGAGATGTTCCCGGCTGGAATCGTTACAAGGGTGGGTACCGAAATGATGTCTGACTCGTCAGAGAAGAGCTGAACGATCGTGTCAGAAGAGGAGACCGCGGGCTCTCCCAAGCTGGTCGCCAGGCCCACCTCCAGTGCGCTATAGGTCAAGCCATCAGTAGGCAGAGTGCCTGGGAGAAGCCTTAGGAGCAGCTTGCTGGAGCCACAGCTACCTGTGCAGTATTTCGGAGACACTACCGTGACGAACGCCGGCCTCGACCCGTATCCGGTCGAGGACGCGGTAATGACAGCCTGACCAGAGTTCGCACTCGTGTCGAAGCTGCCCGTGGCATAGATCTCACCCGGAGTTATCGTCAGCGAACCCTGGTTGAGGCGGGCTACGCTGGCGTTGGAAGAGGAGAGTAGCGCCGTGACGGGGGTTATCGCCTTTGAGGGGAAACCGGCACTGTCGACCAGCTCGACTCTCACGGTTCCAGTGTCAGCCCGTCTCAAGAAAGTCGTCGGCGAAACGAAGACCTTGAGAATCGACGGGAATCCACTGGGTATGGCCGTTGTCAGCGTGGCGAAGGCCGACTCCAGGCCATGTGATGACGCCGTGATGCTCGTGGAGCCAGGAGTCGGGGTTGTGACCGCGTTGACGACGACGTACTCGCTGCCCGCCGGAATTGTGACGATGTCCGGGACCGAGGCGATGTTGGTTGAGGAGGAGGTCAAGAAAACTGTCAGGGGAGTGAGAGCCGCCGAAGGAAGGCCGTTCGAATCGACCAGTGAGACCACAACGGCAGGATAGGTGCCATTGTCGGCCGGCAGCTTGGGCGGAATTATTGTGAGCGCGAGACCTACGGCCAGAGACGGGACTTTGGACGTGACAGCCACCGAGGAGGGGATGGCCTGTGATGCCAGGAGAAGCGACACGACGGCGACGAGCACGGTCACTCTGACATTCAATCTAGCTACTTCCCTTAGATTCTAACTATCAGTATTTCAATCATTAGTATGCAGAATCCATATGACAAAGTCAGTAAGTATGCAAGTCCTGGTTCCCGCGTTACCCACTCGCAATTTCCTTCTTGATTTGCTCGAGCTGTCTGAAGAACTCCCGCGCTATCTTGTCTCTGTCCTGCTCCTGCATCATGGTAGATGCCGCGTAGGAGGCCACCTCAAGAATCTCGTGTTCCAGCCTTAGGTGCTCGACCAGAGTAGTCTTGTCAGAGAAGGACTTCAGACAGATCCGACAATGATAGGCGTCGGGCATGTCACTCATGCCACACTCTTACGAGCCCAAGTGATATAATGGTTTGCGGCCTAGCCCGAGAGTTGGCGTCAGGATTCCTGCGATTCGGCCATGACTTGGGCATCATTCGGATCTAGCGGTGACCGTGATGGCCTCTTGTGGAAGCCGAGATGTTACTCGAGAACACTACCGCAGGGGTTGCCCAGACAGTGGTGTATCGTCCCGAGAGCACTCCACCCGACTCCAAGGTCATCGTGAAAGCTCCTGACGACTTCAGGCCCGTCAGGTTGCAGGTCCCCGCTGGGAACCCAGGACAGGCGACTGACGAGCCCGTAGGGATCGTGGAGTGGCCGATGAAGGTGCCGAGGCCGTTCAGGGCCGGGTTGCTCATCCCGAGAAAGTAAATCGCCCCCTGGTCCACCTCTCTCCCGGTACTGAGGTCTTCGCTCGAATTGACCAACATCCCGAAGCTCCCAGAGACAGGGGTCCCGCCGAACGTCCCAGCCGCTGCGCCGCCCATCTGAACACCGGTCCATTGTATCTCAGCGTGCGAATAATCCGCTATCACGAAGACTTCGCTCGAATTCGACACAAAGAAGACGGGCCCTCCGAACGGATTGAGATAAGCAGACTCGAACCCCATGCTGAGGCTCATGGTGGTCACGCCACTGCCGGTCGAAATGGTGACCGTCCCGGTCCCGTTGAAGAGAGCCGGAATCGCGCTAGTACAGTTGAGGTATGGCGTGCATCCGAGTGGGAAGAGCACGGCAGGGGTCATGCTGTCGATCTCGACCGTCCCTTTCACGTCCGTGTACGACCAATGGGAAGTCTTGGTCTTTAGGTCAAAAGAAGCAGTCCCCGTCGCTGTCAATCCAGAAACAACGGCGCTGAGGTCGTAGCGGAGGATTGAGTTCATTGAATTCACCGGAGTGCCGAAGATCCAGGCGGCAACAAGTTGGCCGCCCCGGAGTGAGTAGCTTTGGACCCCTGGAGACACAACACCGCCAGTCAGGTTAAGCGAAACAGTCTGTGATTGTGCTAAATGGGCTACGTTCCCGCCGAAGGCACTCGAGGGTGGCGTCGAGTAGGGGGTGCTCCCGCCAAGAACCTTGGAGGGTGGCGCTGCGTAGACAGCGCTCGTGCCGAGCAGGAAAATGACTCCGACCGCGAACCAGACCATCCTTAGTCCCATGTCGTCCATGTATGTCTCCGACAGACGATATCTCGTTTTTGTCTCTTTCTTCAAAGAGACCGTTCGCAGGGCTTCAGACGGTATACGGCAGTATCTCGACGCCCTTCGACGAGAAGACCACAGTGTGGTACTTCCTTGAATGTTCAGTACCACGCAGCTTCCTTACCATGAACCTCGTTTTCAACTCCATATTATCTGCGAGATAGTTCTCCATGTAGAAGACTCCGTCCGCTACGAACTCCTCAAGGCCGAGAGAGTAATCGGTCTGTTGATCGAATCTGCTCACGGTCACTATCGTCGTAATCCTCTCCCGTTTGAGGGTCTTATAGATCAAGTGCATCAGGAAGCTGTAATCGAACTTCCCCGTAGCGCCGCTTAGGAACGCGGTAAGAGAATCGACTACGAGCCTCTTGGCCTTGACCTCGTCGATGGCAGAAAGGATTGTGTCAATGTTCGAACCCATTCCCCTTCCCTCCAGTGCCTCGAGGTCGAGCAGCCTGGCCTTCTTGGACTTCTCCAACTCTTCGAAATCCAGACCGAACTTCAGCATGTTGCGCCGCAGGCTCATCGCGTCTTCCTCGAAGGTGGCGTAGACCGAAGGCTGGTTGAGTTCCTTGGCCCCGTTGTAGGCAAATTCCGATGACAGAATCGTCTTGCCTGTGCCTATCCCACCGACCAGAAGCACGAAGTCTCCCGGAGTGAGACCACCTTGAATCAGCGGATCGAGGCCGGGAACGCCCGTTTGAATCCTTTCTTCATTCGGCATGTGGTTCTGCGCTTGGCTAATCGCCATGCCCACTATATGCTTTTTGTCCAAACGAACTGGAGGCTGGCAGAGATGAAATCGTAAGAACAGGTCCAAGAAGCTTATATGCGAGTCCTGAAATGTTGACCCGCAATCCATATCGGTTTAGTACTCGAAGACCTCCGACCGGAACAGATGGGTTCCGTACAGAACCTGCAGAGGAGAAACCAGGACTTCCTGCTGCTTGAGACCATAAAGAGGGTGGGTGTTCAGAACTACTCGCTCTTGGCTAGGCTTACGGGCCTGAATGCCGAGACGATTAGGTACAAGGTCAACAAGCACCTGACGAAGCTGGGCCTGGCGACGACCATCAACGTGAACTACGGCGAGCTTGGCCTCTCGATGGGCTATATTGTCGTCAAACCAAACGGGTCGTCAGGGAAGTCGTGGCTCGATCGGATGAGCTACCTTGTCTTTGTTGCGAAGAGCATCGGGTCGAACAGGTACCTGTGCTTGAGCGCAGTCCCTTACAGGCTGAAGAAGAAATACATGGATGTTCTCGAGCAGATAAAGCAGGAAGGGCTTATTGAAGGCTACGAATACAGGGAACTCTATTGGATGAGATACCCGCCCTTCAGGCCCGAGTTCTACGACTTCGAAGGGCGAGAGTGGAAGATGGACTGGAGCAGATTCAACATGACGATGGGAGAGATCGGGTCTTCGTTTCTGTCAGTCAACAGAGACTCGACCGTCGATTTCGTCGACCTGAAGATACTCAGCGCTCTTATGAAGGACCCGACCACGCCGTTGGCCAAGACCGCAAAGGAAATGGGTGTAAATCCCAGGACCGTCCGCTACCACCACTCCGAGCACGTTGACAAGAACAAGTTCATCCTCAGCCATAACATCAGGTGGGTCAAGCCCCTCCAAGAGGGGAACCCCGGGGGAGTCATGCAGGCGCTGATAATAGTCCAAAAACTCGAAGAGGATGGCATGTCCAAGGTAAGAAAATTCTGCAACAGCCTACCCTTCACCTGGCTTGAGGCTGGGACCGAGGAGAGAGACTATCTGGCAGTAATCGACATCCCGCTCTCCGAATTCCAGACGTGCATGCAGCAGATCGAGATGCATCTGATGCAGGTTGGAAAAGCGTACGAGGTCATGATGCTGGACGCGTCCAAGACTAAACCTCTCTCAATTCCCGACGAGATGTTCGAAGAGAAGAGGGGATGGAGGCTCTATTCCGAAATCGAAGTCGAACGGCGGGGAATCAAGGAAGACGAAGCATGACCGCGGTAGGGAGGCTGTACAAGGAACTGGTCTACGGAGGCCACTTGCTGGCGTTCGGGACTGCAAGCATTGCTGCGACCGCTGCCCTCGTGCTGGGCAGGACCCCGACTTGGGACCTGCTTCTGATGGCATACCTCTTCTCCTACGGGGCATACATGGTCAACCGTACGTCAGACTTCGACCAGGACAGGGTCTCCCACCTAGATAGGACGGAGTACTTGGAGGGGAGGAGACGCGCGCTGCCTATGGTTGTTGCCGTTAGCTTTGGACTCGGATACGTCCTCGCACTGCTCAGAAACCTAGCCCTTTTCGCCGGGCTGCTTGTCCCGGTTGTACTCGCGGTCGCATACAGCGTCGGCTCTAAGAGGATGGGGAGAGCCCTCGGAATGTCCCGTCTGAAGGAAGGCCTGTTCGTGAAGAACCTGACGGTGTCGCTTGGCTGGTCTCTGATTCCAATCCTCGTCGGCCTCTACTACGTGCAGCTTTCACTCGCAGTATTCGCCTTTTGCCCATTCATCTTCCTCAGGCTAATGGTCAACACGATTTTCTTCGACGTGCGCGACGTCAAGGCAGATGCTGCTTACGGGATAAGGACAATTCCCGTCTCGCTTGGAACCGTTGCGTCGCTGAAGTTGATGGACGTGGTCGACTTTTCATCTGGGGCTTACCTAGCCGTGCTGGTCCTGTCAGGGGTCCTCCCGACATTCGCTGGACTGCTTGTGGTCTTCACCCCCTATTCCTTCGCCTACAGGTACTTCTCCCAGAGATCAACGAAGCACGAGGATTCGCTGAGGGACCTGGCCGCGGACGGTGAGTACCTTCTTTGGGGGGTCGTAGCCTACCTTGGACTGATGTGAAATGGGGAGCCTCTTGATCGATGACAGGGCGGTCGATTCTCTTCTCGCGCCATATCGAAAGGCCGTAGAAGAAGGCCTGAAGCGGGTCAAGGAGAAGAACAGCACCCTCTCAGAAGTGGCTTACGAGTATGTCGTGGGCGGAGGGAAGATGCTGCGTCCCTCAATCGTCTTGCTTTCTTGCGAGGCCGTGAGCGAGTCCTATGAGAAGGCGATGCCCATCGCTTTGGCTTACGAATTGGCGCATACCGCGTCGCTAACCCAAGACGACATCATCGACGAATCACCGACCAGGCACAACAAGCCAACGGCGCACACGAAGTACAGCGTCACCACGGCCATTCTGATCTCGGACATGCTGATCTTTGAAATCTTCGAGCAGTTGAGCAGATACGCAAGGGTTGACCTATCCTCCAAGAGGGTGGCGGTCCTGATAGGGCACGTCGCGAATGCCGCGAAGGAGGCGGCTGAAGGTGAATTCCTGGAGATGCAGCTCTCAAAGAAGAGGGAGCCTACAGTTGAGGACTACCTAAAGCTGGCCGGTCTGAAGACTGGGGCGCTCTTTGGCGCGGCTGCCGCATCGGGTGGGATAGTCGGCGGAGCGAAACAGAGAGTAGTCGCAGATCTTTACGAATACGGCAAGAACCTTGGAATCTCGTTCCAGATGATGGATGACGTTCTTGACATTACAGGCACTACCGAGAAGATGGGAAAGCCAATGCTGATGGATATGCAGAACAACGCCGGCAACATCGTCTTAATCCATGCTATAGCAAACGCTGATCCGGGAAAGAAGAACGAAATCAGGGGGCTAATGGCCAGAAGTGAATACGGTCTGGCCGACGCACTGGAGGTCCAGGGGATTCTCGACGACCTTGGGTCGGTTGAATTCGCCTCAGAATCCTGTTTAAAACACGCCTCTCTCGCGCGGGAACGTCTGAAATCGCTTCCCGACACCAGGGCCACACAGATACTGGAGGAGTTGACGCGCTGGTTGGAGGGACGCAGGCGTTGACCGTGCTTCCAGAAACGGTCATAAGAACTAGTGTGAAGCCGTAGGCATGGCCCTGGATCCGACGGCACTTCTCATTCCCGCGATCCACCTGATCACTCTGGTGATCACCGGGATGTCTGCCCTATACGTCCTCAGGCAGAAGACTAGCGAGTATCTTCAGGTGAAGAACCTACTCGTAATGGTCCACATATTCTTCATGGGGGTCGTCGCCCTCGAACTCCTCAGAGACTTCGTCGTGGAGAGCAACCTCTTCATGACGGTATACACCATGTCCGGGACCAGCTTCGTGCTGGCCGATGTGTTCCTCCTGACCCTGGTGGCCCTTGCGATCTTCTACAGGCCGAAAGGGAAAGGATTCATGGACATCATCAGGGAGATTTTCAAGCATCAATTGCAGGCGACGTTCCTCCTACTTTACTCAATCTACATCCTCATTTCTGGCGTATACCTGTTCGTGCCCGGGACTTTCGGACAACAGGATGTGCCGAACATCGTCGGTGTCACCGTTGGTGCCACCCAGTACAGCCCCTTCTACCTGGAGATGTTGCTCGGGATCTTGTTGATATTCATGGTCTATCCTTCAGGCCTCTTGCTGATAGCAAGGTCGAGGTCGGCGGACGTGGAGGTCAAAGCCGCCTTCACGGTGCTCCCGATAGCGTGGGTGGCGATCGGTCTTGACCTGTTGTTCTTCAACGGATATCTCTTGAATGAAGGGATCGACGCCAGCGCGGTGGGGTACCTGATCGCCGCAGCCGCCTTCGCAGCGACGGCTTCCACCTTCAGACGCGCGACCCTCCTGAGCGCTTTCTTCCAGCAGACGGCACCCGTGCATATCCCGCCAGTCCCCCCCGCGACCACATTCTCCGGCCGCTTAGGACTTGCAACTGACAAGGTTTTCGGGAAAGAGTTCCTGCTCGAGGTGAATCCTTCAGTGAGGTACGAGGAGAGCATAAGGGACCTCGCTCTCGAACTGGGGGCGAAGCAGTACCTGCTCTTCGCGTTCACTTCTCGGGGAAGTCCGGTGTACAACTCTCTCTCTGGGTTGGAGAACGTCAGGTTCTTCACGATGACCACGAGAGTCTCCTACCCGAAGCCAGGCGACCTTCCGACGGAGGTGCTGGTCCCGGCCAACGACCAGTCGGTTCTCCTAAACGTCCTAGACAAGGCCATCACGACGAATCCGGATCTGAAGTTTGGGCTAGTCTTCGACAGTATCACCGACCTGATACTTTCAGCCGGGTTGGAAACGACCTACAAGTTCCTGAAGCAGGCTATCGAGATGGCCAGCAGCCACGCGATCACTGCTGTTTTCCTCTTCACCTCAGGGGCGCACGGCGGACGAGAGGAGAGCATCATACGGAACCTGTTCAGCAACCAGTTGTCCTACGCCTCAGGACTGCTCTCCGTCCAGAAGACTGGATAGCTCTTTCAGAAAGAAATGGCCGTGCAGAAACACTAGGCTGGATTCTTTATCAGAATGCCAGGGCTTGTCAGAATGCCGGTCTCTGCACTGCCGGAAGTGCGCTCATCGCGTCTACTACCTTCTGGTAGGTGCCGAGGATTTCGAACCCGTGCTGGGTCAACTCATAGCGTTTTCTGCTACCCAGGTCCTCCTCCCTGAGGAAATTGCTCTTGACGAGCGACTTTAGGTTGGACTGCAGAGCGATCCAGGACAGGTTAGCCTTGTACATGATCTGGGTCGGTCTGTCGATCCCCGAACTGACGACGCGTAGCACGTCCATCTTTATTTCCAGCTCAGATCTCCGTGCGGGGGATTTTCTGTCGAACCCGCTGACCTGAACCGAGATTGCGTTCTCTGGGAAAGACATTTTTCGTCTCTCGGTCTCGTTTGACCTCTGTTCTATATATGCATTATAGATTAGTCATCCATTTTTCTGAGCGTGGGTAGATCCTGCTCACAATGTAATGGGAAACCATTGCGACTGGATTCGAATCCAGGCTCCGGAATTACTAAGAGGATGAACCAGAGGATTCCTCCTATGCGAATCTTCGCCCGTAGGGAGCTCCCTGCAAGCTCCGGTCAGGGTATGGACTGCGGACACATCAGAGAGAAGCTAGATTCCGCCCTCACGTCGGTCTTCTCGGAAAACGGTAAGAAGGCTGTCCTCTTCCACCTCACCGAGAAGTACAGCCTCACACTGGAGGGGGCCAACAAGGACCCAGGGAAGCTGGAGAGATCTCTCACGAACCTCCTCGGCGAGACTGGCTGGACAGTGGTCAAGCGCAGGATTATTCAGGAGATCTACGGACCCGGCCTCGAAATCGGCAGTGTCTCAGTGGAGACCGCATCATTGAGCGACGCATTCGGCTTCGCGCGGTCGTTCCGTTCCGTCATCGGGACTGGATTCGTCCGTTTCTGAAGGCGTTTTGTGATTCAAGCGAGCCAGTCATCCCACTCCTCAATCACGCACTCCCATAGTCCGGGCGACTGACGCCTACGGCCCATGCACAGTGACAGTCGTAGTGACAGTCGCAGTGACAGTCGGAGTAACAGTCGCAGTAACAGTCGCGTTGAAGGATGTTGAGGTGAGAATGGACGTCGAGGTCGTCTTTGAGGTCGTCAGAGTTGTTGAGGTTGTGGCGACGCTGACGGTAGTGGTCGTATTCGCCGTGGAGGTCGTAAGGCTCGTTGCCGTTGTCTGAAAGGTCAGAGTCGCGGTCCCACCTGATGTCACCGTGGTGGTTGCGGTGGAGGTCGTTGGGATAGTGTACGTGGTTTCAACCTGGCTGGTCAGAGTCGACGTCTTGAGAACTGTCGAATTGACCTTCGAAATCAGTGTCGTAGTTGTGAAACTGGTCTCAATAGTACTTGACGAGCTTGAGTAGGGAACCAACAGGACTGCGGCACTCCCTATTGCAACTATGACGATTGCCCCCAAGATGATTACTGTCAATATGGTTGATATGCCTCTTCGCGTCTTCATGCCAAAGCCCAACACCCAAGGGGTGGACATCTCCTCACATTAGGGTTGCGCACGATTCGTGCTACCCTTGGCTAATGATTGCTTCAATAACCCTCCTATGGCAAGCCCTCTGTAAGATCGAGGTCCTAAGACAACAAAGCGACCGATCGCATCAATCTTTTTAGACGGAGTGACTCAGTGACGCCGTGGAGCTGGTCCAACCCAACCGAAAGTGGTCCGCCCTTCATTCCTTCCTCAAGGTCCTTCTTGCTGCGACGCTGGCAGAGCTAGGAGTGTTCGTCATCCTGGTCGTCGTTCATGCCGCTTCTCCCTCCACGGCGCTGGCATGGGTCGCCGACCTTGTGGGGGTCTCGCTCGGCACAACATCAATTCTGGCACTGGGCGTTAGCGTCGTCTTCGTGTACCTTGCCTACCCTACGTATCGGGTGCCTCTCCTGTTCTTGGTGCTTCTGACGGCGTCGACGCTTGCCGCCCATCTCTACATGATCAACACACCTTCGCTGCCTGCTTGCTTCGACGGCCAGAAGCACGTCAACGGTTGCATCATGGACGAGTCCTACTACGTGCCGGCCGCAGAGACCCTGCTGAATGGCACTCGGTGCGGGCCGACGGTCCCGAACTGCAACACCGAGCATCCGTTCCTTTCGAAGGCGCTGATCGCGGCCGGCATAGCGACCTTCGGAGACAACGCCCCTGGTTGGAGGATCCTCAACGTCCTTCTCGGGACTTTCTCCCTGCCACTAGTGTTTGTCCTGGTCCTCAAGCTCTCCAAGAGCCGCACTGCCTCCTACCTGTCAGCGACGCTTCTGGGCCTCGACGTGATGTTCTTCTCGAATTCGAGCGCCGCACTGCTCGACATCCCGATGGTATTCTTCGCGCTTCTGGGCTTCGTGCTTTATTTCTACAAGGTCCGGTTCTGGAAGCTAGACGCGTTCACCCTCTCAGGGATCCTGCTTGGACTGGCGGCCCTTTCGAAAGAGACCGCGATCTTCCTCCTGGCGACCCTGGCGACCTATCACCTGGTCGCCGGGGAGGGCGGCAAGAAGCTACGAATCCTCTGCGCCGTGGAGATCGTTGTCGTGACAGCCGGGGTGTTCGTCCTTGGCCTCCAGGTCTACGACACGCTCTTTGCTAGGGCCGCATTCCCGACGTTCCTCGACCAGATACACTACATGCTGTCCTACGGCGCATCGCTGATAGGCCACGGCTGGTCCTACGGCGGGCCCAACGGCAATAGTACCCAAATCACCCCCTTGAGCTGGATGACATACTATGAACCCGTCACCTACTATGGGACGAGTGTATCGGTTTGCGCCAACTCGATCTGCACGAACTACCCAGGCGTCGCATACTATGGGGTGACCAACCTCATCGAGACCTGGACGACGTATCTGTGGATGCCCCTGGCCGTACTCGCAGTATGGGAGGTCTTCAGGCCGCGACGAGGGGGGCTGGACCGATTCGGGTTCGGTGACACGGCCTCGCGGAGCCTCTCAGGCGAGACCAAGCTGGCATTGCTGTCTCTTATCTGGTTCTCGTGGAACTACTTCCCCTATCTCGCCCTCTTCGCGGCCGGGAGGGTGACCTATCCCTTCTACTTCATCCCCGCGCTGCCGGCGGTCGCGATGGGGGCGAGCTACTTCCTGACATGGAAATCGGTGCCGAGATACGCCCGTTTCCTCTACGTGGCAGGAGCCTTCCTCTTCTTCTTCTTGTTCTTCCCGGACAAGGCCTTCCTACCAGTCTGGCTGCGGGCGCTTATAGGGAGGTGATGCCCCTGATGTCTCGTGCCATTTTCTCTGCCGGCTGCCAGATAGATGGTCAGTGAGGCGAATTCCTCAACTGATCAGGGTCAAGAGAAAGATAGATTGGCTCAGAAGCCACACCGGCCGACCCAGGCGACAATCCTTTCCTAACCCTCCAGATCAATTCATCAACGGTATTGGACCGTGCACGAAGGCAGCTCCGTTGTTCCCAGAGTTGCACACAGCGCGCGCCGGTGACTCCAGCCTCCTGGCGCAGCTAGAACAGTCTCATAGCCATCTTCAGCCACAAGCTGAGTCTAGGCCTTGCTTCATCATGGTTGGTTGCAAACCAGTCGTAGGATCTCTTGAGACCCTCTTCATTGCCAATGGTCGGTCTCCATCCGAGAATTCTCTCAGCCTTTTCGGTTGAGAGTACGAAGGTCCTGTCGCCTAGACTATAGACCTCCTTTCCGACAGCAGCCACGCCAAACACCCTTGTCAGAATCAGGAATGGTCTAACGAGAAATGCCGGAAACGGTTTGAATTTTGACTTCGAGTCGGCGTACTCTATCAGTTCTTCAAGCTCTGCACGGACAGTTGGAGGATCGCGAGCCGCAATGTTGAAAGCCTCTCCCTTCGATTCTTCAGAATCTGTCGCAAGTATACAGGCATTGACTACGTCATCAACATAGACCATTTGGATCTTGTTGTTCCCATCTCCAAGAAATGGAACGTTTCTGTTCAGATAGATAAACTCCAGCAGAGCTCTGAGTATCCCGCCAAACCCATCACCCAGAATCGTCATCGGCCTTATGATCGTGATGTCGAGGCCCTCGTCAGCGTATCTTCTGCAGATCTCCTCGGCGCGAAGCTTAGCCTTGCCGTACTCATCAAGAGGAGTCTTGGGCGAATTCTCGGTAATGAGGTCTGAAGTCGGCACGCCGTACACAGCTGAACTTGACATGTGGATGACCTTCTTGACTTTGTTCTCTAGTGCAGCCTTCATTACATTCTCTGTCCCATTCACCATTACATCCCACATCTGTCCTTTCCTTCCTTGTGACCAGCCGTGCGGAGGCAGCTCTCCAGCCAAGTGAAAGATGGCCCCGGTGTCCTTTGACAGTCTTGCGACGGAATCGTAATCGCGTACGTCACCATATACATACCCAGGCTGACCTGAGATGTCCATTATGATCGTCTTGAGGCCCATCTTGCGCAATTCTGCATCAAGATGTCTTCCGACAAACCCGCTTCCACCAGTCACGAGGGCGGGAAGTTCTCTCCAGCTCATCTCCTGATCTACCCCTCTCATCGACTCCGTGCTATATAGTCCCGACGTCAGGAGTTCCGAGTGCGACTCTCGAGAGCATCCCTTTGGACGGGTATCCTTGTTCGAGAAGGCAGTCACGTAAGCGCTCCTTCGTCTTAACCCTCATGCGGCTGTTCAATCTGAGGCTTCGGCGAGAAGTCCTGCAGCGACGGCTGCCGCAGGAAGGAAGGAAGGAGCTCAACGGGTCTGATTCCGCTCCTGTGCAGCAAGGCAAGGCAGAGCCATGCTAGTGACCCTGTGCGCAGCAGCGCCATTGTCTGTGGAATGGTCCCCGGTAGCCACGGGTTGGTTGTTCCCACGAACCACGTCAGAATGATCAGCGCGTTGAAGACCTCCCACGCATAGAGAGAAGGGTCATCGATGGCGAGGACGATGACCAGAGGAATCAGCATTAGGTTGAACTGCGGAGAGTAGATGGTGGCCCCGAGCAGGTAGGCCGCCAGGCCCAAGAAGACCCGGGGGGCGAGAGACACCCTTAGCGTGTAAACCCTAAGAAGCAGGATACCCGTAACCGCGAGCCCGAACCACCCTGCGTAGACACTGTGTGGGTCCTGGAAGATCCAGATGTACCATGCGTCTTCCAACCCATGGCCTGCATAGGCGGCATAGAACTGATGCAGGAAACTGAAATTGAGAATGGCAATCGGCAGAAAGAAGAACGCCACGACCGCTGCGGTGATCAGTAGGTACTCCAGCATCAGCCTGTTCCTTCGTAGCCACTCGAGGGTGGCGGACCAAGACTTCTTCAGGAGGTCGCTTGCCTTCTTGAGCCTCCCAAGGTACCCGCCGCCCTTGGCTCCCCATTCCTTAGACGTCTGCCCCGCCAACGGCTGGGAGCCAGAACGGATCATGATAGGGGCCTCTGCCTTCGGCTCTTTCAGTTTCCAGAGCTCCAAGAGGTAGATTGGCAGCAGGACGACGCCCACCAGCTTGGTCGCTATCGAGAGGCCCAGGGCGGCCGCGGAGGCGTCCTTGCGGTCCTCGAGGAAGAACTGGAGGCTGAGGATGATGAACAGCGCGTTGAAGAGGTCAAAGTTGTAGACCCCGTAGATTATCAAGCTGGGAAAGAAGAAGTAGAGAGGGTTCAGTCGCGTCCCCAGTGCATTGGCGACGCGCCAGCAGGACCACGCCAGCACCAGGGCGGCGACCAAGCTCATGACGCCGAAGGCTGAGTAGTATCCGTTGTAGTTCCCACCGACGATGCGCGCAAGGTAGAGTATGTAGCCAGAAATGGGTGGGTACTCGAAGAAGAAGTTGAAGTAAGGGACCAGCCCCTGGTGGATCTCTGACCTTATCCAGAACGAGCCTATGTCGCTGTAGATGTTGGGATTGGACCAGGGGGAATGAATCATGAAGCTCAGGAACATCGCAGAGAATGACGCTGAGAGAGCCACAATCAGCGAGTTCTGGTACCGCAACAGGCTGCTGAGACTGACATTCGTATAAAACGTTTGGAATGAACGGCCGCGGACTACGTCGTGGAATGGCCCTGCCCACGCAGCATCTTTGTGGATACATTCATAAGAGATGGGAACGTGATGTTCTCCCTTGGTCGCAATCCTGCCACCAGATCTTTCGACAACCTTCATAGTCGCCGCGCTTCTGCCTCTGGTCATCGGCTTTGTCGTTGGCCTGTTGATCAAGAAGGTCCTCAACATCGGTCTGCTCATAGCCGCGATCATCCTGCTCCTCATCATCGCGGGATTCCTGTCACCCGACCAAGTGCTGAAGCCGCTGCTCGGTTTCCTGAAATCGAGCTCCAGCGTCTCTGACTGGGTCAAGCGGTTGGCAGGCTATCTACCCTACACATCCCTCACCTTCATCGTAGGACTGATTATCGGATTCCTGAAGGGATAGGCACAGTGCCCGTCCGATGGCCATGAGGGCATAGAGCATCCACCGTTTCTCTCAGCACCACCCGCAGATCGGCGAGAGCTTAGGAACCAGCGCCCTGAGGTCGACTCAGCCCAGCAGCCAATCCTTGGGTGGGCCCTGTCCGCCCGCGCAGTCGACGACGCCTGTCACTCTTCTGAGGAAGGACGGACACGCGAAGCAGATCAGAAACGCGACTTCCTTCTTTGCGACAGGGCAGTCGACACTCTCCTTCTTCATCCGGGAAATCGCTTTGGGGCCAGCCCCGCCCTTCAACTCCTCGCTGACGGCCTTCGGAACCTTCTTTGGCTTCGGCGACGGGTAGACCTTGACCTTGAACTTGACCTCTGTCGACACGGCGGACTCGTGGCGAAGTGAGGATAAAAGCGTGAAGTGGTCCCGGCGTCATTCTTCTTCTGGCCGGTAGTAGGCCCATGTTGACGTCCAGTACTGCGCTCTTGGCCTGTCCTTCATCCGGTCTCGAGTCTGCCCTATCGCCGCTTCCGGGCACCCCTCATTCGGAGCAGCACCGTCAGGAGAAGGGCGACGGCAAAGGAGATGAAGTAACTGAAGTCTGCGCCGTTGAACCAGAAGGAGAGGGCACCCACAGGGTAGCCCAGGGCCAGTTGCGGCACCATGAAGGGAACCGACACCAGAATCGAGAACCCATAGATGGCGAGGGCGGGCCAGTCCCATCTGACGGGGTTCGCACTGGTCTCAACGCTCGTCCTCTTAGCGACGTAGAAGTCGACGAGGGTTATCGCGAGCCAGGGCATTATCCAGTAGGAGAGAGCCAGGAGGAAGTTCTCGAAGAAGCTCTCGAAGTTCGTCTGGACGGCGACCGCGATGATGAAACCGGCCGCCCCGCCGGCGGCGACCGTCACCCACCTCTTGGCCTTCACGTCAAGGACCAACGCGGAAAGCGAGTTTGTGTAGAGATTCAGCGCGTCAGCCGCGAAGGCGCCAAGGATCAGCGCGGCCATGGCCAGAGCCCCGAAGGACCCCGCGTACTTGTAGAGCCCGTTGAAGTAGGCGAAGGATCCCGTCTCGGACGGTGTCAGGCTGCCCACGAGGGCGCCCAGGGTCTCTATGGCGAAGGAGGAGACGGCGCCTCCGGCCAGCGCCAGGACCAGCACCTTCGTCTTGGAAGTCGGCGGCGCGAAATACCTCGAGTAATCGGAGGCGTAGGGAGCCCAAGACATGAGATAGGAGAAGCAGATGATCAGAATGCCCCCGACTGACCCCAGCGATAGCGCGCTCGCGGAGCCCTGCTGATACGCGAAGGCCTTCCCGAGGTCGGGTATCGTCAGGACGAAGATGAGGAGGAACAGGAGACCGAGCACGACCGACATCACCTTCTCGAACAAGTGGATGAAATCATGGCCATAGATGGCGATCATCGCCTGGATGATGACGTAGGCTGCTGCCGAGAGCACGAAGTTCGCTCCCGGGAAGATCACTCGGAGGGCCACGACTGCCAGGATCGTGTTGACCGTGAACCAACCGACCGTGCTAATCCAGGTAAGAGCGCCCGGGATGTAATTCCCCAGCCTGCCGAACGAGGCCCGCGAGGAGAGCATCTGAGGGAAGCCGAGGCTGGGACCCATGGCCGCTGCGAGGCCCACAAAGAGCCCACCCAACAGATTGCCCACCAGCAGGATTGGGATGACCTGGGACATTGTGAAGCCGGAGAATTCCGTCGTGATGACACCGACGACGTAGTCGGCTATGGTGAGGTTGGCGGCGAACCAGAGGGTGAAGGTGCGGTTGGCCGAGCCGTGGCGAAGGTCCTCGGGTACGTGCTCGATTCCCAGCTTTTCGACCTTGACCGGCTCGTCCGCCATGATCGGTTCCCTGTGTTTCCGTGCTGTTCTAAGCGTTTCCAGAAGCAAGGTCTAGGGGCCGAGAGACTTGGCGAGCGATTTTACCTTCCCTTCGAGGTCCTGCTTGCCAGCAAGAGAGGAATACACGGCGAGGAGCTTGAGCTGCCTGGCGATGTCTCCTTCGGTCGCCCGCACCATCTTCTCCAGCTCGGCCTTTCCCTTCCCGGAGATGATGTACCGCCTGACGTTCCCCTCCCTCTTGGTCAGCTCTGTGATCAGGCCCTTCTTGAGGAGCTCCCCAAGAATCGGGTAGACCGAGCCCGGCCCCGGCCTCCACCCCCCGCCAGTCACCCTCCCGATCTCCTCAGCGAGGTCTGACCCCGACATCGAGGACTCCGACAGCATCTTCAGGGCCGCAAGGCGGAGCACGCCCTTTGGAGCGCTGATCAACGCGTTCCCTGGCCATGGCCGGCTAATTAGGCCTCTTAGGCCGGCAGGAGGGGAGGCCGACCAAGGGAAGTTGGGATAAATACCCTGGCTGGTCGAGTCCGGGTCCCGTTGAGAGGAGCGATCATAGTCCACGCTGGCGCCGGGAGCGGGAAGTACGCGCCGAATGACAGGAGGTTCCGCGAGCTTCTCAACGCCGTCGAGGCGGGCCGGGCCGCCATGAAGAAGGGATCTTCGCTCGACTGTGTCGAGGCTGCTGTCCGCTGCATGGAGGAGTGCGGGGCCTTCAATGCGGGCAGGGGCTCGTGCCTCACAGTCGAGGGGAGGGTCGAACTCGACGCGGCCATCATGTCAGGTGAGGGCCGGAGGGGGGCCGGAGTCGGGGCAGTCACCTGCACCTACCACCCCGTGACCCTGGCGAGGCGGGTGATGGAAAAGACCCCCCACGTCCTGATCGCGGGCGAAAGGTGCAGGGCATACCTTCACGCCGCTGGGCTCGTTGCGGAAAGGCTGCGGCCCTCGCCCACGGCCAGGCTCAGATTCAAGAGCATGACTGAGCCGGGGGCAGAAGCACGGCGTAAGATTGACCTCTGGCACGGTCTCCAGGAAGGCAATACCGTCGGCGCCGTCGCGCTGGACGCCGCGGGCGTCCCGTCAGCCGCGGTGAGCACGGGCGGAATGTGGCTCAAGCTCCCCGGCAGGGTCGGCGACTCGGCGGTCATCGGAGCAGGTATCTACGCCGACTCGAAGGCCGGCGCCGCCAGCGCCACAGGCACGGGAGAGGAGATAATCAAGAACTCGCTCTGCCTGAGGGCCTGCGAGTACCTCATGAAAGCGGGTGCGCCGGGCGCGGCGAGGCGAGCTATTGAGCTGATGACGAGAGCGAGCGGCAGAGGCACGGCGGGGATAATCGCAGTAGACCTTAAGGGCCGGGTAGGAGCGGCGCTCAACACGGAGGCGATGGGCAGGGCCTGGTACGACCAAGCGAGGGGCAGACCCGTAGTCCAAATCTGAGAATCCCGTTCCGTCTGCTTCTCCACTGTTGGACCAAGAAAGAGAGCAATTCCGGCCAACCTAAGAGCAGACAGACCGAGAATCCCGTTTCGTCAAATGGGCACGTCATCGTCCTCCCCTCGCTGTGAGGCGTCCTTAGAAACCCCCCTACGTTCTCGGCCATGAGGAGGGCGCCGGCCACCGAACTGCCGGTGGGGCCAGGTTCTCTTTAAATCGCACCCGGATGGGATACCTTGTCTGATTGAAGACATTCTGCATCTCGCACGTTAAGGACGTCGACGGACTGGGGTCGGCCGCGCTGATCGTCGCCGCGACCGGAGCCGAGGTTCTTCTTTCGGATTACGACGATCTGCTCGACAACCTGGCGCGAGTGCCTCCTGGCACTGAGAAGTTCGTGCTCTGTGATCTCGGGGCCGACAACGCCAACCTGGAAGGGTTCCTGAAGAGCCTTAAGAAGATCGCTGAACGCACCGAGGTGACCTACATCGACCACCATTTCATGGCACCGGCCACGAAGAGGAGGCTGAGGCGAATCGGCGTCAGGCTCGTCCACGACGAAGATGAATGCTCGAGCATGCTCGCCTATCTCACATTCAAAGGATCGTTGCCGGAGCGGGCTCGCCTGATCGCCCTATGCGGGGCCGTCACCGACTACACGGACGACTCGCCCAAAACGAGGAGGCTGATGGAGCATGCGGACAGACAGTTCGTGCTCCTAGAGGCGACGATGCTCGCCTACGCCGTCGCAAGGAAAGGCGGGCAGGAAGGCTTCCCGGAGACTGTCGTCTCCGAGCTCTCGAAGATGAAACACCCCCACGAGATCGAGGACGTCCCGCGCCTCGCGGTCGACCAGCTGGTCGAGGTCGCGCGGCTGGGAGAACAGGTCAAGGAACACGGGACGAAGATGGGCAGGCTGGCGTACATGGTAACGGACCAGCATTCGACCGGCAACGTCGCGAAGCTGCTCGTCGGGGCCTTTGAGGTCCCGGTGGGAGTCGCCCTGAAGGAAAAGCGACCGGGGTGGTACGAAGTGAGCCTCAGGTCGACCTCAGAGTGCAGGGTCCACCTCGGCAAGACGATCGACAGGATTGCGGCCAGGCTGGGTGGGAACGGGGGAGGCCACAGGAAGGCGGCGGGGTGCAGTATCCCCGTCTCCAAAGCCGATGCGATGCTGGGCGAACTGTCGAAGAGGGTCTAGCCTAGTCTCTCTTGACGCATTTCACGACTATCGAGCCACCGAGCTGCCTCTTCTCGAGCTCGACGCTCCCGAAACGACTCGAAAGGAGGGCCTTCAGATCAGAGTTGTGGAGCACGAGCACATAAGTGTCGTAGATCGACCCGTACCGCAGACCCACGGCGCCCGCAGTTGCGAGACCAACGATGCTTGGGACCAGCCTCAGATAGAGGGCCACGGCCAGGGCGGCGACTGCGGAATCTGGTTTTCCCAGGTCGCAGAAGCCGAGTCTCCCCAAAGGCTTTAGGACTCGTGACAGTTGCCCGATCGCCCTCGGAAGGTCCTGCGCGTCCCTGAGCGCGAACCCCGAAACGACGGCGTCAAAGACACCCTCCCGGAAGGGAAGGAACTCGAAGACGGCCCTGACCCTGTTGGGGAAGTGCGATGCGGCCAGCATCGCCTGAGAAACGTCGAGGAGGATGGGCGCTCCGCCCTTCGCCGCGACCAGCCTCGACATCTCCCCCGGACCCGCTCCCAGGTCGAGGACGAGCGAGCCCCTCCGGACCGCGAATGCGACGGTCCCGACCCTCATCTGCCCGTCCGCGTGGATCGCGATCCTGCTCGAAGCCTCCTCGTAGGACGGAACGAGCCTCTGTAACGAGTTCACCACGTAGGCCCACCTGCCTTGGAGGCCTGGCCTCCTGCGCTTCATGAAGAGAGTGCGTCCGTTTGTGTAGGCGATAAACGCTTCCGGAGACTGCTACTCGGTCCTGTCGAACCTTTTCATCTGTTTCGCATGATACTGCGCTCCTGCCGCGAGCGCAGTAACGGGTTCACAGGCGTCACAACTTGGAAAGTCATGCCCAAACTGCGGAGCCCCTGAAGTGGCACCTAGGCAGGGGGATTCTCTCGAGTTTAGGCGCGGTCCAAGGCAGTACCCGCTACCGTGGGGTCACCATGAGATCGTCGAGTTGTGCGCCCAAACCAGCATCGGCGATGCATTCAGGTTCGGGCCCTGTGGAATCTGAACCTCTCCGGTGGAGAATGGATCACTAATCCATAATGGTCTTATTCCAAAACCGCGCTTTTCCCACGGAGCGTCTTATGTTGTCCCGCGACAAGGACGTAATGGTATTCCACTACGATCCAAAGAAGAAAACCTATTTGGTTTCCCTGCATCTCGAGAATGAGCCGGGAGCCCTGGGGAACCTGACCAACCTGCTCGCGGTGAGAGGGATGAACATACTCGAAGGCTTCTTCGGGGGGATGTCCTACGAGCCCAAAGCGACGGTGAGCTTCTTCGTCGAGACGGCAAACCCTCGGATGGACGAGAGCTGGCTCAAGGATTTCATCGAGTCGTCCGTGTACGCCTCTGACGTCGAGGTGAGGTCGGGGGTCGACGGATTCGTTTCGGACAGCGTGAACTTTCCGCTCACCTGGAACACCGGGGACCGTGCCGTCCTCATACTGATGGCCAGTCTGAGGTCGATGTTCGACGCGGTCTTGGCAGCTAACCCCGAGGACGGAAGGCGACTGATCTACGAAGAGGGCTTCAGCCTCGGGCGAGCCGCATACGAGATGTTGTTTTCGACCTACAGACCTAAGAGCAGGGCGGGTCTCGCGGAGGTGCTGAAGACATACACGGCGACGGGCTGGGGACGGCTCGAGCTGTCAGGCCTTGACCCTGGGCACAAGCGGGCCAAGCTCAAGCTTGAGGAGGGGTTCGAATGCGCAGGTCTGAGCACCGGAAAGCCCGAGAGCAACTTCATCCGGGGACACCTTGCCGGGATGCTGTCCACTTACTTCGGGTCAGACGTGAAGGCGGTGGAGACTAGATGCACCTCAAAGGGAGATCCGCACTGCGAGTTCGAAATCTCGCCCTGATCCGACACTTGGAAGGCCGACCCATCCGATGTCTTTCGTACGAGGTCAATCGCTTTTATAGGTTCAGTTGCCTTGGAATTGGGAATGCATTCTGGCGGAATAACTTGTCCCGCTTGCGAAGTCTCCGAGAATCCAGCGGCTTTCGAGCATTACACGATTCCAGCCATGAGTCAGAAGGATAGAACCATGAATTTCACCAAACCCAACCTCGACGTTCTTGTCTGCCCGAAATGTGGGAACCTGTTTACCCAAAAGCGACTTACGAATCAACTTCAAAGATGATAACGCACGAAAGGTGATGATGGAGGAATGCGACAAAGGTATCCAAGAGTATCTTGGTTTGGTAGTCTCCCTATCGTCAGAAATCGCCCCAAGGTTCAACCGAAGAAATTCCCCAATCTTCCAGAAGGAAGAAACGCAATCTACCCAAGTCCCGACAGTTGACAGCGAGAAGAAATCAGAGGAAGTCCCTAAGACTTGACAGAACCCGATTTTCCGCTCGGATCAGACAATCTTTGTCAGACACGGAAGCATGGGGTTCCGCGTAATTCACACAATCTTTGTCAATTTCGGGAGAATGGGATTCTCTGGCGAGTGTTCGAAAACCATCGCCCCTGTGCTGGGTTTCTCGCCCATCAACACCACTGACCCGTCCTTGACGAAGAATCTCGCGTGCTCTCGACTCATCGCTATCAGCTTCGCCCTTAGCTGTGCATCATCAGGCATGAACAGCACGAGTGTGTCTATCGACCTCACTTGAATGTCTGAGATTAGATGGGAGATTTGTTCTAACAGTGGGTTCAGGTTCGACGCATAGGCTCCCTCCAGCTGACCTACGCTTCCCACCACCAGTACGCCCTCTCTTTTCGACCTTCTCCTGACCCCCTCGATGAGTTCGATTAAGCGTTGTCCAGACTTTACAGGATCCATCGAACCGATTCCATAGAATGGAGGCTTGAGCGCGATCGGGTCTCCCTGGGTCGTGATCACGAGTCTCTCGCGGACCTCATCCTCTGACGTCGCGCTCCTGATTACCGCTGCCAGATTCTCGATTCCGGATCCTGGGAGTGGGACGCAGACGACGCCGTGCCCGAGGTTGAGGGCGTTGACGATCGCCGGGAGTTCGATGAGCCGCAGCGCGGAGTACGGGACATTCTCGACGTACTCAAACACGGACGTGTTTCCCCTCCCCAGACCGCCGAACTCTTGATCCATGGCGGGGCTGCCGAAGGAGAAGGCACCGTCGTGATCCTCTGTGGGCTTGAACCACTTCCCTTCAGCGTGCGCGGGGGGAGAGTACGGTTCGAAGTGCCTGAACATCCCCCCGAGGAGAGTATAGAGGTACTTGTGCTGCGAGATCAGCGTGCCCCTGAGCTTCTGAATCTCGATCTCCCTGAAGACGCGATTGTGCTCTTCAGCTCGCACAAGCTCGATGATTCCGTCCACGAGGTAGTCCATCGTCGTCCTCCCGGGTTCCTCGCTGACGAAGATCATCCGAGTCTTTGTCGAATCGGCCAGTGCTATGAGCGTCTTTTCGGCTTTCAGCCTCTCCTCTGCCATTTCTTTGGCGAGGCCATCCCAGGTGTCAAGGACGATCGTATTCATACCCATGTCGCGTCGCTTACTGGAGACGATCTCCAGCATTTCCTTCAGGACCGACTCGGCCGTCCCAAGTCGAATGTCTATGAATTCGGTCTTCTCCAACGTCTTCGTCCACGGCCACGAGATTCCTTCCATCCATGGAAACTGCTGCAAGAGTTTGCTTTCCGACACTCTGGATGAGATGTACGCGCCTTTGCCCCCTTTCGGCAGCTGGCTGAGAAGCTGTAGTGCCAGTGTGGTCTTTCCGGAACCTGCGTATCCCTTGATCAGCAGAGTGGCGCCTTCAGTCGCCAGGAATCTCGAGACACTGCCAGGAATCTCAATCATGATGGCAGGATTATCCGAGGTCGACACAACTCCGGGTTTTTCGATCAAATTGGGAGTCATTTCTTTTTCCTTTGCTTTGTGGACGCCCGAGCGAGGGAGACACTCTTCACGATATCGTCGGGTCTGAGCGTGGAGACTGGTACGCCCATCAGAAGGGCCAACTGATCCACTATCACCCTCTCCAAGGAGGGGGTTCCGGTGCCGAACACTGCCTTCAACCTGACGTGGAAATCCTCTGCGTCATCATAATCGACCGGGCCGAGATGATAGATAACAGCACGCGAACCACTGTCGCCGAGGACTTCCCTTAGAGCCGATTGAACCGAGTCCCTGAACACGTCCGGGGACTTTGGGCGTTCTCGCGAAGTAGCGTGCCGATCTGACCGTTGCACACGCAACCCTCCCGGTTACGGACACCCAAGTTATACGCATATGGTCAGTGCATGACCGTGAGTACTGGTTCCCCACGGCCTCAGACCATCCACGCTAACACACGCATGCGCCTCACCTAGAGTAGGCCCCATCAGAAGAAAGAACCTGCATAGACGCTTACCCCTCCGGGCCCGCCTTATCCGCCTGCGACGTTTCTGACCCAAGCGCGCGCCAAGTGCAGTAGTTCACTTTCCCACATGATATGGGGGCCATTCTCATGAGACTACCGAAACTACCTAACTTGAGGCTGAGATAACATTTCTTGAAAGAGTCGAAACACAATGAATGGAAAGTCGCTCTACGAGGAGGTCTGGGAGTGTCGTTTCCCCAGAAGGCAGACAGTCGAAGAGGACCTGCTCGCTCTTCAAGCCCTTGCGCCTGTCATGGTCGAAGACCTTTACTCACTGTTCAAAGAAGCGGTGACCGATTCTTTTGTGAACATTCTGGGCGGGAATGAGGCGAGAGCATTGATGAGGCTAATTGCAGGGACGAGTTTTGGGAGTCCAGACGAGGTCTACGAGGTGCTCGATTCGATTTTCCATGAAGGGGCTCAGATTCTCAGGAAAGCAATAGTCGAAGAGTTCAGCGCCAGCGTGCATCTGCTGTTGGAAAAAGCAGAGAGGGAGGCTACTCAGTTCATCGGCCAGTCTGGCGAATCGACGCCTCTATACCAGACGATTTTGGACAACTCAGGAACACCCTAGCGGTGCAACTCTGGGCTTAGAGGACAGCATGAACGCGATTCGCCCACTTGACGAACAAACCTAAGTTGAAGCAACGGGCGTTTGCATCGGGGGTAACTCTTTCGGCAAACGCTGGCAAGCGCGAACGTAGGTCCCGCCTCAGGACGATGAGATTCCCGGAGTCGCTGGTGCGTTCTCTTCAGAAGGAAGCCGCTGATGAGGGCTCGAATGCCAATTCGCTTGCCAACTCAATCATCAGTCGGTATTTTGATTGGGACAAGAGGGCAAGGGAATTTGGATTCATAACAGTTCACAAACCGACTCTCATGAGACTGATCGAAATGGCGGATGACGAGGGAATGGCTCAAATGGGGCGAGAGGTCATACTCGCCACGTGGAAAGAGATAGCGGAGTTCTGGGTTCAGGGCTCCACTCCAGAAAAGATACTGGAAGCCCTGACCATGAGGTCCAAGTTCGACCCCAACACCCGAGCAAGAGTAACACGGGAAGAGGGCGAGTATTGGGTCGTCCTCCGCCATGACTTTGGCCCCAAGTACAGCATCGCCTTGAAAAGCGCTATCCAAGAGCTCGCTAAGCAGGCGTCTCTTGCCGAGCCTCAAATCAGTGAGGGGGAGTCTGTCGTCACGGCTCGCTTCAAGGTCAATCCGCGAACTCGCCTACCTGACAGGAGCAAGGCCTGAGGTTACTGTTTTGTCCTTTAGCTCAACTGTCAACGCTTACCGCCTCAGGCCAACTGCCGAAGATCTTACACAACATCTTAAAGGAAGAGCCTTGTACTTCTGCCTGGAGCCCGTATCCTTCTCAACTTGCGCGGGGAGCAACCTTTTCCACGCATCTTTCCCACAGTGCCGACGGACCTCTCTACCTCTAGCAGAGCAACAGCGCCTTAAGGACTGTCATTGAGATCCGTAAATCGCTGACACATGTCTCGTGGACTCATCATGGAGTCTCGCCGAACGAGGTTCCGTGGGGGCTTCAATAGCGCGTGCTGAAAGGTTCCCCTGTTCCCGCACTTAGGCTTGGCCGTTGGTCATCGGATGTATACTTTCAGTTTCAGATGTAAAAAGATTATAAGATTTGGCGATTTCTCCCCGGAGGGGAGGGAATTAGAAGACTACCCTGGTTGTCCATGACCTCGGGTGCCATGAGGTTATGGGCTTCCTCTTTTTGGACTGGACTCGTTAGTGTTACCAGGCCGTCTACCTGGGAGACCAGACATGCGTTCCTGCCGCTGGGGCTCCCGCAATCAAAGAAGTCCTGCCTGATGCCCAACGACCCTTCCGCATGAATGCCAGCCAAGTCTTGAATCGGGTGCGGTGAATCCCTAGCTGTGTCCTATAACGAGGGAATGCTCGCTGAGCTTCGAAAGATCCTCGAGCATGCTGGTTTGGGCACAGGACGCGATGGTCACACGGTGACCCCACGGTAGCGGGTACTGCCTTCGATCATGCATGAACTCGAAAGAATCCCCCTGCTATCATGCCACTCTTGACCTCTTGGGGTTTGGGCGTGGCTTGCTTGAGGCAGCTGACTTTGGCTAAGCTGATCTTGGACCTTTGTTTCGACAGAAGTTTACACGATTCGGTCGTACTTTTTCATGACGTTTGCAATCTGGTTTACAACGTCTGACGCTACGATGTGCAGCCCCAACTGCCTCGCCGCCTCGACCCCGGCCGACCCGTTAACGAAGGCGGCGGCGCAGGCGGCCTCGAATGGGGGCACCCCCTTCGAGAGCAGGCCCGCCGTGATTCCGGTCAGGACGTCACCCGTTCCCCCGACCGTCATGGCGGGGGAGTGAGTCGCGTTGAGGCCGACCCTGCTGCCGTCGGTCACGATGTCCGTCGCTCCCTTTAGAAGAACGGTCAGACCTGCCTCCTTCGCGCACGAGGCCGCAAAGTCGACCCTCCCATCGAGGTCCGTGGGCAGTTCCTTCCCGAAGAGCCTCTGGAACTCCATCGCGTGAGGAGTCACCACCGCGTTGGCGTTCTTGATTGACGCCAGCGCCTCGGGGCGGAGTGCGTCCGCGTCTACGACAAGCCCCTTCCCGGCGCCCTTGAACTCGTTTATCGCGCGGGCCAACTCGTGAGGGTTCTGCGGACCCAGGCCCGGCCCAACCGCAAAGACGTCGATGTCCCTGACCCAGGCGAGGAGCTTCGAGACATTGCCCCGGGTCAGCTTCGCGTCGGGGAGGGGCACGACTATGAGGTCGGGAGAGAGCGCCCTGACCGAGGGGGCTATTGATGCCGGGACTGCCACGTACACAAGGTCGACCCCCGACCTCATGGCCCCCATCGCGCACAGGAAGGGGGCACCGTGGTAGAGCCTGCTCCCGCCGACCACGCAGACGGACCCGTTCATTCTCTTGTGAGAGTCTTTCAGCCTAGCTGGGATGACTTTTGTGACGAAGGTCCCTTCAATCGTGATGGTGCGCATGGCTATCAGGCCTAGTAGCTGTACCGCCTCGTCTTCTGCTCGAGGGTAACCAGGGACTCGATGGGACAGGTCAAGCCGAGCCTGCTTTTCAGTTTGGGCATCGCCTGCTCGACCGAGGCGACGGCGAAGATCCCGACTATCTTGGCCCGCATTCTTTCCACGAGTACCGTGAGTGCTTCGATGGTCTTCCCGGAGCGGACCATATCGTCGACGATCAGGACGTGGTCACCCTTCCTGATGGCCGACTTCGCTAGGTAGAGGTACTTTACAGTCGATGGCGAGTACACCGCCTTCTGCTCTAGGAACTCCTGGACGCCGAGGTCTCGCTCGGCCCGAGCGACGGCTAGGCTGACGTTGAATTCGCCTGCGACTTCCGTGGCCAGGGGAACCCCGTCCACCTCCATGGTCAATACCCTGTCGACGGACACCAGACTGAACTCGCTGTAAACAACCTTGGCTATCTGCCTCAGAAGCCCCACGTTCGAGACGACGGAGCTTATGTCGTAAGAGCCGTCGGCGCTGATCTTGACCTCGTCGAAGATCATCTTCCTGAGGAGCTTCTCCCTGAACGTCGCAATGAACTTCTCGGACCGGGCCGCACTGGGGAGCACGTGCCCTCTGACGTATCTGCTGAGGATCGGGGGCGAGAGGTCCAGGACCGATGAGAGGTCCTTGTAGCTGTAGCTCTTCTTCAGGGTCGCCAGTAGCTCGACGGAAGAAACCCTCGTCTTGACGTCCGCTACCCTGCTCATGCCCGCTTACCGCGAGAGTTGCAGGGCGGTGTTAATCAGTCTATTCCTGTCCGTCGGGAATCGACAGGGTCAGCACCTCAGCCGGACCTGGATGATGTCCCGCAGGGCAACTGGCTTTAAGATTGGGAAGGGACGGGCGCTGCGCAGTTGCCCTTTTCGTTTGAAGTGAAGGAAACAGACCTCCTCGGAAGGGTTGGGGTCCTGAAGGTCGGAGGCAGGACCCTCGAGACTCCGTGCCTGCTGCCCGTCGTGCATCCGGTCAACCAGGCAGTCTCGACCAAGGAACTAAGCGCGATGGGGTTCAGAGGCCTGATGACCAACTCGTACATCATCAGGTCGCGGAGGAAGGACGAGGCCCTCAGAGACGGGATCCACGAGATGCTCGATTTCGACGGAGTGCTGATGACAGACTCCGGGGGGTACCAAGTCCTCGAGTACGGAGACCTGGAAGTCGGGTATGGGGAGGTTGCCTCATTCCAGGCAGACATAGGTTCGGACCTGGCCGTCACCCTCGACAGGCCCACGGGATACCCCCAGTCGAGACGCGCCGCAGAGAATTCCGTTGACTACAGTCTGAGGAACGCCGTCTCGACAATCAAGGAATATGGGGGCAGGAAGACTGTGTGGATGGGTCCTATTCAGGGCGGTCTATATCAAGACCTCGTCTCGAAGTCAGCGGCTTCGCTTTGGAAGGCCGGCTTTGAGTTCCTGGCCCTGGGGAGCCCTGTCCAGGTCATGGAGAACTACATGTTTGCTGAACTGTTGAAGATGGTCGTCGCGGCGAGGAGACCGATCCCCTACTCCGTCCCGCTCCACCTCTTCGGTGCCGGGCACCCGCTCACCATGGCCCTGGCGGTGGCGCTCGGCTGCGACACGTTCGACTCCGCCAGCTACGCCCTGTTCGCCCGGAATGGCCGATACATGACCCACGGCGGAGTCCTGAGCCTCGAGATGATGAAGTACCTCCCCTGCAGCTGCTCCGTCTGCGCAAGGACCAGCGTCAGAGGCCTGCAGGATCTTGACGTGCGCGAGAGGACCAAACTGGTCGCGACCCACAACCTGTTCATGCTCAGGGAGGAGGTTGAGGCCTGCAAGGAAGCCATCGCAGAAGGGAGGCTCTGGGACCTCGTGGAGGAGAAGTCGATGGCTCATCCGAGGCTTCGAGATGCGTTTGTCGAGCTCTCGAAGCACCGTGACCTGCTCGTGGAGGGGACCGCCCTGCTGAAGGACAGGGGGCTGATGCTGCGCTCGGAGGAGGATCTCGAGAGACCTGAGCTCGTCTCGGCGGGGAAAAGACTCGAAAGCGTCCTGAAGCGGACGTCGAGAGTGGCAGTCCTTCTCACACCGTGGGACTCCCTCCCCGTTGGGAAGAGGAGGCTTGGAAGCAGGGGCTCTCGTCACGGTTCCGACATCTACAAGATTCACCCTGCATTGGGGGTCTACCCGGCTGAGCTCGACTTCGTGTATCCGTTCACGCAGTTCGTCACCGCCGCGAGCATCGGAGGCCACAGGAGCGTCAAGGAGGCAGCGGCTCGGCTTCAAAAGCTGGGCTACGGATCGGTGAAGGTCTCGAAGTCCAAGGTGGGGGGAAGGAACCCCTCGCGGCGGGTCACGAGTAGACGGAATCGGCGGGGCGCTTCTCCTTCTCCTCTATCATCTTCACCTCGCCCTCGATCACCTCGGCGCCCTTGATCAGAGGGGCTGTGTCCGCCTTGAACCCGTACCTGCGCGACAGAAACTCGGCGGCGGAAGCGGCCGCCCTCGGATCCACCCTCTCCGTGTTCGAATAGGCCAGCACTGCATAGGCCGGGAACGAATGCATCTCGAAAGTGTTGAGCAGAGAGGCAACCGGGCCGACTATCATCCTGTCCTCCTCCAAGAGGGGTTCGCCCGGGAATCCTCCCCGTGCAGCGAATGCGCCGGTCATCGCGATCTTGTAGGGGTGCTCGTCGTTCCTGAGCGCCTCGTCAAGACCGCCAACCAATGCGACCTCATCGACCCCCGAACCCATTATCCATTCTGCAAGCTCTCTGTAGAACTCGTTCTCCCTCTCCCTCAACGGAGAGACCTCCGCCTTCAGAAGGGCGAGCCCGCCCGAGACGAAGACCTCGTACGGGGTTGCGATTCGGCCCTCCGCTTGGGACGCGACGGCCGGAGTGTGCGCATAATCGATGAAGAGCCGCCTTTCGGCCTTGAGCTCCGTGATCAGGAACTTGACGGTCCAGTAGCCAGTGGCCCCAATGCCATGAAAGCCCGCGATCAACGTGCCTCCAGCAAGCTTCGAGCCTTCAGGCAGTACTCTGAAGACCAACCCTGACCCTCTCTCTATGAGGTCTTTAAGCTGAATTACGTCTTGGAGGGTCAGAGGTAGTCCACAGAATCCGGCGGAGGAGTTCTGGGGACTTGTCCCTCTGTCGTCGGGCATCGGCTTTTAATCGGGTTCGCCCATGCTTCCTTGATGCACAAACAGGCACTCGTCTTGGGGTTGCTCCTTCTGGTTGTCTCGATCATACTGACGGCCGCGTTAGAGGGACTTGCAACATCATACGCCGACCTACGACCACTGGCCATAATGACGCTGATCCTGCTCGTGGTCGGGACGGTCGCGACGGGATACTCGATCTGGGGGGAGGTTATGGGAAGGCCAAGCCCGTCAACCGAGAGTTCCCAGTAGGGAGAGACGGGCCGACGCCACGTGGCTTTGGACTTGCGAGAAGAACAAATGGCCAGGGCTATTAGAGAGAAAGCTGGTCCAATCAAGTGATGACGAAGACCCTTAACGAGGAACGATGAGAACCCCTTCAAACGCTGTTGATTGCGGGAGCGATAGTCGGCGGGCTCACTTCTGACATGTACACATCTAGCTACGGCTGTACCGTTAGAATATCGCAATCTCTAATCGCATTCATCTTCCTCGCTGTCATGCTTTATTCCGCATTACTCTCGGAGACAACAAGTAAGAGCAGACGCTACACCTTTGAAGGGTTTGCCGTGGCGGTCACTTCTTCCTTAATGCTCTGCGAAGTCGTGGCGCAAATTATAGGAAATGCAGGACAGGCGTTGCTCACTCTATCGGCTGGGACCGCGATTCTCACTTTCACGTTCGTCCATGATGAGGATAAGAGCGCCGTCGCCCGCGATGCAGACTCTGAAGGAATCACCCGCTAACGCAACACGGTTACCGCAATTGCACTAATTTTAATACCCTATGGGCCTGGCTAGCCCGTTTAATGGAGATTAAGGTGCTGGGAGCCGCCAGGCAGGTCGGTCGCTCCGCTTTTCTGGTCACGCACAGGGACAGCCAGATCCTGCTCGACTATGGAGCCCTCACCACGAAGGTGCCGGGCTTCCCAATGCACGTCCCGCCCAAGGACATCAAGGGGATTGTGCTGAGCCACGCGCACCTGGACCATTCAGGCGCCGCGCCGCTGCACTTCCTCGGAGGTAAGATGAAGCTACACGCGACCCCAGTCACATCGGAGCTCTCCAGCATGCTCATCCAGGACTTCATCAAGATCTCGGGCCAGTACCTCCCCTTCGAATTCCTTGACCTCATGGCTATGAACTCGAACACGGTCAACCACGGGTACATGGAGCCGTTCCAAGTAGGAGACTTCACGGTGACCTTCTATGACGCCGGACACATCCCGGGTTCTGCCGTAATCGCCGTCGAGGCCGGCTCCAAGAGACTACTCTACACTGGCGACATCAACGGGGAAGAGACCAATCTGCTCGCCGGCTCGTGGAAGAACCTCGGGGAAGCCGATATGGTCATCACGGAGAGTACTTACGCAACGGCTGACCATCCTCACAGGTCGAAGGCCGAGACGGAGCTGGTGGAGTTCGCGAACGCGGTGGTCGAGAGGGGAGGGGTGCTTCTGGTCCCGGCCTTCTCGGTCGGGAGGGCGCAGGAGATCGCAATGACGCTTGTCAAGAGCGGCTTCAGGCACCCGGTGGCCATGGACGGGATGGCTCTGAAGGTTAACGGGATTTTGCTTCGCTACCCGGAGTACCTGCGCGACGCGACTTCGCTGAAGCGGATGCTTGAGTCGATCGAAGAGGTGACGAGTTGGACCCAGCGCAGGAGGCTCGTGAGGAGGCCAGGTGTGATCGTCTCGCCGGCTGGAATGCTGGTGGGTGGTTCTTCGATATTCTACAACGAACACCTGTCCATGGACGAGAAGAACGGGATCGGGATAGTCAGTTTCCAGGTGCCTGGGACGCCCGGAAGGACCCTAATCGACAAGGGGCTCACGATCTACAGGGGCAAGCCTACGAAGGTGAAGGCAGAAGTGAGGCGGTTCGACTTCTCCTCTCACAGCGGAAGGTCGGCTCTCCTGAGCGACCTGAAGGGGATAGGCGGGTCTCCCAGATTCCTTACGGTCCACGGCGAGGAGGCTTCGTGCCTGGCCCTGGCGGACGAGCTGCACGCGACGATGGGAGTCGAGGCGACCGCGGTGATACCCGGCCAAGAATTCCAGGTTTGAGCGACGAACCTGAAGGGAAGAAGCGGATCACACCGACAAACCTGATTCAGGCGCTCTTAGTCGTAATCGTCATCCAGGTCGCGGCGCTGCTAATCACCTACCAGAATCTGCCGACCTACCAGGCGACAGGGCCACCGGTCCTGCCCGGGGGTTCGGGAGCGACCGGCCCCGAGGTCAACGTGGTCATCTATGTAGGATTTGCCTTCGCGGCCACCCTGCTCCTCCTGTGGCTGCTGAGGCGGAGGATGGTCTCCTCGTTCAGGGTCCTGATCTTCACCTCGCTCGCGATCTCGGCGTTCGCCCTCACCTTCATCACGAGCGACGGTTTCTTCTACCGCTACCTCGGACCGACGGCGGAGCTCGCGGCTGACATCGCGGTGTCGCTGGCCGTTGTCACCCTGATTGGTTACACGATCTTCGTGAAGAACCGCCCGTGGCTGTCCACGATTGTCATCGCGTTCGTCGGAGCGGAGGTGGGGAGCTTCTTCGCGACCCTGCCACTTAAGACTGCGCTCCTGCTGCCAATAGCCTTTGCGATCTACGACATCTACGCCGTTTTCAGGGGACCCCTGAAGTCGCTTATAGGGACGGGCGAGAAGGTAGCCTTAGTCGGGATGTCGATAAGGGCGGGCGAGTTCACGCTCGGGCTCGGGGACGTCGTGTTCTACACCATGCTTCCGTCCCTGCCTCTCGCCCAGCTCACAGCGGGGTCCCCGTCGATGACGGTCATCGCTTGGGCATTCGTGACCCTGGCGGTGATGGACGTAGGGGTCGTCGCGACGCTCTTCCTACTCTCGAAGAAGCGGCTCCTGCCTGGACTGCCGATCCCGATGATGCTCGGGATTCTGGTTCTGGCCCTCTACTTCTTCTTCTGACCGAGTTCTTGGACGGGCACCTTGGTGCCCTTCGTCAAGGAGTCGGCGTCTTTCGAGGTAGTCTTGAAAGTGTAGAGGGCGTCCCGAGTCCTGAGTTTGACCTTGGCAGAATCGCCAGCCCGGACTATCCGAACCTCCGTGGCCTGGGTCAGCAGCCTCGCGAAATCTTCCTTGCTCGCTATCTCTCTTGGCACATCCTACCCGGCTGGAATGGCCCTTATCAAGCCTGAGGCGTGGCCCGACGCTTAACAGCAACAAAACTCTGAGGCGTGGCCCATCAACTTGACAGAACCCGTTTGCACAGGGTTTAATAACCCGAAACCGAAGGCAAAAAACAGCGGTACCGATAGACGCTAGGATGTGAAAAGATGAGTTTCGGACGAGGGAGCTACAACCGCGGCGGTAGCAGCGGCAGTGGATTCAGGTCCTTCAAGCCAAAGCCGGTTGAAGTCGGAAAGGAGTATGACGTTACTATTTCCGAGATCAGCAGGCGCGGTGACGGCATTGCGAAGGTTGACGGTTTCGTCATCTTCGTAGCCGGCGCTAAGCAGGGCTGGCAGGGCAAGGTGAAAGTCACTCAGGTAGCCAACAGGTTTGCCACAGGCACAGTTGTTGGCGGTTCTGAGGGCATGCCCGCAAGCAGCGGCAGCGCTCCAGCAAGCGACGCAGGAATGTAAGGTCCTCCTGGGCCTTCTTCTGTATTGGCGGCCTCCCAAAAGGTGGCCGCTCCGTTTTCATTTTAGAAGCAAAGCGCCAAGTTGCCCTCTCGGACAGGACCAAGTTCAGGGAAGTGGTCAGATTGTTTGAGACTAAATAGACTAGGTTCGCAGGTGGTCATACCATTGGGCGACATTGCGAAGGCGAGCAGTGGAAGAATCACGAACCTGCACGCGAGGATGCAAATGAAGCGCGGACGACTGGAGGCAGACAGTGATAACGGCTAACATCGACGGGCTTGCAGAGCCCCGCAACCCGGGAACAGGGACCTACGGTTATGTCATTTACGAAGGCAAGAAGAAACTTGCGGAAGGAGAGGGCCTCGCTGGATACGAAGTGACCAACAACTACGCCGAGTACACGGCTCTCGTTGAGGTCCTCAAAAAACTGAAAGAGTTGAGGACGGATGCCGACATCGTGATTCGCTCTGACTCCCAGCTACTGGTGGGGCAGATGTCCAAGGGATGGGGAGCCAAAGGAGGCGGATACCTTGGGAAGCTCAAGGAGGCGAGGGACCTTCTGAAGGAGTTTGGGTCCATCACCTTCGAATGGATACCGAGGGAACAAAACGGGGAAGCGGACCTGCTCTCCCGGATAGCGTACGAGAAGCACAAAAAGAAATGAGGCGAACCTGTGGACCCGGTGCAAAGGTGGGCCCGCCCGGATTTGAACCGGGGATTCTGGCGTGAGCGCCATGCCTTGCACTCAATTCGCCGTGTGAGAGCCTGACGGGATACGACCTGACGTCCTAACCAGGCTAGACCACGGGCCCTGGTTCCTGGTGGTCAAACGAGCCGCTATTTGTCTTACTTCTTGAGTCCGACCGACCTGTTCTTGAGTCTTAGGTCAGAAGACTTGCACTTCCTGCATCGGTCGGCGTCGAGGGGATTCCTGGCACCGCACCGAAGGCAGACCTGAAGGAATAGGCGTCTCTTCTGTGCTATCTGTTTCTTGGTCGCGTCAGCGATTGGCATTTCGATTCTACCGAGTTGGCATTGACGCCCTTCACCCGATAACTAAGAAGCTTTCGCTTTGCCCATGGGTTGACCTTGGACGTCCTCTCTCAATGAAGGACCTCTCGTTCGGGAATCTCGCCCGTGTGGGTGTCCCTTAATGAAGTGGAAATTCAGGTTGGGGCTCCAGCATGCTTATACAAAGAATCCATCTAATCCAGATATGCAATCCGGGTGCCTAAGTATGACAGAAATATCGGTCCTAGAGTTCTGGAACAATTCTCCCTGGGCTGGGCTAATATGGACTACAGGAGGATAAAAATTGTCTGAAGGTCAGTCAGGTCCGGCAACAGAAGACGCCCCGAGCGAGGGACTTCAGGAGAACGCGGAGCCGACTATGATCAATGTCCGCAGCGAGGGGCTGAAGCTCGACCTGGTCCTCCTCCAGAACAGGGTCTCGGGCCTCACGATAGACTATCAGGGTATCTCGGAGAACAAGGAACTTCATAAGTGGCTCAGGATCATTGACGGCATGCTCTCGGGCTCCGCTCCATCACCCGAGGGATCGATTCCCAAGATTCTTGGCGAAGCGGCCAAGCCTCCAGCCTCACAGCCGCAACCTCTGAAGAGGTCGGAGGATGGACTTCAGGAGAACGCGGAGCCGACTATGATCAATGTCCGCAGCGAGGGGCTGAAGCTCGACCTGGTCCTCCTCCAGAACAGGGTCTCGGGCCTCACGATAGACTATCAGAACATCTCGAAGAGCGACGAGCTGCGAAAGTGGATCAGGATCATTGAAGGAATGATGTCCGAACCCGCCACATCACCTGAGAACTCGATTCCCAAGATTCTTGGCGAAGCGGCAAGGCCTTCAGCCTCGCAGCCGGACTCTCCGAATGAGGAGAACAAGGACTCTCCGAATGAGGAGAACAAGGACTCTCCGAATGAGGAGAACAAGGACTCTCCGAATGAGGAGAACAAGGACTCTCCGAATGAGGAGAACAAGGA